>Ga0265298_10001147_pt1 | contig 39013 bp, 29 predicted proteins | sample AusTroGonzalo_MG_3_FD_193486 | JGI IMG/M metagenome (GOLD analysis project Ga0265298, IMG submission 193486) | Bovine rumen microbial communities from tropical cattle in Woodstock, Queensland, Australia - Gonzalo_01 | ecosystem: Host-associated > Mammals > Digestive system > Stomach > Rumen ... | reverse complement strand
GACGACCGCCGGACGCAATACGAACGTGAACGTCCTGCTGCCGCCCGGCTACACCACGGAGAAGCAATACCCCGTGGTTTATGTTCTCCACGGATATTTCGGGGATGAAAACGCGATGACGATCGACACATTCGGCATCACCAGGATGCTCACCAAATTCTATGCCGAAAACAAGGCGAAGGAAATGATTGTGGTCTGCCCCTACATCTTCACCAGCAAAGAGCTTCCCCGCTGCACCGGAATGAACCTGGAAAACAGTCTGGCCTACGACAATTTCATCAACGACCTGTTCGCCGACCTGAAGCCCTACATCGAAAAGACCTTCTCGGTGAAGAAAGGCAGAATGAACACAGCCATCACCGGATTCTCCATGGGCGGCCGCGAATCCATGTTCATCGGATTCCAGCGTCCGGAGGAATTCGGGTATCTCGGAGCCGTCTGCCCCGCGCCCGGACTCACCCCGCTCGCGAATTCGGCTGCGCATCCCGGCCAGATGAAGGATGCCGAAATGAAGTTCAAGGATGGCTTCGCTCCGCGGTTCTTTCTCCTCACAGCTGGCCAGTCCGACCGCACTGTCCGCGACACGCCCGTGGGATACCACAATACCATGGTCTCGAACGGCGTGAAGCACCTCTGGAGCTACCTGCCCAACGCTGACCACAACGACACGAGCGTAAAGCCCCATCTATATCAGTTCTTCCAGCTCGTTTTCCAATAAAGTTTTTGCTCCCGGTCAGCAGAAAGGCGCTACATTAAAGCAGGGGCGGGTTGCTATTTCATCCCCGGAAGACAATGTTCCGCCCCCGTGCCGCAAGACGATTGTCCGGGGAACTGTTGTGAAATGTCCCAAACCCATATCAAAAAGAAGGAAGTCCGACAATGAAACATTCATCCAGGTCCTTTACGTTGATAGAACTTCTTATCGTGGTTGCAATCATCGGGATCCTGGCCGCGCTGCTGCTCCCTGCGCTGAGATCCGCGCGGGAGACGGCCAACAAGGCAGGATGCCTCAACAACCAGAAATCCATCGGCATGTACATCCAGCAATATGCGATGAGCGACCGACAGTCCTTCAACAGGATCATCGGAGACTGGACAAACCGGTATGGCATGATCGCCGCCTCTGCCGGGGCCGATTCGGACAAGGTCCTCGCCGGCCCGAATGCCGATGTCATCAAGAAGGATCGGATCGGCTATACGCTCGCAACTAAGGTATTCCGCTGCCCGTCCGACGTCTCCCACAATGGAAGCAATGGCATCACGGAAAAAGGAAGCAACCGGCTCCCCGTCAGCTATGCCCGGAACGATGACTGCAGATACATCCTGTCCGGCGACAAGCGGCTTGTCAAGGCCCGCATCACCGATGTCCGCACCCCTTCGTCCCTGATCCTCATGACGGACCGGTGGACGCCGAAGCATACCATGACCGGGAACGACTTCGCCAACAGCAAGGAGGAGCATGACAAGACAAGCGTGTTCCACATCCGTCCGGCCACAGACAATTCGGAAGGGGAATGGGGCTATTCCGGAGCCGGATACAACTGGCGTCACAAGGGGGCGCCGCCGCTCCTCTATGTCGACAACCACGTCGAGATCAAGAACTGGCTTGCGACAATCCCCCCGTCCCAGCGCGCCACCGCCGGAAAGTCGGAACCGACGGAGGCATACGGCGACTGGTCCGATGATCCGGCACACAAGAATTAACAACCCCGTTTCTGGAATTCAGAGGGATGTAACAAATGAAACCGGAAAAGCACGTCAGCAGTTATGTGGAAAGCGTTATTGACCTGATCGGAGATACCCCGCTGATCTCCTTGAAGGAATCAACGGGATATAACATTTTTGCCAAGGCCGAGTTCCTGAATCCGGGCGGCAGCATCAAGGATCGCATCGCCCTGGGGATGCTGCGCGACGCCGAGGAAAAAGGCTTGCTGAAAAAAGGAATGACGATTATCGAACCTACTAGCGGCAACACCGGGATCGGGCTGGCGTTCTGCGGCCCCCGGATGGGCTACAGGGTGATCATCGTTATGCCGGAAAATATGAGTGAGGAACGAAAGAAGATCATCCGTGCGCTGGGGGCGGAGCTTGTTCTCACGCCAGCGGAGGAAAGCATCGCCGGAGCAGTTCGGGAGGCGGAATTCCTTGCGGCCTCGTCGGACGAATACTTCATGCCGCAGCAGTTTGAAAATCCCGCCAACCCGGAGACGCATTATCGGAGTACGGCGGTCGAACTCTGCCGCCAGATTGGCAGGAAGATCGACGTGTTCGTGTCCGGCATCGGGAGCGGCGGAACCCTCCAGGGAATTGCAAAATACATTCTGGAGCAGAACCCCGAATGCAGAATCTGCGCCGCTGAACCCAAGAATGTTTCCGTACTTCTAGGACAGGAGCCGGGGCTTCATCAGATTCAAGGGATCGGCGACGGATTTATCCCGAAGGTGCTGGATGTGGACTGCATCACGGACATCGTGGAGGTGTCCGACGAGGACGCCATCGACACTGCGCGGAGTCTGGCCCGCGTGCAGGGACTTCTGGTCGGCACGTCTTCCGGCGCCAACATCTTTGCCGCGCAAAAAATGCTTGAGATAGTTGGCGCGGACAAGGTTGTCGCCACCGTGCTTCCCGACAGGATGGAACGCTATTTCAGCACATCCCTGATTTGATTCCTCGGATGGATTCCCCATAAAAGGAGGAAAGCCTGCCAAGCATACGTTCGGCAACTTGGCGCGATTTCATTCGGCAACTTGGCAACGGAACAAGAGCGCGACATTCAAGCCGGTCACTTCATCATTCTCTTCATTTTCTCCGTCTCCGCCTCGTCCGAATTTAACCTCGCAATAATTCCGCGCGGTGACACAAAAACTGCTAATCGGGCATGGCTTTTTTTAGCAGTTTTGCGTTTTTGGCCACCGAATCGGGTCTGAAAAGAGCGTGTCAGATGATGCGGATAGCAGGTCTGAGCTCAGATTTGTGGAGGGGGAAATGAGAAAAGCCCGGTGGAAACCATCGGGCTTGAAGAATCGAATGGTGGCGTGGACCATTCAGAAGCAAGAAGCCGCTTGCATTAACAGAACTTTTTTCATATAACTGAGTTCAATTTATCTCGCTTTATGAGGAGATATCGCTGTAAGATAAAAGCCGCCCGCCTCTAAAAACTGCCATTTTTTCTCATCTGTAAATCCCTCTCAGCAAAGCATAATTGCGGTTATCTATCTGCTAATGTCCAGCCCGGCAAGTTTCGTGGACGTTAGCTGCCGACCTCCAAGCACACTGTTCCATTTTTTCTTTACAAGGATATGCCGTGTCTCCGAGGCTGAATCTCAGAGAGCACGGCAGTGTTGTGAACGGATGATGCGATCGAATCAGATCACGGTCTGATAACGGTAGGTCGGGTTCGGGCGACCGGGCATCAGGCATTTCAGATTGATAATGGACGCGGAGACGCTGAAGGACGCAGCCGTTTCCGGGAGAATCTTTTCGACGGTCTTCTGGAGGTCGTCCGGGGACATCTGCACACGCGCGTTAAGCGTCATAATGGCGGACGCGCCCTTCACGCCGGAATCGCCGCGCATGTTCACAGCGCCGCCAATGGAGCCGACGTTGCCGAGGATGACCTTGCCATCGCTGGTGAGCGAGAGCTTGACGTGTCCGATTTCCGCCTTGTCGGCGAGGAACGCATCCTTGAGCTTTACCAGCAGGGATTCCGCAAAGGCGTTCCAGTCGGTGTCGGCTGCGCCGGAAAGATTGATCGCGGCGTTCAGCCAGCCCAGGACGGCTTCGCCATGGGCGTAGCGGTCATAATCCACCTCGGTCAGATGCGCGCCGGGCTTTCCGCCCGCGAGGATCTCGTCGATCCAGGCGTCGACGCCGTCGCCTTTGAGCGCGGAGACGGCCGTGGCGGGCGCGGCGAAGTTCTGCTTGAGCAGAGCAAGTTCTTCCTGAATCTGCGCGTCGGACAGCGTGTCTGCCTTGTTCAGCAGGATGCGGTCGGCTTCTTCGAGCTGGCGTTTCACGATGTAGAGGGCGTCCGGGTGCGTGAGCGTCTGGACGAGCTCCAGCGCTTCTTTCAGGCGGACGGGGTCGACCAGCACGGTCAGCGGAGCCAGGTCGAGGTCCGGGAATTTGTCCTTGATCGGCTGGAGGATAGTGGCGGAGAGGTCGGTGCAGCTGCCGACGGGTTCGGCTACGATCAGGTTCGCGCCTGCGTCGATCAGCGACTGGACGGCGGCCATGAATCCGGGGAAGTTGCAGCAGAAGCAGCTGCCGGAGACTTCGCGGACATCCACGCCAGTGCGGGTCAGGATGGCGGTGTCGACGAGGTCGGCGGCCTGGTCGTTGGTAATCAGGCCGACCTTGAAGCCGCGCCCGGTGAAGCGTCCGGCGAGGGCGTTCAGCATAGTGGTTTTTCCGGCGGCCAGGAATCCGCCGACGAGGATCAGTTTGGTTTTGCTCATGGTATCAGTCTTTCTTTTTTCCGCAGCAGCAGTCGCTGCTTTGTCTGTTCATCAGGGGTTCGTAGAGTTTCGTGAAGAGGATCGAGGCGACAATGCCGCCGATGATCGGCGCCAGGATGTACACCCAGAAGGCACCGCCGCAGGAATCGGGCTGTGCGGCCTTGCCCCAGCCCATGATCATGGCGACCACGCGGGGACCGAAGTCGCGCGCGGGGTTCAGTCCGGCCTGCGTCAGAGGCGCGACCAGGCAGATCACGGAGGAGACGGTGAGGCCGATCCAGAGCGGCGCGGAGTCGCTGGAGGGACGTCCGACGTTGCAGCCTTCCGTGAGGGCGAAGATCAGGAAGACCAGCAGGAACGTGCCGAAGCCCTCCGCGAAGCACGCCAGCCAGAACGGAACGGTCGCCGTCGGGTAATACTCGCCGAACATGCGCCCGGTTTTCACGGACGCTTCCGTGCCGCGTACGATGGCATGCGTTGTCTCGAAGTCCCGGATGGACGTGAAGAACAGCAGATAGATGATCCAGCCAGCGGCGAATGCGCCGAGGAACTGCGCGACCAGGTAGGTCGGGACCTTTTTCCAGGCCATGCGGCCGCTGCATGCCATTGCCATCGTGACGGCGGGGTTGAGGTGGGCGCAGCACAGATGCCGCGTCAGATAAATTGAGAGGGTCACGCCGATGCCCCAGAACAGGGCGATCAGCGCCAGGCTCATGTGTGCGCCGAACAGTGTATCGACCGCGACGGCGCCACAGCCGAAGAGGACCAGGAGAAAGGTCCCTGAAAATTCACCGACAAAATCTCGTAATTTCATAGGTTTTCAAACGTAATGGAATGTTGGGGGGATGCCGCGGAAAAACGCGGCAACGAGTGGAAACAGGCATGCATGATACGCCCGTTTCCGAAGATGCGTGTGTGGGGAAAAATAGTGTTTCCGTGCCGGGTCAGCACGGAGGATCCCGCGCTTTTTTGTGCGGGATGCGATGGGACATGCTCCGCTGTTCATACTGGAAACACGTGTTTCCGTAACAGAGCGACTTCAGATAAAAACGTTTCAGGTAAACGCCGTTGCAGGGCAGGAAATACAGTTCGATCATCCCGGCGATCATCAGGATCCCGGCGGCGGTCAGGAACACGAATCCGCCCAGCAGCACGGCGAGATTCAACGACGCAAACGCCGCCAGCAGCAGGAGCAGAAGCAGGGAAACGCCCGCGCTGCCGAGGAAAAGACACAGGTTTTCGGTCAGGTACAGCATCACGAGCATCCGGCGCGACCAGCCGGTTTCCGCGAGCAGGACGGTCTCCGCCTCGCGGGCGCGGAGATTCCGCATCATGAGCAGGACCAGCGCGCCGAATCCGAGCAGCGCGCCGAGCAGACCGAGTTGCAGGAAGATTGCCAGATAACGGTTCTGGAAACGTTCTGCGCGGTTCATGAACTCATCGGTTGAGCAAAAATTGAGGCCGAACGGTTCCAGGTATTCGCGCCAGACGGCGACATCGGATTCGCTTCGGATCAGGAAGAACTGCGCGCCCTCCGTTTCCGGGAAAAGCTTTTCAAAAGTATCAAGTCCGGTCAGGATGCCGCCCTGGAAGACCGACGCTTTCAGCACGCGGTCCAGCGTGAGCGAGCCGTTCGGGTAGTCCACGGGATCATGCTGTTTTTTCTGAAGGATCCACAGAAGCGAACCTTCGTCGACCGCCGCCGAACCGTTCTTCAGAAATCCGGGATCACCGGTCAGCGCTTCGAGATCGACGCCGTACACGGTCGGGTTCGTCGCAAGCAGCAGATTGGAACAGTCCGCGCGGTCGGCGGCATGGACACGCACCGGGAGTCCGCCAGCCGGGAACGGTTCATCGTATTCGGGGACGACCGGCAGAAGCGTCGTCGCGACGAACTGATATCCGAATGCGTCCTCGCCGCGCGACTTGATCCCGAACGCGCCGACGCCGAGCGTGCCGAGATACCCCAGCACCAGCAGGACCGCGCACAGCGAATACTGGCGGCAGAGGCGCACGAACGACAGCATCCCGATGCGCCAGACCGGGCACATACTGGAGGAACGAGGCAAAGCGAGTTTTATCTGATTCGAGCTTGTCCGGCGGACGGAAAGCATCACGACCATCCACGCGCACACCGCCGAAACGACAAACGCGGTGAAATAGGAAAGCGGTCGCCCGTGGAACCGGATGTGTTCCATCAGGACAATGCCGTTCCATGAGTGTTCCAGCAGGAAGATCTGGATCCGGCACAGGAGCGTGCCGACCGCGAGTCCGGCGAGCATCCCGGGGATCAGGATGGCGGCGAACTCCGCGAGCAGGAAACGCCGCACACGTTTCAACGGCATGTAGTCGCAGAGCAGCGCGAGTTCGGCGGCGCGGTCCTGAATGTGGAGTTTCAGGAGCATCGCGAGCACGAGCAATCCGGAAACGATGAGGAAGAAGCTCAGGCCGAGGAACAGCGGCGCGAACGGGACGCCGCGCGAGACTTTGTCCGCAGTCGTATTCATGAGGTCATCCACGCGGCTGTATTCCGGCATAGTGCGAAGCGTTTTCAGCGTCTCTTGCCGGACGCGTTCCGCAGTCCAGTCTGGGGGGAAAAGCGCGGCCGTGCAAAGTCCGGGCGCGAACATTTCCTGCGCCTCCTCGAAGTTCAGATACACTTTCGGCTTGCTCCGGTACTCGTTCCAGTATGCCTCGTCCTCGTCCTTGATCCGATCGAAGTCGATCGGGATCGCCGCTTCCCAGCCGGAACAATCCGCGGAATCCGTCAGGCCGGGAATCTCCGGCGAAAGCACGTCCGTGATTTGGGAATCGTCAACCGTTCCGGCGTGTTCGATTTTCGCCGTCTTCCGCTGAATCGTACGGAAAGAACCGGACGTGAAATAGGAAAGCTCAACGGGGCCATTGAAATGCTCCTTCATGCCGGACGACACCAGCACATGGCCGCGTTCGACCGGAACAGGATCGCCGCGGATCGCTCCCGCGAAACAGTACGACAGGCTCGTTTTGCCGTCGGACAGCGTTTCCACGAACAGCGTCAGGATCGGCGTGGCCTCTTTCGGCAGAGCGTCCGAAACGGCTTTCGGCAGGAAATAGGATTTGCATTTCAGGACAGGATGTCCGTCCCATTCGTCCAGCGTCAACCCGGAAAGCTCCCACAGAAGATCGGCGGACGGGACCTCAGGTTCCTGCATCCAGACCTCATTCACGGCGTTTTCCGGCAGGTCCAGCGCCTGTGTAAGCGCCTCGCGGCTCACGAAAAGATTGTCCGGCGGCAGCTGCGGATCGTCGAAATTGAGTTCGCTTTCAGGTCCGGTCCACTCTCCGCACCACACAAACGGCGTCTGTTTAAGTTCGGGCGGCTTCCCCATGGCGCTTTCCGCCGGGATCGTACTCAATTCCGGGATGCGGACGGAAAGCATTTCGCCGTCCTTCAAGTTCAGTTTTTTCGCCAGCACCGAACTGCCCCGGGCATCTCGTCCGGAAATGTCGCTGTCCGGCAGCGCATACACGTCGACCGGGATGCCGTCCTTCGTAAAACCTTTCACATGGAGCACGCCGCGTCCATTCTTCTGGACCGGACTGGTCACGGGGATTGCGAATCTCTGACGGTATCGCGCGACAGCCGCGTTGTTCGTCACATTGTCCATCAGAGTCCCGCGCACGCTGTCGCCGATCAGAAACGCACCCGTCAGGACCGCGCAGATCAGGCATGCCGCCGCAGTCAGCGACGCAAGCCCTTTCCAGTGATACCGGAGATCGCGCAGGAACAGACGGGAGAGAGAGGTCATAAGCTCACCGAACGGGGAAAGAAGTCCAGCACGCGCGGATTGTGCGTGACCAGCAGGATCGCGGTTCCGTGCGTGTGGTTCACGTCGCGCAGGAGTTCGAGCAGGGAATCGCTTCGGGCGGAGTCGAGCGCGGACGTCGGTTCGTCGAGCAGCAGAAATTCCGGTTCGAGGATCAGCGCGCGCGCCAGCACGACCCGTTGCCGCTCGCCGCCGGACAGTTCCGCCGGGAAATGGTCCAGGCGTTTTGCAAGGCCGAATTCCGTCAGAAGCTCTTTTGCACGGGCGGCATAGTCTTTCCCTTCACTCGCTGCCGGGATCTGCACATTTTCCAGTGCGGTCAGCTGCGGCAGCATGCGCGCGTACTGATCCGCGAATCCGATGTGGTGCAGACGGAACGCGCGTCGTTCTTCCGGGGACATCCCGAAAAGGTCCTGACCGTCGAACAGGATCTTTCCGCTGTCGGGTTGTTCCAGCCCCGCGATCATCCGCAGGAGCGTGGTCTTGCCGCTGCCGGACGGCCCCAGCACGGTCAGCGCCTCGCCCGCATTCAGTTCGAGGCTGAAATCGTGGAACAGTTCGATGCTTTCATCCGCTTTCGTGAAGGTCTTTGTCAGACCGGAAATGCTCAGGTTCATGGCTCATCCTTTCGTTCCGCATAAAAGATATTGCCGTATTCATCGGCGGCGGCGAGGAATCCGTGCGCCGCGATCACGCCCGTCCTGAAGTCAGACGGGAATTCCGCGATGACTTGTTCTTTCCAGCTCCCCGCCTCGAAAAAGCTCAGATTCCCATGCCGGGAGAGCGCGTAGACGCCGTTCCTTGTGCCGGAAGAAACCGGATTCCACGTTTTTGCCGACGGTAAATCGGTGACGAACGAGCCGTCCGCGCGCTTGTGAACATGGATCTTGCCGTTGGCGTCCGTCAGGTAGATAAACTCGTCCGTCACGAACGGCGAACTGAAGAATTGGGAGCCGGTTTCGACACGATAAATGACTTTGAATTCGTCCGGGTCCACTGCCGCCAGATCGCCGCCGTGTGTCAGGAGATACAGGACGCCGCCGAACAGTACCGGGGATTCCGGGATGTAGGAATCGAAGTCCAGTTCCTGCACGACCTCGCCCGTTTTTATGTCGGTCTTGCGGAGTTTGCCGTCGCAGCTGCCGAAGATGACGAATCCGTCGTAAAACAGCGGCGTGCCGTTGATCTGTCCCCGGCATTCGACCTCGTGGACCACTTTGCCGGAATCGCCCCCGCTGACGCCGAGCGCATACAGGGAATTGTCGTGCGAACCGAACCACACGAGATCGCCCGCGGGGATCGCGGCTCCGGTGATCTGATTGCCCGCGCGGAACGTCCACAGCACGCCTTTGTCCGGCGTAAACGCCGCGAACGTGCCGCCCTCGTCGCCGACGTGGTAAACGCCGTCCGATTCCGTCACGGGCGCGGAGATCGACGTCGGGGTGACGTGTACGGTCTGTGGCTTCTGTCCCGGACGCAGGAACATGACTTCGCCGCGGCTGTTTCCAGCCGCCAGTGAACCGTCGGACAGCACGGTGAGCTTTCCGAGCGGCACGGTGCCGGTCAGAAGCGTTCCCGTGACCGCCTGTTTTCCCTCGGTTCCAGCATCGTCGGACGACATGCTGAAATACAGCACGAAACACCCAGCGCCGAGCAGGAAGAAGAGAAGCAGGACGATCCACCGGAAAGCTTTGTTCATGGCCGGGCATCTCCGTGCTTAATCGTAAGTGCCCCGGTCGGGCAGACAGAACAGACTTTCTCTGCTGTCGTGGCGTCCAGCGACTCCCAGCCTTCAGGACCAGGCGAGATAACCGCATGATCTGCGCGGAAATGCACGGCGAGTTTTTCGCCGGACACCCCGACACACCGCTGGCATAGGATGCACTTGCCGCTATCGAACACCAGATATGGCGTTTCGACGGGTTCGGGATATGTCAGCTCGTTTTTCGTCTTGTGCGCGCCGTATTCGCGGACACAATCGAAGAATCTGCACTTGCCCTTCGCGGCGCAGGACCCGCAGCGGAAATCGTGGCGGACCAGCATGAGCGACAGCGCCTCCTTGCGGAATGCCCGGACTCGGTCAGAGTTCGTTTCATAGATATGACCGCGCTGGAGCAACTGTTCACAGCCGGGGATGAAGCGTCCGAGGACCGCGTCCCAGACCGCGCAGACCATACAGTGTGCACCGGTCCCGCCGCATTCCATATAGCAGAGCGTGGGGAGCTGTTTCATATAGTCCAGCATGGTTTTGCCGGACACGAATGGGTGTTCCACGCCGTCGATCAAAATCACGTCGCCGTCGATGGGCGCGGCGTGCGGCTCCTCGCGGAACGGCACTTCCTGTTCCGGGCGCTCTTTGCACGGGTTCACGATGGCATGTTCCGGGCAGACCGAACGGCAGACGCCGCAACGGACACACGTTTCGGAGAGGATGCGTGCGGAATCCAGCGGTTCGCATTCGATCGCGCCCGCAGCGCACGCCTGAATACATTTCGTACAGCCGATACAGTCGTCCGTGACTTGGAAATCGGTCAGCTCCATGCACTTTCCGGCGGGGCACTCGTTGTCCAGATGCGCCTCGAATTCGCCGTGGAACTCGTGGAGCGCGCTCAACACCATGTTCGGCGCGGTGCGACCGAGCGCGCAGAGCGAGCCCTGCTGAATCATGCGCGCGAGATTTTCGATGCGGTCCAGCAGTCCGGGCGGCTTCGGTCCTTTGCGCGTGAGGGATTCGACGAGCGAGCAGAGATGCGGAACACCCTCGCGGCACATCACGCACTTCCCGCAGGATTCGCTGCGCAGGAACCGCAGGAAATACAGTGCGATATCCACCATGCAGTCGGATTCGTCGATCACGATGAGGCCGCCCGACCCCATCATGGCTCCATTTTTCTGAAGCGTCTGGTAGTCGACGCGGATATCGAAATGGCTCCGGGGGATGCACCCGCCGGAGGGACCGCCGATCATGACGGCCTTCACGGTGTGGTTTTTCTCCGCGCCTCCGCCGTACTGCTCGACGATCTCGTCGATGGTGATGCCGATCGGCACCTCGATGAGGCCGCCATGCCGGACCTTTCCGGCAAGCGCGAACGCCTTCGTGCCGTGCGATTCGTCCGTGCCGACGGCGTTGAAGACCTCGCCGCCGTCCGCGAGGATGATCGGCACGCATGCGAACGTCTCCACGTTGTTCATGAGTGTCGGAAGTCCGCGCAGGCCGCTGTTCACGGGGAACGGCGGACGTTTCCGGGGGATGCCTCGCCTGCCTTCGATGGATTCCAGCAGGGCAGTCTCCTCGCCGCAGACAAATGCTCCCGCACCTCGGAACAGGACAAGATCGAATCCGGGCGGAAGCGAACCGAAGATGCCGGACTCGCGGAGTTTCGCGATCACGCGTTCCAGCACGGAAACCGCCTGGGAATACTCCTCGCGGATGTAAATAATAGCCAAAGAAGCGCCGACCGTGCGGGCGGCGATCAGGATGCCCTCCAGCACGCGGTACGGGTACGACTCCATCAGCATCCGGTCCATAAATGCGCCGGGGTCGCCCTCGTCGGCGTTGCAGATCACGACCTTCTTCTCGCCCGGAGCCTCCAGCGCCATGCGCCATTTCTCCCCGGTCGGGAACCCGCCGCCTCCGCGTCCGCGCAACTTGGAGCGTTTCAGCTCATCCACGATTTGCGCGGGCGTCATGGCGAGGGCGCGGTCGAACGCGGCGAATCCGCCGTGCGCCCGGTAGTCGTCGAGCGATTCGGGGTCGTCCATGCCGCTGTTTTTCGTGACGAGCCGCAGTTTGTCGAGTTCGGGCGGCAGTTCGGCGAGCTTCATGCAGCCCTGCGGACGGCGGCTGTAGAACGCGTCCAGGAACGCCCGGCTTTTCCAACCGAGTTCCTTCGTGGAAAAATGCTGCGCCACGATGCCGCGCACATCGTATTCCTGCACATTGTCGTAATGATATACCGCGTTTTCCAGTACGACCGTCACGAGCGGCGCGCGGTAGGACATGCCGTGACAGCCGACTTCCTTCACCTTGTAATCGAACTTGCCTGCGCGGCGTTCTTCTTCGAACGCGTCGAAGATGCGTCCGCTCCCGGCCGCACGGCAGGAGGAACACCGGCAGATGCGGATCTCCGGCTTCTGTTTTTCCTTCGCGTCCGCCTGAGTTGAATCTTGTGCAGCAGCCTCCTCATCGCGGACCATCAGCAGGAAATCCCGGACGACGCGGCCGACAGTCGACGGCGTAACGTGTCCGAAGATGTGCTTGTCGATCTGCACCGCCACCGCGAGCATGCAGCAGCCGAGGCAGGCGACTTTGCTGACCGTGAAAAGGCCGTCCGGCGAGGTGTCGCCGTCCTCCGGGATGTTCAGATGTTTGCGGAACGCCTCGTAGACGTGCTCCGCGCCCTTCACATAGCAGGCCGCGCCAACGCAGACCTTGATCTGGTGTTTACCGCACGGCGTGAACCGGAATGCCTGATAGAAACTCGCCACGCTGTACACGTGATTCAGCGGTACATGCAGGCGCGTAGCGAGGTCGGCCATCGGTTCCGGCAGCAGGCAGCGGTCGCGCCGCTGAAGTGCGATGAGTTCCGGCAGAAGCGGGTCGATGAGGTCGAGGTGCGGCGAAGCGGGCGTCATGGCTTCGACTCCAGGCAGATGAGTTCATTCTCCGAGGTGCGGAGGATCAGGTTGCCCCGATGGAACGCCGGAACGCAGACGACTTTCTTTCCGAGAGAATATTTGCCCTCGGTCTCGATCTTGTCCTTGCCGGGCGCGAACGCGTACAGGTCGCCGTCCAGGTTGACCGCCACGATCTTGCCGTCGACCGCGACCGGGGATGCGTAGAACCCGTTGTCGAGGTCTTCCTCATAGAGTTCGTGGCCGTCCTTCGCGTCGATGGCGATGATCGTGCCGCCGCTGCCGAACAGCAGGAACTGGTCGCCGCAGAGGACCGGCGACGCCACATCGGGCGCGGGCACATCTTCGTTGTTGTACAGGATCTCGCCGTCCGCGGCGCGGAATGCACCGGTGAACGCGCCGGTGTTCGAGAAATAAATGATGCCGTCATTCGAGGTCGCCGAGGTCGCGACTTCCCCGCCCATGCACTCCTGCGACCACAGCGCTTTGCCGTCGTCGAGGCTGAACGCTTCGGCGAGCATATTGCCTGCCGTAAAGATCATGCCCTTTCCGTCCGCCACGAATCCGCGCGGGGACGACCACGAAGCCGCACCTTCCCGCTCGGTCTTCCAGACCGTTTCGCCAGTAAACACGTTCAGCGCGAACACCGTCTGTTTCTCATCCAAGTCGTACTGCACGATCAGCTTGTCGCCGAGCAGAAGCGGCGAGGAGGCGTAGCCGTACATGATGACCGGATCGGGCAGCTGTTTGTGCCAGAGAGTTTTGCCGTCGTGGCCGAGACAGAGCACCTCGCCTGTGGCGAAGACCGCATAGACGCGTTTCGAGTCGACACATACGGTCGGAGAGGCGTATCCGGTATCCTCCGTCACTTCGGGCATCTTCGCTGCCGGAGGCGCATCCGTTTTCCATTTCAGCTCGCCGGAATTGGCATCGTAGCAGAACACGGCGTAGTTTGCGCCGTCGCCGCCGGACAGGAACACAAGGTCGTCCCAGATCACCGGCGAACTGTTGCCGGGAAGCTCCACCGGGCTGTTCCATTTCTCCTGAAAATCCCAGTTTGCCGGGAGCGCGTTGGCGTTCGGCAGGATGGACCCGCGGAACTGCGGCCACTGCGACTTTTCCGCCTCAAGCGCCGCAAGCAGGTCAATCGTTTCCGTCGGGATAGCGGGCTTGGTTTCGTTTTTCTTTCCGGATGTGCCGTTTTGCGCGTCCGCGGGCTGAACCGTGTGCTTTGTTTCTGCCGGGACAAGCACGATCCGCAGGACCGCGAGCGCAACGACCAGCACGACGATCCCGCAGGACGCGAATACCAGCAGCTGGCGGCGTTCCTTCTCCGGGACCGCGCCCGTTCCACGCGGCACTTTCAGTTTCGGCGCGAAGACGAACATTTCCGCGCCGAAGAGTCCGCAGAGCACGAAGAACGCGATCCCGAGCAGGAGCACACCACGACGCTGTTTGTCCTTCGTCTGGAAATACGCGGAACGGTACAGGTAATCCAGATCGCGCACGGTCTGCGACAACTTCGCGTCCGCGAGGTCCTGCTGTTTCAGTTCGGCGAGCTGGTCCTGCGCCTGTTTGATCGGCGCACGGCTCCGGTACATGTCGTACGCCAGCAGCAGGCCAAGCGTCAGGATGAATGTCAAAGCCGTCCATTGCAGAAACCGCAGGGTCCGGCGTATTTCGTCATTTTTCATGGTGCTTCTCCTTGCGTTCCAGGGGACATGCGGCGTAGCATCGGCCGCAGCAGAAACAAAGCGACGGGTCGATCGTGTAAACTTCTTCCTCTTTGCGGCGACGCGCCTCTGCGATCAGCTCGGCCATCACGACCGCGCCGAACAGTACGCCCGCGGCAGTCGAGGCGAGCAGGACGCCATTCTGAAGCTTGATCGCACGGGCTCGGAGTTCCTCGCGCGTGGTCGTGGCGCTTTCAAATGCTTCTACAGCCTCGCTCTTGATCCCCGCGTCCAGCTCGCGGACCAGCCGCACATCGCGGTGGAACGAGCTCAGAACGGGCGCGCAGAAATACCCGAACAGGCCGCCCGCGAACAGTGCGAACGGGATCAGGGCGGTCAGCATCGAGATGCGCCGGAATCCGCTTCGGTGTTCCGACGTGCTACCCGTACCCTCCGGCGGCAGGATCGCGCCGTTCGGACAGCCCTGTTCGCACAAACGGCAGTTCACGCATTCGTGCGACGTGATCTGCGGCTTGAGCAGGGAGAAGTACGAGAAGAACCGAAGCAGGACGCCATAAGGACAGACATACCGGCAGAAGGGACGCGAGATGAAGAGCCCGGCGGTGAGGAAAACCGCGCTCAGGATCGCGAACGGCGTCGCGAAGTCCAGCAGGAAGATCGGGAGGTAGGGTTCCAAGTAGCACAGCGGGAACCCGATCCCGCAAATCGCGCAAACCGAGAAAATAAGCAGCAGAAGCACCGGGATCAGGCGCAGGATACGGTCCAGCGGACGCGGGATGAACACGCTCTTCCAATGCAGAAGCTCCTGGATCGCGCCGAGCGGACAGGCTCCGCCGCAGAAGACGCGTCCGGCGAACAGCGCGATTGCCAGCGGAAGCGCGAAGAGCAGCAGCACGCCCGGCTGGATGTACGAACCGTTCGCAAGCCCCTCGGCGACGTTCTGGAACATGCCGACCGGGCACGGGCAGGACGCGAAGAGGAATCCGAACACGGCGAGCCCGGCAACGGAATACGCCAGAAGCGCCTTGCGGGAGCGCAATTTGTAGAAAAACCAGGTCCCGGCGGCGAGAAATACCGCGAGGAGCAGCACGCGCCACAGCACGGAGTCGGAGGCGAGTTCCTCCAGCGACATCTTCGGCAGCGTGTAGGATTCGAACTCGGGAGCCGGGAATCTCGCCTGCGCCGCGAACAGTAGGGGAAGACGAGGGATCATGACTTCACCTCCGGCGGCTTGCGGTAGATGTACGGATGGTCGGCGGGCACGCGCACGAACGCGTCGGCGGGGCACGCTTTCGCAATCCGGCATTCGTTGCAGTTCTTGCACAGGTCGCGCCGGATCTGCAGGAACAGCGAGCCGTTGCCGAACGACAGGCAGCCCTTCACGCATTTCCCGCATCCGATGCAGCGTTCCTCGTCGATCTTGTACTCAAAATACGGATCCTCCACATAGGTGCGGATGATCGCGTCGGTCGGACAGCGCATGTTCTCGCCCGCCGTGTTGAACTCGATGCGCTTGTCCTGATAGTACCCGCTGCAGAAAAGGCAGTAGCCGCAGGACGCATACTGATGCACGCACTTCACCGCGGACTGTGGCAGGATGCACTCTGTCTCGCACTTGCCGCACTGTACGCATTTGTCCGGGTCGATCTGCCAGAAATACCCCGTTCCCGTCTCCCCGCGCTTCCGGAAAAGCGCGGCGAACGGAGCCGTGATCACGGCGAGAAATCCCAGTCTGAGCAGGTCGCGGCGGGTCATGAGCGTTGTTCCTCCTGCGATTGCGCCTGCGCGTCCTTGAACGAACGTGCGGTCGGGTGGCCGCAGTATTTCAGCGCGGAACAAGTCCGGCAGTAGCCCTTCGGGTCGGTGCAGGTGTCCTGCGTTGTTTCGCCGGAACCGGACTCCCGGCGGCGGAACACCAGCGCGGCAAGTCCGCCCAACAGCAGGAACCGGGCGCTCCAGCCGATGAACTCGCGACGGTTCATGGTATGTTTTTTATCTATCATCAGGAGACCTCCCAGCGCTGTTTCGTTCCGGTATCGTAAAGATGCACCTTACCGCCGTCGCGTCCCAGATAATAGTTGAACTCCGAATCGGAAAGATTGTCCGTGATGACACGTTCAAGTTCGCCGGACGGCAGATACACGCATGCTCGCCGGACGCCTTTCTCCATGGTCACGAACCGTCCGCCGGGGAGCGCGGCGAACCGGACGGGGTTGCAGCAGCCACCGAACGCTTCGCGGGGTTCCCACGATGCTATGAATCGTCCCGTGGCGGGGTCGAGCTGTTCCAGACGTTTGCGCCCGATGTTCGCCACCCAGAGCTCGCCATCCTGCGACAGGTCGAGCGGGAAAGCCGCGCCCGGCACGATGAACTTGTCTTCACCGCGCGATTCCCACACGAGGCCGCCGGATTCCATGTTCGCCAGCACGGTGCGTTTCGCGCGGTCCACCTGAAAACTCACACCATTCAAAGTATGCTTCGGACGCACGGCGAACATCGGCGGCTCGAACGGAGTTTCCGGTACGGGTTCCGGCAGAGTCTGGAGTTTGCGGCCGACCAGCCAGCCGAGCAGGCCGAGGCAGAACGTGCCGCTGAACCAGACAAGAAATTCCCTGCGGGTCATTTTCATTGCTGCACCTCATTTCGCAGATCGAGACACACCATCGAGGTGCTGTCCCGTAAGATCATAAGTCCTCCGGCGAACGCGATCGGTCCCCACGAATCCGCGCCGGGCAGGATTTTGTGGGTCGCCAGCCGTTCGAACCGGTCGTCTTTGTATTCGTAAACCGAGAGCACGCCCTCGTCGTCCAGTATCCAGAATGCGCCGTCCGCGTAAAGGTAGGGACCAAGCCCGAACCGGGCGTCCTTGCCGCTTTCCGACTTGACCGCGGGCAGCGCGGAAACGTCCGCCGCGATGAACTCGGCGCGCCGTGCTCCGGCGTCCTTCGGCTGGATCACGAACATCGTGTCGCCGATCAGGATCGGGGTCTGCTGTTCGGACGCGGGCCCCTGCGTCGGCTTCCATTCCTGTTCGATCGAGGCGGTGAAAACATCGCCGTCCTTCTTCACTGCGAGCGTAGCCGAACCGGCTCCATAGCCCGCGGTCAGGAAAAGTCTGCCGTCGCCGATGGCGAGCGGCGTGGGAGCCCAGACCGCCGGTTTCCATTTCGTACAGAGCCAGAGTTGTTTTCCCTCGGGGTCGCAGGCGCAGATGCCGCCGATTCCGGCATAGATGTATTGTTTCGTATCGCAGAGCGTCGCGGACACGACGGAGGAATGCGACATCTTCAATCCGTGGTCGTTCGGCATCTCCCAGACCGTTTCGCCCGTCTTCAGATCGAGCGCGGTCATCAGGACTTTCTCCCCGCCGACGCCGAGGATCACTTTGCCGTCTTCGATCAGGGGGCATTGCCCTGCGTACCACTGCGGGATCTCGGCTCCGTAAGCTTCCACCAGGTCGCGCGACCAGAGCAGATCGCCCGAATCCGCATCGACCGCCATCACGTGCGCCGCGGGGCCGAGCGTCACGACCACACCGTTGGAGAACGCCGGGATCGTGCGGGATTTGCCGTGGTTGCGGCGGATCGGGTTCTTGTAGCCGCGACGCCAGAGTTCCTCGCCGCTGAACAGTTCGAAACAGCGCAGGGCGTCGGACGAATCCTCCTCGACGTAGTCCAGCACATACACGCGGCCGCCCGCGATGATCGCGCCGGAATACCCCTCGCCGAGCGGCTTGCGCCAGAGGACTTTCGGACCGGATTCATCCCATGTCTTGGTCAGGTATCCATCGTATTCCGCCAGATTGTCGCGTGTTATGCCTCGGAAACACGGCCATTCCGCCTCGAATGCCTGAATCTTCGCCTCGGACTCGAACTTTTTGAAGTCCGCGCCGATTTTCGTGGTCATCTTCTTCACGACGCGGTTCTCGGATTTGTCGCGGACGGGTTCCGCGTACTCCACATGGCGCGACGTGGTGAAGGTCAGGTAATGCCAGATGCCGAGGCAGGCCACGGCGACTGCAAGCGCTTTCAGGATGAAATTCAGGACGTGCGCGTTCATGATCCCACCGCCTTTGCCAGAAAGACCGGAGCATACAGTTCTTCGCTGTACCAGAGATGCGCGAAATACAGCCCGATCGGTTCGAGCGGGAGTGATTCGGGATGATCCGCATAGTTTTGTAAGAACTTGCCGTCCATGTCCAAAGCAACCGCACAGCGGGCGGAAACGCAGACCGTTCCCCACAGGCCGTCTTTCCCACGTGTCGAACGCAGATATTCACGCGTTTTTTCCAAAAACGGCAGATTATCACCGCTCAGATGCGACAGCACGACCGCGCTGCCATAGGCGGGAGCTTCCTTCGTGGGATTCGTCTGGTCACCGAACCAGAGCGGGATGAATGAGCCGTCCGGGCGTTGAACGTCCTGAAGATACCGGATGATGCGCTGCTTCGCGCGGAGCACGCGGCGTTTCAGGGCGGGCGGCAGGCCGTTTTCGTACAGAGAGAACGCCTTGTACGCATGGGCGGAGATGTCCGGGCAGCTGCGGTCGAACGGCAGTTTGCCCCAGCCTTTGCAGAAGGTCGGGATGCCGCCGTCGGAATTCTGGAGGTTCAGGAGCCAGATGATGCCCCGGCAGACCGCGTCCGAGGCGGGTTCGCCAAGTCCGTGAAGCGCGATGAGCGCCGCCGAGGTGTCGTCTGCGTCGGGCACGCCGCCGGAATGCGTCGTCCATGCCCAGCCGCCCGGTTCCGAGCGCGTGAACGGATGGACCGTTTTCGTCTGAGCCGACAGCATCCGAGCGCGATAGAACGCTTTTTCTTCTTCGGAAAGCGTCGGGGCAAGCGCGTCCAGCGCGAGCGAGGTCGTCCAGAGGCGCAAATCGCGGTCAATCGGCCACGATCCGTCCGGTCGCTGGCTTTCCGTCAGGAATCGGACTGCAAGCCCGGTCGCAGGGTGTTCGCGCAGTCCGGCGGCGCAGAGGCAGATCACGCAGAACCCGGTCAGCGGCGCGGCTTCGAGGAATCCGCCGTCCTCCGGCTGTTTTTCGGTCAGGACACGAAGAGCCTTTTTCACGGCGAGCGCACGCAGTTTATTCGGACGGTATTTGAGCTGGGCCAATCCCACGCAGATCAACGCGGGGATCGCATAGCTCACGACCGGGAGATTCAGGAACTTGAACCAGGATTCGGGCAGAAGCGCGGCCTCGAACGGGAAATTCGGCATATTGCGCCATGCGTGCGCGGCATCGGGAAAGAATCCGGACGCAGTGGCGAGCGCCAGCAGTGGCACGGAAAAAGTCAGGTCCTTGCCGTATTCCTTCAGGAGTCCCGCCTTGACCGCCTCGAACGTCAGTCCGCCGAACGTTTTGCTTAAATAAGCTTCTGCCTCGCGCACATCGTTTGCGTGAGTATTCCGCAAAGCGGAGTAAGCGAGGAACGTCGCGGTCAGGTTGGCGGGGGATTCCGGGGAGTCGCCGTACAGACCGTCCGCATTTCTATGCTCCAGCAGCCAGTTTCTGCCTGCTTCGACCTCGTTGTCGTGTCCGCCGTAGAGGTCCAGCGCCACACACGCGACCGCGGTCGAGACCGCCGAGCTCGAAAGATGCCCCTCGATGAAGCCGTCTTCGCAGCGGTACGACAGGATGAATCGTTTCAGCGTGTCCGTCATGCCGTCGCCCCCATGGCAAGAAGCCCGTAAACCGTGTATTCGAGGTCGCCGAAGGGATCGGCGGGGACCGCCGCGAACAGCCCGGTCGGACGGAAACACCCGCTCAAGAAATCGCGCACGTCGTAGTTCGCTTTGTGCCCGGTCCGATGGAGCGCGTACAGGGAAACGGCGGTCGAAAGCAGGTCGCCGCCGGGGAATGTCCCGTCCGGGTTCTGAAGTCCGGCGAGCGCAGTCGCGGTCGTTTCATCCGGGTGCAGACACAATGCCGCCGCTGTCGCCGTGACACCGTATTCCGAAACGCCTTTCAGGTTGGAATACAGCCCGTTTGGCAGACGGTATGCGCTCAGGTCGGTCGCGGTATCGTTCCGCAGGAAACACGAATACGGCGAGCAGCGGTCGCCCTGCGGGAATGCGGTATCCGGCAGATCGGGGAAATCCAGTTTCGGCGCGGAGAAGGGGAGTTTTTGTGCAATATGAGGCAGAGCCATCAGCTTCAGCAGATTCCGGCTGTGTGCCAGCGCCGCCCGGTGAACAAGGTCGGCGGGCGCAGCCTGTTCGAACGTCCGGGCGCAGGCGTCGCGGTCGACCGTTGCGCCGGAGATGTACGCCAGACACAATCCGAACAGCGTGTAGTACAGATCGCCGTGGCCGCTCCTGTCGGGAAACTGTCCGTCCGGCTTCTGAGCCAGCGAGACCGTCTGTCGGAGCACATCCTGCGCTTCGTCGGTCATCCGTCCGAATCCGGCGGTGCATGTTTTCAGGAAATCCAGGTCAAACATCTTTCAGCACCTTTCCGGCGAGACGGTACAGGAATATCTTCAGCGGCACGTCGCCGACCGTTTCGAGCAGATCGTAAATCCCGTCGCGCTGCACCTGATACAGACGGATCGTTTCCGCGCGCGCCGTTTCGCGGTCCCAGCCGTTCGTGCGCATCAGCACGTCGACCGCCGACGCCGGATTGTCCGCCGTATCCTCCAGGTCGTCGTACAGCTGGTAGGCCGCGCCGAGACAATCGGAGAAGTCGTGGAACAAACCGCGTAGCTCATCGAAGCGTCCGGCCGCGATCGCACCCGCGAAGAGCGCCACGCGGAATGCCGGAGCCGTTTTCAAACGATGGATTTCCAAGCAGTCTTCCGGCTGAAGATCCTTCTTTTGCAACGCGTCAAATTCTTTTGCCTGACCGAGCGCGAGTTCGCAGTGTGCCAGCGCGGCTTCTTCCATAAGCGAGGCACGCTTTTCCGGCGGGACCGATTCGTGACAGAAGAGTTTGTATCCCGCGCCGATCAGATAGTCGCCCAGGTTCAGCGCGGGCGCAAGTCCCAGTCGAATGTGACATGCAGGTTCGCCGTAGCGTTCCGAGTCGCCGTCTTCGATGTCGTCATGGATCAGCGAAGCCTTGTGGAAACACTCCACGGCGAGCGAAACGGGTTTCAGAAATTCCGGCAGGTCCGTCCGTGACGGGTTCAGTGCGGCATAGCATCCCGCCGTAATCTTCGGGCGGTAATGCTTCCCGTGCGCGGTCAGGGCGCGGACGGCCTCCTCCCGGAGCATGTTGTCCGGAATATACGCAGAAACGCCATTCGGTGTGAATAAATTGTCGATCGTCTCCCGAATCAGGCCGTAAGGGAACGCATGGACTTCATCCGCCTGCGGTACGGACATGGCGCGTTCGAGGTCGGCGGGATCGAATGCCGTATCCTTGCAGCCGTCGCGGAGCAGAGGCGCCGCGATTCCGGGCACGGCGGAACGCAGCATCGATGGGAACGATTTTTCGAGCGAATCGAGGCAGGATACGCCCACGACCGCCTGAATCACGCCCTGTTCCACCCAGTCGGCCACGGCGGAACTCGACTCCGCGACCAGGACCGGCATGTCAAGCGCGTCCGCGGCAGCCGAAAGGCCCGGAATATTGCACTGGCCGCAGCCCTTGCAGATCAATCCGAGGTCGTCGTGGTCGGCGGTGCAGCCGGGCTGTTTCCGCAGGCAGAACGGCAGAAGCAGGAGGCGCTGTTTGAGCGCGATGTGCGGGAAATACAGCGTCCAGAGCGCGTTGTTCAGCACGATCATGGCGTAATGGTCGAATCCGCGTCCGTCCAGTTCGAGCGAGGCTGTCAGCGCCGCCGCGTGGCGCTTCAGATGCGTCAGATCGAGCGGCGGTTTCAGGCTGAGTGAGCGCACCAGGTCCTCCGCCGCGTGGCGGATCGCTTCCCGGACCTTGGAGTCCTGCGGAACTGTCTGTTTGATTTCGCTCATCCGTACGCTCCGAATCCGAAGAAGTAGTTGCGTTTTCCGAAACGGTAGGCCGCGGACTGTTCGGGAATCTCGCCGCCGGGGATGTCATGGCAGCACATCGGGGTGCGTTCCGCAAGCTCGCGGAAGAACCCGTCGCGCCCGGACGAATCCTGTGCGCCGTTCGATTTCAAGGTGTCGAGCAGTTCGTGCGGCGAATGGATCACCATGCAGTCGCGCCCCTGCGACGTGCTGAATTTACGCAGATTCGCCAGGACCGTTTCCCGCTGGAAAATTGCTTCCAGATTCGACGCCGTTTCGTCCAGAAAGCCCCCGGCGGCCTGCATGATCGGACAGAACTCCACGGCTCCGTTTGGCGCGATATGATGCGAGAGTCCCATCGCGCCGGGGCACTGCGCGCGTCCGTCGGCGTCCCAGTAGGCGTCGAGGATCAGGATCTTCGCAGTCCGGCGCTGTTCCACCAGGAACCGCCGGAGTTCCAGTACATGCGCGCGGTCCAGCGCATTCGCGCAGTCGGGGTCGGGACCGCACGGACGGTAGATGAAATACCAGATGTAGTGAACTCCTTTTTCGACAAGAAAATCGAGGTAATCCCGGCTCACGAGTTCATCGAAATTCTTCATGTTGATGCTCGCGGTCACGCCGGTGAAAAGCCCGGCCTTCACCGCCGCATCCAGTCCGGCGAGCGAACGCGCGAAAACGTCGTCTCGGCCGCGTCTGCGGCGGGATTCGGTTTCCAACCCCTCGATGCTGATGAGCGGCGTCACGTTGCCGAGTTTGGCGAGTTCCCCGGCCAGCTTCGCGTCGAACATCGTTCCGTTCGTGTACAGCTGGAAATACGCCTTCGGGTTGTTGCGGAAGAGCGTCAGGAGGTCCGGGTGGAACAGCGGTTCGCCGCCGAGGATGCCGAAGAAGCGCGATTCGTATTTCGCGGCGGTGTCGATGATCCCCTGCATCTGCTCCGGCGTGAGCTGACGGGCGGGAGTCGTCTGCGACACCCAGCAGCCCCGGCATTTCAGGTTGCACTGATTCGTGATCGACAGCATCAGAAACGCCGGAAAAAAAGGTTTCCCCTCCTTCATCCGCCGTTCGAACGCACGCACGGTCCGGTGTCCGTTCCAGGCGAACCGCAGCAGATGCCGCTGCGCGCGCCACGAACAGCCCGTCAGAATGCGTGTGATGGCGGATGGGTTCATATAGGTCTGTTACCTCATTTTGTCGCGGAAGAGCCGCACTTTTTTCCGGTACTCCAATCGCTCACGGAACGACGTCTGATCGTCGGGAGACGGCTTGACCGGTTCGGACAGCGCGCCGTTCAGGCGGTCTTCCTTGGATTTCGGGAAGATGATCGCGTTCGCGGGGCAGATCCGGGCGCAGGCGGGGCAGTCCGTCTTACATGCCGCAGGATGGACGACACGGAACTGTCCGTCGGCCTTCTCGTACACGCCGAACATGCAGAAGTCGGCACATTTGCCACAGTTCACGCAGCGGGTTGCGTCGATCACGGGGAACCACGGGATCCAGGGCATCGGTTCTGCAAGGGCTTGAACCATATCGCGGACCTGAGCCGGATCAGCCGCCCGGATGTCCGTGCAGTCGGTATCCGCGCCGAACATCGCCCGGATAGCGCGCACCTGACAGGCGAGCACGATTGTATTTGCATTGAAGCTCCTGTTAGATGCGCCATCGAGGCAGAGGTCGGGCACGATCTCGCAGGGAACGCCAGCCTCCGTCGCGGCCTTGATCGCTTCGTTCAGGACCTCCTGCGGGATCTTTTTGTACTTCCGGCAGGTGCAGATCACGAGTTTCTTCATGGACGCGCCTCCGCTTCCTTCACGAAGAACATTCTAATCGTTTGTTTCCGGTTCATGGCTATCTTGCTTCTCGCGCTCGCGCGCGTATGAGTTGAAATTCAGGTTGAAGTTTCCTTCAAATACAGGGTGTTTCAGTCCGGACAGGATAGCCGGATTTCAAAGATACAGTGCAACAGGGGAGACACTGCTCCGGCTGAACACATGACAGGCTCACGGTCCAGCCGGGTAGACAGTTCAGGACAACGAGGTTATTTCGCCTTGATGTCGAACGCGCCGAGGACGTTTCCGTGGCGGAGATACAGGATGCCGTCGCAAATGACGGGATGCGCCCAGTGTTCCTTGTCGCCGAACTTGATCTGGAAGCTGCTGACGACATCAAGCTTTTCGCCGGGTTTCGCAATCGCCAGCGTGCCGCGTTTCTCCTCGTACATGTAGATGAGGCCGTCGGCATAGATCACGCAGCCTTTACCGAGGTTGCTCCACGGCCCCTCATAGAGGGTTTCACCCGATTCCCAGTCCACGCACATCCAGTTCCCGCTGTTGTTGCTGGTCCAGTTCGAGCCGTAGAGCTTGCCGTCGACCAGCACGGTGCAGTCGTGGTGCGGGTCCAGTTTTTTATTGGTCCAGATGACATTTACGCCCTTGCCGTCTTTCTTCAACTCGTACAGCACGCCGCCCTGATCGTATCCGGCGGACACGAAGAAACGATTATCCTCAACTGTGGGGGAGTTGCAGTTCACGCCGCCACGTCCGTTCGTACCGGATGTCTTCGCGTAATTGTCTTCCCACATCACGGTTCCGTCCTTAAGGTTGATCCCGTTCACTTTTCCGGCGGTCATCACGATCAGCTGGTCTCCGACGATGACCGGGGTCACATAGGCGAGCGTGTCATCATTGGATTTTGCTGTCCAGACCACGGAACCGTCCGCGACCTTCAGCGCCACGACCAGAGCCTTGCTGCCGCCCGCGGTCACGAAGACTACGCCGTCCTTCACGACCGGACATTCCGCCATGGCCCACATGCCGAACTTGGAGCCGTATTCGTTCGCGATGTTTTTCTGCCACAGGATCTTCCCGTCGGCGGCGTTCAGGCAGAAAAGCTCGCCGGAACCGGTCGTCGCGACCAGTCGGCCTTCGCCTTCTTTTTCGCCCGGCACATAGGTCGGGGTGCTGCGGGCGCCGGGGTACGAACGTTCCCACGCCGAACCGGTAACGGTCTTCCAGATTTCCTTGCCGTCCAGGTCGAGGCAGATAACGGATTCCTTTCTCGGACGTCCCGTGCCCGTTCCTGTGATGTACAGGCGATTTCCGACCTTAATCGGACTGGACCAGCCTTCGCCGAGTCCGGTGTAGGTCCATTTCGGGGTCAGTCCTTCCTGGGGCCAGGTCTTCAGCAGACCTTTTTCCTTCAAATACATCCCCTGCGAGTTCTCGCCGCGGAAACGGAAGATATCCCCTGCGAAAAGGGCTGCACCGCCCACGACGACCAGTGCGGCAGTCAACAGTGTCTTGTTCATCATGTCTTGCTCCTTGTGAATGATGACAGTCGCGCTTGTTTTGCGGACTGACGATGTTTCTGTTCAGTTCGCCCGTTGCAACGCATTCCTTGTTCCCACTTCGCAGTCATGCGATTTGAGCTCAAATCAAACGCATTTCAATGGCACGGTTTAATTTCTAAACATTACCATATCACCTGTTCAGTCGTTTTTCAAGCCTATTTCAGAATAATTCGGCTTTTTTTATTTAAAGATGCGCCCACGCATAAACCAGCCGTTCATATGCAATAAGCCAAAAGAGTTTAATTCCTGCGGAAAAGTTTGTTTGACAATGAGCAGGAACAATGATATATTTTCGCCACGATGAAACAACTCCGAATCGGACCGCTTCACAAAAAATGAACGAGGCAAACCTGAATTTGATTGAGGACTGAAGGATGACATTCCAAAATAAAGTCGTGGTCGTAACTGGCGGAGCACAGGGCATCGGCAAATGCTGTGCCGAGTGTTTTGAGCGCGAAGGAGCTATCGTTCATGTGATCGACATTCAACAGGGGCCGTGGTTTGTAGGCGACCTCGCAAACAAAGCCGACCTTGAGAAGTTCGCTGCCGAGGTTATCGCAAAGAGCGGGCATGTGGATGTCATCGTGAACAACGCCATGCCGCTGTTCAAAGGCATTGACAAGTGTTCATACGAAGAGTTTGCCTACGCACAGGCGGTCGGAGTTGTCGCGCCGTTCTACCTGGCGAAACTCTTCAAGGACCATTTCGCGAAAGGTGCATCCATCATCAACATCTCCTCCTCACGTGACCGGATGAGCCAGCCGCAGACGGAGAGTTATACTGCGGCCAAAGGCGGCATCGCAGCGCTCACACACGCGCTTGCTGCGAGCTTCGCCGGACGTGTCCGTGTCAATTCCATTTCGCCCGGCTGGATCGACACCTCGTTTAAGGAATACTCAGGACCCGATGCTACACAGCACTTCGCCGGTCGAGGTCCTGCAGCTCGCCATCGCGCTTGCCACGGGTGGAGAGTGGCTTGGCCGTGAATGTACGAAATCGAAAGTGCTGCTAGTCGATAATGAACTGCATCCGGAGACGGAAACCAGCCGGTTGAAGCATGTCGCAAAAGCAATGGGCGTACCATTAGACGCGCTCGAAAGACTGGACTTCCTTTTGCAGCGCGGCGGGACAAAAGACCTGCTCCGTTTGGAACGGCAGTTGAGAGCAATCAATGATGCCGCCAAACATTATGAGGTTATTATCATTGATGCGCTGTACAAAGCGCTGCCGAAAGACGTCGATGAAAACAGCTATGGGCAGATTACCGGGATCTATAATCAGGTGGAGAAGATCGCGCGGGAACAGGAAGCGGCAGTCATTCTGGTCCACCACACCAGCAAAGGCAATCAGGCAAACAAGTCCGTGACAGATGTTGGGTCGGGCGCGGGCGCACAGTCTCGCGCACCGGACACTCATCTGGCGCTTCGTCCGACGAACGAGGATAACGTGATTTCCGTGTCATGCTGTGTCCGAAGCTTCCGGCCTGTTGAACCGTTCTGTATCATACGGGATTTCGGTGGGTTGTGGACTTTGGCTCCTCAGTACGATCCGAACGATCTGGAGGGAAAAGATGCACCCACGGGACATGGAGACAATGATAAAATGTCCATTGACGATGTCGTGGAGGCCGTGAAAAGTAACCTCGACAACTTGGAGTTCCCGATGGCAAAGACACACCTGGTGGAAACGATCAGAGAGAATGTAACCGCGTCAAAGAACACAATCCTCTCCGCGTTGGATATTCTCCGCAGAGACGGCGTATTTGAAATCCGCAAGGGCGATTACTCGAAGGGGCAGCAGGCTTCAAAGCTTTTCTATCCCGGTCCGAATTCGCCTTATTACATCCCGCCCGAAGATGCGACAAAAGAAACGGTGGGAAAAACAACATCTCTGACCGCTGTCTCGTCAGATTTGCCAACGGAACTCTCGGGAAATTCTGAAGACGCGCAGTAAGTTTTATTCATCTGCTCCCGCTCTTGGCGGAGCAGTGATAAAACTGGATGCGTCAGCCATTTTTCGATTTTTCCAAATTGCACTTATACTATAGGGGTGCGGGAAAATGAGAAATTGAAAAAAGACTGGTAGACAAGAAGGTATGGAAAGGAGAAAAACGATGGAGAATGAACATGTGGAGAGTCAAACATAAGCCGAAACAAAACCTTTGACATATCAAAAAAACACTTCTCAAATATGCTGGAACAAATTGGGCGGCAACAAAATGACTGTCCCGACAGTAGTGCATCCGAAGACAGCCGTGCACATAAAGGGGAAAGTGCATGCACCACCAATCAGACGTGTCCGCCGCACCCCGGCACCCGATGAGCCGCTGGCGTTCTGCGCCGGATGCGGCGAGTGGACGCCCATGCGGTGGCTGCTGAAAGAAGAACGTGGTCATGCAGCAGAAACGTGGTTTGAGTGCGAGTACTGCGGATGCCGCAAACTGAAGCTGAGATATTGCGTCGTATGATCGGCAGAACCATAGGGTTCAGCCAGGAGTCAAATTCCGATGAACTTGGTGATGGCATCTTCGACTTCTCGGATCATCTGCACGGTCTTGTTTTTCGACACGCCGCAGGTGGCCGCAGCCGCGATCAGGTCGTCATCGGTGATGTTGCGTCCTTTGCCGTTTACCATCGCGGTGTGTTCGCCGTTCAAGCCTGAGCTTGGCGTCAGGTCGTATGCCGGAGCAAGCCGCCATTCATGATCGGCAGTCAGCAGGAAGGAGAAGTTCTTGCTGTGGTCGTCGCGGTTGCCCGACTTCACGTTGAACACCATGCGACGCAACATTTCCTCCACGTCGGCGTGGTTGCGTGTCAGCACGAACGTGAGCTTGAGCAGGCTTTCATAGTCCAGCGTCGGATACCGATGCGAGGCGTGAAGCAAGCCGCAGGCCGTATGAACGTGGACTTTGCCCCGTTCGGTCCGGTCAAAACGCCTGACGCCGAAGCATCCGCCGCCCGATTTGAGCGGGAAAAGATGCGTTTCCGGCATGTTGATGCCAGCCGCTTTTGCCGCAAGAGAATAACGGTATTCCAGCTCGCCCGCACTCTGCGGATCGCTGCGTTCGGCGAACTTGATGATCCAGGGAGAGAAGCCCTCAGGAGCAGTGGTCCCGCCATGGACGATTCTCTTGCGGTCATCGGACACCCAGGCCACGATTTTCGGGCGTGCGCCGCCTGATGAACCGTTCATGTGAAGAAGATCGTCCAGCACATCGCTTTCTTCGCCCGCCACGATTTTGTTCACCTCGGCAGACAGAGGATCCAGCTCAACATCCGCAAAGGAATCGGTGTAATCGTCCGCAGGCTCGTACTCAAGCGCGCCCATCGGATTCCGTCCGACCATGGAAAGACTGTGCAACGGGGAAATCTCGCGGAAGGACAAGCCCTTCTCCCTCAACTTACGGTCAAGCAGAAGGCATCCCCAGCCATCGGGCAGACTGTCGTTGAAGAGGCCGAAAAGACCGTCGAATGTGCGCTTCGTCTCCTCAAACACACCGGGCCTCAACGGGAGTTTGAACGGGGAAAGCTCAATCCCGCTCGAAATGAACTCAGGCGAGTATTCGAAGAAGATGCGATTGTTCTCTTCCGACAGAAGCCCGACTTCACGCCGGACGCCGTAATGATTCAAATAGACGGTCAGACGCATTTCTTCCTCGCTCTCTGCCGGGATTTCAACGGCTTCTTTTCGGGCTTGTACAGAGAAGCTGGCACATCGGGGAGTTTGAACATTTCCTCGAACTCGTCGAGCCGGTTCAGCGCCAACGCGATCGCAAGCAGACTGCGGAGCTGTATTTCTCCGATATGCTCAAACCTCTTGATCGTACCCTCGGAGACACCGGCACGCTGCGCCAGTTCCTTCTGTGTGATCCCCGCCTGGATACGCAGGGTACGAACACGGGAACCATACAGGAGCATGACATCCTGCGGAACGAGAAGCGACAATGGAGAATTAATAGACATAATCAAATCTTTTAAGATTCATATAATGCTTTATAAGATAGCACAGAATCTTTTAATGTCAAGTTGCCGTTGTCCTCTTTTACGTTTTTCTTCGTACTGTCAGGGACCGTATGAAATGCTTACCATGCATGGAATAACGGAAACGCGAGAAAAGCCCCTGTTTCACGCGACTGGCGAGCGCGAGCATGAGATCAGACGAGGTCGAAAGCGCCGAAAAAGGGCCGTTTCTGGCGGCTTTGAGGCGAAATCGAGAGGGCTATGCCCGATACTCCCCCCTGGGGGGCGGGTCCTCCCTTTGGGGAATTCTCTCTATTGGGCCGCGGAAGGACTCCCGGTGTACAAGAGAGTTTCCGCAGCTGTCCGATTTTTTTTTGCCGTTAAAGAGATTGCAACGGCGATTTGACGTGGAGAGAGAAGGGAAGCCTCCCCTCGTGACAGAGAAAAGCGTCATCGGAACCTATGCTCCGATGACGCGAATTCGTTCTCTTATTCCCGAGGGCGGACTCTTTCCAATCCGCGCTCAGTGAACGGCGGTCACTCGAACATTTTCGGGAGGCCGTTGTAAAGAGTGTTCATGATGGTGGTATTGTCATGCCCGCTCTTTTCTGAGATAGCCAGATAAAGGTTGCCGTCTTTGAAGTTATCGCAATACTTGAAGATATCGGGATAGTTCTTCATCGCATCAATCTGGGGAGTCAGGTTCCGGTTTGCCATATCACTAGCGCTGCCGCACCCGGAGTAGATCCTGAAATCCGTGGGCTTATAGCCGGTCTGGGTGAAGGTTTCCGCAAGGTATTTGGCCGCTCCTGCACCTTGGAACTGTCCTGCAATCCAGCTGTCGCCGCTGATCGGGATGTAGCAGCCGATCTGATCAATGCAGTGATCGAAGACCGCCCACGTAGTGACGCCGCCCAGAGAGAACCCGCCGAAAGCGCGATGCCATTTTGAAGCATGAATTCCTTCCGCAGTGACATCCTTTGCATAGGTGTGATACTGCTTTTCCACTGCGGGAATCAGGTCCTTGACGAGTTCAGAGTGAAAATCAAGGGCGTCTACGCTGCCGAGGGTTGGCGTAACAACGATGAGAGGCTTGATATCTCCCTTGGCAATCATGTTGTCGAACGTATTTTTAAGCGGAGTATTCTGCCCCTCTCCACGGAAGAAAGTCGATTCATTTCCACCTGCGCCATGCATCAGATACAGGATGTTGTATTGGGTCTTGGTATCTTTCTCGTCGTAGCCAGCGGGAAGATAAACGAGGCAGGTCTTTTCGATTTCGGCGCTGCCTTCGGTCTTATGGTTGCGCGTCTTGTACTTGAAGGACACGATCTTGCCGGCTTTCTCGTTGGGTCTGGTATACTCCTGCGGCATATCCTTGAATTTGTTGTCCGGGAACTCAGTCCGGGTGGAGGCGATGGACTCCATCTTTTCTCTCTTTTCGGGCTTCACGTCACGCGGCTGACCGCCACCCATGCCGCCCATGCCACCCATGCGGGGCATACCGCCACCCATGCCGCCCATACGGGGCATGCCGCCCTGACCACCGCCGAAGCCGGGGAATCCGCCCTGACCGCCAGGAGCAGCGCCACCGGGAGCAGCGCCACCAGGAGCGCCACCGCCGAAGCCGGGGAATCCGCCCTGACCGCCGCCCATCGGGGGCATTCCACCTTGGCCACCGCCAAAGCCACCGAAGCCGCCCATGCCACCAGCAGGAGCGCCACCGGGAGCAGCGCCAGCAGGAGCGCCGCCGCCGAAGCCGCCCATACCGCCGGGCATGCCGCCGCCCATACCGCCACCGAAGCCGCCCATACCGCCACCGAAGCCGCCGAAGCCACCCATTGCGGGTGCGCCGCCGGCGCCAGCGCCACCAGGTGCGCCGCCACCGAAGCCGCCCATACCGCCGGGCATGCCGCCGCCCATACCGCCACCGAAGCCGCCCATACCGCCGGGCATGCCGCCGCCCATACCGCCACCGAAGCCGCCGAAGCCACCCATTGCGGGTGCGCCGCCGGGAGCAGCGCCAGCGGGAGCGCCGCCAGCCGGAGCCTGTGCGGAGAGTGAAGTTGCGAGGAAGATGATCCCTGCAAGAATCGAGCAGGACATCACGGTCGATTGCACATAACGATTCATATGAACTCCATTGTTAAGGTTAAGAGGGAAAAAGATCGATGAACTTTTTTGTGTATGATGAACATACACCCGCGCGAGCGAAAAAGCAAGCCGGAAGAGAATTATTTTCGGGATTTCCTCCGGCCAACATTGAATCGGTGCAAAAAGCCCCCGGAACCATCGCCGGCTTCGGGGGCTGACTGCAATCAATAGCATGGGGCTTTCAATACTCCGGCACTATTCCATTCATGATGAAAAGAGTTTTTTTCGGGAAGGACGATTTTGAAACAGCAGCCCTTCCCGGATTCCGAAACGAGCTCGGCTTTACCGCCATGAAGCTGGGCGATGTGCTTCACGATAGCCAGCCCGAGACCGGTTCCGCCAAGAGCACGGCTGCGCTCCTTGTGGACACGGTAGAAACGTTCGAAGATCCGTGGCTGGTTTTCCGCTGGGATTCCGCATCCGTGGTCCGTTACGGAAATGACGGCGGAGTTCCGATCGCGGGACAGGGATAATTCGATGTCGGGACTACCGCTGTATTTGATCGCATTGGAAATCAGATTGGAGAGCGCCTGTTCCAAAAGCTGGACGTCGCCCGATACGGAAAGCGGTTCCGTATGGACGATTCTGATCGTCTGGCCGTGCTGGGCAGCTTCCTGCCGGAGTGATTGTGCACATGCTTTCAGCAGATCCTGCAAATCGACGGGCAGGAACTCCCGGCGCTGACGTTCGGGATCGTTTTCGAGCGCGGCCAGGCTCAGAATATCTTTGATCAAGGCGTCAAGCCGTCCGGACTGCTCGCCCAGCATTTTCAGAAGCATGTCGTACTGCTCCTCCGGGAGATTCCGGTCCTCCTGAATGGTCTCGACCGCGCCGACGATGCAGGTCAGCGGCGTTTTCAGTTCATGAGAGACGTTCGCGATGAAATCGCTGCGGAACGATTCCAGTTTTTTCATTTCGAAGAGCTGTTTTTTCAGCTGTTCGGTCATGTTGGAGAGCATTTCGGCAAGCGGTTTGACGGGACCGCCGACCGGGATCGGGATTTGCGTTTCCGATTTCCCTTCAAAGATATCCCCTGCGCAGCGTCCGACCTCGACCAGCGGACGATAGACTCTTTTCAGCAGATAGGATTGCAGCCAGCACAGAAGTCCGGTCGAAACAGCCAGGAGCAGAATGATGCACCCGGTGATCCATGGAAAGATTTCGATATATGGAAAATCTTCCTGAGCGAAACGGATGACATACAGCCCCTGCGGAGTCTGCACCGGAACCGCGTAATAGATCATTTGCTCGTTCAAGGTCTCGCTGTATCTTCTGGCAAAGCCGATCTTCCCGCTTTTCGCAGTCTGGAATTCGCTGCGGCCGGAATGATTGTCGAAGGCGAGATGGCTCGGGGTGGTGTCCGCGAGCACGGTTCCCTGCGGAGAGATCAGCGTGATCCGGAAGATGCGGTTGTCGAAATCGCGGCAGAACTTGATCGCGGATTCGGTATTTCCCGCCAGAAGCCTGTCCCGGATGACGGAAGATGTCAGGTCCGCTTTCTGCGCCAGGTTCTTCATGACCTCCTGATCGAGAACCTGCCTGAAGTGGTTTTCCCCCCACCATGCGGCAAGCAGAAGAAGATCCATGACGAGCATCAGGATCAGGGGAAGCCGGACCAGCAGATACTCTTTGATCCTTCCGGAAGAAACGGAGGATTCGTTCCTCATCGGACGATTTCCTCCGGCGTGAGGCGGTATCCGATCCCGCGGATCGTCTCGATGTGCGCCGTGCCCCATTCACCGAGTTTCCTGCGCAGATTGACGATCTGCACGTCGACAGCACGGTCCGTGACCGGGTAGTCTTCCCCCTTGATCCGGCGGATGATCTGTCCTCGGGTGAAGGCGCGTCCCGGATGCGCCGAAAGAAGTTCGAGTATCTCGAATTCGCTGAATGTCAGCGCGATGGTTTCTCCGAAAACGGTGACCCGGTGCTGTTCTTTGTTGAGGGTCAGGCCGGAGACCTGAAGCACCTGCGACTGGTCCTGCTGTTCCGCGATCCTGAATTGCGTGCGGATTCGCGCCGTCAGGACTTTCCGGTTGAACGGCTTGGTAATATAATCGTTCGCGCCCATTTCCAGTCCGATGACGATGTCGGATTCGTCGCTTCTTGCCGTGAGCATGATGATCGGTATCATCTGCGTGTCCGGCGAGGACTTCAGACGGCGGCAGACGCTCAGTCCGTCCATTCCGGGGAGCATCAGGTCCAACAGGATCAGGTCGGGCTTATAACGCATGGCAAGGGCGAGGCCATCCTCTCCGTTGGATGCTTCCAGAACGGAATCGTATCCCGCGGACTGCAAGGTCAGCTTCAGCAGCACGCGGATGGGTTCTTCGTCGTCTATGATCAGGATCGTTTTCTGCGGCATGTTATTTCCTTTTGCTTTATTATATCACCTTGTCCCGTTTATTTCAACCGGTATCGGGGAAGTTTCCCGTAGAAATCTCCTGCGCGTTCCGCTATATTGAACACATGCCGCTCGATCTTGCGGATGATTTCCAATACTTCCATGAACAGAACGCCGTTCCTGATCACGCATTTGCCCTCGTAAAGCCGGTTCATGTGCGTCAGCTCGGTCTCGTCCAGCATCTTCTGGAGTTCGGCGTGAATCGCATGGGCGGTTTCCGGATTCTGCGTGTGGTTTTCCTTGATGAGATCGACGGCGCATTTTACAAGATCTTCCAGCGTCCGGTGCAGCTGTTCCAATTCGCTTTCCGCTTGTTCGCTGAACTGAATCCCGTCCGATGTGATCCTCTCCATCAGGTCGCGGAGCTCCATGGCATAATCCCCGATTTTCTCGGCATCGTTGGAACAGTGGATCAGGACGGGGATCTGACGGCTTTCGCGCGGAACAAGCGGTTTCAGCATAAGCGCCGTCAGATAGTTCGCGATGGCTTTCTGCCGGGAGTCGATCTCATCTTCCCTCTGCGGCAGGGTCCTGACCCGTTCCTGGTTGTGTTCGTCGTTATGCCCGTAGATGTTCAGCGCGATATCCGTCATCTTCCATGCCCGTTTCAGCATCTTCCTCAGTTCGGCCGCCGTCTGGGACAGCGCGATCGCGGGCGTATTCAGCAGGTGCGGTTCCAGCCTGACATACTTGACGGTGTCCTGTTTCAGCGGGATGATCAGCTCGCAGAGCTTCACCAGCAGGGAACTGAACGGGATAAGCAGCAGAGTCGTGGCCACGTTGAACAAGGTATGGGCATTCGCGATCTGGCGCTGCAGCGAACCGCTGCCGGAAATCGCCTGTACGAAATGGAAGAATGCCGGTTCATCGCCCCACGGGATCAGAAAAGACGCGACCGCGATCAAGACCCCGATTACATTGAACAGCGTATGGGCGAGGGCGGCCTGCCGCGCTACCCGGTTTGCGGTCATTGCCGCCAGCTGCCCCGTGATCGTCGTTCCGATATTGGTTCCCAGCAGGATCCCGACAGCGGTGTACAGATCCATGATGCCACTTGCGCTGAGCGCAAACACGATTCCGATACAGGCGGAACTGCTCTGAACGATCATGGTGGCGACCAGCCCGATCCCGATCGCGCCGAACAGGGAACCAAGCGGAATGATACCGTTCGTTCCCGGAGCGCATTCGAACATTTGAAACGAGGAAACGAATGCAGGGTATTCAGCCAGTTGTTTCAGTTCGCTGCTCATGATCTCCATTCCGAGGAAAAGCAATCCCAGACCGAGGATCGTTTCTCCCAGCTGCATGATCTTTTCGTTCCTGAAATAGCTCAATGCCAGCCCCAGAATGATGGACGGCATAATGATCACGGCGATCTTGAACGCGATCAGCTGCACCGTGATGGTCGATCCGATATTGGCTCCGAAAATGATCCCGATGGATTGCTGAAGGGTCAGAAGACCGGCATTGATGAACCCGATGAGCATGACGGTCGTGACGCTCGACGATTGCGTGACCGCGGTGACGACGCTCCCGGAAAGAATGCCTGCGAACCGGTTGGATGAGAAAAACCGCAGAACGCTCCTCATTTTTTTCCCTGCGGCTTTTTGCAGTCCGCTGCTCATCAGTTTCATCCCGAACAGGAACAGCGCGAGACCGCCAAGTGCGTTGACAAATAGCATGAATTCTCCTTATCTGGTTTTGTTACAGATAATATAGATGCTGTTTGTCAGATTCGGGTTAAGGCTTTGTTAGTTTTTTGTTAATTCTGAATGCACATGTAAACCTTGAAAAACTGGTGACACATGTCCTGATTATGCGAATGACATCGAAAAAGGCTTTGGGGAGACGCTGTTTGAGCTCAGAAGATAGCCATTCGATTATGTGTCACCAGTTTGTTTCATTGACTGCATGTGCACTATCGCGTTTTTCGAACTAAGCGGCATTTTGAGCTTGATCGGGTCATGCAAAGTGACACAAAACTGCTATATGGCCCATAGAAATTTGAGCAGAATGGCGATTCTGGCCACATAACCGGATCCGAAAACGGTATGATTTATGACCCCGATAGCAGTTTTGAGCTTGGAGTTGGGGGGGGGGGGGGGAAATGAGAAAGCCCGATGGAATTCATCGGGCCTGACATAGCAAATGGTGGAGAAGGATTACGCAGCAAAGTGATTGGACCCGGAACCATCGCGGCTTCGGGGGCTGATGTTCATTCCATTACCGTGAGCATGAAATCCACGATGTCCCGGCTTACTTGCGTGCGGACGCCCATCAGTCCGTGTTTGCTTTGATAGCTCCTGGACGAACAGTGCGGAAGTGATTTGTTGTCCTGTGCCACGGCATAAAAGCCCTTCAGCAGATCGTTCGATATGCATGTGTCCCATTCTCCCGTGGCAAGAAACAGATTGACGTTTTTCAGCTTCGCCGCCGCATTCGGGAAAGCGTATGCCGGGGCATGATCGGCGAGGTCGCGATAAACAGCGTCGAACCCGTCCGTGCGCAGGACTTCCAGCCCGTTGTCGACCAGGAAGAACCGCATTTCATCCTTCGACATCTGCCGGAACATGGTCCCGATATCACATGGCGCAAGCATGACGATCCCGCGTACATCGGGTCCCTCGACCGCGGCATTGAGGACGGTATTGCCGCCCATGCTGTGACCGACCAGAAAAACCGCATTCGGATCGATATGGTATTTCGCCTGAAACTCCGGACTCTTCACATGCCGGACCAGGTTCACCGCGTCCTGGACGCAGTTGGAAACGGAATATTTGCCCTGGCTTCCCCATGCCCCGCGATGATGCGGGATCAGCACCACGCATCCGGCACGGCAGAGCGCCTGTCCGATATCATCGAACCGCCCGAATCCGGCGAATCCATGAAACATGAGAACGCACGGGCGGTTCTCTCCGAACGATGAATCCGGTTTCAGGATTTGACCGTAAATCTCATCCCCGTTGCTTTTGAAGACCAGCGCATCGTAATCGGCAACCGATTCCGACGTGCAGACAGCCTCATCGCTGAACAGACGATCCGGTCTCAATGCTGCATCGGGCGTGCTTGAGCATCCAGCCATCATCATGGCCAGAATGGTCACCGAGAATCGCACGCTCGCTTTGATCCGGGCGATCATACCTGCAGAAAAAAACACGTTTTTGGACACCATGACATCTCCCTGATTCTCTCCGTCTCCACCTCACCCGGCACTGCCTCGACATGTTTCCGGGGGGCTCTGCGAATAATATATACCCGGTTCCGCCAAATATCAAACAATCAGTTCCCGAAACCATCGCTGGTTTCGGGAGGCTGATTTTTATTGGGGAACAGATGAACAGAAAAGTTGATTCTATCTTCCGTCAGTTTTTCACTTGAATTTACTTCTGCCAAGGTTATATTATACCTCGTCCAAGCATTGCATTACCATGCCCTGCATCGCAACCCCATTTTCATTGCATCACAAAGGAAAGACCATGCAAAACTTCGACTCCAGGACACCGACACGACTCATCTTCGGAAAAGGCTCTATCTCAGAACTGCCGGATGCACTTCGTCCTCTCGCAAAACTCCCTCCGTATTCACCATTCAAAGAAAGCTCTGATATGAAAAAATCAATGAAACATTGGAAATGTTTTTTAAGGGAACTCGCTGTATTCGCGCTGTTCATTCTGGCAGGATGCAGTTCCGTAGACAGTGGAAGCAGCGTGCGAGTTTCCGACTTCAAAGTCAAGCGAGGAACAAACCTCAGCCACTGGTTTTCACAAACCGGAGTGCGAGGGGCTGCACGTGCAGCCAGAGTAAAGGAAGATGATTTCATCCGCTTGAAAGAATTTGGATTTGACCATGTCAGAATCCCGATTGATGAAGAACAATTCTGGGACAACAACGGGAACAAACTGACGGATGCCTGGGAACTGCTGGATGCGTCCATCAAGCTCGCACTCAAGCATGAACTGCGCGTTATCGTGGATTTGCATATCATCCGCAGTTTTTATTTCAATGCATCCATCGAAGGCAACAATACGAATACACTTTTCACAGAAGAAAAATCACAGGAACAACTTGTGAATCTGTGGAGAGAGCTTTCCGCGGCGCTGAAAGGATTCTCGACAGACTGGGTGGCATACGAATTTCTGAATGAACCGGTCGCGGATGATCCGGAACAATGGAACGATCTCATCGCGAAAGTACATAAGACTTTGCGTCAGCTGGAACCCGAACGCGTACTGGTGATTGGGTCCAATATGTGGCAGGATGTGGATACATTCAAAGACCTGAAGATTCCGAAGGGAGACAAGAATATTCTGCTCAGCTTCCATTATTATAGACCGATGGCAATAACACATTACCGTGCAAGCTGGAACCCGGTGGGCAAGTATTACGGTCAAGTTCATTATCCCGGTATTGTGATTGCACAGGCTGATTTCGACAAACTGCCCGAAGCGCAAAAAGAAACATTCCAATCTTTTACAACGAACTGGGATCGCAGTGTGCTGAGAGAACAGATTCTTCAGGCGGTAACGGTGGCAAAGAAACTCGGTCTGCCCCTCTTCTGCGGTGAATGGGGTGTGATTTCCTCGTGTCCGCGTGAGCCCGCTTATAATTGGTA
>Ga0265298_10001146_pt1 | contig 39037 bp, 38 predicted proteins | sample AusTroGonzalo_MG_3_FD_193486 | JGI IMG/M metagenome (GOLD analysis project Ga0265298, IMG submission 193486) | Bovine rumen microbial communities from tropical cattle in Woodstock, Queensland, Australia - Gonzalo_01 | ecosystem: Host-associated > Mammals > Digestive system > Stomach > Rumen ... | reverse complement strand
GTGATGAAAATAGTGTCACGCAGGTTGTTGATGGTGTTTTGGATAGAGGTGGAACCGTCCACGATGATGTTCAGTTTGACATCGGAGGGCAGCGTAGGCTCAATGACTTTCAATTGTTTCTTGATGCCCTTGATGACGTTGACCGCGTTGGCATCGGTCTGTTTTTGAATGACGATGGTGGCACCTTGGCGACCATTGCTGTAGGATTCTTGGATGCGTTCCTCCGAGCCGTCGATGACGGTAGCCACGTCGCGCAGGTAAATCGGGGCACCGTTGCGCGAGCCTACAATAACATCTTCCATCTCTTTCGCGGAGGTGAATTCCTTTTGGATGCGCAGGCTGTAACTGTTGGAGCCGATGTCAATGTAACCCGCAGGAATGTTCTGGTTTTCAGTGGCCAAAGTGCTTGAAAGGCTCTCCAATGTCAAGTTGTAGGCTTCCAATTTGTTCGGGTCGACGTAGACTTGGATTTCGCGCTTGGGGGCACCGTTGGCCGACACCGTACCCACACCGCTCACACGCGCCAACGGCGTGGTGACACGGTCATCGATGATTTTGTCCAAGGCGGGCAGACTCTCATCGGCGGTCACGCTGATGAGCATGATGGGCATGTCCTCGGCGTTGAACTTGAATAGGACGGGGTTAGTCGCGCCGTCGGGTAGGTAATTTCGCACCATGTCAATTTTGTCGCGCACGTTATTGGTGGCCGTCTCAATGTCGATACCGCTCTCAAACTCAAGGGAAAGTACCGAAGTGTTCTCGCGCGAAGTGGAGGAAAGGTGTTTCAGGTCGGGGACGGCATTCAGGGTGTTCTCCAAGGTCTTGGAGATGTTGGTCTCAATATCGGCGGCACTGGCTCCCGGATAGGAGGTCATCACCATGATGAAGTTGGTCTCCATGTTCGGTAACTGGTTGATGGAGAGGTTCATCAGGGAGAATATGCCGAAAATGGCGATGGCGACGAAAATCAAGGCCGTCGTCACCGGATTATTGACTGCTGTTCGTTGTAGGCTCATGTCCTCTTATTTTACAGTTACACTAACGCCATTTTTCAACCTCACTTGGCCTTCGGTAACGATTCTATCGCCCTCATTGATGCCAGAGAGGATTTCATAACGGCTACCCAAACGGCGACCAAGTTCTACCTTCGTGTAAGTCACGGTGTTGTCAGTGTTAAGCACATAGATGAAATGCTCGCCCGAACCTTGCTGCTTGACCACGGCGACATCAGGAACCACAACGTTATGGTTGGTGCCGAAAGTGGCCGTCACGCGGGCGAACATGCCGGGACGCAAACGTTGGTCTTTGTTCTCACAAATAATCTCAACGGGGAAGGTGTGTGTGGCCGAATTGACAGTGGGGTAGAGCAGGTTGACCGCACCCTTGAAAGTCTCATTAGGATAGGCATCGACGGTGATGTCGAACTCCATGCCTTTGTGTACCTCAGTGAAAAGGCTCTCCGAAACATTGACCAACATCTTCACGGGGGTGATTTGCTCAACGACGAAAATGGGCAGGGCCATGCTGTACATGTCGCCCTTGTCGTAGTTGCGGGCGGTCACCACGCCGGTAATGGGGCTGCGCAAATAGGTGTTTTCGGCTAAGTTCTCGTAAGTCTTTTTCGTCACGTTCAGGGCCAACTTGGCCATGTCGTAATCGGCTTGCGAGATGGCACCGATTTTATAAAGTTCCGTCAGGCGGCCCAATTCTGTCGAGTCGTTGACGTACTGCATCCGCGTCTTGGCGAGGTTCACGTCGTCCATCTTAGCCAAAAGTTGGCCTTTGCTAACTTTCTGCCCGACTTCGGCATTGATGCTCACGATGCGACCCGCCGTTTGCGAAACGATGTTGTTCGTGGCAAAAGGCTCCACATTGGAAGTGAAGGTGTTAGTGACATCCACATCCTCGGCTTGTGCCGTGATGACACTGACCACGGGTGCGGCTTGGGCGTTCTGTTGGGCAGCATTGCCCGTAGTAGTGGAACTGTCTTTCGAGCCGCAAGCCGTCATCAACAGGGCAGCGGCGAGAGTTAAGATACTGAGTTTAATGTATTTCATTGTTTAATAATTTGTTTTCTTACAGGTCGGCCCTTCGACAGGCTCAGGGACCTTTAAGCAGTCGTTGAACCTGTCGAAACGCCGCTCGGTTATTCTTCTTTTCCAATTAATTCATCCAAAGAGGCTTTGGCCACCATGAAGTTGTAAACAGCCTGAGCCTGCGTAAGTTGCGACTGCATCAGGGCTACTTGTGCATCGTTGAGTTCGACCATAGTGGCTTTGCCGACTTCGTACATCTTCTCGGAGATGTCGTAACTCTTCTGTGCTATCTCCACCGTAGCATTGGCGGCTTGGAAGTTCTTGATACAGAGGGCCATCTGGTCGTTGTAGTTGCGGATGGCGATGCGCAAGTTGCGTTCCGTGTCCTCGCGTTGCAGTTCGAGCATATTCTTGCTCACCTTGGTCTGCTTGATGTTGAAACGCTTCTGGAAGCCGTCAAAAACGGGGATGCTGAGGCTCAACGCAGCGGTCGAGGAGGGGAACCAACTCAGTTTGTCATCGCCCATCGCGCTATAGTTGTAGTTGATGCTCGCGGCCAAAGTGGGCAGGTATTGTTTCTTCTGCATTCGGATGGTCGATTCGAGCATACGGTTCTGAATATCAAGTTGCGCCAAGGTGGTGTTGCTACTGAGGTCGTCTTCCGAAACGTAGGGCGTGAGCATTTCGTTGGTGTAGTCGCTCAGGTCGCCGACCACATCGATTTCGGTGGCAAGGTCGATGCCCATGACGGCTTTCAGTTGCCAATTGGCCAACAAAACCGCATTCTCAGCACTCGACACATTCGGTTCGGCATTCATCATCGTGACCTGTGCGCGAAGGCGTTCCACCTCAGAAGCCTTGCCCACGTTGAAACGTTGCAAAGTCTTTTCGTAGTTCTTTTGGGCGTTGTCGTAAACCTCCGAAACCACCTCATGCGACTTCTGCGCCAAAAGCACGGCATAAAAGGCTTGTTTCACCTGCTTGACCATCCCGATTTTCGATGAACGGGCCTGTTCCACAGCGAGTTCCACATCCATGCCCGACAATTTCAGGCTCTCCCAAAGTTGGGCGTTCACCAAAGGCATACTGGCTGAGGCCGAAGTGCTGATGTTGTTGTCGCGGCCCACCTTGATTTCCATTGCCTGACCGCCCATGTCCATCACCATCACCTGCTTCTGCAAGGTGCGTTGGTAGGAACCGCTAATGTTGACATTCGGGTAAAGCGCGGCGTAACTGCCTTTCTTCGCATAGCCCGTCTTTTCCACGGTCATGTCCGCGATTTTGATGGTATTGCTCTCCGAAAGCGCAATCTCCAAAGCCTGCTCAAGTGTCAACTGCAAGACCCCTGAGCCTGTCGAAGGGCCAACTTGTGCTTGTCCAACCCAAGGGAAGGCCAACATGGTAAAAACTGCCAAAGTGCTAAGAATCAATCTCTTCATATAGTTTGCTTCCAATTATTTGCGTGTATAATAAATAAGGTGCAAAAGTAGTAAAATTGCATGGTGTAAGACGCTGATTTCAACGAAATATTTCATCAATTCACTGAAAATTATTCCACTTTGACCCCCATATTGGTTTTCCATCACCAAACATCTTTGTTGACAATTTCACAAAATTTATTGAAAACATTTCGCTTTATCGCGAAACGCTTTATTTTTGCACCATGAAAATCAAAGACATGAAAAGGCCGACACTGCCGACCGCGAACCTCGACCTGCTTGAACGCCTCTACAAGAACGGCGTCATTTGGATGGTGCTGTTCATCGTGTTCTTTACGGTGCATTCCAACGGCAACTACCTTTTCCGATCGCTCAGTTCGCTGTGTTTCGTCGCGTTGGTGGTGCTGTTGGTAACCTTTATTAATAAGGTGCTGATCGAGCATTTCCTGAAGCGGGGTAGTGTGGTACTGTTCATCCTGATTTCCATCTTCTCCATCCCTATTTGGCCAGCCGCCTCGACTGCCATCGACTCCTGTTTGCTCCACTGGATCGACAAAATGCCGTTTGCCGAAATGTCGTTTTTCCCCTCCATTTTGTTGGCATTCTTGGTGCGTTTGATATGGTTCATCGCCACGTATGCCATCACGGTGATATTCTATTTTCAACGTAGGGAGAATGAGGACAAAATCATCGCTGACCGACTGAAAAGCGAGAAGCTCGACATGGAACTGCGTTACCTGAAGTCGCAAATCAACCCGCACTTCATGTTTAATGCACTAAACAACATCTACTCAATGGTTTACACCCACGACGACAACGCTGCCAATGGTGTGCTGAAGCTCTCGGAGATGTTGCGTTATGTGCTCGTCGACTGTCAGGCGGAAATGATTCCTTTGAGCAAGGAAATCAACTATATAGAAAATTTCATCGACTTCCAGATGATGCGCATGGGTGGCCGCCGCGACGTGTATTTTGAAAAAAATGTGGAGAATGAGGACTTCATGATTGCGCCTATGCTGCTGCAACCCATCATCGAGAACTGCTTCAAATACAGCCGTTTGGAGTCAAACCCCGATGGCTATGTGCATGTCAGCATCTGGGAGGCAGGCAACAAGTTCCACTTCGAGGCCGTAAACACTGTGGCCAAAAGCACCAAGACGTTGGTTCAGGTGTCGGAGGAAAAGAAGTCGGGCATCGGGCAAAAGAACGTGCGGCAACGCCTGATGTTGCACTATTCAGAAAACTATGTTTTTGATGTTGAACAAGATAAGGAAACCTATAAAGTCAAAATTGAGATATGAACGAGAAATACAATGTGATTATCGTGGACGATGAGTATCTGGCCCAAAAACTCCTTCAAGACTACGTCTCGAAGGTCGACACACTGAATTTGGTGGCCACCTGCTCTAATGCCTTCGAGGCCATGGAAGCCTTGAAAAACCATCGTGTGGACATTATGCTTTTGGACATACAAATGCCTGATTTGACGGGACTTGAATTGGTGAAAAGCCTTGACAAGAAGCCAGCGGTCATTTTCACCACGGCCTATTCGGAATATGCCGTCGATGCCTTCAATTTGGCCGTTTCGGACTACCTGCTCAAGCCTTTCAACTTCCCGCGCTTCATCCAAGCCATCAACAAGGCCATTGGCCATACCCAGCCCAAAGACGATACCAAGCGCGAGCCTATGCCCGACACCGTCAGCAAGTCGAACGACTTCATCACCGTGAAGGCCGATTACAAGTTGTACAAAATCAACTATGACGACTTGCTGTTTATTGAAGGACAGCACGAATACGTCACCTTCCACACCAAAGAACGCCGCATCACCGCGTTATTTGCGCTGAAGGACTTGGAGGCCTTGCTGCCCAAGGAGTATTTCGTGCGCGTCCACAAGTCTTACATTGTGTCATTCAAGCACATACAAGACTTGGACAAGTCTGATGTGACCGTTTCGGGTAACAAGATTCCCGTGGGAGCCAGTTACCGCGACGAACTTTTGGCGCGTCTGCAGTGATTTTTCAAAAAAATCGGTCGCAATGGGCTTGCTTTGCAAAAAAAGTGTATATTTGCACCCTAAACCAACCTCAAAAACACAAAAACATGGGTAAATTTGAAATCACAAGCAGGAAGAACGGCGAGTTCCAGTTCAACCTGAAGGCCACCAACGGCCAAGTCATTCTCACCAGCCAAGGCTACGCCACCAAGGCCACCTGCCTCAACGGCGTGGAGTCAGTCAAGAAGAACAGCCAAGACGAGAAGCGTTTCGAAATCAAGGAAGCCAGCAACGGCAAGCCTTTCTTCAACCTCATGGCCACCAACGGCCAAGTCATCGGCACGAGCCAAATGTACGCCAACGAAGCGAACATGAAGAACGGCATCACCTCGGTGATGAAAAACGCTCCCCAAGCTGAAATCGTTGACCTGACGGAAGCATAAGCCTTGGGGCTTGTGGAAATTTTGAGAAGGAACGGCCTTAGGGTCGTTCTTTTTACTATTTTTGCCAACAATTAACCAAACAATAACTGTCATGAAGTATCAACTTATTCAATTGCCCTACGAGGCCAACGCACTTGAACCCGTCATCAGCAAGGAAACGCTGGGGTTCCATCACGGCAAGCACCTGCAAGCCTATGTCAACAACCTCAACGGCCTCATCGAAGGCACCAAATACGAAGAGATGCCTTTGGAGGAAATCGTAAAGTCGTCAGAAGGCGGCGTGTTCAACAATGCCGGCCAGATTTTGAACCATAACCTGTATTTCGCCCAGTTTTGCGCTCCAAAGGCTGACAACAAACCAACGGGAAAAATCGCAGAACTGATTGAAAAACAATTCGGTAGCTTCGATGCTTTCAAGGAAGAATTTGCAAAGAAAGGCGCCACTTTGTTCGGCTCCGGCTGGGTGTGGCTCTCCGCCGATGCTGATGGAAAACTCGTCATCACGCAGGAAACCAATGCGGGCAATCCTGTGCAGCGCGGCCTGAAGCCCTTGTTGACCTTTGACGTATGGGAACACGCCTATTACATTGACTATCAAAACCGTCGCCCCGACCATTTGGCTGCACTTTGGCAAATCGTGGATTGGAAAGTTGTCAACGAAAGGCTTTAATCTGACATTCATGAAGAGGATTTTTATTACTCTCTGTTTGCTGCTCTCTGGTTTTGCGGCAAGAGCGCAATGGACGTTGAGGTCTTACAGCGAATACGATTACACCCGCACCTCGGGCAACAGTGCGGTATGGGCTGTGTTGGGCGATTACCAACTGGCCGACAACTTCAACATTGGATTAGGCTATCAACTTGCCATGTGGAACCGTCACGCCATCAACCTGCAATGGCAAACCAAACTATTGCAGGCCAAGTGCGGCACGCTTTATTTGGAAAACCGCTATCTTTATCGCCTGTTTCCGAAATACAACTTGCAGGAATTCAACGCCGTATTGGATTTGGGCTGGCGCAACCGCCATTTCAACTTCCAAGTAGGCTTGACCAACCGCTACACGGCACCCATTCCGTTGCGCAAGAACGGCGGCATGGATGTGGTTTTTGAACCGATGAATGTCACATTTTGCGCAGAAGGCAACCTGTTCGACCAGACGCATCCATGGAACGTGGGTGCTCGCGTCGCCAATTACAGGGACTTCGTCATCGAGCGTTTCACCTTGTTTTTCTACAGCTTGAATGGTTACTACGACTTTGGCAACGGCTTGCGCTTGACTGCCGAAGCGGGTTTGCATCCTTGTGGAGTGCTCAACCTTTCGGCACAATACAACGGCTGGTTTGGCAATGTGGGACTGATTTGGAATCCTAAAAACTAAGCACCATGAAGAAGCAACATATTTTAATATTGTCAGCCGCCCTGATTCTGACCGCAGGCTGTAACCGATTGGACATACCCGGAATGGTCGTCAACCGCAGCGACACCGAGGAGCGCGTGGCCGATTGGCTCGATTACAATAACCAACACGAGATGCCTGTCATCGAGAACGTTCCTGACGAATACCATGTCTATTCTTGCTCCGACTCGCACTATTCCGAGCGCGATAGCATCGTGCCGCAAGGCGAAAACGACCGTCTGTACAAATACATCACCGCCGAACGCAACGACCCGAAGGCCATTTTCGCCATCCATGCCGGCGACATGGCCAACGAGAGTGGCGAGGCAGGTTTCAGATTGGTCAATGATGCCCTCAGCTACAATCCTGAGACTCAGCTCAAAAACGACCCATGTTTCCCTGTCCTTGGCAATCACGATGTGTATTATGACTGCGCAAAATACTACAAGCAATACTTCCACACTTCGACATACGCCGTGACCGTGAAGACTGTCAGCGGTTTCCAAGACCTTTACATCTTCTTGGATTCCGGCAACGGCACCTTCGGCCAGCGCCAGACGGAGTGGCTGAAGGAACAACTTGAGCATCGTGCAGACTATCGCCATTGCATAGTCATTAGTCACAATTGGCTGTTCCGCACCTCGTACAACTACACAACCACACCGGCGGCGAATCTTCCGCAAGACGAGCAATACGCTTTCATGGATTTGATGAGCCGCAACAAGGTTGAACTGGTCATCATGGGCCATTTCCACATGCGTGAACATCGTCAATTCGGAGGTGTGCAGTATGTGATGTCAGATAACCTCAACGACAGCAAAGTGACGCCAACCTATTTGGTGGTGAATGTGGGGGAGAATGTAAGGTTTGAGTATGAAGAGTTGCAATAAGTTTGCAATTCATTGAAATGAAATCGCCCGTTAGCATGTTCCAACGGGCGATTTCGTTTTGAGCAGTCGGTGTCTTTATTCAAAACCTGTAAACGAGCAGTCCTTTCAGTGTCCAATCATGGAAGGTTCCACGGAAATCGAAGTTCTCCAAGTACTCTGAGAATTGCATTTGGTTGGTGTTGAGGGCATCTCGGCTACGGAAATAGAACCGGTTGTAGGTGAATTGGGTAGAAATATAAATCCGTCCCAAAGTAAGGCTAACGGCTGCACTGCCAATGAAATTGGGCATGGGATAGCACCAGATTTTGGAAACTTCCTCACCACAATGTTGCCATGACTCATCGTATTCGTATGAGGTGGTTTTCAAATAGTTGACAAAGGTGAGCATCGGCATGGCGGTCAGGTTGAAGGTGAGGTTACGGAGTTTTTCATCACGAGGCCCAACGGGGTCTTTGTGCCAAAGTACAAAATTCGCCGAATAACCGCCTCCCACCGAGGCTTGAATCGTGGAGAAGCAGTCCAGCAAGTTGTAAGAATCCAAGGAAGCTTCAGGTGAGTTAAACAGCTCGCCTTGCATGTAACGCGCAGCCAGCATCCATGAGCCTGCCGTGTGACGTTGAATCAAGCTCATCTTATAGGCGGCTGGATAGGCAAAACGCTTGTTGTTGAAGACATAGTAGCCGTCAAGTGTAAAGCTTTTTAGCGAAGCATGTTCTTTTGTGATGAATTCGTCGTTGATATAAAGGCTATCTCCTTCATTTCCATGTATCAGCCCCGATGTGAACGGGTTGGTGATTTTGAAATAATTCAGGTGAATGCCCCATGATTTTCCAACAATATTGAAGGCAAACGCGCTCTTTTTCAATGCACTTCGAGAGCCTACTTCAAAGCCGTATCCGAAACCGACATTGCCATAACCGACCTCCAGACCCATTTTCGTGCAAAGGTTTTCACTAAGGCTATAGGTCGAAACGCCCGGGTATATCCCAAATTCTTCCATATCAAGGTCGAAACTTACTTTGGCATCGAAACCAGCCTTTTGCAGCGTAGAGAACATGCCTAAAGAAAAGCTGGGTTTCGGTTGGTAGATTTTGGCTGTATCAATTTTTGCAGGTTTGGTCAGAAAATGGTTGACTTTGCTCCAAAAAGTGACTTCTTGCGCTTGCAGTGAAACCATGACAAAAAGCATAGTGGTGAAGAATATAAGCTTTTTCATTGGTACTGAAATTTGCCGCAAATGTATGGAAATAATCAAAATCGCCCGCTGAGAATTTTTCCAACGGGCGGTTTTGTACTTGATTATTGGCGATTATTTCGCGTCCTTCGGATAACTCAATCCCATGTTATAAAGGATGAACGAATAAATATCTGCCTGTTCTTCAATGACTTTGGAGATGGGCTTGCCGCCACCGTGTCCGGCCTTGGTGTCGATGCGGATGATCTTGGGTTCTGGACCGGTTTGAGCGGCTTGCAAGGCGGCTGCATACTTGAACGAGTGAGCAGGCACCACGCGGTCGTCGTGGTCGGCGGTGGTGACCATGATGGCGGGATAATGCACATTCTCACCGTTTTGGATGGTGTGCAGCGGCGAGTAGGCGTACAAAGCCTTGAACATGGCCTCGTCGTCCTCGCTGGTGCCGTAGTCGCTGGCCCAGTTCCAGCCGATGGTGAAAAGGTGATAGCGCAGCATGTCCATCACGCCGACTTGCGGCACAGCCACGCCAAAGAGATCAGGACGCTGATTGACGACTGCTCCGACGAGCAAGCCGCCGTTGGAACCTCCGTTCAAGGCCAAATACTTCGGTGAGGTGTAGTTATTATTGATAAGATATTCTGCGCAGGCAATGCAGTCGTCGAAGACGTTTTGTTTCTGCAACTTGGTGCCGGCGATGTGCCATTCTTCGCCGTATTCGTTGCCGCCGCGCAAGTTCATTTGGGCATAAATGCCGCCGTTCTCGATGAAGGGCAGGCGCGAGGTGCTGAAGCCAGGATTCAGTGTGATGTTGAAGCCACCATAGCCATAAAGCAGGGTAGGATTGTTGCCATCCTTCTGCAAGCCAGCCTTGTAGGTCAGGAACATCGGGACTTTGGTGCCATCTTTCGAGGTGACAAAAACCTGCTCTGTCACATAATCGTCCGACTTGAAGTCGATGGCGGGCGCACGGAACACAGTCGAGGTGTTGTCGTCGATGTTGTATTGGTAAATCGTGGTCGGGAAAACGAAGGAAGTGAAGGCGTAGAACACTTCGGGTTCCTCATAGCGGCTACTGAAGCCCACCGAACCGTAGGTGGGCAGGGCAATCTCGTGGAGTTTCTCGCCGTCCATGGTGTAAACGTAGGCGTGGTTGGCGGCGTCCTTGTCGTAGGTGACGATCATCTTGCCCTTGGCGAGGTTGATGCCGGAAAGGACGTTTTCGCACTCGGGAATCACATCCACCCAGTTCTCCATCTGCGGGGCCTTGGCCGACACGCGGCAGATGCGGCCCTTGGGCGCGCTGTAGTTGGTGAAAATGTACAAAGTGCCGTCAATCACGTCGATGGGGCTATATTGATAGTCCATGTCGTCAGCAATTTGCATGAACTTGCCCTTCGGGTCTTGCATGTCCCTGATCCACAGGGTGTGGCCTGCGCCTTGACCGCTCTCGAAGAGGAACATGTAATGCTCATCCTCAGTCAAATCGACTTGGTGGAAATAGCGCGGCTGGGCGGGATTGGAGTAGAAAAGTTGATCCTCATCCTGCGAAGTGCCAAGTTTGTGATAGTAAATCTTGTGGTTTTCGTTCACGTTGCTGAACTCCTTGCCGGCTTCGGGGCGGTCGTAGGCGGCGTAAAAGAAGCCGTCCTTGTACCACGAGGCACCCGTGAACTTGGCCCATTCGATGTGGTCGGGGAGGAGTTCGAGGGTGGCCATGTCCTTCACGTAGATTTCAACCCAGTCGGAGCCGCTGCGTTGGATGGTGTAGGCCATGTATTTGCCGTCGTTGGAGAAACTGATGCCGCCCAACGAGACGGTGCCGTCGTCGGAGAGGGCGTTGGGGTCAAGGAGCACGGTAGGCTCGCCGTCGAGCGTTTCTTGCATGTAGATGACGCTTTGGTTCTGGAGGCCGTCGTTCTTCGAGTAGATGTAGCGGCCGTGTTTCTTCGACGGGGTGCTGTAGCGCTCATAGTTGACGATTTCCGTCAGGCGATCCTTGAGGGCGCTGCGGAAGGGGATGTGGCTCAGGTAGTCTTGGGTGACTTCGTTCTGCGCCTTGACCCATTTCGCGGTCTCGGCGGAGGTGTCGTTCTCAAGCCAACGGTATGGGTCGGCGACCTTCGTTCCGAAGTAGTCGTCAACGACGGTTTCGTCCATGCGCGTCTCGGGATAAGCCTTGACGGAATAGCGTTCAGCGGGCTGCGGTTGCTGGTTGCAGCCGAAAAGGGTAATCATGCTGCCCATAATTAATAAGGTGAGTTTTTTCATTATTTTGTTGATTTAAAATTTAAAAATTCAAAGATTCAAAATTCGGGGTCAAAGGTACGATTATTTGGTAGAAGTATTGGAGTTGACAGTAAAATTTGCTAATTTTGCAGCAAGATTTGACAAAGAATGGAAACACAAGCCGTAGAATATAAGCAGCAATGGGACGACAAATATCTCACTTACATTAGCGGATTTGCTAACGCGCAAGGTGGTACGCTCTACATCGGAATAAATGATGCGGGCGAAATAGTCGGAGTCAATAATGCCAAATACCTTTTGGAGAACCTGCCCAATAAAGCTATCCAAGCCACTGGCATGATTCCCGACATTGAAATCCTTACGGACGAAGGTAAAGAGTATGTTGCCATTCGTATTAAGCCTTCCGACCAGCCTGTGACCTGCAACGGCAAGTATTACATGCGTAGTGGCAGCACCCTTCAGGAACTCAATGGCACAGCGCTCACCGACTTTTTGATGCGGCAAACCCACACTACATGGGACATGCACATCGAACCAGACGCAACACTTGACGACATCGACCCTGAAGCTGTCAATTATTTCGTCAATTTCGCTATCGACGCCAAGCGTCTGAATGTAAGTGCAAAGCATGAAAGTGTTGAACATATTCTTCGCAATCTCAAACTTATCAACAAGCAAGGGCAACTCACTTTTGCGGCATTGATGCTGTTCGGAAAAGACATTGAGGATTACTGTCTTTCGGCATCTTTTCGTATTGGCAGGTTCGGCGCGAGCCAAGCTGATTTGATTTTTGATGACAACATTATTTGTCCACTTATCCGTATGCCCGAAAAGGTGATTCAAACGTTACGTAGCCGATATCTGGTCGCGCCTATCAAATACGAAGGTTTGCACCGTATCGAGCCGTTGGAAATTCCTGAGGATGCGCTTCGTGAGATGATTTGTAATGCCATTGTTCATAAAGACTATCGTGGCACTTTCATCCAAATGCGCGTTTGGGACGACCATATTGATTTGTGGAACAGCGGAACGTTTCCGCCCGAAATAACCTCTGAAAACCTGATGACTTCTCACGAGTCGCATCCACGCAACGAACTCATAGCCAAAGTATTTTATCTGGCAGGTTTTATCGAAAATTGGGGGCGAGGTTATGAGAAGATAAAGGATGCCTTTGCGAAGGAGAGCCTTCAAGTCCCCCCACCTTTGAGCAAGTCCGTGGCGGCATAATGGCCACCATTCAGCGTGAAAGATTCGTTGCCCTCAACAAGCAAAATGGCGGTAATAATGGCGATAATGTCGGTGATGTGTCGGTGATGGAACTTACTGAAAGACAATGTAAAATACTGGATTTGATAAAAGAAAACCCAAACATTTCCGCAGCACAAATGTCGGTGATGATGTCGGTGATTAAACGCACCATCGAGAGAGAACTGTCCATACTACGAAAAAAAGGTTTAATTGCCCGCGAAGGTAGCCCAAGAACAGGCCGATGGATAGTGAAGTGATTTTGCATCACGGTTTGCATATTTGGATTTTGTGCAATTATCGCTACCTTTGCAGCGAATATGGGTATAGGAATGACCTATGGGAAGAAAAAGTGGGCAAGATAATCCGTGTAAATAAAGAACCTCAATGGGAATTAAAAGATTTCTATTTTCCGCCTTTTGAGGGAAGTTCAGTTGTTGAAAAGCATTATTCATTTAAATAGAACTATATAGTATTATGTCAGACAATACCCAAAATAGCATCATCATCTATCAAGATGACAATGAAGTAACGCGAGTTTCCGTTCGTTTTGCAGAGGAGGATTTATGGCTTACACAAAGTCAACTTGCAGAGATTTATTGCACGACACAGGAGAACATTTCTATGCACATTGCCAACATCTATAAAGACCATGAATTAGACGAGAATCGAACTTATAAGAAATTCTTATTAGTTCGAAAAGAAGGTAATCGGCAAGTGCAGCGGAATATCGACCACTATAATCTTGACATGATTATCGCACTTGGCTATCGTGTTCAGTCACAGGTGGCTACGCGATTTCGTCGTTGGGCGACACAACGTTTGCATGAGTATATTCAGAAAGGTTTTGCCCTCGATGACGAAAGATTGAAACAAGGCGGCAATCGTTATTTCAGAGAACTGTTGCAACGCATTCGCGATATTCGGTCGTCAGAAAGAAATTTCTATCAACAAGTGACAGACATTTACGCTACAGCCATCGATTATGACCCACGAAGCGATATGACAAAACATTTTTTTGCAACGGTTCAGAATAAGCTTCATTATGCTGTTCATGAGCAAACTGCCGCTGAGGTGATTTACAATCGCGTTGATAATGAAAAACCTTTTGTCGGCATGACCAATTTCAAAGGTAACTATGTGACCAAAGATGATGTAAAGATTGCCAAAAACTATCTGACCGAACTCGAATTGCAACGACTGAACTTGTTGGTTTCTGCATTTTTGGATTTTGCGGAGTTTCAGGCATTAGAAATGAAGCCTATGAGTATGAATGATTGGATTGAGTCACTTGATAATCAGATTGTTTTGAGCAAAAGGAAGTTGCTAGAGGGTAAAGGTCATATCTCGCATGAAGAAGCCATTCGGAAAGCAGAACAAGAGTTTGAAATCTATCGCAAACGAGAAATGGAATTGCTCGAAAGTGATTTTGACCGCGCCATAAAACAATTACCAAAACAATGAACAAGGAAGACTGTTGCAAAAATTGCAACTGTCATCCTATATGGGTAAAAATTCAACTTGTCAGGATTTCCGACAGGTTCATTGAGTTGTATTGATAGAAAAATCGGGATTTCCGATTTTGCCAAGTTTAAGTTTGTTGATGAAAGAATCATCATGAACCATTAAATATTTGAAAGAATATAATTATCTTTGCAGCGCAAAACACAAGAAGGCAGTTATGGAATACACAGTCATTATCGAGAAGAATCCCGAAACAGGGATGTATATTGGTCAATGCAAGCAACTTCCCGAGGTATTGAGCCAAGGGAACACGCTCGAAGAGCTTATGGGCAACATCAAGGAGGCCATTGAACTTGCCATCGAGTGTCGCAAAGAAGAACTTCGTGAAGCATATCTCAACCGGAAAGTGTTTCACCGCAAAGTCCGCGTCAGTGCATGAAAAAAGGCAAGTTCATCAAGTATTTAAACCAATACGGTTGTTTTGCCACTGGTCGGCAAAAGGGAAGTCACGCCCAGTTTCGCAACACGGTGAACGGTGCGAGAACCATAGTCCCGATGCAAATGATATTGATGATATGCTTGTCAAGCGGATATGCAAACAGCTTGGCATACCAGCTCCCGAAAGCAAATAAATCTTCCATTATTACCTCGTATTGATTCCTACATCTTATCCATCTCCGAATCATCCTCAATCCGCAGATTGTGGTCATGTGGATATTTGAGTGGTAATCTGTTCTTAAAAGATTTCGCCGTTCCAAAGCATCTTGAAAAAATCCGTCACAAAGATGAGTTCCTTGTCTTCAGACAGTCTTGTGATTGGGTCGAGCGAGACCAGTATCAGGCGCGCGTTGGGGTGTTCTTCCTTGAAGGATTTCAGTCCAGCCTTGTGCTTTGTCTTGACTTCTTCGCACGATTTGATTTCAATGGCAACCTTGGCATCGCCGATAACAACATCCACCTCAATGTTAGTATAGGTATGCCAATAGGAGATGACATCCCTTGATCTTGAGTAACCATGATAGGCAACGATTTCTTGAATCACCAAGTGCTCGAAAGCGTGGCCGTAATCTGTTGTCCCTCTTTTCAATGAGTTGCGTCCCAAAAGATAGTTGGTCAGCCCTACGTCAAAATAATAGAACCTCGGTGCTTGCACCAAACGACGCTTGATGACTTTCCTATAAGCCGGGATTTCAAACCCTACCAAAGTGTCTTTCAGGATTTGGAAATAAGCTTTTACCGTCTTTGCAGCAATGCCACAATCGGAAGCAATGTTCTCGTAATTAATCATTTCGCCGTCAGAGATGGCCGCCACTTCCATGAAACGTTCAAAGGCATCTATGTTTTGCACAAGAGCCTCTTCCTGAATCTCTTCTTTCAGGTACACATCAACATACCCTTCTATGCGGTCGGCGACATTGCTGGCCATGTAATGCCTCGGTATCATGCCGTTTTGCACGGCCTTGTCAATCTCGAAGTCGGTCACTTCTGGCCAAACCAAGGGGAACAGTGTTCTGGGTTGCGCCCTGCCACCTAAAGTATTGGCGCCACTCCTTTTCAGTTTTCGGGCACTGGAGCCACTAAGGATGAAGCGCAGTTTCTTTTCCACCATCAGCCAATGCACTTCGTCAAGGAGGTCGGGGATTTTTTGGATTTCGTCCACAATGACTAATGTATTTTCTGGTTGAGACGACAACGCCTCCCTAAAAGCCTCTGGATTTCGCTTCAGGCGACGACGCAAGTCTGATTTCAGCAGATCGTAGAAAATGGCATCTGGGAAACGCTCTTTGAGCAAGGTAGATTTCCCTACTTGGCGGGCACCAAAAAGGAACATGGCCTCGTCCAATTGATGCTCTATGTCAAATATTCTTTTGTACATATTTTAATGTAAAATCAGGATAGTGAAGTCGGATTTTCAATGAAAATACGGAGCAAAGGTAGGAAAATTCTTTTATTCTGACACAAAACCGTAAAAAATTTCCGTATGATACGTTTTGGCTCACTTGTCCATCACATTTTATCCATCTCCGAATCATCTTCAATCCGCAGATTGTCGATGATAAACCGTTGGCGTTCCATGGTGTTTTTGCCCATATAGTATTCCAGCAATTCTTTGATGCCAAAGTCATAGCGTAGGATGACTGGCTCCAAGCGCATATTGGGACCAATGAAGCCCCTAAACTCGTCGGGGGAGATTTCGCCCAAGCCTTTGAATCGCGTGATTTCGGCCTGCTTGCCGCATTTCTCCTTGGCTGCGGTGCGTTCCTCGTCGCTGTAGCAGTAGTAAGTTTCTTTCTTGTTGCGAACGCGGAACAGCGGCGTTTGCAGGATATAGACGTGACCGTTGCGCACGAGGTCGGGGTAGAATTGGAGGAAGAAGGTGAGCATCAGCAGGCGGATGTGCATACCGTCCACATCGGCATCGGTGGCGATGACGATGTTGTTGTAGCGCAGGTTCTCGATGTCCTCGTCGATGTTCAAGGCGGCTTGCAAAAGGTTGAACTCCTCATTCTCGTAGCATACTTTCTTGGTCATGCCCAAGCAGTTGAGGGGCTTACCACGCAGGCTGAACACGGCCTGGGTCTGCACGTCGCGGCTCTTGGTGATGCTTCCCGATGCAGAGTCGCCCTCGGTGATGAAGATGGTGCTTTCGAGGCGTTTCTCGTGGTTTGTGTTCAGGTGGATGCGGCAGTCGCGGAGCTTGCGGTTGTTCAGGCTGACCTTCTTCGCACTCTCGCGAGCGGCCTTCTTGATGCCAGCAATCTCCTTGCGTTCCTTCTCGTTGGCTTGGATTTTCGCCTGCAAGACGGCCACCGTTTCGGGATTTTTATGCAGGTAGTTGTCCAAATGCCGTTTCAAAATGTCGAAAACGTAAGTTTTCAGAACAGGACTGTCGTTGGTGCCGTCGGGATTGTTGGGCGCGAGGTGGGTGGAGCCGAGTTTGGTCTTGGTTTGTGCCTCAAACACAGGCTCTTGTATCCTCACGCACAAGGCGCAAACCAAGCCTTGGCGTATGTCGGCAGGCTCGTATTCCTTTTGGTAGAACTCACGCACCACGCGGGCGTAACCTTCACGGAAAGCCGACTGGTGTGTACCGCCTTCGGTGGTGTGCTGACCGTTGACGAAAGAATAGAAATAGTCGCTCGACTGCCCGTTCACATGGGTAAAAGCGGCCTCAAAGTCGCCGTCCTTAATGTGGATGATGGGGTAGAGGCCTTCGCCTTCCATGTTGTTTTGCAAAAGGTCTAAAAGGCCGTTCTTGGAATAATAGCGTTTGTCGTTGTAAATCAGGCTCAAGCCACGATTGAGGTAGGCGTAGTTCCAAACGCGCTTCTCAATGTATTCATCAACGTAATGATAGTTTCCGAACAGAGCGGAGTCAGGGATGAACTCAGTTAAAGTGCCCGTATCTAAGGTCCCTGAGCCTGTCGAAGATTGAGGTCCCTGAGCCTGTCGAAGGGCCGACTCTATTGGTATAATGCCCGAATCACTCACCAACTTGCCTTGTGCAAACTCCACAATTCTCGTCTTGCCTTCACGAATGGACTGCACCTTGAAATAAGACGAAAGCGCATTGACGGCCTTGGTACCCACACCATTCAAGCCGACGGATTTCTGAAATACCTTGCTGTCGTATTTCGCGCCCGTGTTGAGTTGCGATACGGCTTCCTTCAACTTGCCCAATGGGATGCCACGGCCATAGTCGCGGATGCTGACCTTCTTCTCCGCCTTGTTGACGGTCACCTCGATTTTCTTGCCGAAACCAGAGGTGAACTCGTCGATGGAGTTGTCAATCACCTCTTTGATAAGTACATAGATGCCGTCGTCCTGCGAGGCGCCATCGCCCAACTTGCCGATATACATGCCCGGGCGGCGACGGATGTGCTCCATGTCCTCAAGGTGCACGATACTGTCGTCGTTATAGTTTTCAGTGGTTGGCGCGGGGTCTTCGTTCTGGTTGAAAATGTCGTCGTCGATGATTTCGCTCATAAAACCTGATTTAACTTCGTTGAATGCTTCGCTTTTGCCGCAAAGATACGAAAAAACTCAAAACACGCCTTTAATTTCCGCAATTAACCATTGCCAATCCTCGCGTTTGGGGACAAGTTGTCCCAATCGGCTTCCAGTGAGTTTGCGGAATACTACCCATTGATAAACGAACAATGCAGTGTAAGTCAGCGAAGTAGTGATGGCCGCACCTCGGATGCCCAACCAAGGAATCAAGATGAAGGCTGAAACCAAAGTGACGGAAAGCCCGATGAGCGAGGCGTAAAGGTTGTATTTCGGCTTGCCTGTGCCAGAGAAATAATTGGCCAAAACGGTGTGCGCGGAAAAGAAAACAATACCCGGCGCAATCAATAAAATTACGGTGTGGATGTCGCCAAATTCGCCCGAGAAAATCCATTCAAAAAACTTGGTCGGGAGTAGGCAAATCACCAATAAGGCAGTGAAAGTCAATATGGTGGACAACTTCATAAAGCGCAAAGTGAGTTGCGAAGCGCGTTGCTTGTTTTCGGTGTTGCTCAAGGCGGAAAACTCCACCAAACCGATGCTCTGCCCGATGATGTTCACGCCTTCCGTGACTTGCGTTCCCGATGCATACACACCAAGGGATTTCTCGTCGCAATGCGTTTTCAACAGATAGAGGCTCAGGCGTTTATTGAGCGTGCTGACCAAAGTGGAAAGCTGCAAAAACGCTCCGTAATGGAACATTTCTTTCCATGTACTTTTGAGCGACTCGCCGCCTTCGCGTTTCAAGGTCGGGAAAAGCACCAGCCAACCGATAAGGGAGGCCAATGTGTAGCCGCAAAGTTGTGAATAAAGCAGGGCTTTGGCCGTCCTCAGATTCAAAGCGAAAATGAATACCGCCATCATCGTGACTTGGGTAAGTATCTGCGTGATAAACAGCCAGTTAAATATCGAAACTTTCTCTTTTCCAAGGAAATGGTTGAGGTTGAATTCATGCAGGCTATACACAAAAGTCATCAGAAGGACGAGCCATGCGTAGCCTTCGGGGACGATGGTGTGATAAAAGTTCGGAAACAAACGTAAGATATTGAACAACAGCAAATAAACCAACATCACAAAGGCAATCCAACCATACGAAATTTTCATCAACGTAGCGAGTTTCTTGCGGGGCGTAAAATACACCAATCCGCTGCCTGCGATGAGTTCGATGCCTATTAATAAAAAGGTGATGTCGGTTTGCGCGATGAAGGCCTTGCCCCATTCGGCGGCACCGAGAAACTTTGTGCCCATGATGAGCGTGGCCATCTGTGTCAGCACATTGACCGCGCGCGCCGCTCCCGTACCCAAGATTTTTTTGAACATAAACCTTCTAATTCGTTGCAAAAGTACAAAATATTGCTTTGTCCAACGTCCCTTTACAATAAAAACTGTCCGCTCACGTTTTTTCTTTTATGAAAATGAAAAAACTGTTACTGTTTTTAACCTGCTTGTTTCCTTTGGTGGCATCCGCACAGCTTTTCGCTTGCCGCAATGTCATCAAGGATGGCTACGACTTCTGGCTTTACGTTCCCGAAAACTATACGCCTTCAGTCAAAAAACCAGTGGTCATGTTTTTGCACGGCAATAGCCTGAGAGGCAACGACTTGGAAGCGGTTCGCAATTACGGTTGCATCAATGCGGTGACTCGAAGCCGTGACATTGACGCTTTGGTGATTGCCCCTCAAACCACTACCAACTGGAATCCGAAAATGGTAATGGATGTATATGACTGGGTGAAAGACCGTTACACCGTCGATGTCGACCGTTTCTATGTGCTTGGGATGAGCATGGGCGGCTATGGCACATTGGATTTCGTTGCCACCTATCCCGACAAGGTTGCCGCAGCAATGGCGATGTGTGGCGGCGCAACGACGACTTCGGTGTGTGGCCTAAACGAAGTGCCGCTTTGGATTATCCACGGCACCGCCGACACAGCGGTACCCGTCAGCCGCTCCCAAAATGTGGTGGACGCCATGAGCGAATGCGGCGACACTTGCCGTTTGATTTTCAACAAGCTCAAAGGTGTGAACCACACCCGTTTGGCGCGTGTATTCTATCTCGAACAAACTTACGATTGGCTTTTTTCGCATTCCTTGAATGATTCGGCGCGTAGGGTCAATAGGAATTACTCCATCTCCAACGCACTTATGAACAATGTATATGACGATTTGCAGAACAACCCAAATATCAAGGTGTTGGAATGGAACAAATCTGAAGTTGGAAAACGATACTATGTCGTCAAGAAAGGCGATTCCCTGAGCAAGATTGCCGTCGAAAACAACACGACGGTTTCGCTTTTGTGCAAACTCAACAAGATAAAAAAGACGGATAACCTGAAAGTCGGCAAAAAGCTTCGTGTGAAGTGATTGAGGAATGCCCAACAAAGCGACAACCCGCCAGAAACCAGTTCCGACGGGCTGTCTACAATATGAAAAACAACAATTATTCCACAGGAATATCCTTATTGACATTCTTCGACCCCACAAGGGCGTAGAAGAGGATGTAGGCGGCGCAGAACAGCACGACGATGTAGCTGGTCATGTAGCTGCCCGTCCAGTCGGCGACGAGACCTTGCAGACCCACCATAATGGCGAAGCCGAAGACCATGGTCATGAAGGCACCCGAAGCTATGGCTGTGTACTTGCCAAGACCTTCAGTAGCGAGGTTGAAGATGGCGCCCCACATCACCGATGTGCAAAGGCCCACTAGAATGAAGGCAAAAATGCCGACCGGAACTTCAGCCCAGATGACTTTCAGGTTGGCCCAGTCGATGCCGGGGACATTGACTTGCCAAGTCGTTGGGGCAAACATTCCGAACAACACAAGCACGATGGCCGCGATGGAAACGGTCGTCACCATTGCCTTTGAGGAAACCTTTCCACCGATGGCACCACCGATGAAACGCCCGATGAGCATCATCAGCCAATAGACGGCCACGATGAGACCCGCAATGGTACCGCTCATGCCAATGCCCGGCGTAGCGGCGGTAGGTTCGGAGGTCAGGTATTGCAGGATGTAGGTAGGCGTTCCCACCTCAATGCCGCCATAGAGGAAGATGGCCAAAATGCCAAGTTTGAAATGGCGGAACGAGAAAGCACTGTATTGGTCCTTCACATCCGATTTCGTATCCACGGGCTGTTGCGGCTCCTCAATCTTGGTGAACAGGATAACGATGAAGCCGATGACGAAGATGGCCAAGGCAATCAGCAGGGCAGGGGTGGCATCGGAAATCTTGGCCTTGGTGGCCTCGCCGATGAGTGCACCCATGATGATGTAGACCGCCACGGCAGCCGCCGAATTGAACACGCCACCGATTTGGATGAGTTGGTTGCCTTTGTTGCCGCCGCCGCCGAGGAGGTTCAGCATTGGGTTGACGACGGTGTTCAACATGCACATGCAGAAGCCGCAGATGAAGGCGCCGATAAGGTAGACACCGAAGCCCATACTGCCGCTGGCCCATTGCACCAGAATGCCGACGATGCCCACGGCAAGGGCAAGCAACGCCGTCTTCTTGTAACCTAACTTCTTGATTAGCATACCCGAAGGGATACCCATCACAAGATAAGCGATGAAATTGCCGTAGTTGCCGATTTGCGACAGGAAGTTGCTGGCGCCGAATTGGTTTTTCACGATGACGGCCATCGGTGAGCAAAGGTTGGTCACGAAGGCGATCATGGCGAACAGGGCAATCATCACGATGATGGCACCCCATTGTTTAGTTTTTGTACTCATTGATTTATTGTTTTAGTTGATTGTTCAGTTTAAGAATAGGCTCTTCGACAATCAGGGACCTAAGGTCGTTGAGCCTGTCGAAACGCCGTTATTATATCGTCGAGAACTTGAAAATGATGGTTTCCAAATACTCCTCGCCTGAGCGCAGCACCGTGTTCGGGAAGTTGGGCTTGTTGGGCGAGTCGGGGAGGGCTTGGCACTCCAAAGCTACGCCGGAATAGTCCTCATACACATGGCCGTTCTTGCCCTTCGGACAGCCCGAAAGCCAGTTGCCGGTGTAAACCTGAATGCCGGGCTGTGTGGTGTAAATCTTCACCATGCGCCCCACGCCTTCGTGTGACAACTCGGCGGCAAGGCAAAGTTTGTCCTTTTCGATGCCGTCTATGACCCAGCAACTGTCGTAACCTTTTCCATTAATAAGGTCGGGGAAACGTTCTTTGATGTCGCGGCCAATCAGTTTGGCTTGGGTGAAATCCATCGGAGTATCAGCCACTTGTGCCATCTCACCTGTGGTAATAAGTTCGTTGGTAGCGGGCAAGAAGCGCGAAGCGTTCAGGCGCAGTTTGTGGTCGAGGATGTCGCCGTTGCCTTCGCCTTTTAAATTAAAATAGGTGTGGTTGGTCAGGTTGACGATGGTCGCGTCCGACGAATACGCGCTGAGGTGGATGTTCAGTTCGTTTTCGTCGTTGAGGGTGTAGCGTACCTTGGCCACCAACTCGGCGGGATAGCCTGCCTCGCCGTCGGCGCTGAGGTAGGTGAACACCACGCTCTCGCCCACGATGCGGCTGGCCCATTTCTGGTTGGCGAAGCCGATGCTGCCGCCGTGGAGGTGGTGCTTGCCGTCTTTGTTCAGTTCAAGTTGATATTCCTTGTCGTCGATCTTGAAGCGGCCGTTGGCAATGCGGTTGGCAAAACGTCCGGGCGTCTTGCCCGCGCAGGGACCATCGTTGTAGTAATCCCACGGATGTGGATAACCAAGGGCGATGTCTTCCATGTGTCCGTAGCGATCGGGCGTAATGATGCTTACGATGCCTGCGCCGATGTCGCTCAACTGCACCTTCACTTTGTTGTTGTTCGTCAAGGTGTAGAGCTTAATGTCTTTATTGTCAGGGGTTTTACCCCATGTTTTCACTTCGATGTTCATATACGGTTGTTTTGATACGGGCCTTCGACAGGCTCAGGCACCTTCGCTTAAGTTAAGGTCGTTGAGCCTGTCGAAACGCCGACTTTACCATAAATTATTGGGATAAACGCCTTTGTCAATCAATTCGCGAATCTTGCGCATCACTTCGGGCTTGTCTTCCTTGTAAGTCACGCCAAACCACGAGGCATTGCTCGACAAGACCTTCAGTTTGGCCGAACCGTCGTGGATGCTTTGGTTCACCATCAGCGGGATGAAGAATTCCGCCTTGATGTTGGTCTGGGCAGGACCTTTCAGGAACTCGACGAAACCCTTCTCCGAGTATTCGAAGAAGTCGGGCGTGAAGCCGAAGAAGTTCATGGAAACAAGCGAATCCATATCTAAAGGATGGCTGCCCGTTTCATCGGTATAAGCCGCGCCGCCGTCCTCGGTGTGACCGATGGCCGTGCGCTCGACGATGGTTTGTAAATAGCCCTCAGCATCGGCGGTGCAAATGCCGCGACTCACCGTGCCGAAGTCCGACATGGTGTTGCGCAATTTGTAAGCGACCATGCTGTAAGCACCCTTTTTGCCCTCACATTCAGTGAGATACTTGGCCAGTACCTCGTAGGCTTCCTTGCCATAAAAATCATCGGCATTGATGGCAGCAAAGGGTTCATGAATCACATCCTTGGCCATCAGCACGGCGTGGCAGGTGCCCCAAGGCTTGACACGACCTTCGGGGACGCTGAAGCCTTCCGGCAGTTTGTCCAATGACTGATAGACATACTCCACGGGGATGCCGAATTTCTCCGTATTGTTGACTTTCTTGAAGGCCTCGGCGAAGTCCTCGCGGATGACGAAGACCACCTTGCCGAAACCTGCGCGCTTGGCGTCGTAAATGGAATAATCGAGGATGGCTTCGTTGTTCGGCCCGACGCCGTCCATCTGTTTCAAAGCGCCGTATCTGGAACCCATTCCAGCGGCTAAAACTAATAATGTTGGTTTCATTTTATTGAATTGTTTATTGTTTAATCGTTTGTTCGTAGGGGCGGACCCACGTGTCCGCCCTTCCTAATATCAATCCATTTGAAATGGGCGGACACATAGGTCCGCCCCTACAGGTTAAATTCTTCTGGCGCCGTCCGAAATCACCACATCATAAATCTTAGGTTCATGGCCGAATTTGGCGGCAAATTTCTCCTTCGCCGTGGCGATGAAAGCATCATAAAAGCCTTCCTTCACGAGGTTGATGGTGCAGCCACCGAAGCCGCCGCCCATCACGCGAGAGCCAGTCACGCCGCATTCCTTGGCGAGGTCGTTGAGGAAATCCAATTCCTCGCAACTCACCTCATAAAGTTTGCTCATGCCGTAGTGCGTGCCATACATGCGGTCGCCAACGGTCTCATAATCACCTTTTTCCAATGCATCGCAAACATCAAGGACACGCTGCTTTTCACCTATTACATATTCCGCGCGCATGTAATCCTCGGCGGAAATCTCGGCTTTTACCTCGTTAAGCATGGCCATCGTAGCATCGCTCAAATACTTCACTTCGGGATGCTTCTTAGCGATGTGCGCGCAAGCATTCTCGCACGACTCGCGGCGTTTGTTGTAGGCCGACGAAGCCAGTTCATGTTTCACGACAGTATCGAGTAGCACCACCTTGTAGCCCTTGGGGTTGAAGGGGAAATACTCGAACTCCATTGTGGCGCAGTTGAGGCGCATCAGATGGCCGGCCTTGCCGAAAAGTGAGGCGAATTGGTCCATGATGCCGCACTTCACGCCGACATAGTTGTGTTCAGTGGCCTGCCCGATGCGGGCCAACTCGAATTTGTCGATGTTCAGGTTCAGCAACTCATTGAGCGCGAAGGCAAAAGTGCTTTCCAAGGCTGCCGATGAGGACATCCCCGCGCCAATCGGCACATTGCCATAAAACACCGTGTCGAAACCTTCGAGTTTGTAGCCCCGCTTGATGATTTCGCGGCACACGCCAAAAATGTAGTTGGCCCAGTGTACATGCGGATTGTCTTCTTCGTTCATGCCAAACTCGCGGTAATCCTCCTTGTCGATGGAGTAGGCGCGAACCTTGTCCGTCCCGTTGAGGCGGATGCAAGCGTAGATGCCCTTGTCGATAGCGCCGGGGAAAACATAGCCGCCATTGTAGTCGGTATGTTCGCCAATCAGGTTGACGCGCCCGGGTGAAGTGTAAACAACGCCCTCATTGCCAAAACGTTGCTTGAAAATAGTCTTTAATTCTTCAGTGTTCATATACATTCAATTAATTTGGGCGCAATTTAGGAAAAAAAACAATAGTGAAGGATGAATTTTTTATCTTTGTCGAAAATTTCAATGCCCTATGAATAGCAAAACCTTGAAAACCATTGCTGGAACGCTTGTTGCGATACTCTTTGCCTCTTGCGTCCACCGTCCCGAAGTTAGTTATCCCATTCCCACTCAACAACAGCTCGAATGGCAACAACTTGAGACCTACGCCTTTATCCATTTTGGCCTGAATACCTTCAACGACATGGAATGGGGCTATGGCAACACGCCATCCCATACTTTCAACCCATCCCATTTGGACTGCGAGCAATGGGTTTTGACCTTAAAAGCCTGTGGCATGAAAGGCGTGATTTTCACCGCTAAACACCACGACGGCTTTTGCCTTTGGCCGACCGAAACCACGGACTATAACATCAAGAACACCTATTATAAAAATGGGGAAGGGGACTTGGTGCGCGAGCTTTGCGATGCTTGCAAAAAGCACGGCTTGAAGTTTGGGCTGTATCTCTCGCCTTGGGACCGCCATCAGGCCGAGTATGGCTATGAGGGCTATGTGGCCATCTATCATCAACAAATTGAGGAACTTGTGAGCAACTATGGCCCGTTGTTTGAGTTTTGGTTCGATGGCGCCAACGGTGGCACAGGTTGGTATGGCGGTGCCGATGAGATGCGCTCCATCGTGGCTGAAAAGTATTATGACCATGAGAAAGCCCGTAATCTTGTGTGGAAATATAGCCCTGACGCGGCCATTTTCGGTGGTACGGTGCCCACGCTCCGTTGGGTTGGTAATGAAAGGGGCATAGCCGATGCCACACAATGGTGTATGTATCGAACAGATTATGAATCGCTTAATAACGAAAAGGCACTCATGCGCGGTTTCCGCGACGGCGAAGCTTGGTTGCCTGCCGAGGTGGATGTGTCGATTCGTCCGGGATGGTTCTACCATGCAAGTGAAGACGGCCAAGTGAAGACCGTGAAACAATTAGAGGATTTATACTATCAAAGTGTCGGCCATAATGCCAATCTGCTGCTCAATTTCCCTGTGAATCAAGAGGGTAGGATTCCAAGCATAGACTCAGTCAATGCCGTGAAATGGTATCAGAAAATGCAAATGGACTTCTCCAACAACCTGCTGAAAGGCTGCAAGGTGACCGCCAACGATACGAGAGGTTTGCGTTTCAAGGCCAAGTTCGTGTTGGACGACGAATACACCCATTACTGGGCCACCCATGATGACATGAAACAAGCAGAACTCATCTTTGATTTCCCTGAAACAACCACTTTCAACCGTTTGCTTTTGCAAGAGTATATACCTTTAGGTCAGAATGTTAACGCATTTTATTTGGATTATTACTTTAATGGCAAGTGGCTGCCTATAGAAGTGGACGAGCCAACAACCACCATTGGCTACAAGCGACTTCTTCGTTTCCAGACTGTTAAGGCCGATAAGTTAAGAATTAGATTTAAGGTCTTCAAGGGCACTTTGTGCATTAATAGAGTGGGAGCTTTTATGGTTGAAGAATAGTAAAAAACGGCGTTTCGACAAGCTCAACGACCAACAAGGGTCCCTGAGCCTGTCGAATGGCCCGCAACAAACAATTGATATGATAGAGCATCATCCATTGAAACCGTTTCTGCCCACCAACGCCAAAGTGCTGTTCCTCGGCAGTTTCCCGCCGCCGCAAAAGCGTTGGTGCATGGACTTTTTCTACCCCAATTTCATCAACGACCATTGGCGCATCGAAGGCGAAATTTGGTTTGGCGACCGCAACCATTTCGTTGACACAGAGCATAAATGCTTCAAAAAGTATGAAATCGAAGCTTTCCTCAACGAGAAAGGCATTGCCTTCTTCGATACAGCCACGGCAGTCAAGCGGTTGAAAGACAACGCTTCTGATGCCTTCTTGGAAATCGTCGAGCACACCGATATTAGGGCTTTGCTTGCTCAAATGCCGCAATGCCATGCCATAGCCACGACAGGCGAAAAGGCCACCACTGAAGTGTGTAGTTATTTCAATGTTGATACGATCCCTTCACCCAACGCAAAAGTGACTCTTGAAGATGGTTTAACCCTGTATCGATTACCCTCATCTTCAAGAGCCTATCCTTTGTCATTTGATAAAAAGGTTGAAGCCTACAAACGGATGTTTGAGGCGGTGTTTGTCGCTTGATTATCGCGTCATCAAAGCATCAATCGCCGGCAAAATCTCACCTGACTTACCCTCAAGATAAATGTCCGTGATGTAGTTCGTGTAGGTCGAAGGCTCCATGTTGATTTCGATAATTTTTGCACCGTTGCGTTTGGCGATGCCGGGAATCATGTTGGCTGGACTGACCTGTCCCGAAGTGCCGATGATGACAAAGGCGTCGCAGTTCTCGGCAGCACGCACTGAGCCGTAGTAAGCATCCTCGGGGATGCCCTCGCCGAAGAAGATGAAGTCGGGCTTCATCAGTCCGCCGCACTGGGCGCAACGGGGCGGTTCCTCAGTGAGCGTCAGACTCTTGGCATCGACTTTGTGTCCGCATTTGGTGCACACGAAGCGCGACATGTTGCCGTGGAACTCATAAACGACAGTGTTGCCCGCCACGGTGTGCAGGTCGTCGATGTTCTGCGTAATGACGCTGCTCAGGCGGCCTTCCTTCTCCCATTTGGCCAAAACGAGATGCCCAGGGTTGGGCTTGATGTCCTTGTTGCTGAAGAAGTTATAAAACACCTCACGGATGATTTTCCACGACTCCTTGGTGTGGCGGTAGTAGAAGTCGATGTCGAGAGAGTTGGGGTCATACTGGTTCCAGATGCCGCCCTCGCCACGGAAAGGCGGAATGCCGCTCTCAGCGGATGTGCCCGCGCCGGTGAAGCCCACGATGTTCTTCGCTTTAGAGAGGATTTCAGCGGCTTGCTTGATTTTTTCTTCGTTATTCATGGATTTAGAATTCAAAATTTAAAGATTGTTTTCAGGCGCAAAGTTAGATAAAAAACCTTGAGGATAAGTTGAAAATGTGTATATTTGCAAAGTTAATGAACAATTGGAAATTCTATGACACAAAAACAGGCTATACAACTATTTGAGGAGAAGCGAGTGCGCACCGCATGGGATACTGAAAAAGAAAAATGGTGGTTTTCCATCGTTGATGTGGTTTCCGTGTTGACATGTAGTGATTATCAAACAGCGAGAAAATACTGGAAAGTGCTGAAAGGCAGGCTGATAAAGGAAGGGTTTGAGTTGGTAACAAATTGTTACCAACTGAAAATGCAGTCAACAGATGGCAAGCATTATCTTACCGATGTCGCTGATACTGAGCAACTTTTCCGTGTTATTCAATCCATTCCGTCGCCGAAGGCAGAGCCTTTCAAGCAGTGGATGGCACAGGTGGCGGCAAAACGCATTGACCAAATGCAGGATCCCGAACTCTCCATCGAACAGGCTGTGGCCGATTATCGCAGACTGGGTTATTCGGAGGCATGGATCAACCAGCGGATAAAGTCGATAGAGGTAAGAAAGCACCTGACCGATGAATGGAAGCGCGCCGGATTGGAGGAAGGTGTGCAGTTTGCCTCGCTGACCGATATCATCTATCGTCAGTGGAGCGGTCTTTCCGCCAAGGAATACAAGCAATTGAAAGGTTTGAAGAAAGAGAACCTGCGCGACAACATGACTGACCTGGAGATTGCCATTAATATGCTTGCGGAGGCTACTACGACACAGATTTCAAGAAACGAAAACCCTAAGGGAATGGCCGAGAGTGCAGGCATTGCCCGCCGTGGCGGAGCCGTGGCAAACGACGCCCGCAGGGCCGTGGAGAGAGAAACGAGCCAGTCGGTGGTCTCGCCATTGAACGCCAAACAGATTGCACAAGGAGAAGCGGAATTGCTTTTGAATAGCAGTGAAGAATAAACATTGTGTGATTCGCAGAAAGGAAAAATGAGCTATAATTTCAATTGAATACATCATTATGTTTCGCACATATTACGATAGTTGGAAAGAATTATCAATTTCGAAAAAGAGAGAACGGTTAGATGAATCAAAAGGTGGATATTTGAATTCTTATTCGCATTATAGAAAACAAAGTAAACGAAAATTCTTACTTTGTGTCGCAGAGGAATTACAAAAGCATCCTGAAGATCTATCTGAAATGTATCAAATGATCTTAGACATGGGGTATAAAAACGAAAATTCTTACCCAATGTATGAGTTTATTTTGTGGTGGTTAATTAACCATATGAAATGTGGTGAGCCTTATGATAGATATTGGATTTTTTTCGCATTAGAAGAATATTATAGTAGGAATGAAAATTTAGAGCGGGCAATAGAAATCGATATAATGGCGTATAACGAACTTGATACTTATTTAGATGATTTTCATTATTATGCGGCTGATGAATATTTGCCTTCTTTTGTGTTCTGTAGAGACAGACTCCAGTATGATTTGTGTAATAACCATCAGTATGCTGAAAGTAGATGGTATGAAGAAGATTCTATACAAAAAGGATATTTTAAAGGTGAAAAGGGCGAAGAAAGATTACGGTTTAATAGATGTTACAGGTTGCAATCTGAAATACCATATTTGATAAAAAACAATGAAATAGAAAAAGCCATTCTTAGATGTGATGATTTAAAACAATTAGATTCTTCCTCAGCGGGATGGCATTACAAAATGATTGGATCTGCTTATTATAAACAAAAGAAATATCTTCTTTCAAAACACTATTATATACTTGCAATACAATTAACTCCTAATATTACAGGTGTTAAGCGTCGGCTGGAAACAATAGAGAAAAAGTTGAAGTAGGATTTCGGAAATTTATGACTTAGAATTCATTTTTGTCTTTGAACTAGACCAATTTATTAATCGGTTTTAGGTATTGATAACCTGATATTTGGAATGAGATAGTTATTGTCTTTATCTTTAATAAAGTATTCTTTTTTATTTGTATTAGTACTGATAAAAACTAATTTGGCTTCTGTATTCTCAAATCCGTATTCTATAGCTGATATATGAGTTTCGCCTTGTTTCATCTCTTTTCCCATAATAGTTGATGTTTCTAACAATTTAAAGTTAACATTCACATTTCCTGTGATAGAAGAAACTATATGGCTATTTCCTTTATTATCAACATAGTAAATATTTTCATGTGGTTTAATGGAATAATTATAATTAATCGTCCTCTTTCCTTTTTCTAAGAATGATTTTACCAACATGGTTTGGGTTTGAATCTTATACAAAAATGATAATACATAGTTATAAATTGGAATTGGTGTTCCTTTTTTATCGTATAATGTTTCTAAAATAGGACTAATTGCATCATCAGAGATTGGCTCGTTTGACCTAAACTCAATTTGAAATTGTTCATTTATATTATACTCTGGATAAGCAAGGAATGCTTTGTCCTCAAACAAAGCTTTATCAATGTCTATTTGATTTAAACCGCATAACAAAATCCCGTGTTCTTTTGCTTTTTTTATCGCTCCTTCCGAAAACCCATTTGATGAAACTATTATCCCTTTATTTATTTCAGGTATATCCATGCATTTTGAGATAAATGCCTCGACAATTGATATGGTTACCTTTTTTTTATATTCTTTGCATTCGAAAGCAATTTTGTAATTAATGCTATTGCTTTGAACAGATGTTGTTACTAAAACATCAATTTCTCTGATTACACCAGAATTGTCATTCATTTTGACATTGCTCTCAATACTAGTATTTGGGCAATCTTTTAATGTGATTTGAATGGCTTTTACTAATTGCTCTAATGATTTTCCAGTCCTACTCATGACAATAATGATAAAGAAACTTTGGTTAATAATTATGTTCTTATCGTATTAGTCGTACAATTCAATAAACTCATAAGAATTCCCCATAGTATCCAAAAACTTAATAAAATCCTCCTGACTAATGATAATCGTCCCAGTGTTGTCATTGGGATGGAAGCTTAATCGGGGCGCGTTCTGGAGGTTCTTGTCGATGAAAAGATGGACGTGGTGCTCCGTGTCGTTGACGAGGCCGAAAGGGGAGACACTGCCCGGTTTCAGGCCGAGGTATTTCTCCATCCTCGCCTCCGATGCGAAGGTCAGCTTGCCTTGGTGCAGGCGCTGCTCGAGGTCGTGGATGTCCATCTGATGCATGCACTCGAAGATGACCAAGTAATGCTTGTTGCCCTTGTGGTTCCTGAAAAACAGGTTCTTGCAGTGCGTGGCTTCGAACTTGCCCCAGTAGGCCAGCGACTCCTCGATGGAACCCAACGGTGGGTGGAACTTGATGTCGAACTCAATGCCGAGGCCGATCAGCGTATCGACAACCTTCTGCTGCCGCTCGCTTAAAGGATGGTTTATTTCGGTTGATTTCATATTCGTTTTTTCTCACAAAACCTACAAAACTTGCAAAACCCTTGTAGTAGTTGTGGAAAGCACGCCAACCGGCTGCTTTCCAGCGACGACACGGTTGTGGAGTCGCTTCGCTTGAACATTGTTTTGTCGGTTTTGATGGTTTTGTGACATAATTATAACTTGTTCTTTAACGCTTTTCCAGTATACGATTGTTTACACTTCACCAAATCCTCGGGCATGCCTTCAAAGACAATTTCGCCGCCCTTGTTGCCGCTTTCGGGGCCCAGGTCGATGACCCAGTCCGCCGACTTGATGACCTCCATGTTGTGCTCGATGATGATGACACTGTGGCCGTTGGCAATCAGTGCGTTGAACGACTCCAACAGCTTGTTCACATCATGGAAATGCAGGCCCGTGGTCGGCTCGTCGAAGATGAAAAGAGTGGGCTTCTCGACCTGTCCCTTGACAAGGAAGGTGGCCAACTTCACACGCTGTGCCTCGCCGCCGGAGAGCGAACTCGCCGCCTGTCCGAGCATCAGGTAGCCCAGTCCGACGTCACGCAAGGGTCTCAACCGTGAGAGGATACGTTTCACGACGGCGGTGTCACGCTCAGAGGAGCCCTCGAAAAAGTCGATGGCCTCATCGATGCTCATGTTGAGGATGTCGGAGACGTTCTTGCCGTCGTATTTGATTTCCAACACCTCTTCCTTGAAGCGCGTGCCGTGGCAGGCCTCGCAAGGCAGATAGACGTCGGCCATAAATTGCATCTCGATCTTCACGACACCCTCGCCTTCGCATTCCTCGCAGCGGCCGCCAGGCACGTTGAACGAGAAGAAGGCGGGCTTCACACCACGCAGTTTGGCCAGTTTCTGCTCCGAGAATAGTTGCCTAATCTCATCGTAGGCCTTCATGTAAGTCGCTGGGTTGGAGCGCGATGACTTGCCGATGGGGTTCTGGTCGATGAACTCCACGGCTTGGATGAGGCCGAGGTCGCCTTCCAAGGCACCGAAACTGCCGCAACGCTCCACGGCCTCGCCGAGATGGCGTTTCATGGCGGGCCAGAGTACGTCCTTCACCAAGGTCGATTTGCCCGAGCCGCTCACGCCCGTGATGACGGTCATCGTGTTGAGCGGGAATCGCACAGTGAGGTTTTTGAGGTTGTTCTGCGAGGCACCTTTTATTATAATGGCGTTGGCGCTCTTGCGGCGACGGGTGGGCACGGGGATGTGCATCTTGCCCGTGAGGTATTGCGTGGTGAGGCTTTTCTCGCAGTTGATCAGGCTCTTGATGTCGCCCTCGAAGACGACCTCGCCGCCAAACGCGCCCGCCATCGGTCCGATGTCGATGATGTAGTCGGCGGCGCGGATGATTTCCTCGTCGTGCTCGACTACGATAACCGTGTTGCCGATGTCGCGCAGACGGCGCAGCACGGCAATGAGTCGCTCGGTGTCGCGGGAGTGCAGGCCGATGCTCGGCTCATCTAAAATATAGGTGGATCCGACCAGACTGCTGCCCAACGAGGTCGCGAGGTTGATACGCTGCGACTCGCCGCCCGAGAGCGTGTTGGAGAGGCGGTTCAGGGTCAGGTAACCCAAGCCCACCTCGATGATGAAGTCCAGGCGGTTGTTGATTTCCACCAGCAGACGCGAGGCGATTTTGCTGTCGGTCTCGTCGAGTTTCAGGTGGTCGAAGAAGACCTTCAGCTCGTCCAAGGGCATCATCACCAAGTCGGTGATGCTTTTGCCGCCGACCTTCACATATTGCGCCGCTCGGCGCAAGCGTGTGCCGTGGCATTCGGGGCAGGCCGTTTTGCCACGGTAGCGCGACAGCATCACACGGTATTGTATCTTATAGGACTGAGTTTCAACGTAGTTGAAGAAGTCCACGATGCCTTCAAAGTGTTGGTTGCCCGTCCAAAGCAGACTCTTCTGTTCCTCGGTCAGCTCGTAGAACGGCTTGAAGATGGGGATGCCCACCTTGTCGGCCACACGGACGAGGGCGTCTTTCCACTCGCTCATCTTGTCGCCACGCCAGCAGGCGATGGCGTTCTCGTAGATCGACAGGCTTTTGTTGGGCACCACCAGGTCGGGGTCGATGCCGATGACGCTGCCGAAGCCCTGACAGGTAGGGCAGGCACCGTAGGGGTTGTTGAAAGCAAACATGTTGGCCGTAGGCGGCTCGAAAGTGATGCCGTCGGCCTCGAAACGCGACGAGAAGTCGGCTTCCTGCCGCTCGCCGTTCAGTTCGCTGATGACCTGGCAGGTTTCCTTACCTTCATAGAAGGCAGTCTGCACCGAGTCGGAGATGCGTCCCACGGCGTCTTCCATGCTCTCGTTGACCTTGATGCGGTCGATGAGCAGCTTCACCTTCTTCTCGCTGACCTTTTTCTTCTGGTCGAGGAAATCCTCGATTTTGACGATTTCGCCATTCAGCAGGATACGGTAGAAGCCTTGTTGCATGAGGATGTTGAGGTGCTCGTCGAGGCTGCGGCCTTCGGGCAGGATGAGCGGCGCTACGATATAGGCAGTGGTACCTGTGGCGAGGCCGAGGATATGGTTCACCACATCCATCACCTGGTGCTTCTTGACCAACTTGCCCGAGGCGGGGGAGTAGGTCTTGCCGATGCGGGCGTAGAGGAGTTTCAGGAACTCGTAGATCTCGGTGCTGGTGCCCACGGTGGAGCGTGGGTTGTGGGAGTTCACCTTCTGTTCGATGGCGATGGCGGGCGAGAGGCCGGTGATGCTCTCCACGTCGGGCTTGTTGAGGCGGCCCATGAACTGCCGTGCGTACGAGCTCAGGCTCTCCACATAGCGGCGTTGTCCTTCGGCGTAGAGCGTGTCGAAGGCCAACGACGACTTGCCCGATCCCGACAGGCCCGTGATGACCACCAGCTTGTTCTTGGGAATCCGTAAACTAATGCCTTTCAGGTTGTTGACCTTGGCGTTTCGTATGGTGATATAGGAGGTTGTTTGCTCTTTCAAGGTTCGGAAAAATTGAATCGGCAAAGGTAGGGAATTTTTCTGTTTTGGAGATGCTAATAATACAGGATTTGGAGATTTTGAAACAGAATAGGTGAATGAAATCAAATTATTGTGTATTTTTGCAAGCACATTACATTTGAAATGTCAAGAGAAGAAAAAAATACAATCGGCTATGTGGTGGCTCTCATTAGTGAGTTTGCCACATTCTTTGGCATACAGCCACGACAAGCCTATTCCTATTTGAAGCGTTTTAAGGGGCTTGAGCATTTGGAAAGGCATTACAGCGTGTTACATACACAATCGTTTCCTGATGCCATTGAAACGATGGTTGAGGTTTGTGCCCATAATGGAGGACAATTGAAATGAAACTATATCACGGCTCAAATACTAAAGTAATCGTTCCCGACCTTTCCATTTCCAAACCTTTCAAGGATTTTGGCAAGGGCTTTTATTTGTCCGACAATTACGAACAAGCCTATGATATGGCCACACAGAAAGTCAAACAAACCCTTAAAGGAGAGCCTATTGTAAGTGAGTTTCAGTTTGATGAGAGTTTGATGCATTCGGATGAGTTGAGCATTAAAATCTTTTCTGATTACACCGAAGAGTGGGCGCATTTCATTCTTGACAATCGCAACAAAGATCTTCCGCAGCCTATACATCAGTATGACATTGTTTATGGTCCTATTGCGGATGATGGTGTAACCTTTCAATTGCGTCGTTACCAAGGAGGCGTGATTTCGCTTGCCCGACTCGTGGAGGAATTGAAATACGCCAAAGGCATCACTTTCCAGTATTATTTTGGCAGCGAACGCGCCTTGCAAAAACTGACAGCCCTATGACCACAAAACTGACTCCAGAACAAATCCAAATCATGAAAGACGACATCGCGACGGCTCTCATCGGTTATCTTATGGATGATTTCCATTACACATGGCAAGAGGCACTTGATGTCCTTTATACTTCGGAAACCTTTGAGCGTCTGCAAAATAATGAAACGGGGCTTTACTATCAAAGTCCTGGATACGTTTATTCGTTTTTGGAGAATGAAGTGAAAACGGCTGTGGTATGCTAAAGGAGATTGCTCCTCTTTTTTACAGAATTTATTGCCCTTCCACGAAAAAAAAATCTCATTTTTCTTGCATTTTCCAAAAAAGCCGTATCTTTGCAGTGTAATTATTCACTAACCAATCAATAGGAGAGACGCTATCGAAAGATCTATACCCTTTATTAACAAGCACTTACGTTGAGTGCACAAAGAAAGGGGGACCCGATGTCCAACATAGTGAAAAGCGACAAAGAACTGATTGAACGCTACCAAGACGGCGACGTTCATAGTTTTGAATTATTGATTGGTAGATACCAGAAGCAAGTTTATTCCTACATACTTACGCTTGTGAAAGACAAGCAGTTGGCTGACGATGTCTTTCAGGACACTTTCGTCAAGGTCATCCAGACCGTCAAGTCGAAGGCCTACAAGGACGACGGCCGTTTCGTGCAGTTTGCCATGCGCATCGCGCATAACCTCGTCATCGACCACTTCCGCAAGGAGAACCGCATCCCCACGGTGGAGTCGTCGAGCGAGGACTACAACTACATCGACAACGTGCCGATTACCGACGCCTCGGTGGAGCAGGGCATGATTGTGGATCAGGTGCACTCCGACCTCCACAGGATGATTGCCTTCCTGCCCGACGAGCAGCGCGAGGTGCTCCGCATGCGCATCTTCGACGACATGAGCTTCAAAGACATCGCCGATGTCACCAACGTGAGCATCAACACGGCGCTGGGCCGTATGCGCTACGCCTTGATCAACTTGCGTAAGATGATGGTTGCCAACAATATGACGCTTACCTACTAGCCCACGCTACTATGGCCGATGACTATGGCTTATGGCCACTTTCACGACTGTTGAAGTGGCCATCGTCATAAGCCATTGGCCATCGTAAAAAAAATCAAACAAAAAGACAAAAAATCTTCCCCTGCGTAAAATAATATCGGAAAGGTTGCGTTTAATGGTAAAGTCTAACCTAACAAACGCCTATGACAAATAGTTACACCTCTTACCCCTCATCCGTTGAAGACGCAGTGTTGGTATCACAAATCAGGGAGGTTTTCCGTAGGGAGAGCGAGCAACAGCAACCCAGTCGCAACGTATTGCGCTACCTGTTTGGCTACGCCGCCGCATACGAATCAATGAATACAACACTCATGGGTCATGTCTCATACATGAACAACTGACCGGAACGGAACAGAAGAATCAAGAAAGTCGCTGATGATTCGGCGACTTTTTTGTGTTTTTTCTTCAAAATGCTTGCGGGTATGGAAAAAGTTCGTATTTTTGCAGCGACAGAATCCGCCACGCTTCCCGAAGACCAGCGAACCAGGGCGGGTCTTTTATTTTTAGCCTATGGGAACACTCTATACCAAACAACCGATAAGCATTGCCGACCAGATTGCCAGACTGAAGTCTCTTGGTCTAATCATTGCAGATGAAGCCAAGGCGGAAAAGACATTAAGTGAGGTCAGTTATTTCCGTTTTGCTGCCTATCTTCGCCCGATGGAGGCCGATAAGCAGACGCATCAGTTCAAGCCTAATTCCACTTTTGAAAATGCCGTGGCCTTGTGTGAATTTGATAGTGCATTTCGTCAAATTCTTTTTGCTGCCATCCAACGGATTGAGGTGGCTTTGAGGGCCAAAATCATCCATCATTTTTCGATGGTGCATGGTGCTTTTTGGTTTATGCAAATGAATCTTCATGAGAACGAACACCGTTTTCTTGAAAACCTCAATGCTCTTGATCGTGAGGTGCAACGGTCAAAGGAAGACTTTATCAAAGAGCATTTCGCCAACTATGACAAGCCCGAGTTTCCACCAGCATGGAAAACGCTTGAATTGGCTTCGTTGGGCACATTGTCCAAACTTTACTATAATTTTGCCGACAACAAGGTGAAAAAGCGTGTTGCCCGAGAGTTCAACCTTCCCCAACACGAGATTTTGGAGAGTTGGATGCGCAGTCTCTCTGCTCTTCGCAATTACTGCGCTCACCATGCTCGTTTATGGAATCGGTTCCTCAATGCAACACCCCAAATGAATGTCAATTTGCGTGGTGCTTGGATAAACTGCAACAACATTGATGCAAACAAGGTTTACGCTATCCTTTGTTGTATTGCATATTGGCTTGATGCCATGGATTATGGTGATGAATTTAAGGCCAATCTGAAACGACTTATCCAACATTATCCTTCAGTGGATGTGGCTGCCATGGGCTTCCCGAAAGGCTGGAGGCAGGAACCGCTTTGGCAGTGATTTTATTCCGCCATTTTCACCACATCCAAAATGGAATCTTTTGCGGAGCCTTCGTAAATGTCTCCATTGAAGTGATATACATCAGTGTAAACAGAATCATTCTTGCTGTGTTGAACCACTATGGCATCGGCATTCTCGTAAACAAATAGTTTTGGGTCGTCGAAAGGATAGTAAAAGTCAAGAAAACATACACCAGTTTCTACAAAACCTTGCTTTTGATATAGTGAGACCGCGGAAAATGGAGCGGCGAAATAACTATACATTACATAGTTTTTGTCATTGTCGCAAGCATAACGATCCACAACCAATGACCCAAAATATGAACCAAAAGCAGCAACAACAAGCATCCAAAATAGGCTCGTTACACCATACAAACACCAAACAATAATCTTACTTGCGCTATTCCATTGTCGAGCAAGTGCAGCCAGCCAAAAGGCTGCGCTAACAGAAGTGAGTATGGCAGAAAGCAGTAGCAACCAGCTGTCGATTTGGTATGATAGATGTGCTTCTTTGGGTATTGAGAATCGTATCAGCAGGAACGTCACCCATAGCAGGACACTGATAATGGTCAGGATAATTGCTGTTTTGTTTTTCTTCATCGCACTATGATTTTCTCTTGCTTTCCAAGTTTCAACGCAGAAGTGCAATGGTTATTTTGAGTCCGAAAACTATTTTTGGATTTCTTGAAACTTGCAGGATAAAATCCTGACATTATTAGGGTTATATACCTCTTTAAAAAATAAATAATTAATTATTTGGAAAATGCGCGGAAACCCATTAAATTTGCAGACTTTTAAACAAGTAACAAATTCAAATTTAAAATCATAACACATTATGAACAAGCAGATTACATTAGAGCAGGCTGTCGAGAGAGTTCACGACGGCATGACGATTATGTTTGGCGGCTTCCTCGGCGTGGGAA
>Ga0265298_10001145_pt1 | contig 39045 bp, 92 predicted proteins | sample AusTroGonzalo_MG_3_FD_193486 | JGI IMG/M metagenome (GOLD analysis project Ga0265298, IMG submission 193486) | Bovine rumen microbial communities from tropical cattle in Woodstock, Queensland, Australia - Gonzalo_01 | ecosystem: Host-associated > Mammals > Digestive system > Stomach > Rumen ... | reverse complement strand
TAAATATGAGAATGGATTGAGTTCTGAGGAAATCTTAGAAATGGTTTATTCTTCATCAACTTATTTAGATTGTATTGGAGTATTTTATACAGAAGATGAAGCGATAAAATATGCGAAAGAAAAGAGTGAAACAGGAAGGTTTTCAGAAGGATTTTTTGTGAATTTTACTGTTGTTAATGAAGTTGAATATGATGATGAAGATGAATCCGATGATGGAAGTGTTATAAAAACTATTGGATTTTTCGTAAAACCTTTACAGCCATTAAATTAATATGATATTGAAGTAGATTTTTAAGACGAATGTCATATTGACAATCTTCTTTAGGTGGTGTAAAATAGAAATATAAATAAACAAAGGAGATGATAAAATGAAAAACAACAACGCAGGATTAATCACCGTAAAAGAATTACTGGATAGATTATATTATTGTAGTGAATATAAAAAAGTAAATTTTACAGAAGGAATTATTAGTTGTGGTGCTCTTTCGAAAGAGGATGTAATTAATAATAATTACAAACAATATGGAGACAGATATGTCATCAAGTTTGGTTTTATGAATGGTGATATAGAAATTGGTTTATATATATAGAGGTGTGAAATGACAATAATTCATGTAAGAGAATTTGATTGGTATTATGCCAACGAACATATTGGAAAAAGCGTTATTTTACATGCTGATGGATATTCTATAGAAGGATATGATATGGATAAGTATACAATTGACGAAGCAGTTAAAGAGTACACAAAAAAAAATCAGATTAAAGATGAAATTGAATTGGAAGGGGTGTATGATGGAAAACAGAACTGAATCAGAAATCATTCATGATATGGAAGGAATTATCCTTACAAGGGCAAGAAAAGCAGAATTGAATGTTATTCGGTATAGCAGTGAAAGTAATATTTGTATTTGGAATGAATATAAAGTATTATTGAACAGACTTAATTTAGAAGAAGAATATGTGGAGTTGTATGGGTAAGAAATTTGAAGTTGGAAAATCTTATGAATGTGCAAATTTTCATTATAAGCCTATCAAGATATTGAGTAGGACTAAAAAGAATGTTGTTGTTGATAATGGTGATGAATCATGGGGAGCAAGAGTAAGAATTGATAACGAAGGTGATGAATATATTCAGAAAAGCTCTACTTTGTTACGTTATAGAGGTATAGAAACATATAGTGCAGATTGGGAGATAAAATAAATGAGCATGTATGAAGTAAAGGTGTATGATAAAGATAAAAAATTGATTCATATGGACTATTATGACTGTGTTGATAAACAACAAGCAGAAGAACGTGCCAAAGACGATTGTAAATGGCTTAATTGTAAAATGTATAGTGTTAGGCAATTGAGATTTTTATAGGCTCATTGCCTATATTTTTTTAATAATATTTATACTCAGATGACTCCGGATGGGAGTGGTCTGAGTATAATTTAATATAAAAGATGTGATGAATGTCATATTGATTTATTTTGAAGTAGATGATATAATAGTGTTATGAATAAGGGAGGTGAATGATGAAGTATGAATATCAAATACAAGTAAAAGAGCATAAGGGAAATAAGTGGTTTGCTATTGGTTATACGCTTGAAAGTTTGTTAATGTGCAGAAGAAAAGTGAATGAATTAAAGGAAACACATACGGAAGATGATTTTCGAATTATGTGCAGATTGGTTCCTGATTGGGATTTTTTGGAAGAATATAGCAGTGAGGTAGAAAAATGACAATTACTGGAAAAGAAATCACAAAAGAACAGTATTATGCACAAAAAGAATTGAATGAGATTTATTATAAAAAATGTCATGAAACAGGTGACATTAGCCTGTTAAGTAAATGTAAATTTATTGTGGAAAAAGATGGTAAATATTGGGAAATATAAACGTGACTTTTGTCATATTGACATAATGAAATGACAGGTGTATAATAAATACATAATAAAGGAGATAACATGAAAAGTTTTGATGAAGTAAAAAAAGGTGATGTTGTTAGAAGTCTTATAGATGGTATGGTATGTGAAGTCATAATGTATCGTGGTGATAAATATTTATCAGGATTTCATGATATGTGGAATGTAAATCAATTTGACCCTAATGATTGGGTAAAAATTGATTCAAAAAATAAATTTTGTGTAGAAAAAAATGAGATATTGAAAGAATCTTGTGAAGATGAATGGAAACTGATATACTGTTTTGGAACGTATGATGAAGCGGTTTCACAAATAGAATATGAAAAAAGTCATGATAAGTTATGGAATGAACATAATTTGTATCGTATTGTAGTGAAGGAGTGAATCATGAAAGAATATAAAGTTGAAGGCAAACTGTTGAATGATAGTAGATGGTGGTCAATAGGGGATTTTTTTGATAATATAGAAGAAGCGAAAGAGAGAATCAAACAAGAAAGAGATTTTGATAAGTTTCATACAAAACATCCAGAAAATTGGGAATATAGAATTTTGGTTCGTGAAGTTTCTAATTGGGAAATTATGTGAGGTGTGTGATGTACGAATATTATGCAGAAGTTGAAGAAGCAGAAAATCAAATTGCGTTATATGAATATGGCAGAACTGATGTAACATATAATGAAGCAAAATATTTGCAGAAAATGTATGATGTAAAAGAAGTATTGAAATTTTATGATAAATATAAGGATTGGCAGAAAGCTATTGAAGCATATAAGGAGAAATAATGATATATATAATGTTTGGAATAATTATTATTGCTATTATATGTATTTTATATCTATTGTTTGATATACAGATGGAATTATGCAGTATTTTTGCAAGAACTGAAAGAACATATGATATTGTGAATAAATGGGCAATATATTATGTTTGTGAAGAGCATGGTAAAGGGAATAATAATCCATTTGATTTCATTTTTCCGAATGACAGAGAAGAAATTGAAGAACAAATGAGACAGGAAGAATGTCATATTGACAATGAAAAAGAATGATGATATAATAGAAATATAAATAAAACAAAGGAGATGAATTATGAAAAACGAAAAGCTGTTCTTTTATATTACAAAATATACTAATGGGAATTATAGAATCGAAACACCTGATATTCGTTATCATTGGAGAGATGGATTATTGAAAGATGAAATTAGACCAGAAAGACTTGGTATAATTTTAGAGAAGATGGCAGAAGTGGCGCGTAATAAGTATGAACTCGATGTGTTATTTGAATTTAGATATATATAGGATGGTGTGTTATGAAGATTACAAAGAAGTATATTAAAGAATTGGAAAAGCAGTATATCGGAAAGAGAATAATGCTCGATGAAGAATATAATTATGGTGATTTCGCAAAAGGTTTAATTGGCACGATTACTGAAGTGTCATGCTTTGGACAGTTGAAATTTGATGTGGATGGCGGTGGATTTTTATATCTTATGCCTAATGATAAGTTTCATGAGATATGTAATTGGGAGTTATGACGGATGGATATAATAAATTACTTTGGTATCTATCCAGACGATTTAAAACGTGCTGACAGAATTTGTAAGAACGCTTTGAGTAAATATGGTGCTGATGATGGGGAAATTAATTATGTTTTTGCATATGCGTGTAATGTTTTTTATAGGCATGTGTATGAGTTTTATCAGGATAGTTTGACTAATGCAATTATTTATTCTATGTTTTATGCTGTGAAATGTTTTATTGAAAATGATGTTGATGTGAATGTGGATTTTTTCGTAAATGGTTCTGATTCGCATATGTATATAGATAAGGTAGAAGTAAACGATTAAACGTTTGTTTAATCGTTATTAAGATGAATGTCATATTGATTTGAACACAAGATGATGGTATAATATATGTATAAATAATAAAGGAGGTAAAATAAAATGAATATATTGAGTTTTTTTGGAATTTATCCCAACAGTATTGAACGTGCTGATGAGATTTGTCAAGAAATATTAAAACATGCTAATTTTAATGATAATGAGATAAATGAATTATATGATGAAATATATAATGAGTTTTATAATTATATGGATTATGCAGAGTTTAAAACAGTAACTAATGCTTTGATTTTTTGCATGTTTTATAACACAAAGAATGAGATTAAAAAGAAGTATCCTGACTTGGATGTTGATATTTATGTAAATGGTTGGGATTCTCATATGTATATTGATGGTGTGAATGCTGATGAATATGAATTTGAAAAAGAATACGATTAAATGATTGTTTAATCGTTATGAAGGATGATGCGGATATAGTGGTTTTTATAAAAAATATATCATACTATTGTTTGATGAAGTGATAAAGTGATGTAGTAATAAAGTGATGAAGTAGTGTAGTGTACTTTAGTACTTCACTGTAGTATAGTGATGTAGTGATAAAGTAATATAGCAATGAAGTAATGAAGTGAAAGAGAATTGTTCAAAGGGAAAAGTAGGATAAAATAGAATAGAACAGGATATAAATCAAAATAAAAATTAAAACAGAATAGAATAAAGCAGAATAGAATAAAACCATAGAATTAAAGCATAATAAAAATTAAAGTAGAACAAAAAGCAGAATAAATCGTAATAAAAATTAAAAAATCTAAAAAATTTTTTCCTCTTTTATTAAAAATTTTCAAATAATATTAGAACAAATGTTCTATTTATATAAAATAATCTCTAAATATACTCAGAAATCTTAAAATTTTTTAATATTTTAATGCAACATAATTCTATATTTAAATATGGAAAAATGTTGCCTGATATCCGTTTTGTACATAAAAATTTGAATTTAAAACTTATCGAATTTGCTCCAAAAAGTGCAATTAAAAAATAGTGAATTTGCTCCAGAAAGTACAGTCCAATTTTTTGGACTTAATGTTAAATCTTAAAGAAAAATTAAAAATTTTCTAATCAAATTTTAATCTAATTTTAATCTTATGTTCTATTATTTTTAAAGAAAATTTTTAAATTTTCTAATAAAATTCTAATAAAATTCTAATAAAACTCTAATAAAATTCTAATCTTTTGTTTTATAATTATTTTTTATAGAACAAGAAATTTCGCATAGCTTAATTGTTGGAATATGTCAAAAAAGGCACTAAACGTTTTTTGTACTCAGTGACAAAACCAACGATTTATACTCAGACCCAATTTCTGAACAGTAGAATATTTTTTCCATAACCAAAGACAAATTTATACTCAGATTATCAAACAAGAAAATTTGTTCTTGAAAAGGGAAAGACTGAGTATAAAAATCTCTTTTGAACAGGGAAAAATTATACTCAGAACGCTCTCCAAAACCAAAGAAAAAAGAAAAGAAAAAAGAAGCAAAAAAGAAAAGAAAAAAGAATTAATATGTATTTTAATTTAATATTTTTTTCTATTTTAAAAATTACTTCGTAATTTTTAAAATAGAAGATTACTTTTAAATTATTTTTTAAATATTTAATATATTATATATTAATATATATTTAATTAATATATTAATTAATATTAATTAATTAATATTAATATATATTTAATTAATATTTAATTAAATAATTAATATATTAAGCACGAAATTTTTAAAAATTTTTGTTTTCAGATTTCAGAATTTCAGATTGATTTTTAGATTGCAGATTACGAATTTCTGATTTTCAGATTGCAATTTCTGATTTCTGATTTTCAGATTGCTTATATAAATAATAATAAAATACTCGTAATAACAGACTAATAATAGCAATTTACTAATAACAATCTTTATAAAACATGACAAAAATCATATTGACTTTGTAATGGTTTGGGTGTATAATAGCAATATAAACAAAACAAAAAGGAGAAATAATTATGCACCCGAATTATTCTGAATTTCTAAAATATTTGCTTGAAAATGAATGTTATAAATATGGGAACATGATTCAGTGTGAATATTATAAAAGCACAGAAAACACTATTGATATGGGACAAAAACAAAATATAAATGAATATTCTACTGAAGAAATTTTGTCTGATTTTTTAAATAATTTTTAGTTATTATTGAACTTTATGGTGAAAATACATAAAGTTTACTCATAAATTTGTAAAGTTCGTTCATCTTTTTTTCCTCCATTTTTGAATTGGAGAATGTTGTAAAATGTTCTCCAATTTCTTTTTGATTTAAGGAGTCTGAGTATAAAGTTTTAGATTATTTTAAATATTTTTTATACTCAGATTGTGTTTTAATGTGCGTATTATTGGGACATTTGGCTGTTAATATATTGCGTATTGTGGGATTGCTTTGGCGCATGATGCTGTTTACTATAGCTGACGCTGTGTCTGGCGTGGTAGGGGTGTGGTCGGCGTGAAGAAGCTCTTTAGGGTGGCTTGGTGTAAGATTAATGTTTTAGTTTTAGTTTTATAATTATAGTTTTAGTTTTATAAAATATAAAATAATAAATATATAATTCCATAAAAAAACAAAAAAATAAAAGAATAAACTATACGAATTGTTTTAGGGATTATCTGAGTATAAATATTTGGTGGGGAAATTTTTTGTTAAGGATATTTATACTCAGACAGGTTTTTACTCGTAAAATTACCTTTGTTATGTCGTAACAGGAATGAATGTAATATGATTTTTTATGACACAATCACCTATAAAACATGACATTTGTCACCTTGTGTAATTTCTGATTATGCTGTATAATGAGTGCAACAAAACAAAAAAAGGAGAAAAAATTATGAATAACTACTACTTGAAATCTGAAGCCGAAAGAATTATCCATGATTTAGGATATGAATGTGATAACACTGATATTGAGATTGTGGCAAAAATGTTTGATGAAAACTATAACTCATTTTTCCCTGAATATCAAATCTGGTGGGATGTTATTGACAAATATTACTCTATGAAGTGACATTTGTCACCTTGATTTTCTGAATTGGTTGTGGTAAAATAGAGATATAACAAAACAAAAAAACGGAGGTTTAAGATGGATTTCAACAGAGTTTATGCGTATTGTTACAATCATGGAAATGTGATTGTGTATGGTGAAGATAAAGATGGGCACTGCATGCACAGAACATATATGCTCTATGATTCACTTGCTGACATAAAACGGCATTTGAAATCACATGGTGTAAAGAATGTATCCCATATGAGAAAATGGGTATGGTAAAATAAGGGGTGAATAACCCCTATTTTTTATTAATATTTTTTATACTCAGATAATATTTATACTCAGACAGTCATATAAAAACATGACAAATGTCATATTGATTTTTGTTTTGAGATATGATAAAATACTGTTATCAGTAAACGAAAAAGAGAGGAAAACGAATTACAAAAAACATAAAAATTGAATTACAAAAACCCTTGACAAAAAGAAAAATGTGTGGTACAATATAATTGTTGAGAGATAAGGAGTAAAAATTATGGAAGAAAAGATTGTGGTTTATCCTGATGATGTAAACGAATATCATTACAATTGTCAGGTTTGGAAGTATTCACATGGCGCATGGTGGTATTCTGGTGAAGGAAAGTTTTGCGAGAATTTAGAACAAGTCATGGAATATGCGAAGAAAAGAAAATTGCTGTTAGAGTTTCGATAACATCACACCTCCTTTGTTTTGTGTTATGCCCCAATTATGCACTGGATGGGGCATAACTTTTTTAAAGTTTTTTATACTCAGATAGGTAAAAAAATAGAAATGCCCAAATTTGAAGCGAGAAGGGGTCAAATTTCAATTGTAGAATTTTAGGGTATAAATATACCACTTTGATATTTAAGGCACCTTAGAATGAATCCTTGATGCCTTAAACGAAGTTTTTAGATATGGTTTACCAAAACTTTTTAAAAAACAGATTTAAAATAGCAGGTCTGAGTATAAAAAATTTTTAAGATTTTTTGATATTTATACTCAGATTAAAGATTAAAAAAGATTAAAAAATTCTAATATAATTCTAATATAATTCTAATATTATGTTTTATTATTTTTTTAGAAAAAAATTAAAAGATTAAAAAAAGATTAAAAAATTCTAATCTAATTTTAATCTAATTTTAATGTTATGTTCTATTATTTTTTTAAGAAAAAAATTGAAAAAATTCGATTAAAAAAAGTATCGAATTTTCACCAGAAAATGCACTTTTAAAAATATCCGTTTTGTCCATATTTAAGGTAACATTTTTCCATATTTTTTAACAACAAAAATCCATATAATATCTGAGTATAAAATATGATAAATGTCATATAAAAAATATTACAAATGTCATCTTGAATTATTTTATATTATTTGCTATAATAAGAGAAACAAAACAAAAAAAGGAGATGTAAAAATGAGTTACAATAAAAAAGCCTATAAAGCACTTTCTGACCTGTCAAATGCAATGTATGAGCTTCTTGACGCATGGGATAATGATGAAGATTTTTCTTTTGTTATGGATAAATGTTCAGAAAGTTATCCGTTCTATGATTCATTTGATGAAGTGTGTTTCAAAGTAGATAGTTGGACACACAATATTAAAAGTACAATAAATGTATTGGAAAGTTGGGAAGGAATTTATGATAAACTCATGGATTCCGCAGATGATAATGAAACCAGAATGAAGATTTTAGATATGGTTAAGAAACAACTTGAAGAAGATAGTAAATACCCTTGCATGGGAGCAGATGAAGAATAATAATTTATAGGATTATCGAAAAGATAATCCTATTTTTTATTAATGTTTTTTATACTCAGATAATAGAATATATTTTCTGACTGAGTATAAAAATTTTTTATGATTGTTTAAAATTTATACTCAGATTTCTGATTTTCTGATTTTTTAAGTCTGAGTATAATTTCTGATATATGTAATATGAAAAATGTGACAAATGTCACTATTGACTAATTTCTGATATGGATGTAAAATAAATACATAAGAAACAAACAAAGGAAAAAATAAAAAATTTGAACAAAGGAGTTTATGATGAAATACTATAAAGCGCAAGAAGAAAAAAACTATTGGGATAAAAAAGGAAATTATCTCGGATTTACTGTGAAAGATGAGCTTATAACTGAAGCAGAAATGAAAAAATTAAAATTCCCGATTACAAATAATTTTCTGCCAGTTGAAATCAAAAAAACAAAAACATATTGGTTTTTTGGAGCAAGATTTGAAGATAAATAGTGACAAATATCATATTGACAATAATGTAATAGTAATGATATAATAGCAATATAACAAAAAAAGGAGTGAAAAATGAGTTATCTTGAATATAGCAATGAATTGTATAAAGCAATTGACAAAGTCAGGGATGCTGTTTGGTATGATGATGTTGTTGATGAAATTGAAACCATTATGTGGTATGCAGGAATGTTGGAAGAATTCAAAAATTCAGATAAAAGTGAATGGGATAAATTGTTGCAAAAAGCACATGATATTTTGAAAATCTATTGACAAAATAAAAATATTGTGGTAAAATAATAAAAGATAGACAGTTTGACGATAGCATAGGACGCACTAAATAACATGCTCTTTCGTTGTAACTCCTTATAAAATTGTTTTCTCTCTCTTTTAGTGTGTCCTGTCCTATCGTCAAAAGTCTTTCATGATTGTTCTCTTTTGTTTTTGGATGGTATGGTTTTTTGTGTTACATACCATCCTTTTTTATTAATATTTTTTATACTCAGATAATAGAACGAATGTCCTGTTTTTAAAAATGAATGTCCTGTTTTAGTCTGAGTATAAAAAATTTTTACAATTTCTGAATATTTATACTCAGACTCTTGATTTCTGATTTTTGGTTTGTCTGAGTATAAATATAATTACAGATATGACAAATGTCATGTAACAATTATTACATTTATCACTTGTAAAATTTTAAAATCGGATGTATAATGTATACATAATAAAAAAACAAAGGAGCCTACAATGAAACAGGAAAATTTCGAAACCACAATTGAATACAAAGTCTACTTCGGACTGTTTGACCAGCTTACCCATAAGCAGGAAATCCGCACTACTGACGCTCTTGAAATGGTTTCTGAATATATCGCAAATCATTTTTCTGGAGCTACTGTATACTCTGGTTATGGAGTATATCGTCATGAGGATGGTTCTACAGTAAAAGAACCTTCTCTCATTGTTGAGCTTTTGGATGTAAAATTTGATGACGTTGTAAACATGATTAACGAAATCAAATATGGATTAAATCAGGAATCTGTTTTGATTTCTGAAACTGAAACAAAATATCAGTTCGCATAGTTTACCCTCCTAAGAATAATAGAACAGTGAAATATCTGTTCTATTATTTTAATATTTTTTTTATACTCAGATAATTAGCTATGATAAATGTCATATACAGAATATGACAAACGTCAGTATTGACTTTTTATTTATTATTCTGTATAATAGAATTATAAGAAAACAAAAAATAAAGGAGATAAAAATCATGAATCAATATGTTATCAGCACATCATTTGACATGACAAACGAAAAAGGTTGGATAATGTCAGGTAGAGCAAATTCAGCAGAAGAGTTTGCTATCAATGAGATGATAGAGGGGTATGAAATGTTTGTTTCCCCAGCTACTGACATTGTGTTTATCAAATATCCTACGGGAGAATCATATATGATATTTTGCATAGACTAACTCCATAAAGACAACAGAACTACTCCTCATTCTGTTGTCTTTTTTGTTAATGAACTTTATACTCAGACAATCAGATGTATAGACAAGACTGAGTATAAATTTTATTTTCTGATTTGTGGATTTTTATACTCAGATATTTCAATTATTAACGTCTGAGTATAAAAATATTTTAAATATTACAAATGTAATGTAACAAATATGACAAATGTCACTTGTAATATTTTAAATTCAGATGTATAATGAGTACATAATAAAAAGCAAAAGGAGATTACAGAAATGAGCATTAAAGAAGGTTTTTATAAGGTTTCGCAGTCGGGTGGCACTTATGTTACTGCAACGTTTTTTAATCCTTGCACACTTGAAGAATATAGCAAATGTGTTCGTGATTATGATTATGCTGATTGTTCTCGTGATGATGATGAATTATACTATATGGATATTGACAAAAATGCAGAACGTGCATGGAAACATCATAACGGCGAAATCCTTTGGGGAGATGAAGTGAAGGTAGTAAAAGGAAGGAAGGTTCCTATTGGTACTGTTGCAAATGTGAAAGCAATTTATCCGTATCATGACCGTTATGGTCGTTGGGTATGTGATTACGCATATCTTGACAATGGCATGAAGACAAACGTCAATAATCTTGTTAGAATGTAAAAAAATATTGAAGGGGATTAATCCCCTTTTTTTTGTTAATATTATTTATACTCAGATATTTTTTTGGTTTTTTGTCTGAGTATAAATAATAATATAATATTACTAATGTCATACTATTAATATGACATTTGTCACTTGAAATATTTTCAGATAGGATGTATAATGTATACATAATAAAAAATAAAACAACAAAGGAGATACAAAATCATGGAAAAAAATATCGAAAGAATGAAGATGGTAAAAGCAATGGAATTCATTGCTCGGCAGGTCAATAATGAAGAAATCTTCAATGCGTGGCTTATGGATGGTGTACCTGATGGAGATATTAAGTATGGTGACCTCGATGTGAAAGATATTGACGGGTATTACTGCGGAGGTGATGGTTGGGAACAGGAAGAAGCAGATAGGCATTTTTCTGAACTGATGGATTCTTTCATGTGGGTTATGAAGGAAGCATGGAAAGACGGTGGTTTGTACTGTGGTGAGGTTTGCGGAGGTGAAAGACCGCATAAAGATTAATAAAAAGAGAATAGAGCAGAAATGCTCTATTTTTTTGTTTGTATATTTTATACTCAGACGGAAGTTTTGTTCTAAATCTGAGTATAAAAATTTTAGATTCCTGATGTAAAATTTATACTCAGACAATGTAATAATCCGATTATCTGTCTGAGTATAATTAAGATGAATGTCATATTATCAATTATGACATTTGACTGTCATAATTTGCAATTTGTCATATTGACTTATTTTGAATTATCCTGTATAATGAGTACATAACAAACGAAAGAGAGGAAAAATAAAATGAGTAAAGATGAATTTGTTGAACTGGCAGGAATCAAATGGGATGACATTTCTGAAGAAGATTATGGAATTGTGGAGTATGTTTATGCTCGTCATCCTGCAATCAATTCCAAACAGGATATTGTAAATTTGTGGAAACTTCCCAATAGTATGATGATTATTCGCGATATGGTTGAAACCGCTACACTGTATGAGAGAATAGAGCAGAACTACTACAAAGCCATGAACAAAGTGAATAAAGCTTGTCAGGCAATGGAAGACATAAAGCTCGGAAGGATTCAATATGCTAAACAATATCTTGCAGATTATTGGAAAGAGGAATTTCCTGAAGAATAGTAAAAGGGGAGCAATCCCCTATTTTTTATTAAGAAATTTTATACTCAGATAAAATTACAGATTGCGTATAGTCTGAGTATAAATTTTTTGTTTGTTTTTTAACTTTTTATACTCAGACAATGAGGTTAAAAGGTTAAGACGAATGTCATATTATGAATGTGACAAATGTTACTTGATTTTCTGATTATGTGGTAGTAAAATTAAAGAAAAAAAACAAAGGAGAAAAATAAAATGTTTGAACTTACTTATGATGAAATTATGGAATTGAAGTACGAGGCTCGTCATGGTGATGAATGGGCGCAAATGAAGCTGGATGAATATTATGACCAGTTTGAAGAAGTACCTTCACCGATGACTTTTGACGAAGCAATTGAATATAAACAAGGGCAAATTGAGCAGGATACACTATATTGGATAATGATATTTGCGGATGATTACTATGGAGAAGATGGGAGATATAATTATCCACAATATGAATTCTAAAATAAAGAGGACGAAAGTCCTCAATTTTTTTATTGTTTGAAATCTGAGTATAAAAATTAAATTTCTGTTAAGAGAATTTATACTCAGGCAAACAAGTATAATAGAAAAAATGTCTGAGTATAAATATTTTTAGATATGTGACTTTTGTCATGTAATAAATATGACATTCTGCTCTTGTAAAATTCTGATTTTTGATGTAAAATGTATTCATAATAAAAAAACAAAGGAGATAAAGATGATGGATAAAAATAGTGTTGAGTATGCTTTTCAGATGTTTTACGATTTCTGCAATATGTCTGATGAAGAGTTTAATGAAAAATATCCTGATGAACCAGATGAATTTATTCATCCTGTTCATGGGAAACAGGTTGATATGTGGGACGGGGATGGATATCATCATCCATGCCCTATTTATGAAGATGGATATATTGATTATTCATGGGGATATATGGGAGATTAAGGAGGCATAAAATGGAAAAAGATAAAATGAAACGTTATGATGAATTATGGGAAAAGAAGTATGAAAAAGGTTTAAGATTCACTAATCAGGAATATCTTGAATTTTTTCATCTTGGTTATGAATTAGCAGAAGAATCCAATAAGCAAGCATTTTATGAAGCTCTTGAAGCAGGTGATTATAGAACATAAAAATAAAAAGAGGATAGAAATATCCTCATTTTTTATTAAGAATATTTATACTCAGACGATGTTAACATATTAACTAAATAGAACAAATTACATAGAAAATTGTTAATATATTAACTGAGTATAAATATTTTGAATTGCCTTTATGATTTTTATACTCAGATAATATAGGTTCGTATAGTCTGAGTATATAAAATTTAGATAGTGACATTTGTCATGTCATATATATTACATTTTACACTGTTCAAATTTTAATTTATGATGTAAAATAAATACATAATAAAGAACAGAAACAAAAGGAGATAAACAATGTTCATTCATTCGCTTGTTAGAAAATCAGATTATACAGTAGTTTTTGCTACTGATGACTATGACGAATATCGGGAGTTCATTTTTAAACATTTCCCGTCACGTTCTTATGAAATCAGTGGTGGATATACTGTAAACTTAAAATCACGTAATTTTGTGTATAATTGCACTAAACTCAATAAAGATTTATTTGATGAAATTTAATTGTCATATCTTTTTTGAGAATTGTAAAAATTGTAGTATAATAAAAGAAAAAAACAAAAGGAGATAAAAAATGAATACAATTAGAATTTTCGGTGTTGTTGTTGAAGGTGATGAGTTTAAAGCTTACGAACTGAAGGAACTGGAAGGAACTGGAGTATATGTAAATTATGTTCTACAATGTACAATTCCGCAGGTCAACAACATTGTTAGAATGTTGAATGAAATCAAAAAACAGGTAAAATAAATTTTCTAAATAGTCATCTGAAATATGATGACTATTTTTTATTAACATTATTTATACTCAGACGAATTTCTGAATATCAGATCCGTAATCTGAGTATAAAAATTTTAGATTGCCAATAACAGATTTATACTCAGATAAGCACACTATGACAAATGTCATATGTAATATATGATAAAAATCACTATTGACATATATTGAATTTTGATTAAAATTAAAGAAAAAAATAAATTTTGGAGGTTATGATGAAAACAGTAGTAAATACAAATGGTGAAAAAATGGTAGTTGCTGAAAATGCAAGTGAAGCAATGGCAATGTTTCGTAAAGCTCTTGCAAAGAGAAAACAGGCTATTGTAGATGATGGAGAGGATAAAGGGTTTTATAATCGTGAAGAAACCACATTCAAGTCATTCGATTCTAACAAAAAATATTATGATTATGGAATTGATTAAAAAGAATACAAATAAGGGAAAAGTGCGATTCCCTTATTTTTTTATTTTTCTAAAAGCCTGAGTATAAATTCTGATTTTTTGCTTTATGATTTTTATACTCAGATAATATAATGGTATTATTTTCTGATTATCTGAGTATAAAATTAAGATGAATGTCATATGAAACAGTATGACAAATGTCATATAAATGAATGTGACAAATGTCATGTCATATTTTGCAAAATGTCACCTTGCAAAATTCTGATTTTTGATTAAAATTAAAGAAAAAAACAAAAAACAAAAGGAGATAAAAAATCATGAAACAGTATTTTGAAACAATCAAGAACGCCCTGAATAAAGCTGATGAAGCTGATGATAATTGGGCATGGTATCCTGTAAAATATAGTGATACAATGGAATTTCGTTGGGGATACTTCGATTATCTTGAAGATGAAAGAAATTTCGTTCTTGCGGTTTATGAAGTTGAAGATAACGACATTGCTGTTGAGGTTCTTCTCCCCTCTGGTTCATCAGCTTATGTTCTGGTAGGGGAAAACTTTTGGGATGATTGCCAAACAGTTGAAGAAGGGATAAATAAAGCAATAGAATGCGCTGTAAGATACGCAAAGCAAATTTACTAATGAAACCCCGAAAGGGGTATTTTTTTATTAAGAAACTTTATACTCAGATTTATTAAGATATTTTATACTCAGAGCTATATTTTGTACTGAACAACCTGAGTATAAATATTGATTTTTGTTCCCTAAAATTTATACTCAGACTCATAATAGCAGTTTCTGAATATTAGATTTCTAATAACAGTCTGAGTATATAAATTTCTGAATATGACTTTTGTCATGTCATGATTATTACATTTGTCATCTTGTAAGATTTAGAATTTTGATTAAAATTAAAGAAAAAAACAAAACAAAGGAGATAAACAAAATGAACATTCTGAAATCCGCTTTATTATCTGGTTTGGTTGCTTTGACCGTTCCTGCTATTCCTCATCAGGCTGAAATCGTCATTCCTACAGGGAAAACGGTTAACAGTGTGTGTGAGGTTGCATATCATGTTTATGAACGTTGTGAGCTTGAAAACAACATCACGATTTCATGGGATGTGGATTCTAATGAATCAAAGCATTTTTCAATTGAGCGGTTCTATTTTGGAGATTGTGAAGACGCTTTCATTATCAGCAAAAATCGTCATGAACAGGGTAATTTTGAATGGTGGGTATGGGATATTGAAGGATGGACGGGGACAGATGAGCACTGGTTTAGTTTTAGTATGGGATGAAAATCCCATTTTTTTATTAAGATTATTTATACTCAGATATTTGTTAAGGAATATTATACTCAGACAAATTATTTTCTGATAGTCAGATTATCTGAGTATAAAAATTTAGATTTAGATTTGAGATTTATACTCAGATAATAGATGTTACATATTATGTGATATTTGTTATGTTTTATAAAATATCTGAGTATATAATTGATTTAAGATATGACATTTGTCATGTCATAATTGTTAAAATATCATCTTGACATATATATGGTTTCTGCTATAATGAATATTGTCAATGAGACATTGACACAGTTCTTTGAAAATCAAATATTGGAGGTTATGATGTTTTACGACTGCAAGTATTTTCTCGATGGTGAGGCTTTCTTCGTTGATGGCGTATATATTGATGAGGATGGCGCGATTGTAGCCTACGGTCATTATAATGATGGTATTGGTGATGAAGCATATGTAGACCAGTTAAAAATCGTTCGCACAATTAAATAGGAGGTATAAGATGACGGACTATGAAAAAAATATTCGCATGGAGCTTTGGGATAAGCTCAACAATGGTGAAATATCCGAAGAAGAATGGGGTCTTTGGATGTGGGCAAACGGGCAAATGCCTGATGATTATGTAGAAGATGACGGTTGGGATTAATCCCAACCAATTTTTTATTAAGAATTTATATACTCAGATATTTTAAGAATATATATACTCAGACTTTCTGATAATCTGATTATGAAAATAATTTTCAGATTTTCTGATTTTCTGAAAAAAGTTTTTCAGATTGCTGTTCTGAGTATAAATTTTAGATTTCTGCTTTTCAGATTTATACTCAGATTTCTGATTGCTGATTGGAGATTTTAGATTGCTGTCTGAGTATATTTATTTGCTGATTACTGATTTTCGTCTGAGTATAGATTTTAGTAAGATGTGACATTTGTCATATGATTAATATGACATTTGACACTTGTTTTTTCTTTTTGGTTAATGTATAATGAATACATAATAAAAAACAAAGGAGATAAAAATTATGACAACAAAATTCTTGGCAAAAAATGAAAACGATGTGAGCCTTTTCCATAAGATGCTTCACGATGATGATTTTCACAGGATCAGCAATTGCTTCTGGTATGAAACATGGGAAAATGCTGATGGTGACAAAGTTGAAATCGAACGTGATTTCTAAAATAAAGGGGATAAAAATCCCCATTTTTATTTTAAGAATAAATATACTCAGACTTTGAATCAAAGCCGTTACCTGAGTATAAAAATTTTGAATTTCATTTGTTAGATTTATACTCAGATAATAATAACGAACTATTAATATCATAATACTAATATTATACTGTTAATTGTCTGAGTATATAAAATGATAAATGTCACATTTAAAACATGACAAAAATCACTATTGATTTAATTTAAATTTAATGGTACAATGAGTACATAATAAAAAACAAAGACATAAACAAAGGAGGAAAAATCTTATGTCTACTTTTGAACCTAACTATCTTAATCCTGTTGACGGTCGGAAATCATTCTATAACAAGGCATACGAATATACCGATTACAATGGTGATACTGTTCTCGTGAGCTATACGACACGTGTGGCGCGAATCACACCTGAAGGCAAATGTGAGGTGAAGGGTCTTTATAGTGCCACAACGACACGCCACATTAAGAGCTTTCTTACTGCTCACGGTTTCGATTATAAAGACAGCAAAGACATCCTTAATCGGTATCAGGCTTAATCAGTACGGGGAGGTTAACAGCCTCCCTTTTTTGTTAAGAAGATTTATACTCAGACAATTTTTATTTTAGAATATTTGTTTTTATACTCAGACTGTTTTAAGAAAACATTTTAGAATACAGATTCTAACAACTGAGTATAAAATTCAGATTTTTGTTTATGGGATTTATACTCAGATTTTCTGACTGATTTCTGTCTGAGTATAGAATTTGGCAGGATGTGACATTTGTCATATTAAACTTATGACATTTGTCACTGGTTTTATTTTCTGTCCTGTGCTATACTTGACTTTGTCAATGAGAGATTGACGAGGGAACGAGCCTCCCCTTCCTGTAGGCTCTTTGAGGAGAATTGTCATGTCTAAATATTTTTCTGATTACGGTCGTTTGGCTCCTCTGAGCCGTGAGGCGTATTTTGCTGGCGATTGGGAGTATGTTTGCTCCTCTGTCGCATTCGATGATGATGTCGAATATGACATCGTTCGGAATCATGACGGTTCCGATTGGCGTTATACGTCAATATAGAATAATCCCGAAAGGGATTTTTTCTTTAATAATAATTATACTCAGACATTTACATGGATTATCATATTATTGTATTGGCTGAGTATAAAAATCAAATTGCCAACATCAGGATTTATACTCAGACAGGTCTGATGCGTCTCTCGTTATCTGAGTATATATCTGATGCTGATCTGCAGAATTGTCTGAGTATATATATTGGGACGGATATGACAAATGTCATATTTGAGATGTGATTAAATTCGTTGTCATATATTACATTTTTCCCCTATGCAGAATGAGAGAAATGCATATAATAATAATTGTCAGTGAGTTACTGACGAGGGCAGACCCGCCTCATCGGGGTCAAAAGGAGATTATCATGGGAAACTTCGACCCGTTCACCACTATTGACGATATGACCGTTGCGGTCGATATGCGCACCATCTGGGACGCAAACGAAGCCGATTATTACGAGAATATTCAGGCTCGTATTGATTGGCTTGAAGCCGAAATCGACTCCGCTCCCGACTGGTATTGGGAAAAGCATTATGCGGAGTATCGCGAGGAGATAGAGGCTCTTAAGGAGCTTCTGCCCTAACAAATGCCCGAAAGGGCTTTTTTTATTTAAGAATAATTATACTCAGATTTTTTGTTTTCTGATTTTAGAACAAAATTCTAATTAAAGATTTTAGAATACAGATTCTGATTCCAGATTTATACTCAGATAACAAATTTTAGAATAAGCGTTTCAGATTGGATGGTCTGAGTATAAATTTCAGATTTCTGGTTTTTAGAATTAAAATTCTGAATATGATTTCTAAAACTTTGATTTTAGAATAAAAATTTTAGATTGTAGCAATTTTAGAATTTTAATTTTAGAATAAATTTTGTAGAAAAGATTTTTTATTAAACTTTATACTCAGACTAAAAAATATATTCTATAATATTGTTCTATATGTATATTAGAACAAATAGTAATAACATAATATTAATTTTGTACTATTAATAACATACTATTAATTTTATACTCAGACAGCTCATTCTGCTGATGCAGATGCATCCAATGGTTTGTCTGAGTATAATTATTGTAATAAGTCAGAAAATTGTCTGAGTATATATTTATAGACAGGGTGACAAATGTCATATTAAATATATGACAAAATTGTCATAACTATTACATGAAATATCCTTGACAGGTTTTGAGTTATCGTTTAAAATAATAATCAGTTGAGGGGAACGGCTCCTCAACACCAAAACCAACTTTAGACCATAGGAGGGTCAAAAATGAATAAGTTCAATCAGTTGTCAAAAGATATCCGCAATGCTGTTTCCCTTTTTGCTGAATTCGGACAGCGCAACTACTACGAGCGCAAAGGTCGTGTCATCATCATGAATGATGTTTATGAGCCTGAAGCTGAAGGCATTTTCCTTGCTCGTTGTGCTCGTAAAATTGCGAAGCGCATGGGCACTGAATACGCTCATGAATGGGCACTACAGCAGTTCACTGAAGGCGTGTACAATCGCCTTCAGGCACGTAACAAGGTTAACCGCTCTGAAACGAGCAAACGCCTTGAAATCCGCAAACGCCTTACAGAATATCTTGATTCCCTTCCCGATTTCGCTCCCGTGAATGGGTAAAATCAAAAGAGCGTCCAATGACGGACGCTTTTTTATTTTAAGATATTATATACTCAGACTTTGTTAAGATAAAATATACTCAGATACTTTCAGATTCAGATTCTATACTCAGACGTTTCAAACGCAGATAGCAAAATCTTTATACTCAGATGATTTCAGATTGGCAGAGGTCTGAGTATAAAAATCGAATTTTCAGATTGCCAGATTTATACTCAGACTAAAATTTTTGTTCTAATAAAAAAATGTTCTAATATTTAAAATTTTCAGTTTTTTATTCTATAAAAATTTGTTCTATAAAAATGTTGTTTTTAAAATTTTATACTCAGATAATTTTTACAATAGTAATTTTATATTTATACTCAGATAACCCAGCTGGGCACTGTGAAGTGAAAAATTGTCTGAGTATATAAATATAGTTCTGCTGATGATTCGAATGTAATTATTTTATAGATTTTTATACTATCCTGTATAATGCTGTATAACGCTAAAATAAGCGATTTAAGGTATGTTTAAGGCTGTAATGGGATATTTTACTGTATAAGCGTTTAAAGCCTTTAAAATGGCTGTTTTAGCGTTATTTTAGCAGTATGTTAGCATGGCAGTAGAATTGAAAAAATGAATTTAAAATTGATTGTAACAAATTTTGAAAATTACTTGACAGGATAGCAGTAACACATATAATTATTATTGTCAGTGAGGTACTGACACGGGCAACGGCTCCCGATTCAGCCGATTGGAGGTTAACATGATAGAAATTTTAGTCGAAGGTCGTGACAGTCTTTATCAGCAGTTTGTAGGCATGGGATGCAAAGATCGTGCATGGGAGTATAAAAAATGGTTAGTTAAGACCTGTGGTGTTAATTTTGCTGACATCACTACTATCACACATCACTGGTCTGTGGAAGATCTTTCCGACGGTGTGGAAGTTTACTTCCAGACACTGGAAGCGGCTTGCAAAGGTTTGCTGTTTTATGCAGAATATTATAAACGTGACAATTTTACAATCCATGAACTTTGGATGTAAAAATCTTAAGAATAGTCCGAAAGGACTATTTTTTTATTAAGAATTTCTATACTCAGACGTTCCATTTTCTGTTAAGGATTTTTGTACTCAGACGTTCGGTCGGATGCACGTGCCTGAGTATAAAGTTTCAGATTAGCAGATTCAGATTTTATACTCAGATATTAGAATTTTTGATTTTAGAATATTATTTTCAGAATAGCAGATTTTAGAATTAATTTCAGAATAATAATTTTAGAATATCAGTTTTAGAATAATATTTTTAGAATATAAATTTTAGAATGTTGATTTTAGAATAAAAGCAATATATATACTCAGATATTTGATTTCTGTTCTATTATAAGATTTCTATATTAAAATATTGATTAAAATTCTATAATGTTTTTATTTGTAGTAAAATTGTTTTATTATTTTTATTCTATACTAAACAGTAATTATATACTATTAATTTTGTACTATTAATAATGTACTATTAATATTTATACTCAGAGCCTCCCGCTGGCGTTGTCTGAGTATAATAATGGGACAGGTATTAGAATTGTCTGAGTATATAAAGTGACAAATGTCATATTTTTTTATGACATTTTTTATGACACTTTTTTATAATATATACGAAATTAAGCCTTGCAATATACGAGAAATCGATTAAAATTAAATAAAAAAACTTATTTTTGAGGAGGCATAAAATGTTCACTTTTGAAACCGTTTCCATGTATCGTGTAGCCGTCGGGCTGAATGACCAGAAGTCAAAAAAACAGGAAATCGAAACCGAAAAGGCTTTCGATATCGTTTCCGAATATTGCGCAAATCATTTCGGAGGCGCAACAGTAACGATGTCAAAAGGTATTTACAAACACGAAGACGGTGTCACTGTTGTGCGTGAAAATACTATCGTTATTGACTTAGTGTATGTCACTGAAAGCGAAATCGAAACCATGGTTAATGAATTCAAAACGATTTTTAATCAGGAAAGCGTCATGGTTATCGGATTTCCTAAAGTAGACTGCTGTTTCGCATAGTAAAATTAATGTCAGGTGTCAAATACCTGACATTTTTTTATTTTAATATATATACTCAGACGAAAACTTTTTTCATTCGCTATATATGCCTGAAAATTATTTTCAGTGCAAACTATACGAATCATTTATATACTCAGACAGAACGGATGTTCTAATAGGCGTTTGTTCTGAAATCTTTATACTCAGATAAAAAATTTTTCATAATTTTCAAAAAATGAAAAAAATTTTCACAAACGGCTATACGAAAAAACTTTATGCTCAGACTTTATAAATGTTCTATTATTAAAATTGAATTTCTGTTCTATAAAAATTATTTTCAAAAAATAACAGAAATATGAAAAATTTTTTCATAGAATATTACAATAATAATATGCGAATTAACTTTATAGTCAGATAAAATTCTATTCTATCATAATATTTGTTTTTATTCTAATATTGGATAAAACTTTTATTCTAATAAAAAATAATAAAAAAATACTACCTGATTTTTTCAGGTAGTATTTTTTGTTTTATCCTCTTAAGGCGTAATATGGATTATTGAATTTACGCCTTAATTCATCATTCTCTTTTATTTTATCCCATGTACAATCAGGAATATTCACAATACTAAAACCGAGCTCATAACGTGACTTATGAGTCATGATATGAGTCATTACATCCTCCCATGAATCAAATCTTTTCGCTTTAAGGATATCCTCTACCCAAATATTACCGCCGTAAAACGATTCAGTATCTGAATCATAGATAACAGTTTCCTTTTCAGTAAAGGAATCTTTATAAGCATGTCCGATGACATATTTGAAAGAATAATAGTTATTGTTCATTTTTTACCTTCCTTTATTTTGTTTTTTGTTTTTTGTTTTTTGAGTATAAAATCATACTACTATATAAGATAATACACGCCTAAAAAATAAAAGTCAATAGGTTTAAAGGATTAACAACAAAAAACTATATACTTTTATAAATAAGTAACATTAATCTATATAAATTATCTTTTCATTTTTCAGATTGTAAAAACAGATTATAGATTATAAATTACAGATTGTAAATGAATTATAAAAACATCGTTTAAGGCACTGTAGAATCATTTTAAGGCGGTTTAATATCGGTTTCGATAAATTATAAGGATATATGGTTAAACCGCCTTAAAACGTCTGTATAGCGCCTTAAACAAGGTTTCTGATTTTACAGAATAAAAAACAGATTGTAAAATGATTTTCTGTAAGTAATTTCTGTATTAATACATAAAATGATTTTCTGAAACATAATATTAACTGATTTCTTTAAGGTAATAATCTTAAAGAAATGCAGATAATAAAATGTTTTAAGAATAAATATACTCAGACTATTTTACATAGAATTAAAATAAACTAAAATTTTCAAATATTTATTCTAAAACCAGATAGCAAAATTGATATTTATACTCAGATGAAAAATTTTTTCATAATTTCTGTTTAGTGAAAATTATTTTCAAAATTAGATATTAGAACAGAATTAAGATTATAATTATAAAAAATATTTTCTATTTTCTGTTTAGTAAAATATTTATAGTCAGACAATTATAATTTACATATAAAATATTTATTCTAAAATTTTTATAGAATTTTCACAAAAGCGGATAGTAAAATTAATTTTCTATAAAAATTATGGAAAGCAGATATTAGATTATATTTTCTGATTTCTGAAAATTGTATATTAATTTTATAGTCAGACAATTTTAAAACAAAAAAAATAGCCCGGTTTCCCGGGCTATGATTAATTCTTATTAATCCTGATAGTGTTCAGGATAATAAGAATTTCCGAATGCTTTGGCTTTTGCAATTGCCTCGCGCAAATCTTCCGCACGAACAATTATGTCAGACGAACGAGAACCTCCGTGTTCATTGAACCATGTTTCCCGAACATCCGTGAACCACGATTCAGGTTCACGGATGAAATCGTCTTCAGTTCCCATTTCTGAGAAATGATAGCAAATACCTGAATCCCAACCATAGTCATGGCTGAAATTACCGTAACCAGTGAAATAAAAATACAACATCACAACCTCCAAAGAATGTACGGGAGGTGAACACTTCACCTCCCGTTTGATTTGACTATTTGCGTTCAGCTTCGCGCTTCGCCATGGACAGCTGTTCAGACGCTTTCACAACTAACCCTTCAGTGTTGTGTGCCTTCCCGCTGTCGTTGCGGGTTTTGCGAACCTCGACCTGTTCAGCAATGACTGAGCAATGCAGACGGTTTGCTTTATCCCACCAGCCGACCTTTTCGGCTACTACATCCCGACCACGGGCACCTGCGAGGTCATAAGTCTGACGGAAGATTTCCTTCCCGACTGTCCAGTACACGTAAACCCCGGCGAGCATACCGACTGTACCGTGAATCCCAGTGCGATAGCAGATACCACCCGAGCGTTTACGAGAATTGTTGTAGATGTTCGGGTTAATGTAACCTTTTCCCAACATTCTGACTACTTTGTAGTCAGTAGGATTCTGACTGCCCGCTGTTCGTGTTTCACAGCTGAATTTTGCGGTTTCCTTAGAAACCGTACCGTCGGAAAAAATGTGTTTCCCGAGGGAATTCATCTTCTTATCTGAATCCCAAAACATTAAGCCTGTAGACTGCCAATCTACGATAATTTTAGTGTTAGTTTTCATGATTGTACCTCTTTTTTGAAAATGTTTCACGTGAAACATTTTTGTGCTTTATACTCTGACACCTCGAGGGTACATAAGGCTATACGATAACCTCCCTTCCATGTAATGTTCAGACTTATTTGAAAAGGTAACCGCTAAGCTCACGGACAAGTCAAACGTGATTTTTATGCTATTATCGCGCCGATTCGAACAGTATCTGAAAAGGTGTCTCTATTCGGTTGTTAAGGTTCAGTTGGTTTTTTGTGTTGTTTCCTTCAACAACAATAGTTATAAGTCAATTTATTTTTTTTTGCAAGTGATTTTTTAAAATCATTACAAAAAACTTTATTTGTTGTCAGGTAAAAAATGACAATGACTTTTTTCATTTTTTTGTTGTTTTATTTTTTTTGAAAGCACAAAAAAATCATAATGTTATCACGCATATATTAAAAGGATAAAAAATCACGAATAAAACAGAGGGTTTCACGCTGTCAAAAAACAGGGTTTAAAGCAGGTCAGATTTCTTTAAGATTTCATGCAAAATTTTTTAAGATTAATTTACATATTTCTTAAGAAAATTTTAAGGAAACCCACCTTCCAGTTAGTCTATTTCCTCCCTTTAAAAAAATTTCTCAATTTAAAAAAATTCTCAATTCATGCTAAAAAATTCCCACTAAATTTTCTCATTCCAATTAAAACAAAATAGAGCACTTAATCAAGTGCCCTATTCTTATTCACATTTCACACTACCGCTTTTTCTAAACAGACAACCACCATCTTCAAAACAATACATTAATTCACCAATATATTTTACTATTTTACAATCACTTATATCAATATTTCTTTTATTGAACCAGCTATTCAAATCCTCGACACTTAAACATCCGTTCAAAGTATCATCGTTACAAATATCACCCATTTGTCTATTTATGCCATCCTTTGTAAAAAATGGTCCACCACCATCTTCTTTTTCATATCTATAAAAGATTGTCATTAATTATTCGCATTTATCAAGTACAACTTTAATAACTCTGTTTCCTAATTCTTCTTTTACTACTGTTTCAATAGCATTTTTTGTTACATAATCACTTGCTATTCTTTTTCTTAGCTCGTGTTCAATAAAATTCCCACTATATGTTATTTCATTTAATTTTTGAATAACATTTTCTACTTCACGATTTACTTTATTGTAAACCTCTTTTTCAACCATCTCTTTAATTGTATGTTGATTAAGTCCAGCATCAGCTAATAATTGACTAATAGCCAAATATGTTTGTCTTTTTTCTTCGTAGTTCATGTTTTAGTTTTACTCAATTACTTTATTTTCTACTTTATGATACGCATTCAAATACCATCTGTTTTTATCACCATCGAATGTTACTTCATAATACATATCATCCTGTTTATCAGAAGCAATAAGATATTTCCAATTCTGCAACACTTTAGCTTTCCAGACGATATACAAACCATAATTCTCATCACTATCTGCCATATGTTCATTCATATAGTCACTAACGATATGCATAGCTTCTATATCTTTTTGATTTCTATTAAAAACAATGTGTCCCATATCACTCCTCTTTTTTATCCGCGCTCAATTCATATTCTTTTTTATTTCTATAAACCTGTGTATTGACCAGATCATAACTATAATCTGTATCACTAAGACCAAAGCTATCGTCTGCGCTTTGACTACGGTAAACCCAATCTAAAATTCCCCATCTATTTTCATTAGTTTTAGGGCTGTTGATATACACTGGTTCTCCAACCATTTCAATTAAATTATAAAAAGTCAGCATATCTACTCCTCTTTTATATTAAACCATCTCTTAAGTAATTCACAAAATTGTTCTGCACATTCTTCATTATCAAAAGAAGCAACTTTATGAATTACATTTTTATTGCCAATTGCCAACACAGGCTTTTTCAAATCGGGTAAATGAGTAAAATAAATCATTTCCCCATCTTCATCTCTTTTGAAAATCTCGTTCATATTAAAAAATACCTATTATTTAACCTATCCAAGCACTCTATTGCTAAAACATCATCACTAATATCGACCAATGATAAATTTATAGCATCTGGTTTGATAAATTTACCTTTCACAATAAGAACGCCATTCTTTGTTTCCCATTCTAATGTAGAAGAAATTTTTGACAAACTATCTATATGAATATTCATATAATGAGTTTCTTTAATTTTATCATTAAAAATATAGGTTTTATCCCCTACACCTAAAAGGCAACCATAAAAAGAAATACAAGGATAAAGTTTATCTTTGATTTTGAAAAATTCTTCTTTTATTATCATATTCTATCAATAATTCATATATATACTTTCATAAACAACCTTCTTTTCACCTTTGAATCGGTCAAAAGAAGAATTACCGCTTAATAATAATTCATGTCTTTCATATACATCATGAGGTAAATCAACCATCTTATTATCATCACCTCTCATACCATCATATGAAAGAATATATTTTACACTTTTATTACATAATTGTCTAAGAAAATCAATAAAAGCATCATAATCAATACCACCATAATATAACCCTTTTGTATTGAAATAGGGTGGATCTAGATAAACAAAGTCATCTGATTTTACATATTTCAATATCTCTCTATAATCACAGATTATAAATAGGGTATTTTTAATTTTATCAGACCAATCCAGAATAATATCTTTCATTGTTTCTGGATTTATACCACTCCGTGTATGATGAACAGCAGAATTAAATTCTCCTTTTTTATTGAATCTTATTTTACCATTAATACATGTTCTTGTCAAGAAGAAAAAATCAAAAGGGTCTTTTGTTTTATTGAAATTGCTTCTTACTTCATAATAATAATTTTCATCCTGTTGAAACTTTTCCCAATTATATTTATAACTTTCATAAAGCATAATTGGATAATTTTTTATGATTTGCCATATAAAAACCAATGGTTCACAAATATCAGAACAAACAGCATTTTCTCTATGATTTTCATCAAGGCTATATAGAACAGAACCTCCACCAATAAAAGGTTCAAAATATCTATTGTATTGTTCTGGCATAAAAGAAACTATCTTCTTGGCTTGGGAACGTTTTGAGCCTGTCCATTTAATTACTGGTTGTGCCATAAATACTCATCACAATAAATAATTTTATTTTTTACTTCTTCATACGTTTCTTTGACAGTGTATTGTGTACCATCTATAACATCAATTGATGTTGCAAATTCACCTACAGAAACTTCTCTTGTGAAAACTTCTTCAATATTGTTGATATTTATAAAAATTTCACCGTTTGTTACGGAATCATGTAATTCAATCCAATTCATAATATTTTCTCTTATCCTTTCTTTGTAGCTTTCTCTTTCCAATCCTTACACCAGCTATTTTCGTTCTTCCTCTTATTCTTGATAAGGCATATATGAATAAAGGGATTAGGGATACTTTCTATACCACTAATCATTTCCCAACCAAAGTTTACGCAGTTCTTACAACACTCATCCTTCTTCATAATCAACTTCTTTCAATTCAAATTTTGCAACATGCCAAATATCATTCGGATAATATTTATTATGCCATTCAATTGCTTGTTTCAGATATTTATCTGTTGCATAATATTTTGTCTTTTTTGATGAACCAATTACCCATTGAATTTCATTTTTGCTATTGACAGCACAATAGATATATTCATTATCTTTAATCCCAATTTCCATACATATCCTCATTATGGTCAAATTTTTCATGAGAAAGATTTTGATATTTATTTATATAATCACTTGCTTCACCTTTTGTTGTTCCAGAAAATTCAGGTAAAGGAAAGTCACTAAACTCATTCATCTCTATGATATAATTCATTTGCTTTTCTGTAATTTTATCATTTCTCCAATTATAAGTCATTACTTCTCTTTTCTGCTGAAGCACAAAAATGATTACCGCTTTCATACATCTCGTCATTAGGAAACCAAATATCACAATATTTACATAATCCATCCACTGTCATATGCGAATATTTACAATCTTTACAATGAATGATTTCTAATTCTGTTGGTATGTTTTCTATCATATTTATCGCTGCTCTTGTAACAGCCATACCTTCAAAATCAACAAAATTATCTAATTCACAAAGTTTTTTCAACACCTTTTGTTTATCAATTAATTCACTCATTTTCTTCTTCTTCGTATAATCCAAGAGGACAATCTTGATAAAAAGTATCACGAGGTTTTCCTACTTTATGTGCTCCACGACCACAATTATGTTCTTTCCAATTATAAAAAATACAATCACCACAACAATAAATTTTTACATATTGACTCATTATTCGCCTCTCATATCCGCCCCACAGTTCGGGCAGAAATTATGTTGATACACATATTTTTCACCACATTCAGAACATTGAAATAATTCAGTAAACCATGCTTTTGTAGGTATATTTATCCATCTGCCTTTATTCTGCTCTAGTTGTGCAGATGGCAATCCAAGTAGTGTTTCTACTTGAACAACATCGAACACTTCACCTTCTATCACAATTTTATGAGATTCTTTCAACGCCATTTCTCTTGAAATCAAATCATCCATTCTCTTCACCTTTCATATTTGTACCGCAATTAGGACAAAAATTTGGTTCAGCATCTTTTGTATGATATCCACATTCAGAACATTCCCAACGATAAAAATAATTATCTGTATCTATCCAATGACCTTTTTGATGCATTAAAATTTCTTCGATTACTTCTATTCGTGTTATTGCTTTATTTATATTATTATTTATGTTGTTGAGAGTCCGTGCTTCTGAAGCATCATTTGGATTATAAATAGATCGCATATAATCTTGAGTTTCTATTAAAATGTCATAGATATAATTAATATTTTTTTTTACTAATTCATCCATTATTCACCTTTCATCTTTGTTCCGCATGACGGACAAAAATTATAATATTTATTAGTTAATTCCGATACAGCTATATCTATATATCCACAAACAGAACAACGCCTAAAGAAATCGTCTTCTTTTCCTTTTATCCATTCTCCTCTTTTTTGTTCTGGTTCTTCGGATGGGATGTCATCAATTTGCTTTAATACATCAATAGCTATCATCCACGTATACCCCAAATTATCAACTTTGACTGGTAATTTAGAGATAGCCTCAATTGCTTTTTCTCTATCAATTAAATCACTCATTTTCAAACATTCTTTCTCCACAATTAAGACAAAAATTTGGTAACATATTGTCAGTGATTTTTTGTTTCCACTCTTTTAGCCATCGTATGTCTGCAATATAACCGCATTTTTTACACCTAAAAAGATTATCACCAATAAATTCCCAATGATTTTTTTTGTTTTCAAATTCGCTAATTACAGAAATAGCCAAATCAATACCATCATTATAACCCTTTATTTCTGACTCATCTTCTGATAATGGAATGATTTTAACTTTATATGTTCGTAATTTATCTATTATTTTTTGTTTATTGACAATACTTTTATTTACATCACATTCTTCAATCATATTATGTAAAGTACAATATACATCATAATAATCTGATGAAATTATTGGATGTAGTTTGTAATCAATATATTCTAATATATCTTGTTTGGTTATAAAATTGTCCATATACCATCCTTTTGTTTTGTAAATTTATCTTTATTTATATAGTATACCACAATATTGTGGTTTTATAATATGTAATTATTTCATTACTGTGTTCCATTTTCGAATGGCTTCTTCTCTTGATTCGCAGTTGCTCATATCTATCCCGCATTTTGTGCATTGTACACCACAATAACCACGATAACGGTCATCATAATAACTTGCTTCACCACCACAACGACAATTTAAAAAAGACGTTGGATGTGATGCTGATTTTTGTTCATTTAATAATTTTAGTGTCCCGTCATACAAAGCATCTTCGATTATACTTTTAGCGTAAATATCTTCATCAGAGCAACCAAATAAATCTAATACATCATCAATATCAACTAAATTGCATATTTTTGATTCTGCGGACGAAACACCACTAAATTTCTCTGTCCAAGTTTTCATACGCTTTTGATATTCCTTAAGATGGTGGAGCGCATCGTCATCGTCAGTACGCCATTCACCTGTGTTATAAACCTTTTCAAACTCTAAATCATTTATTACTTCATTTAACGTCTTCATTTGAACCCTCTCCCAATTATATAAAATGCAATCAGAAAACCAATCGTACCAATCCAAAAATCAATCGGTAACTCTTTCATCGGTCACCTCGAAATAATATAAGCAAAAATCAAGCCCATTATCCCCATGCCAATAGCAAATCCGAAAGTGAAACTAAACCAATCCATCATTCGTCTCTCCATGGTTCTGGCAACGGCATCCATGCAATGACTGTTTGTAATGGTCTATGATTTGTGGACGCACCTCTTTCCCAATAACTGCCATTATACCAGCCAAAAGATACCCCGCCTTTATGCGTAATAAGCACTCTTTCGCCATCTTCCGGCAGTCTTTCCGTCACGGGAATCCATTTTGGTTCTGCTGATGGGAGTTGATTTACGAACTCTATTGCAAAACAGAAACCTCTAATGAATTCACTAAATGACAAGTCTTCCCAACTAATAATATTATTCATTGTCCATCTCTCATATCTGCACCGCAGTTCGGGCACGCTACCCACTGATGACCATCTGTGTAATCTCTGTTGTAGCTTGGTGCTTCGATACCGTATACGTGGATTCCCTTCCCACATTCAGAGCATTTCCAAACAGGGTCGCCACCGGGCGTGGCATATCCGTGAACTTCTATCCACTTTCCTTTCTTCCGTTCTTGCTCTGCGGATGGCAATTTCTGCAATTCTTTTACAACCTCATCTGTAACCCATGTTACTTCTTCGATTGTTAGCCCTCTATAGTCGGTTCTATTTGCAGCATCAATCGCATCTTGTCTCCGAATCAAATCACTCATCTTGTTTCCTTTCTTATAATAGCAAAACCAAGTAAATCGAGAGTTTTTAGAAACTCAAACCAATAAAGTGCTGATTGTATTGTTGAAGACCCTAATAGATTTGCTACTTCTTCGATAGTAATCCTCTCTGGCTCTGCGGATGGAATTTCTTTTATAAGGTCAAGGCAATATTCAGCACCTATTTGCTGATTGGTTGGACTATTTATATTATCAGCAACACTTCTACATGCTTCAATCGCGTCCTGCCGTTTAATCAAATCACTCATCGTTACTCCAATCCAGTTTGGCTCCACATTCAGAACAATAGTTCGCATGGTCATATGCATATTCTCCGCATATTCCACACATGCCTCTCAAATAATGGTCAACTACTTCACATCTGTAAACTTCAGCGATATATTCCACCTTCGCAATCCGTTCTGTATCTACGGATGGAAGCTCTACAATCGCTTCAATGCAATTCGCAATCGTAGCAACAGCCATCATACTTACGGGATCTGTTCTTGTAAAATTATCGGATTCCACTACTTCGTATTCTTTCAACGTTTCAATGGCTTTCTGTCTTTCAATAAGGTCACTCATTTCTACTCCAATCTAACTTTGCACCGCACATATGACAGTATTTGCTTGAATACGAAACTAATTCACCACATTCACAAGTCCCAATCCATGCACCAACTGTATACGGTTTTGCACTATTAAAAATCTGATTACTAACTTTTGCTGTTCGCTCTTTTAGCTCTGCGGTTGGGATATTTTCGATAATATTATAAGCGGTATCAAGTCCACATTGGTCAATTACCGCACCATATTTCATTTCGTATTTCAATCCATCTAATGCTTTCTGTCTACTGATAAGGTCATTCATGATTCCCACTCCAGTTTGGCACCACAGTGTGAACAATATATATCATTTTGATATACTCTTTTTTTACAAGATTCACACATTGCAAGTCCCCATGCTTCTTTTACTTTAGCTGTTGTTTCTGATTTTTGTGCTTTCAGTTCTTCTACTGTCTGCCTGATGACTTTCGTCCACCGATGACAACAATGTTGTCCTTGGTCATACTCCTTACAATCATGGCACCATTCAAATTCTTCTTGTTCTGCTGATGGTAATTCATTCAATGCTTTAATAGCTCTATTTGAATCAAAACATTCGGGAATACTACATCCATAAGTTTTATTATCTTCAGCTTCAAGAATTTTCATTGCTTTTATAGCATCTTCTCTTTTGATTAAGTCATTCATTATTCTCTCCTTTTGATTCTGGTTCTATAGATGGTAAATTCTCAAGCATATCAACAACAGCATCTATAAATAAAAAATCTTCCGAAGGATTTATATTATAAAGTTCATTGATTGCATCTTCTCTATTGATTAAATCACTCATTCAAACTCCAATTTACAACCACATTCCGGACAATATTTATAACCACTATCAACTATGCGGTTACATTTATTACATCTTAGAAATTCTATTATTTTGTGACTGACATTAATGTCGGTTACACCCATTGCTTTATTCCATGCTGTAATTGCTTCTGCTTCAGTGTGGAAAAAACGTGTTTCTGTAAGGCATTGACAGCACTCTACATAAACAAGACCACTTGTTGTGAATCCGACTTCTGCTTTCCCACCACAACCGCATCGAACGGGTTTCAATTCTTTACTCATTTTCCACCGCTTTCAAAATATTCTATGGGAATATCTTCTTGTTCCATCATTCTAAAAACATTTTTTCTCAAAACCTCAACAGCTTCATCTCGTAAATCGCAAGCCATTTTTCCTGTTGCTGGGGTGCGAAAACAACCACCCCAATCATGATCTTGCCAACATTCGCAACCATGACAAACACAAACACTGTCCAAATAATCAAGAGCATCTTCAACAGTCATATCATTCATTCAAAACTCCAATCTGGAACCACATTCAGGACAATATTTATATCCGCTATCAACAATGTGATTACATTTTCCACATCTTAGAAATTCACCATCTTGTTTAAATTTTGTTGTTTTGTTCCCGACATTAATGTCGGTCGCAAATTTGTTAGGGACATTAATGTCCTTTGCACCCATAGCCTTATTCCACGCTTCGACAGCTTCAATTTCGGTGTCATAAAATGCAGTTTCAATCTTGCAACTCTCACATTGTAGTAGACAACGAGTCGTAATCGGGCTAATATATAGCATTGATTTTCCACCGCATCCACAATTTGCAATTTTTATCTCATCTTCCATTATTTTCTTTCCTGTAGGCTTGCCAATCTGTGTCGATAGCACATTTATGATAAACACCTGTTCCTGTAATCATCTTGGCTCCACCTTCATCATTATCAAAATATTTGACAATTGTCCAGTATTTATATGTTTCATCTGGATTATGATATGTGAATTCCATCCAGATGGGCTTTCCTTCCATCTGTTTCAACTCATCCCAAGTGAGAGGTAAACATCGGTCTTTCCAGTCCTCATCTTCCCATTTACTCAATTTGTTTACTGCATCATGGTATAGGTTTTCCGTTGTTTCAATAGTATTCAGATAATGAAGCACGTTTTCCAAAAAACACGAATCTATACAATCATCTTCGTGATAATGGCATTCAAAACATCCGTTTTTATCAAAAATATTTTTATAAATCTCAATACGTTTTATTACTTCGTCAAGAGTTTTCATTTAAATCCTCTCTCAATTATGTAAAATGCAATCAGAAAACCGATTGTGCCAATCCAGAAATCAATCGGTAATTCTTCCATCGGTTTTCTCTTTTCTGTAAGCTTGCCATTCCTTACCTTGGTTTTCTTTATGTAGTATACTTAGATGAGTTTCAATAACTTCGCCCCATTTCCACTTAGTAGCACCTATATATTCAATAACTTCCCAATCTGGAGCATATCCCTCATATTCTACCCAAATAGGTTTTCCTATCATTTTCTTTAATTCCTCCCACGTAAGCGGAGGATTATTTATAATTTGTGTACTATCTCCTCGAATTTCTGCGTTATTCATACAAGCAAGATGATTTTTCATTTCTCTATATTCTCGCAAATAAAAAAGTGAAAGTCCTGCTGTTGTTGTAGTATCATCTTTTGGAAGATAAGCAAATGTCAAGATATTCTCATTTAATTCAATTACCTCATCTAAACTTTTCATTTATGTTCCTTTCGATATATTCGCCAATCACTACCATCACGATATAGAGTTTGATTTCCATGCCTATCACGAATAATTGCTTCATGATTATTATCATCTATCCATTCAATCAAAAACCATTCACGCATTAGATAAGAACCTCCAATAACAACTTCTACCCATTCTACCCATACAGGACTACCTTCCATCAACTTAAGTTCATCCCAAGTGAGCGGTAAAAACCTGTCTTTCCAGTCTTCGTCTTTCCATTTACTTAATTCATTTACCGCAGCATAGTATAAGTTTTCCGTTGTTTCAATTGTTTTCAAATAGTGGAGCGCATCGACATCAATAGGCTTCATTTCTCCGTTGTTATATGTCATTTCAAACGCTAACTCGGCTATCACTTCATCCAGCGTCTTCATTCCCTCTCCTTCCTGTAGGCTTGCCATCCGTCAGTTTTGTCGTTGAAGTATTTACGTGAAAAGTATAAGTCATTCAAGAGAGCATATTCATCATCTTGTTCTTTAATAAATCTTTCCACAATGTACCATCTATTGTATGGCTCGTCATCGTCATTATGGTCTTCTATCCACACGGGCTTGCCTTTCATTTTTTTTAATTCATCCCAAGTCAATGGTTTATTGTCGAGTTTATCTAATGTGTCTTCAATACTACCTAAAGCAATCTTCTCAATTTTGTTTTGAACCCTTTTGTATTCCTTAAGATGGTGGAGCGCATCTTGAATATTCATGCACATGTGACCGCAATATCCATAGAGCGGACAGTCTGGATATTTCTCACATCCACTAAATGCTTCAATCACTTCATCAAGCGTCCTCATTTTCTCTCCTTCCGGTAGGCTTTCCATGTTTTGCCAAGTTCTTTGTTTGATAATTCAAGTAACCCAAATTTGATGTATTCTCTTCCCTTCATGAATGAATCACGTATTTCTACAATTATCCACCCATTAATGGGTTCTGTTTCCACCCATACAGGCTTATCCTCCATTTCTTTCAGTTCATCCCAAGTCAACGGTTCGTTTTTCTGTGATTCTTCAAAGTAATCGACTAAAGCCATGTGTCCATTGCATGACGGTGTGTTTTGATACCGCTGATATTCCTTCAAATAGTGGAGTGCATCTCTGGTTACTTCATCGTCATAAAAACATTCAGGGTACTCATGGCAAGTGTCCCAATACTGTAATTCTTCAATCACTTTGTCTAAAGTTTTCATATTCATCCCTTTCGATAAGCTTTCCATTCTTTACCTAATAATGATTTATGTAAATGTCCTGTCTTAGCTAAATCAATAAGCTCATAACCTTCAATATCATCAAATCTTTCAATAATATCATAATATTCATACTTTTGTTCTGGATGATGATACAACAATTCTATCCATATAGGTTCACCTTCCATTGTTTTAAGTTCTTCCCATGTTAGAAGTATTCGATTATTAGTAAGATTATTTAATGCATAAGAATAAAGGTCTTTTTCTTTTTTTAAAGCTTTTGTTGCATTAATTAAATCTTCGCACTTTTTTTTATATTCTTTTAAATATCCTAAAGCAACTGCACACTTAGCATCTTCACATAAATTCCTGTCTTCTTTATTGAAAGGGCAATATTCACATAAACCTTCTGAACAAAACACAAGAGCTTCTATTGCTTCATCTAAAGTTTCTTTTATCATTTTTCTTTCCTGTAGTATTGAAACTCGTTTAAGTCTTTTTTCCAAATCCAACACTCTACACCTGAACAGGTTGTGGCATATATAACATTATCGTTACCATTTCCAAGGCTTGGGACACAATAAATAGTTAGCCATTCCCCCACTTCTCCATGTGCCCACCATACAGGTTTATCATTCATTTGTCTAAGTTCTTCCCAAGTCAAAGGTTTATTTTGTTGCTCTTTGTCTAATTTATCATTCCACATTTTTAATAAACTACGGTATCGTTTTAAATGATAAAGAGCATCGTTGTCTTTTTTACATTGTCTGGTATGTTTTTTATTATATATACACTTATCGCATGTAACATTTGTGTCTATACAATGTTCTAAACCTTTTATCGTATTATTAAGACTTTCCATTATAAACCTTCTTTTGGACTAAAATAACTGCAAAAGTCTGTCTTTTCACAAAATTTATAAGTTTCTTCGCAATCATTCCCATCAGTATAGTGTTCACAGTTTTCACAAATTATACCATATGTTTCAGCAAAGTCGCATAATTTTTTGAAGTTTTCAATTGAAAAATCATTTTTATATTTTGTTTTTTTCATTTTTTACCAATCTAATTCTGCTCCACAATTTGAGCAATAATTAACAGGATGACTCCAATTTGTTCTATGCATATATTGACCACAATTTAAACATTTATATACTTCGTTTTTTGGATTTGGCATTTCAATTTTTTCTACTTGTGCCATATTTTGGTCTGCTGATGGCAAAGTCATAATAGCATCTATTAATATATCAGGATTTTGTTCAAGTATATCAAACCACCATTTAATAACCTTGATTGCTTTTTCTCTACTAATAAAGTCATTCATTTTCTACTCTCATATTCCATTTTTTAATTGCTTCAAACATTGCTTTTTCCACATCTAAGAAGTTGCATTTTTTTCTCAAATATAAACTTACTGTTTTAGCTGTACCACATTTATCACATACAATTGAAAATGCAATCCTATCAGAATCTCCACCAAAACTCATAATTTGCACTTCAGTTTGTGCTAATCCACCACAAAACGGACACTGTTTTAAATCTTCATTCATTTATAATATCCTTATTCATTATACTTCCACAATTTGGACAAAAGTTCGCATCTCCCCTACCTGCATTCAATCCATCAAAATCGAGATAGTTACCACATTTAGAACATCTGCAAACATTTTTCCATCCAGTTGAAATCCAATCTCCTTTTTTATGTTCAATAGATGGTAGTTGTTTTATTACAAATTGGCACATTTCTAATAATTGTCTTCCTTCGTTTGTAACACCAACAATTTCTGCACCAATAGCATGTAGTGCATCCTCTCTATTAATTAAATCATTCATTTTCTGCTTTCTCCCATTCGATTGTTTCAATAACGTCTGTTAGTATTGTCATCAATTCTGATAAAGGATAACAATCAAGAAATCCTTTCATATAATCAAATAAATCTTCTTTTTCATATGTACAAGGTCTACTCATATTCATTCCAATTCAGTTTAGAGCCGCAATGAGAGCAATAATCTTCACCACTAAGAACTTTTTTCTTACAAGAACCGCACAGGTATTCAGACCTTTTATATTCACATCCATCCATATCAGTAATAATCACATTATGTTCAATTATTTGAGCTTCTTTATTTCGAAGCAGAAAACCTTTTTTTATTCCAATTTTAAAACCTTTTTCAAAAGCACTTTTTATAGATGTATTTACATCACATTCTTTTTTAAAGTAATTATCAATCACTATTTGCATTTTCTTTTCATTAATATTCATTATGAGGTTTATCTCCTGTTTCATAAATATATGAAATACTAAACGTCCAATCAGATGTATGACCATGGTCATAATCTTGCCCATGGAAAAATAGTTTTTTAGGAAGTTTTAGTATTCTTCTTGTCAATGTCAATCCTTCAATTTTCAGAGTTCTTTGAATGTTATCCCGACCACCCCAATTGGTAGAAGAATGAATAAAATCATCAGATGATATTTCGTTAGGATTTGCACAAAGTTGATTAAAATCAGCTAAAGATTTTAAAACACAACATCTACCATAATCATCTACACCTAAAAATATATTCTTTTTCATATTTATCCTCTTTTATTTTTTATAATAAAAACCGTAAAGAAAAGTTGATTTGTAAAATTAGCGAGAGAGAGTTGTGAGTTTGCCATAATTGATGCTATTTCTAAAATCTTTTCTTTACGGTTATATTTTTATTATACACTATTTTTTTATTTTTGTCAAGGCAAATTATTAAGTTGGTCAATAATATTTTTGCATTCACCAATACAGAAATCTAGTGTTTTTATAGATGATAATTCTGTTGTGGTGTCAAATAATGTCTTACAATACTTCAGAAAATTATTATCATCATAATGTTCCTCATTGTAATAATATTTTTTTATACTTTCAATATCTGGCAAATCATCATAATGGCAACAATCAAAACCAACCCACCATGAATTTTCTTTCTTATCTAAAAGATGATTCTCTGAATATGTAAGTCCACCATGACATTTTACAGGTATAAGATCATAATGTTGTTTATACATTTTGTGCCAAATAGGGATTTCAACATATCCACATCTAAATCCATGTGGTTGAAAAACTATACAATATTTATAATTATTATAAACATCTTCATATTCTAAAATAGGTTTATTGTCCATTTTTTCCCTTTGTTTTTTTATATTCTCTTTCTAAAAAATCCATATATTGAGAATGTTCCAATAAAACAATACAAT
>Ga0265298_10001144_pt1 | contig 39078 bp, 35 predicted proteins | sample AusTroGonzalo_MG_3_FD_193486 | JGI IMG/M metagenome (GOLD analysis project Ga0265298, IMG submission 193486) | Bovine rumen microbial communities from tropical cattle in Woodstock, Queensland, Australia - Gonzalo_01 | ecosystem: Host-associated > Mammals > Digestive system > Stomach > Rumen ... | reverse complement strand
GATGGCATTTTCAAAATCTTCAAAGAGCTTAGTATTCTCGCTATTTTCGAGGATGTAGCTGGAAGTTTTTGGTACGTGCTTGATACATTCGCGGAATTTGCGCATGGCCTGACGTGGTTTTTCGTCGAAACTAACACAAACCGAAAAACCGGTCTTGAGGCTCTTGGTGATTTTGCCGAGATTTTTGCCGGCAGCCTCAGCGGCCTTCAAAGTGCGCAGGTCGACTAGGTTGAGCTCGAGTGGTTTCATGGTGGCGGCGTGCGCCAAGAAATTTAGCGTAGCTTTGAGGCTTGAGAAAGTCGCAATCATACGGACCGGAGTTGGTTTTAGAACTTCGGCATGCAAAATAACTTCGGAAATTACGCCAAGCGTGCCCTCAGACGAGAACATTAACGGCAAAAGGTTAATAGTATTCTTTTTGATAGCATAAGAAATGGTAGGATATCCGGCCGCATCAATGTTGTTTTGGCGGATTTTTTCGATTAATTCAGGTTGGGTTTCGGCGATATGGATTAACTCGTGATAAATATCACCAGTCAGCGATTTGGCCTTATATCGGCGCTTGATAGTATTGAATTTGAGGCGCTCGGTTTGGACGCATTCGCCGTTTGCTAGGATAATTTCGGCACGTTCGACATAACGCACGATGCCACCATATTTGGCGGCGTAGCCGTCGGTAGGACAGTTGGCAATTAGACTACCAATAGTATCATTTTCGTGAGCCTTAACTGGGATGGTGAGGCCGCTGACTTTGAGAGCGGTATTAAGCTCTTTTAATGTAATGCCGGCCTGCACGCGTACTAAGCGCTCGCGGGAATCGATTTCCTGCAAATGATTGAGCTTTTCGGTAGAAATGACGACGCCGTTTGAGAGATCGGCGCCAACTTCATCAAGGCCAGAACCACGCACTGCAATTGGTACACGAATATCACGCGTGAGTTGGTGGAAAAACTTGAGAATTTTTTGCAAATCTTGGGTATTTTCTGGAATAGCGACGATTTTTGGAGTAATTTTGAGCGCGGAACGATCGGTGGAGTATTTTTCGACAATTTCGGAAGAATCAAAAACATTACCAATAATCAGCTGATTCAAATACTTCGTGATTTTGCTCATGCTTAGATTTTATTATAACAAAAGATTTATTTTTTGAATATGAAAAACGGAGCTTTTTCAAGCTCCGTTTACAAAACGTTGAATTTTGCAAATTTTTGCCTTTGCCGCAGTGATGCAGTTTCGGCCAGCGTCTTTGGACTGATACATTGCGTCATCAGCGGCCCGAACCGTATCGGTTGCGGTTTCTGCTTTAATTTCGTCACGATCGGCGTAGCCGCCACTGATAGTTATCCTTACCGGCATATTGCAGCCGTTAGGTACTATTTCTAGTGAGGCTACACGTTTTCTAGCCTCTTCACATGCTCCGGCAATAATACTGCCGGCGTCTTCGCCGTGTACAATAAGGAGAAATTCTTCCCCGCCATAGCGGCCGACGAAGGCATTGTGCTCTTCGGCGATCCTTTCGAGTGTGCGTGCCACGTGGATTAGCACCTGGTCACCGTTGTCGTGACCATAGGTGTCGTTGTGGTGTTTGAAGTTATCTATGTCAAACATCGCAACTGCAAACCCAGCGGTGTTGGAAAACGCTTCGGTCAAATAGGAGTTGATCTTACGACGGTTGTAAATGCGTGTAAGGCCATCCCTATTCAAATCATTGAAGCCATCAATCTGACCTTTTAGAAGCGCCTGACCGATGACGTTGCCAACGATTATACTCGAAGTTCCTTTGATACCGTCAAGCATAATGTTGTACGATGAATTCTTGGTCGCATAATCGATTGCGATGTAGATTGCAAAGATTATGACTTGGTACGCCAAGATTGTACATGTCGGTACGATGAAACATACCGACGTCATCAGTAAATACGCGATCAAGAAGATACTTGCGGTATCGTTCTGTAGCATATACTTAATGATCAGTATCGCCGCGAAAAACAGTGCGAGAGATAATAGTATCATCTCTTTGTTTGCTGGATTGTCTTCCTTTGTCTTTGCTTTAGCCTGTGCGGCCATAAATGCATACGCAATAGCGAACATCGTGTACAGCTGGAATCCGTCACGATATGATGGTATTACCAGACTGATTACCGTTAAGGCTGCGAAGACTATGGTAAAAAGTAAGTTTAGCTTCCACGACATAGTCGTGTTATGGGCGTTGATGGCGTTTCTTGCGGCATGATAATCTGCCACGTCGATGCCACCATAGCACCATTTTTGTAACTTCAATTTAATGTTATTCTTCATACATTTCACCCCCGTGTTTATGAAAAATAGATAGGAACAAAAATTCAACGTTTTAATATACAATGGAAACGACCTCCATCTTACTTTAATTATAGCATAAAAACTTTAATTTGTAAATACCTTAACCGGAATCATAAGATTAGCGGCGTTATAAATAGAGGTAAAGTTGCACATTTACGCTATAAACAGGTATTCATAATAGCATTTTGCAGAAAAAAGGACAAGAGGTGCTCTGGTGCGACGCTCTGGTGCGACTCTGGTGCGACGCTTTTCGCGAAGCGAAAAGCTAGGGCACCATCGGATTCTCAAAAAAACTAAAGCAAGCTTTAGTTTTCTACTCGAATCCTCTGGTGCCCGGAACAGGACTTGAACCTGCACACCTTGCGGCATATGCTCCTAAGGCATACGTGTATACCAATTTCACCATCCGGGCGTGAGGTTATTATAACATCTTGCGCACAAAAAAGGTAGCCTTTTGGCTACCTTTTTGATTAGTGTTTGGCCAATAGATAGTAGGAGGCGGCGGTAGTAGCAGAGCCGGCAACTAGGGCGAGCACAGCAGCGCTGCTTGCGCCGGTGGCTGGCATGACGTCGCTAGTCTCGTTGGTGCGTTCTTTGCTAGAAACTGGCATAAACTCAACATGGTTATCGCCTGGTTCGTTGCTGTCAACGGTGCTGACGGTGTTATTGTTGTTATTGTTGATGGCAATCGCGATGCCGGCGCCAGCAAGAATCAATACTGCAATTGTGCAAATAGCAATAATCTTGGTGCGCTTGGAAAAATGTTTGGTTCTATTTGAACGGACGTTCATAGGACTCCTCCTTAAGCTTTGAGCCCATTATAGCGCCTTACTTGAAAAAATGCAAGAATATGTTATAATACTTATGCTTAAATTAAAATAACAGGGGTAATTTGGCTATTTTGCGACACAATAAATCGAAATTGTGGCGGCGGCGTAGGTGTGAGATTTGAGGAGTTTTAGGCCAGCAAGTTCGGGAGACAAACCAGGGTGCGAAAGGGCGAGAATACCGGATTTTTTGAGTAGTGGCACAAGCGATTCGATGAGTGCCGGCTCAAAATGATCGTACGGCGGATCGGCAATAATGAGATCAAAATTTTCGGCCAAATCATAGGCGCTTCCTAAATTCTTAACATCGGTAACGAGGAGCTTTGCGCGCGAGTCATTCCCCACTGTGGCAAGATTTTCTTTGATAATGCGGGCAGCCTTAGGAGATTTTTCAACTAGCGTAACCGAGCTAGCTCCGCGAGAGAGTGCTTCGAGTCCGAGTGCGCCAGTACCAGAGAAGGCGTCAAGAACAGTAGCATCAGAAAGATATGGCATCAACATATTGAACAGCGCAAGTTTCTCGCGCGAGCCCATTGGATGAGTACCAGGAGCGTCTGGCGCTTTGAGGGGCTTGTTTTTGTAGATTCCAGAGATAATTTGCATATTAGTTAAGAGTGGTTAATTGTTGATAACGCTTAATATTAGACATTAGTTCTGTATATTTTAACATATTTTCGGGATTTTGCAAGAGAGTGTCGGTGTCGCGACGAGCCTTGGCGATAAGCTTTGTATCTGATAAGGTGGCGATGCGAAGGTCGAGTGCGCCGTGTTGAAGGTTGCCATAGATTTCGCCTGGACCGCGGAGTTTGAGGTCAACTTCGGCCAAATAAAAACCATCGGTGGACTTCTCTAGCTCTTTTAGGCGGCGTGAAGGGGCGTTTTCACCAGAGGTAAGTAAAAAACAATCGGATTTAGCAGAGCCACGACCGACGCGGCCACGGAGCTGATGAAGCTGGGCGAGGCCGTAGTTTTCGGCGTCTTCAATGATAATAAGGGTAGCGTTCGGTACGTCTACGCCCACTTCTACTACGGTAGTAGAGACGAGAATTTCAATTTCTCCGTTTGCGAAACGGCCCATAACGGCATCTTTTTCGGCCGGCTTCATTTTGCCGTGTAGATATTCGATTTTGGCATTTGGTAGTAATTTAGTAAGTTTTTTGGCACGTTCTTTTACAGAGGTGATGGAAGTGGCGGTGTCACTATCAATGGCTTTACAAATCCAATAAATTTGGTGATGCGCGGACAGAGTTTCGCGAATTTTAGGATAGAGGAGGTCTTTTTGATTGACTTCGGCGATAATTTTGGTGTCGATTTTTTGGCGGCCTTTTGGTAGCTCGTTCAGAATCGAAACGTCAAGATCGCCAAAAATTGTGAGCTGCAAGGAACGCGGAATCGGCGTAGCGGTCATAGCGAGCAGATGTGGGGCTTTGCCTTTAGGAGATTTGAGGACTAGTTTTTCCCTTTGCTCAACACCAAAACGATGTTGCTCATCGATAATCGCGAGAGCGAGATCTTCAAATTCAGTGTCGTCAGTGAGAAGCGCATGTGTGCCAATAACAAGGTTAATTTCACCAGCCTTAATCTGGCGTTTTAATTCTGGTTTATTTTTGGTGGCACCGGTAAGAAGTGCAACTTTGATATTGAATGGCGCGAGAGTTTTTGACAGATTTTCGTAGTGCTGGGTAGCAAGGATTGCGGTAGGCGCGAGAAGGGCAGTCTGAAAACCGGCGCTCGAAACGGCGTAAGCGGCGAGCGCGGCTACCATGGTTTTGCCAGAGCCGACATCGCCTTGAAGCAGGCGGTTCATAGGTACGGATTTTTCGAGATCCTGGAAAATTTCCCAAGCGGCTAGGCGCTGAGCGTTGGTGAGCGCGAAAGGTAATTTATCAACAAAGGCTTTAATCACATCCACCTTAAACGGTACTGAAACGGCTTGAAGTTTTTGATTTTCGAGTTTATTGAGCTTAGCGGCAAGAATTAGCTCAAAAAGTTCCTCGTAAGCAAGATATTCGCGGGCGGTTTTGACATCTTTTTCGGTCTCTGGAAAATGGATGTTAAAAAGCGCGTCGCGACGCTCGCCACTAGGCACTAACGGCAATAAATCTGGTACGTCGGCAATTAGGGCGCGAGAATTGCCAATTAAACGCTGAAAATCGCGCGATTTGAGGCTACCATGGGCAACATAAATTGGTTGAAAGGCATTGGTGGTCTGGTCGATGTCGGTAGCGAGCACGGCGGTAGGTGAAGTTAGCTGATAGCGGCCATTTTTAAAATCGTAAGAACCGGTAAAATAATATTCTTTGCCCTGCTCAAATTGCTTGGCACGATAAGGTTGGTTGAACCAAACTACGCGAATAACGTCGGAATTGTCGCGAATGATACCTTCGGTAATGGTGAGGCCGCGGCGGCTGGTACGGCGAGTAGAAAGGCTGTCGATTTTGCCTTTTACTACGACTTTGCCGGGCTGAATGTCGGAAATTTTGGTGGGCGCCTGAAAATTCTCGTAGTCGCGCGGGAGATTATAGAAAAAGTCGCGAACGGTTTTGATGCCGTTTTTTTCGAGGATGGCGGCGGTTTTTTCGCCGATTCCCTTTAGCGTATTGACGGGCGCCTCAAGATTCATGAGTATATTATAACAAAAATCCCCCCGCTGGTTGCGGGGGGTGGTGGTGATTGGTCTTAGTTAGAAGCTATTAGCCGTAAGAGAAATATTGATTTCGAAGATATTCCTATCTTCATTGTAATACGGCAGTATGCCAATGTTACTAACACCGATAAAACCGCAAATGACATCCTTTGAAAAATTGGATTCATATACGCGGTTGTTGCGACCTTCTAAGGTGAGGTCTTTTCCAAGGATTTTGGAGCCGATCTCGTAGTCGTTCGCGAGTGCGCGGACTTGTTGCGTTTTATTCATATGAACAACAGTAACCACGATCTGGCCGTTAATCCAATTGGCGACGATTGCACAATTGTTTAAGCCCTGGATGCGGAATTCTACCTGCTTCGGAGTGTAAATCAGATTATGCTCCGAAGCGCACGAATGTGTCGTACCCTGTCCTAAGATAACATTACCATTGATGTCTTTAGTGCTGACATCGAAAAGTGATTTCAAAGTACCACAGTCGTGCCACTTAAAAACTCCGATGACTAGCTTAAGGCTAGGGCCGAATTTCTGCATAAGTTCATCAGTCTTCAGTTCTTTATCATCGGGTATAGCGTCGCTAGTTATCACGTCGAGAATAGTGTCAGTCTTCCAGACGTTAATACCGGTGTTGCAGGCAGTGTCGCCTTCAGCCCGCAGAGCCTCGGCGGTTTCTTTGTCGGGCTTCTCGATGAAGCCGACAACGTCATGATGTGGTCCTTCTCCTTTGTAGCGGGCATGTCCGCAACCTATCATAGTGTTCAGATCAACACCTTTAACTCCGATGATTGTGGGGTTACCAAGTGCGGCACTATCGACCGCATCAGCAATTGTACGTTTGAACTCTTTGTCAACCACAATATACTGGTCGGCAGGCGTATTAATAACGATACTACTTTTGCCGCCTTTACCATAATGGATGAACTCTGCAGCTCTAACCATCGCTCCAGCATAACCAAAATGTGGATCAATGATGTAGACATTGCTGAGGGCTACACCAAGTGGTTCGGTCTGTTCTTTGGCCAGCTCGTATTGAGTGGCGTCTGTTGTGATAACAATCACGTGGTCCGGGGTAATTCCCATTCCGAGAAATCTCGCGATGGTGTCCTGGATAAAGGTGCCTTTGTCATTCAGCTCGCAAAATTGCTTGGGGCATTTTGCATTACTAAATGGAAAAAGCCTTGTTCCTTGGCCTCCTGCAATTACCGCTACATAAACATCCTCAAATTTGTTCATTAGAACCCTCCTTCTAAAAACGCATAAAAAATTAAAGTACCTCACTACTAATTTAAAATAGCAATGCCGTGTATTATAGCAGATATTTAGGAAAAAGTCAACTATTTGGCCGTTTTGGAATGTTCGGCGCGCCATTTGGCAATTTCGCCGTGGTTGCCGGAAAGCAAAACCTCTGGCACTTTCATGCTGCGAAAATCAGCTGGTTTGGTGTATTGTGGGTATTCAAGATTGTCGCCATCAGAGAAAGATTCGATTTCGGCGGAAGTTTCACCACCAAGAACGCCTGGAATGAGACGAACGACAGAGTCGATAATGGTGAGGGCTGGAATTTCGCCGCCAGTGAGGACAAATTTGCCTAGACAAACTTTGTAGTCGACTAATTCTAGGATACGTTCGTCGTAGCCTTCGTAATGTGGACAAAGAATGATATAGTGACCACCTTGTTCGGCCATTTTTTTGGCGTCTTCTTGAACCCAAAGCTTGCCGACTGGGGTAGGAAGGATAACTTTAGCTTCTGGATCTTTAGCTTTGACGGATTCAATAGCGGCGTAGACCGGCTCGCAGCGGAGCAACATACCGTCGCCACCGCCATAAGGGGTGTCGTCGACGGATTTGTGTGGACCAAGGCCAAAATCACGTAAGTTAACAAAATCAAACTCTGCCAGACCTTTGTCGGCAGCTTTCCACATCATAGAGACATTAAGATAAGGCTCTAGCGCCTCTTGAAACAGGGTGATGATGGTGAATTTGATTTTTGCCATATACTTATATTATATCATATTTTAGCATAAAAAGAAAGAGGCGACTCGCGTCTGCCTCTTCCCCGCGCTGATGCGCGCCCACCCTTGGGGCACATTGTTTTGTTTTAATCCGCTGTGTTTGTTTTTAATGTAGTCTCCACACTCCACTTTTGACATATTCAGTGGAACCCCTGTGAAGCGTATCAGCTTATGTTTATCATAACGCATGTGCTTAAATTTGTCAAGGGCTTTTGGCGCAATTAATAGTCTTCTACCAGGGTAAATTCTTTGCCAGCGATGCTAATAATCGATTCTGGTTCGGCGCCAAGCGAAGTGAGTTCGGCTCTGATGCCAAGCTTCTTTATAATGTCACGTAGACGGTTGACGGAAGCGTAGTTGTTAAGGTCGGTGCGGCGAGCAAATTTCTCGATTTTTTCGCCAGTAACGATAAACTTACCTTCTTCGGTCCTCGTGACTTGCCAAGTATTTTTCGTTTCGTTAGCGCTAAGCGAGATGGTTGGCAAATCTTCCGAGCCTTCTCGGAGACGTCCGGAGGCTACGGCCGAGGATAAGGGCGCGAGCCCCGTAACGACGGGAGCGAGCGACCCGGTCTCCGAAAGGCTTGGAGATTTGCCAGCAACTACCATAGCGCTAAGTTCACGGAGAAGCTCGGTGAGGCCTTGGTGGGCTTGAGATGAGATAGTGTAGACTTTGGCGTTTGGGTTCTTGGCGAGGATTGAAGCGGTTTGCATGGCGATAATTTCCGGATCAAGGCCTTCGCATTTGGTTAGAGCGACCACTTCTGGGCGGTCTTTAAGATCGGAATATTTATCGAGCTCATTTCTGATGGTTTGATAAGCTTCACCAGCATCATCATTGTAGACGTCGATAAGGTGCAGCAAAACTGCAGTACGGTCAACGTGGCGAAGGAAGGCATGACCGAGGCCTTTGCCTTCAGATGCGCCCTCGATGAGGCCTGGAATATCAGCGATTAAGAGATCGCGCTCGTCGATATGAGCCATGCCAAGATTTGGCGTAATGGTAGTGAATGGATAATCGGCAATTTCTGGCTTAGCATTGGAAACGACGGATAGAAAAGTGGATTTACCAGCGTTAGGAAGTCCAACTAGGCCAACATCGGCGAGGAGTTTAAGTTCGAGTTCAGCTTCGAATTCTTCACCTGGTTCGCCAACTTCGGCAATGATTGGAGCTTGGCGTGTAGAAGATTTAAAATGAGCGTTGCCAAAACCACCGTCGCCACCTTTGGCAATAATAGCTTCTTCCCCGTCGTGAGTAAGATCGGCAATGATCTTTCCATCACGGCGCACCACGGTGCCGATTGGGACTTCAACGATTAAATCTTTACCGGAGCGGCCGGCTGAGCGAGTGCCAGAACCGTTTTTGCCGTCTTCAGCAGTAAGAATTGGAGAGAATTTGAAATCTAGGAGAGTATTGGTGTCTTTGTCGGCACGAAAAACGATATCGCCACCTTTGCCACCGTCGCCACCATCTGGGCCACCTTTAGGAATATAAATTTCGTGGCGAAAAGATACGGCGCCATTGCCGCCGTTACCAGCTTTTAAACTAACTTTAGCGGTATCTACAAACATATAGATATTATAACATAATTTATGGTTATTTTCTATGGATGTAATTGTAGGTGGCAGCCACGTTGGCTGGGACAATTGATCTAGTAACAACACCGGTTTGCCAGTTATAGTTGGCTTCGGTAATGAGAATGCTACCATCCTGGAAGACATCCTCAACGTAGCCGACGTGACCATATGGCCAAATGTCGTATTGGAAGATTGCATCTGGAGCTGGATTTTTGTCGACTGGGAAGCCTTTGGCAGCGGCGTTGTAAGCCCAATATTTAGCATCGCCGAGCTGTGCTGGCAAATCTTGGCGTTTATACCAGGCCCAGCTAGTACATTGACCCCAACCGTAGCCGTTATAAGAGCCGAATCCGCTCATAATAAACTCACTGGAGCTACGTTCGGCTGAGCGGCCAGAGTAGGAATAATAATAAACTGGCGCAACATATTCTGGGCGTTCGGTTTCTGGGAGAGTACCGTTTTTAATAACGATTTTGAGACCTTCCGAAAGACCGGTAATTTCAAGGTCGTTTAAGTGCATAATTTCATCGACAGATGAGCCGTAGGTGCTAGCAATGGTTTGCAGAGTATCGTTGGCTTTGACCGTATAGACGATACCAGCAACGCTTGGCAAATAAAGCGTGTCGCCAGCGCTAAGCGCGGTAGTTTTAAGGCCATTGGACCAGCGAATTTGGTCGGTAGTGAGGCCGTTGCGACTTGCGATGTCGGCCATAGTATCGCCAGCGGCGACAATGTAGGTATTAACGCCACGAGTAAACGGAGTTTCAAGAATGATGGCTTTTTGGGCCTTATCAGCAGTGGTTTGACCGACGCGGTACATGGTGGAAGACATCATGTAGTTAGATGCGGCAGCTTCGGAACTGGCGAGGTTTAGCGCACTAGACAAGTCGGCTACGATATACATTTCGGAGACTTGGTCGGTAGAGATTGTAAAATCATCAGAGGTAAAAGTATTGAGACTAATAGTCTGGTTGGAATCGTTTTTATCGATTGTACCAACAAAAACCAAGCCGAGAATTAATAAACCGGACAAAAGATACGGAGCGATAGACTTTATTAAATCAAAGTTGATTTTATTTTTCATAATGAAATAGCACAGAGCTTTTGGCAATGGTCGCGGGCAGCCTGGTTATGCTCATACTCTGTATAGCTATAATACATCTTTTCATCGTCTCCTGTCAAGAAATAAAGGTAATCGGTATCTGATGGATTAGCAACGGCAAGGAGTGCAGATAATGATGGATTAGAGATGGCACCGCATGGCAGGCCAGCGTATTTGCGAGTGTTATAGCAAGAATCAACGGCGATAGCGTCGTAATTATTATCGTAATTTTGGCGGTCTGGATCGATTAGATCTAGTGCGTAAGTGACAGTAACATCGCTACCGAGCCCCATTCCGATGCTGAGGCGTTTTAGGAAAACTTGGGCCACGGTTGGTTGATCAGCTGCGAAAGCTTCGCGCTGGACGATTGAGGCTAGGATGATTCCCTCGTGCAAATTAAGGCCGCGGGCAGCAAACTGAGCTTTAAGATTATTTTCAGTCACAACAGTGTCTAGACCACCAATAAAAGCAGAAAAGATGTCGCGTACAGAGGCGTTTTTATAAAATTCATGTGTATCACCGAATAGATAACCTTCGAGCGAAGCGTCAGACGGCTTGTCCTTTAGAACCGGAAAATCGTAGCTAGCATAGAGAGCTTTGTCAATATCGGCAGCGGCATAGCCAAGATCGAGGAGCTTGCTTTTGACATCCATAATAGTCTCGCCTGGCAAAATGGTGAATCTAAAGACGTTGGAATTTTCACCGCCAGCAATGAGAGCTTCAGTAATTTCGGAGGTGCTAAGACCAGTATTTAGTGTATAATTGCCACTTTTGAGCTGAGCGTCGGCATGGTTGAGTTTTAAATAGAGCTTAAAAAAGAAGGCACTGCGAATTAGGCCCGCATCCTCAAGATTGGCGGCAATGGTACTGTTAGAGTCGCCTTCGTTGACAGCAAAGGCGACATCCTCACAGTTGGTGCTACAGATTGGATTTAGTGAGCCACTATACCACAAGAAGCAGCCAAGTGCGATAAAACCCAAAATGGCTAGCCCGATCGGTGTAATGATGAGAGCGATGAGCTTTTTGGATTTTTTGGCGATTTTTTTGGAATTTAGCATGGCTTTCTGAGTGTTTTTAGTGACGATGTTGGTAGGTTTAGGAGTATTTTGAGCTGGATTATCGTGAAAATTTTCGATGAAATCTTGCAAGATAATGGAAGCAGCTTCAGCGTCAATCTCACCCTTTTCGAATTTCTTTTTACGAGCTTTGAGGCGCTTTTCGGCTTCGACTGAAGTAAGTGATTCGTCTTGGAAACGGACTTTGGCGTCTGGAATCTTTTCGATAAGGGTTTTGGCGAAGTTTCTGGCGTAGAGTGACTGCGCCGTTTCGTTGCCCTCATTGCTACGTGGTAAGCCAAGCACAAAGAATTTAGTATTATTTAAGCTAGCGAGGTGTGCGAGCTGTTCCCATTCGCCGCCATCTACATTGATAAAACCAATTGGTACGGCAATACGGGTAGACGAATCAACTCTGGCGACACCAATACGTTTCTCGCCAACATCAAGGCCAAGTATGCGCATATTATTTATCGCCTTCGACAGTGAGTTCGATAGTGATTTTGTTGGAGTCGGACGGAGCGGCATTTACCCATGGCATGGATTTTTCAATCTCGATGGTACCAACGCCGTCAATGCTCTTCAAAGTGTGCTGAATATCGCCAATGCCCTTGCCTTTAACAAGCTCAAGAATATCTTCGTCGGTGATTTTTGGACCGAACTTGTAGGAAGTTTTGAGCTTGCCGGTGAAGCCGGTATCGGTAGCGATAAAGTTTTCAACAAATGGATTGTTGATAGTGTAGATTTTTTGAGTGTCGGAAATGCGAGCCTTATTGGTGATAAATTCTTTGACCTTAACTTCATCAATGGCGTAGAGTGTGGCGGTAGAAGTGATTTTAAGTACTGGAGTGACGCCATCTTCTACGGCTTCGCCAACGGCTGGAGTAACGACTGGTTCGGAGAAGGATTGTTTGAAGCTAGAGGTGATGATAAGTTTACCTTCACCAGCTTTTTCTTTTAAGGCATCGAGCGTGGTAGTTTCGGCAGCCTTAGCGGTAGACTCGACACGTTCTTTGACGCTTTCGACATCTTGTTCGGTGATAACAGTGACGGTTTTATCGCTGCCGCCACCGAATTCGCCGGATTCGACGCGGACCGAATTATTGGAAGTGCGCCAGTTTTCTTCGGCGGAGATGTTGTATCTTTCGCCCGGCTCAGCCGCAGTGGCTGCGATGCGAAGATAGACTAAACAACCAAAACGACCGATTGTGCCGTGATTATTACAGGAGCCGTCATTGCCATCCCAAGATAGGTAGGCATCTTCGTCGGCGTAATAAGTTAAATCGCCATAGGTGAAGGAAGTGCCAGCATTGATAGCAATGGCGCCGCCGTCGCCGCGGAAGAACGAATAGACTACTACGCTACCGGTGGCTTTTTCGCCGACGTTTTTGGAACCGGTGGCTTGGAATTCGAGGGTTTTTTCGGTTTCTTCCTGAATAGTTTCGAGATAGAAGACGCCATCTTCGGAAGATTCTTTAGTTTGGTCGGTAGTGAACGTGATGTTCTCGGAGAAGTTGTTAGAATTGGTGCGGACGGATACGGAAATCTTGACAGATGGAGCAATCACGAACGCCCAAACGAGGAACAAAATCAGAAGAGCACCTGCGCCAGAGCCGATAAGAATCCATTTTTTGTAGGCGGTAAACCATTCCATAAATTTGGACTGTGGAGCTTTGGCCTTCTTCTCTGGTTTGGCAGCGACGGCCTTTTTATCGTCCTCATCTTCTTCCTCTTCTTTTTCTTCGGATTTTTCGGTTTTTTCCTCTTTAACTTCATCGGAAGGAGCGGAAGCCTCTTTTTCGGTTTTAATTGCGTCAGCAACTTTTAAAATGCTGGTTTCTTCGTCGTCTTCGGTTGGTTCTTCGGTAATTTCCTCTTTGGTGGCAACGGCTGGTTCGGAATCGGCATCGTCGAGAGTTGGAATGGATGGAGCGGTCTGAAGATTTTTGGTGACTGGTAAACGAACCATGGCGGCGAGTTTAACAATAGAAGCATCGGTGGTAACTAGAACGATGTTCTTCTCGGCAGCCTGACCGGCTTTGCTGATTAACTTAATATTGACGATGCTTCTTAGAACACCGGATTTTTTTGGTGGAACAAGAGCAACAATCTTTTCTTTAGAAGATTCGATTTTGGAAATGATATCTGTAATATCGTCTTCCGCCTCGATATAAATGACGTCTTTATTCATGATTAAAATATATCACATTTTATCTTGCTTGTGTTAAAATAAAGCTAATGAGTTGGTTTAAGCACAAACAACCTGCGCCAGTCGCAGCTGCCCCAGTAGTTAATTCGGGCGCAGCTTTGGCTGAACTAGTCTTGAATTCGATTAAAGAAGGTGTGATTATTACTGACGCGGCAGGCGTGATTAGCTCAATCAATCCGGCAGCAGTGGCCATGCTTGAATGTGGTAATGCGGCGGATGTGGTCGGTCTAGACTATCGTTTGCATCTAAAGATCGAAAATAAGGGCGGCCAGGTGATGCCGGACGCAGAAAATCCAGTCTATATAGCGGTAGCGTCGAACCAAGCGCTGAACGATTTTAAAACCAGTCTAGCGGTTGAGCGTACGGGTAAGCATTTGCCAGTGGCGATTTCAGTAATCATTGCGGGTAATAATAAGATTATTACGTTCCGTGACATTACTAAGGATTTGGAAGAAGATAGTGCTCAGGCGGAGTTTATTTCTACGGCTTCGCATGAGATGCGCACGCCAGTAGCTTCGATTGAAGGCTATTTGTCGCTTGCTCTTAATGCGCAAACGGCTACGATTGATGAGCGCGCGCGTCAATATCTTGAGTCGGCGCATGCAGCGTCAAAACATTTGGGCAAGTTGTTCCAGGATTTGCTTGATACGACTAAGCTTGATGATGGCCGCATCAAACCAGAGATGATGCCAACCGAAGTTTATGGACTAGTTAAACAGATGGCAGACCAATTTATGCCGCAATTTCTGCAGGCGCAGATAAAGTTTGATTTTGGTTCTTCGACTGGCGTAGATATGGGCGAAGCCAAGGTACAGCCAGCAATGTACGCGGTGATCGACACTAATTTCTTGCAAGAAATTATGAATAATTTGCTCGATAATGCTCGCAAATACAGCATGCCAGACGATAATGTATGGGTAAACGTGGTGGGAGACGAGCGTCAGATCGTGATTAGTGTTAAAGACACCGGTATGGGAATTTCGCAGGATGATATTCAGCATATTTTCCAGAAATTCTATCGCGCAGACAATTCCGATACGCGCACTATTGGCGGCACTGGACTAGGATTATACATTACTAAGCAGCGCGTCGAGGCGATGGGTGGTAAAATTTGGGTAGAATCGACGCTGGGTAGCGGCACCACGTTTTATGTGTCCTTGCCACGACTTAGTACCGAGGAGTATAATCGCAGAATCACGGTAATGAATAATCAAAAACAATTTATGGAGGTAAAAGCATGACTAAGTTGATGATCGTAGAGGATGATATCGCTTTGCGTGAAATCTACAGCATTCGTCTAACGGCCGAAGGTTACACAGTAGTGGTAGCCGGCGATGGCGAAGAGGCGCTCGCAGTGGCGGTGCGCGAGAAACCAGATTTAATTTTGTCCGACGTGATGATGCCGAAGATTTCGGGATTTGATATGCTTGATATTTTGCGCGCCACTCCGGAAACGGCCAAAATTAAGGTCGTAATGATGACGGCACTTTCTTCTGAAGAACATCGCGCTCGTGGCGAATCGCTTGGCGCCGATCGTTATTTGGTGAAGTCCCAAGTTGGAATTGAAGATGTGGTAAATGTAATCCACGAAGTTTTAGGAGACAAAAATGTCGGACAACCAGCCGCAGCTGCCCCAGCAGCCCCAGTTGCCGGTAATCCGGCTCAATAAATTCCTAGCCGAAAGGCTGGGCTTGTCACGTCGCGAAGCTGATGATACGATTGCTTCGGGTCAAGTTTTTGTGAATGATGTAGTGGCAGTATTAGGGGCGCGAGTTGACAAAACGGATAAAATATGCTATAATGATAAGATAGTGCCTTTTGAGGCAGATTTCACTTATATTGCTTTTCATAAACCAGTAGGATATGTTTGTTCGCGTCGCGCTCAGGGCGACACGCCAACGATCTATTCCCTTTTGCCGGCCGAATTTAGTAAGCTCAAGACTGTAGGTAGGCTCGATAAGGATTCTTCTGGGTTGATTTTGCTAACTAATGACGGTGATTTTGCTTTTTCAATGACGCATCCGAAGTTTTATAAAGAGAAGATTTACCAGGTGGAGCTAGATCGGGCTCTGGAGCCTTTGCATCAGCAGATGATTGCAGACTTTGGTATTCAACTAGAGGACGGACTGTCAAAAATGGCGATTACGCATGATGGCGACCGCGCTAAGTTGACAGTAACCCTAAGTGAGGGTAGGAACCGTCAGATTCGTCGTACTTTTGCGGCGCTCGGATATCAAGTGGTAAAGCTTCACCGCGTATCATTTGGAAAATACCAGCTTTCTGGACTTGAAGCTGGTAAATGGGTAAAGATTACTAAATAATTAGTTTTCGAGCAAGCGAGAAAGTTTGGCCTTAAGGCCTTCTTTTTCGTTGGTGCCAAGTAAAGTATCGACGCCGACGCGGAGTAAACCGAGTGCGGTAACATAGGTATGATCGAGCGGGGTAGCGGATTTAAAGCTGATGTCTGGTAAGGTATTGATATCAATTAAATTAACGATTGGACGACGAGCAAAAGGTAGATCTTTGTACCAGTCTGACACGGCGAGGGTTTCCTGCAAAGCAGAAAGGCTGGCGCCGCCGCCGCAGAGATAGATGTTGCGCGGCAGAATCTCGATATTGTTAAAATCTTCTAGACCAACTTCGATGCCAGAAAGCCAAACTTTAGTGTTTTTGGTGATAGCACGGTCGAGTTTGGCGGCAAGATCTGGTTTCAAACTATCGTATTCGAGCTTATATTTTTCGGCAGTATCAAAATCAATGTCGAGGCCTTCGGAAATTTGGCGAGTAAAGCTACGGCCACCAATTGAGAACATACGAGTGCCGCCTACGCCGCCTTCGTCAATAACGGCAATGTCGGTGGTACCGCCACCAATATCCATCATGATACCAGAGAAATTAGAATCAAGGTCATCGCCTAGGCAGGCGCGACAAACAGCGAATGGTTCAACGGCCACGGCAAGCAGCTCGAGATTGAGCTCGGCGCAGACTTTTTCGATGGCGGCTACGTGAATCATTGGCGCAAAAGCAGTGTAGAATTGAATGCAAAGTTCGGAACCTTTAAACCCGATTGGATTGGAAATTTTGTAGCCATCAATGGTGAGCGAGACGATGGCGGAATTGATTAGGCGGACTTCAACATTTTGATTACCAGTTTCAAGTGCGACGGCTTTTCTGGCGTTTTCGCCGGCTTTTTGCTGAACTTTCTTGATGATAATCTCAACTTCACTATCGGTGATTGGACGATTCGGGTTCTCGCGCGTGTAATTAACGGTAATGGTGGAGCCTTTGATTAGTTCGCCAGCAATACCAACTACGGCTTGTTTGGCGGTTTCCTTGGCTTCTTCTTCGGCGTCAAAAAGGGCTTTTTCACAAACTGAGACTACGGCTGGGATGTCGGCAATGGCGCCAGAAAACATGTTGGCTGGAGCCTGCTTAGCGCGGCCAACACCAATTACGTCGAGATGGCCTCTTTTGGATTTAGCAATCACGGCTTTGACGTATTCGGTACCAATATCGAGCGCAAGAATCGTGTTCATGCTTACATTATAGCATATTTTAATTTATGACTATTCTAAGACAGCTTTGATGCGGCGTACACCGGCAGACGAGGCTTCTTCCTTGACGATTTTGTAGGTGCCAAGCACGCCAGTATGTTCGACATGTGGGCCGCCACAAACTTCGCAAGAAACTGGTTTGTTCTCGTGGCCAATAGTATAGACGGTAAGATTGTCTGGATATTTTTCCCAGAATTGGCCGTGAGCTTTGAGCTCGTTTTTGGCGTAATTTTTGTCGTATTCGGCATGAACGACTGGCAAATCTTGTTTGATCCATTCATTCACTTGAGCTTCGACGCGGGCGATTTCGTCGTCGGTCATTTTGTGGTCGAGATTGAAATCGAAACGCATGCGTTCGGAGGTAATGTTGCTGCCTTTTTGGCAGATGTCTTTACTAATAAGTTTTTGTAAAGCGGCGAGGGTGAGGTGGCAAGCGGTGTGATATTTAACGGTTTGTTCGCCGTGATCTTCGAGGCCGCCTTTAAACATGCCTTTGCTTGCAGTTTTGCTGCGATTGCGCTGTTCTTCAAGAGCTTCGTTGAATTCTTGTTGATAGTTGGCAGAAAGAGTAAGATTCTCGCGGTAGCATTCCTCAACGGAGAGCTCGAGTGGGAAGCCATAGGTATCTTGAAGCTTGAATAGATCATAGCCAGACAAAGTAGAAGCTTTGATTTTGCGAAGCTCTTTTAGGCCTTTGCTTAGGGTTGAGCGGAAGGCGCGTTCTTCTTTTTCGAGCACAGCAAGGGCGTCGGCACGATTGGTTAAAATCGTGTCTGGCAAAGAAGCATAATTTTCGGCAATGATTGGAATGATTTCGGAAAGGAAATTCTGAGCAATGCCAAGATCAAGGGCGCGTAAAATTGCACGGCGAATTAAGCGGCGAAGAGCATAGCCCTGCGCTTTGTTGGCTGGCAAAAGACCCTGTGCAGCAAGAAGATAAGCGCCGCGCAAGTGGTCGGCAATGATGCGCATTTCATCAGTATTGTTGTCGTAAGATTTGTGGGAGATTTCTTCAAGCTTGTCGATAATTGGTTTTAGGAGTGAAGTTTTAAATACGTCAAAACTATCAATCGAAGCGGCAGTAATGCGCTCGAGCCCGCCACCAAAGTCGACGTTTTTCTTTTCGAGTTCTTCGAAAGTACCGTCGTCCTTGCGGCGATATTGCATAAAGACTTGGTTGCCGATTTCCATGAAGCGAGCGCCGTCGGAAGCTGGGTGAGCAAGACCGTATTTTGCTACGTCTTGTTTATCGTCGCCAAAGTCATAGAAAACTTCAGAGTCTGGGCCACACGGATCGCCAAGCGGAGTGGTATCAATGCCGCCGCCACGACTCCACCAGTTTTCGTGGTCGTCGTAGAAGAAAATATGTTCGCCAGGTTTAATACCACGCTTGTCGCCATTTTCGGCGGAGCCGATTTCGGCAATTTGAGCATCGATACCAGCTTCTTTAAAAACGGATTGCCAAATGTGAGCAGCCTCTTCGTCTTTTGGAATGCCGTATTTTTCGTTACCAATAAAGCAGGTGACATAAATTTTGTGTGGGTCGAGGCCAACTTCTTTGGTCAAAAACTCAAAGAAATTACGAATTTGCTCTTCTTTGAAATAATCGCCAAGCGACCAGTTGCCGAGCATCTCGAAAACGGTAGTATGGCGTGGATCGCCGACATCTTCAATATCCTGCAAACGAAGGGATGGTTGAGAGTCGGTCAGGCGAGTGCCGTCTGGGTGTGGTTGACCAAGGAGATATTTTAGAAGTGGCTGCATACCGGAGCCAGTGAAGAGGGTGGTCGGGTCGTTTTCGAGCACTAGTGGAGCTGGCGCGATAACTTTGTGGCCGTGTTTGACTTGAAAATCTAAGAATTTTTGGCGAATTTCGTTTGCATTCATAGGTGTAATTATATCATAAAAAGATCTATTTGCAAAAAGAGGAAAAATATATTATAATTTTATGAAAAAAAGAGGGGTGGTGATTTTTTTTGAGAGAAAATGTTGCTCCGTTTATGCGGACTATTCGCAGGCGAGCGAGAATATATGAGCCAAGACATTTTCCGGGATTAATCCTTCGGGTTGCGCTAATGGCAATTTGTGTTACGCTATATTTAGTGTTTTGCATAATATCCATACCAGTCACAACCGTGCTGAGGGGTAAAATTTGGCAAGGCTAGTTCTTTACTTAAGGAGGAGGGGCGTAAATGTTTTCAAAGACAGCGTTAGCGCTGCTCGCGATTTTTATTACTACCGCTATAGAAATAGTGGATCGCGCGCAGGTCACGGCGGATCAACAATCCGATGATATTTATCTCGAAGATGAGTCCGACGATGACGACAGCAAATAACCCTTTTGCCTCGGCCTTTTGGTCGGGGCTTTTTTCTTTAGGCAATGATGCCACCACCAAGACAGACGTCGCCATCATAAAATACGACGGATTGGCCGGAGGCGATGCGTTTAATTTCGGTTTCGAGGTGAAGAGTGGTGCCGTCAAAAGCGGCAGAGATGAGTGGAGCGCGGTGGCGTACGCGGATGTCGATTTTGGCTGGTGCTTTCTCGCGGAGGAAGACATCTTTTAACTCGATTTCTTTGGTCCAAAGATTTTTTTCGTTAAGATTTTTGGAAACGTAGACGATGTTTTTATCCATGTCTTTACCGGCGACGTAGTAAGGCAGGCCGGAGCCAATGTTGAGACCGTGGCGCTGGCCGATGGTATAGAAAATGGCGCCGTCATGATAGCCGAGTTCTTTTCCGGTTTCAACCTCGATGATTTTGCCAGGTTTGACATCGATAAATTCGGAAAGAAAATCTTTCATGTTGGCTTCACCAACAAAGCAGACGCCCATAGACTCAGGCTTGTGCGCATTGGCGAGGCCGTATTTTTCGGCAAGTTTTTTAACTTCTGGCTTCAACATGTTGCCGACCGGGAAGATGGTTTTCTTTAAGGCTTCGGTGGTAACGCGGTAAAGGAAGTAAGTTTGGTCCTTATTCTCGTCTTTGGCTTTTTTGAGCTGGCCGTTTTCAACATTGGCGTAGTGGCCGGTGGCGATAAAATCGGCACCATCTTCAAAAGCGGTCTCGGCAAAGAGCTTGAATTTAATCTCTTGATTACACATAATGTCTGGATTTGGCGTGTTGCCTTTTTTGTATTCGTCCAGCATATAGTCGACAACTTTTTGTTTGTATTCGTTTTCAAAATCAAAAACTTTAAAATCGATACCGAGTTTGACGGCAACGCGTTTGGCGTCGGCGAGGTCTTCGGCCCACGGGCATTTCATACCAGGGAGATTTTTGCTCCAGTTTTTCATGTAGACACCAACAACATGATAGCCCTGATCTTTTAGCAGGGCGGCCGAGACGGAGGAATCCACACCTCCGGACATGCCGACATAGACGGTTTTCATGGTTATATTATATCACACGGTTTGACTTTTGCGAAATTTGATGCTATAATTAAGAGATACTATACTATACAAAGGGGGTATGTAAATGATTACAAAAATGGGTTTAGTAGTACTTTGTTCGTCTTCCGTTGCAATCTTGGCTCTCTCATCATGGATATGTTTGCGTCTTTTAAAGAAGGCAAAAGATCCGGATAGAGTTGTAGCTGGAATCTGGGTTCCGGCACAGATTTTGATCTTTGGAATAGTAATAATCTTGATGAACGCCAAGCAGGTACATGGATTGTTCGGAGCATTCGTGCCGGCGCTAATTTTAGTGTATGAAGTTTCATCGCTCTATATTATCTATCAAAAATATAACCAACACATTGAAGTGTCGGGTGAGTTGATGGTAGCGGCATGGATGACAATGTGGAGCATATTCAAATTCTGCAGATCGTCATACGATGCGGCGACATTTGGTATGGTAATGACCGGGGTATTGATAGCGATAAGCTTTTTATCACTAGTAATTCATGCCATATTGTCGATAATTCCACAAAAAAAGAAAACCGACGCTTAGGCGCCGGTTTTTTAACGGCGATGCTGTTCGGCAGTGATAGCTGCGGCGATGGCGTCGGCGGCTTGTTTGGTGTTTTCTTCGGTGCTTAATTTGCCGAGAGTGAGGCGGAGCGAACCGGCGATTTCGGCGTCACTTAGGCCGGCAGCGGTGAGAGCGCGGGACTTAATTCCCTTCGAGGCGGAGCAGGCGGCGCCAGTAGAGACGTAGATTTCTTGATTTTCAAGCGCGAAGATAAGGCGTTCGGCGTCGACACCTGGAACAGAGATTGGTACAAAATTAACTAGTTGATTCTTTGGATTGCCAAGAAAAATGATGTTGTCGATTTTGGCGAGTCTTTCGACGAGGATTTTTCGGAGTGTGGCTTCGCGCTTCCTTTCGCCGTTTAGGTGTTTTTCGGCCTCTTCAATGGCGGTAGCAAAACCAATCACGCCAGCAACGTTTTCGGTACCAGAGCGGAGATTCATTTCTTGACCACCACCAGTAATGAGTGGTTTTAGTCTAACATTATGACCGACATAGAGCGCGCCAACACCTTTTGGTCCGTAAACTTTGGCGGAGTTGATAGTGAGAAGATCGACGCCGAGACGGCCAACTTTAACTTCGAGCAGGCCTAAGCCTTGCGAGGCATCACAATGCAAATAAATCGGTGTGGTTTCGCCGGCAAGTTTGCGACGGAGGCGCTCAGCCTTGACGATTTCGGCGATTTCAGAGATTGGTTCGATGGTGCCGAGTTCGTTAGATGCGAGGCTGACGGAAATTAATTCAGTTTGAGGGGTAAGTTTAGCCTTTAAGTCGGCTAGAATTACCTTGCCGTTTTTATCGACGGCGATTTCTTGGTAGTTGAATTTGCGGGCGGTTTCGTAAACCGAAGCATGCTCGATGGCGGAGATGAGTACTTCCCCGCCGGTGCTAACGGCGTTAAAAGCAAGATTGATGGACTCGGTGGCGCCGGCCGTAATAACAAGGTCTGCACCTTTGGCGCCAATCACGTGAGCAATGCGGTCTTTGGCGGCTTCGTAATCGTGGCGGACATTGACCGAAGCAAGATACGCGGCCGAAGGATTAAAAAATAAATCCGAAAGATACGGTTCCATGGCTTTTTTGGCCTTGTCGGAGACCGGCGTAGCGGCTGCGTGATCAAGATATATCATGTATATATTATAACATTTTTTGGCCTTATTATAAAGTGCTTATTCAAAAAAGCCCCGATAGCGGGGCTTTTAAATTTAAGACATGACGTCTTCTTCAACAAAGAGGCATTCGAGCATGTCCGGGTAGATTGCCGACTGTGGCGAGGCCGCTTTCTTCAGAAAGCACCTGAATCCTCTCGCGTAGTCCGTGTCTTGGTTCAGAGTTTTTCTGAATTTACCAAGGATCTTGTCGGCATCGCGTTCCGGAACTTCCGGAAAAACCTCTTTTGCCGTTCCTTTAAATTTTGAGAACGCTGCATTCTCGGTGGCCGTTTTGAGGCCAAGCTCGATAGCAAGTTTGTCGGGCGATTTGGCTTCGCTACCAAATTTCTCGACAATAATCCTCTTTACTTCGCAGAGCTTACTGGTAGCATCAACGAAGCATAACAATGCCGTGCTGTATTTAACAGTGTCGGCAGCCCTTAATGTGCATTCTTCTTCCATCTTTTTATACCCCCTTAGGATAGATTTGTCTTTTAATTATAGCACAAAATACTAGAAAAGTCAAAAGAGGTTAAGCTGGATTTTATTCGGCTACGAAAGTGATGGTTTGGTCGCCGGCGGTGAGACTGAGAGTCTTGCCGCCTTGGTCGAGTGAGTAGGTGTATTCGTTTTCTAGATTGTAGAGCCAGGAAGTTTCGATTTTGAGTTTGTTGCCGTCGAGTGCCCAGATGAAATCGTAGTCATTGGTATGATTATTGGTGGTGAGAGTGCCCTTGCCGATCTCGGTGAATTGCCAGATTACGCCTTCTTCGCCATCTTTAGTCCAGGCGCCAGCGCTAACGAGAAAATCTGCGTCAGCAGTATTTGTGCCGCCGATTAGCTTATAGGCGAGGAAGCCACCGCCACCAAGTAATGCTAGAATGCCAATAATGAAAATAATAAGAGAAAACTTTTTCATACTTTCATTTTAGCAGTAGCGAAATGATTCTGCAAGCTAGAGCTGGTATAAGTCGGTGACGTTTTTCGTGGTGATTTTTGCAACAGTATCAAAATCTTGGCCGAGCTTAGCACTGAGCCATTCGGCGATTTCTTTGATGTATTTTGGCTCATTAGTAATGCCGCGATATGGCATTGGTGCAAGAAATGGCGCGTCGGTCTCGAGTAAAATGCGTTCTAGTGGTGGAGTAGGCAGAGTGGAATAGGTGGCGAGGCCATTAACGCCAACATAAAAATCGGTAGTTTCGAGAATTTTCTTGAGATTCTTTTTGCTGTCGGTAAAGCTATGTACGACGCCGCGGACTTCGGGAAAATTAGCAATTACACCAAAGAAATCATCAAAAGCTTCGCGAATATGAAAGCTGAGCGGGAGATTCATATCCTTGGCGAGCTGGAGCATTTCGTTAAAAAGTTGGATTTGCTCAGTGCGGTCGTCGGTGCCGTAATGATAATCGAGGCCAACCTCGCCAATGGCGACGAGTTTGTGGGTATTCTTAATTCCCTCTTTCTGCCAAGTTTTCCATTCGGACGGATGCACACCATAGGTCCAAAAAACACCATCGTTTTGGCTAGCAAAATCACAGGCGGCCATAGAATCGAGTGGATCAGTACCAATACAGACAATTTTCTCAACGCCAGCATCGTGAGCTTCTTTGACGGCAAGCTTCGCTGCGTCTTCGGTAAAAAATTGGCGGTCATGTAAATGACAATGGGAATCAATTAGCATATATCTATTATATAAAAATCTCCGCTGTTGTGCTATAATTTTGGTAGCTCGAACGACATAATGTAAGGGGGGTGACCGTATGGAAAAGAGCAAACTGAATACCGTTAATACTGAAGCGGTAGCACCTAAAGAGGGCGTTGATTATGTTGAAGTGTGGGCACACGACGAGGACGACCGGAGAGATAGATGGCTCCAGGAGCGTTTTAATAATGCTTTCGGCTGGCCTCAGCACAAACTTCGCTCATGGCAGAAACCTGCACAATAAACGCTACAAAAATCCCGATCAGTTGATCGGGATTTTTCATGTTAGGCACGATTTTCGCGTTTGCGCTTAATTGGATCGAGCTGACGTTTGCGGAGACGAAGTGATTTTGGTGTAACTTCTAGAAGTTCGTCGTCGAGCAAGAAGTCTAGACATTGTTCCAAAGACAATTGAGTATATGGAGTGAGCTGGATGGCACCATCCGAAGCGTGGGTGCGCATGTTGGTGAGCTGTTTTTCGCGGCAGATGTTAATATCGATGTCTTCTTTTTTGTTAGAAAGGCCAACGATCATGCCTTGATAGACTGGTACCTGTGGTGGAATAAAGAGAGTACCACGAGCCTGAGCGGCGTCGAGGGCGTAGGCAGTAGAAACGCCGGATTCAAACGAGATTAGAGCGCCGTTGCGTTCTGGTTTGTATTTTGAATCGACTGGGCGGTAGCCATTTGGAATACTAGACATTAGCACAGTGCCTTTGGTAGCGGTCATAAGCATGTTGCGAAGACCGATCAAAGCGGCAGTAGAAATTTCATAAGTAAAGCGGGTAGCGCCAGTAGAGGTGAGCTCTTGAGTTTTTAGTTCGGCTTTCCTGATACCAAGCTCTTGCGAGACGGCACCGACGAATTCAGATTCAACTTCTACAGTGAGCTCTTCGATTGGTTCGCATTTGACGCCATCGATTTCTTTATAAACGACTTCTGGGCGGCCAGCTTCAAGCTCGTAGCCTTCGCGACGCATGGTTTCAATTAATACAGAAAGGTGTAATTCCCCACGGCCAGAAACTTTGTAACCGAGACCATCTGGTTCGATTTTTAGTGCGATGTTGGTTTCGAGTTCTTTTTCGAGACGTTCAGCAATTTGACGGGAGGTAGTGAACTCACCTTCTTTACCTTTTAGTGGTGAAGTATTTGGACCGATGTAGATAGAAAGGGTTGGTGGTTCAAGCTCGATGGTTGGGAGAGCTTCTGGGTTGTCGCCGGTGGCGATAGTATCACCGATATTAGCTTCAGCAGCGCCAACAAGCGCGACGATGTCGCCAGCGATGGCAGATTCAGTTTCTTCTTTGCCGAGACCTTTGTAGGTGAAAAGTTTATCAACTTTGGCAGTCTTCACTGTGTCTTTTTGCATAATTTTGATAGTTTGACCTTTTTTCAAACTACCGCGGAAGATTTTACCAATGCAGTATTTGCCGAGATAATTATCAGCAGCTAGAGCAGCAACAAGAAGTTGAGCACCTTTGCTTTCGTCGGTGTCAACTTTTGGTTCAGGAATATCGTTGATAATAGCGTCGAAAATGACGTGGAGATCGTTGTCGAGGTCGGTAGTTTTGCCAGCCTTACCATCACGAGCGATAGCGTAGTAGATTGGGTAGTTTAGCTGCGACTCGTCGGTAGCAAGCTCGAGGAAGAGGTCGGAAATTTCATCTTTGACCTCGTCGATACGGGCAGCTGGTTTATCGATTTTGTTGATAACAACGACTGGGCGTAGGCCGAGCGAAAGGGCTTTCGACAAAACGAATTTAGTTTGTGGCATTGGACCTTCCTGAGCATCGACTACAAGAATAACACCATCAGCCATGTTGAGAGTACGTTCAACTTCGCCGGAGAAATCGGCGTGGCCTGGGGTATCGATAATGTTGATTTTGTAATCATCGTAGAAGATGGAAGTTTGTTTGGCGGTGATAGTAATGCCGCGTTCGTGCTCCTGGTCCATGGAGTCCATGATGAGGGTTTGGCTCATTTCGGCCTGGTTGTCACGAAAAGTATGGGACTGTTTTAAAAGTCCATCTACAAGAGTGGTTTTACCGTGGTCAACGTGCGCAATAATTGCAACGTTGCGAATTTTATCTTTTGTAAAAATCATGACGGTAATTATAGCATAAAATGGGGGATTTGGCTAGAGTAAAGAGTCGTATAATGCTGTGGTTTTTGCAACGGTTTTGTCCCAACTATATTTTGACAAAATATCACGTGACATTGGTCTACCGACCGCTGTTAATTTATTTTTTAGGCTCTTGGCGCTGCCTGCTTTAAAGGCGGCAGCTTTTTTGCCAACTACTTCAGTGTTTTCCGGAATGTCACTTACAATAACTGGGGCATTGTAACTTATTGCTTCGAGCAGTGTTAGCGCCATACCTTCAACTTCGCTTGGTAGGACATATACGCTAGCGTTGCTGTAGAGCTCGGCTTTTTCATCTCCGTCTACAAAACCAGTCATAATAATGTTTGGATTATTGGCGGCCAAAGCCTTGATGTATTTTGCGTATTTTTTTACGTCTGGATGGCCGGCGATTACTAATTTCTTGTTAGTTTTAAGTTCTTTGTAAGCCTCAATAAGAAGGTGCGGGCATTTTTCCGGTGCGATTCGGGCGAGATATAAAATGTAATCGTTTCCTTTTAGCCCGTATTTACTTTTGATGATATTAGGTTTTTGCGTTTTATGAATTTCAACTCCGTTTGGAATATAGTTAGTTTTGCGATTATATTTTTGCATAAAGTAATCTTGCGCCGATTTGGATAATACGATAATCTCGTCAGCATATTTGACGGCTCGCTTCTCACCTTTTTTGATAAAATTAGAAGCGATTTTATTTTGCTTAACTCGTTTCCAGTCTAGACCATGAATGGTTACGATAACTTTTTTCTTGCTAAAACATTTAATAATCCAGCACCAATAGGCCGGTCCTTCAGTATGATAATGTACGATATTAACGTCACTTTTTAATGCTCGCATAGTTGCAAAGAAAGATGACGAGAAGGCCTCCAAACATTTTTTATGGATAGTTTTTGGACTATTTTTGTATGAGCGGTTATAGCAGGTTACATCGTAGCCTTTTTTATTGAGACGAGTCGACAGCTCTTCAACAACGACTTCTACTCCACCAATGTTTGACGGGGTATATTTTTGCCCGATCATTGCTATTTTGAGCTGTTTAGACATGTTAGTTATAATTATATAATACTGCCAGTATTTGGCGCGGCTAGAAGTAGCGGAATATCTACATTAATTGGAGCGCCTAGCGTTTCGCCGATAACCGGAATGAGACGGATAGTATTTACTGTGGCGAGATCTAGGTTAGTAAAATTCAGCGAATGCTCAGTAGTGATACCTAGGATTGTGTCGTTTAGTACTACAATGATGCGTTCGGCGTTGGTGGTGAGATTGAGATAAAAAACTTCGTCGATTAATTCAGTGCGGGTGATGGTTATAGTTGGCGTCGTTTCGTTGCTGGTGGAAGTAGGAGTCGCAGAAAATTCTAGAGTTGGCAAGCTGTCGTAGCGCGTAATAATGTGGTCGGTAAGGAGGCTGAGATTATCGTTGATTGATACAACTCGGCCGTCGGTGGCAGTGGCTAGACTCTGGTAAGTTTCCAAATTCGTATCATTCGTAATAATGTAAAAATTGACTGGGTCGATACTTCTACTTAGGGCTACAACGTCTTCAAAACCAATTCCGTCTAAGTCCGGCAGATGGTAGCCTGCGTCAGTCAGTACCACTACCGATTTGACTGCGCCATAGTGCCAGCGCAGACTCCGCATGAGAGTATACGAAGCGGAGAGCAGTGATTCTAATGTATCTCCACCGCCATCTACCGTAATAGAATTAATTAGGTCTTCGATATTTTCCGGTGTGCAAGTTTCAAAATTGCAATATTCGTGCGGAGTATAAGGATCGCCTAAATCGCGATAATCATAAAGCGCGACGCGGCCATTTGAAGAAAAAGTTTCGTTAGCGAGGCGCAAAGCTTCGGCTTTGTAGCGGTTAATAATACCAGCCATCGAGCCGGTAGAATCGATTAAAATTGCGGTGTCGTGTGGCGCAAGATAGGTACGATTTAATTTGTAGTGATCAATAATTTTGTTGTAGATTTTGCGTGAAGCGTCTTCGTAGAGTCCGTCATCGATGTAGCGAAGATGTTCGCTTAGACTAAAAAAGCGCGAACACATGATGTCATGTTTGTTACACCAAGTGCCGAGCTTGCCAATAAAATTATCTGGTTGATAGCTACGTACGCCGCCAAGTAAACCTTCGTAAACACGACATTCTGGCACGTAGGCGCGGTAGTCCGAAAAGTTTTCGCCTAGGCAAGCCTTAGGGATAATTCCCTCTCCTTCTGGTAAAAATAGTTTAGGATCGCCAAAAGTAGCGGCATAAATGATGCGCTCCGGAATTAATTTTGGGAGGGCCTTAATAATTACCATGGCACCCTGCGAATAGCCGCCTAAAATATATCGCGTGTTAGTGCAACTACCATTTACTAATGAGACGAGATTGTCGGTTCCGATTTTAACGCTATCGCCAAAATTATAAGCTTCGCCACTACTAATGGCGGCACCAAGCATATTATCTAAATGGTCTAGTCCCACGGACACGGCCGGATAATTGAGATCAATAAAATCATAATCGAGGCCGAGCAAATCAATCTTTTCTTCAATGGTATTTTTGAATTCTAAATAGTCGGCCGAATCGTAGGCGCCGCCGCCAGACCCGCGTGCAAAGACGATGCGCAAATCTGGGCAACTAATAGCACTAACGACGCGGCTCGGCAATGTGCCAGCAAGAAATCCGAGGCTAATAATAAATAGTTTAATTTTGGTCACAGTATTCCTCCAGTTAATTGACGGGATTATTAGCATACATCTAGCAGGAATCAACCCCCGACGTGTTATAATGAGGTAAAACGGAGGCAATATGAATCAGAAGCAACGCGAGTGGGATGAATATTTCTTGAAAATCGCTGAGACGGTTGCGCTTAAATCCAAAGACCCGTCTTCTAAAAATGGTTGCGTAATTGTGGACCAAAATAAGCGTGTAGTGTCGATGGGGTATAATGGCTTAATCCAGGGTGCTGATGAATCTAAAATGACACTTTCGGAACGTCCGATGAAGTATTATTTTGCTACGCACTCCGAGATTAATGCCGTACTATTTGCTAAGCGTGATTTGGCTGGCTGTACGATTTACAATCGCATGGCGACTTGCGAGAACTGTCTTAAATATTGTTTGCAGGCCGGAATCAAACGTTTTGTGTATCAGCAATTCCGCGTGAATTCGTTTACGAGCGACAAGAAAAAATCTATGACTAATTACGATACCGATGAAGCGATTGTGAGAATGCTTGCTGCGATGCCAGAAGTTCAAACGTTAAATATTACCAACGGCAAAACTTATATTGAAGATATTTTGGATTACTACGGTAAGGATTCAGAAGAATACGCCAAATTGTCTAAGTGGCTTACCAAATAATTTCGGGATAGCCCCATTCGGCGAGTTTTTGATTGCATTTTGAGAATGGTTTACTGCCAAAAAATCCGTTATAAGCCGAGAGCGGTGATGGATGAGCGGATTCGATAATAAAATGTTTGCTAGTATCGATGAGTGCTTTTTTGGCACGTGCGTCACGACCCCACAAGATAAACACTAAGCGTGGAGCGGTTTCGTTTAAATATTTAATAGTAGCCTCGGTAAAAATTTCCCAACCTTTACCACGGTGTGAACCGGCTTTGTGGGCTTCTACGGTGAGGACGTTGTTTAGTAGTAAGATTCCCTGGTCTTGCCAAGGTTTGAGGTTGCCAGTCTTGATGGTGTGCGCGCCAATATCGGAATCAATTTCTTTGTAGATATTAACGAGTGACGGTGGGATGGGTGCAGAATTTGGCACAGAAAAAGCTAGGCCCATGGCAGCTCCGGGCGTATGATATGGATCTTGGCCAAGAATGACGACGTGGACTTGGTTCAAATCGGTAGTAAAAGCAGAAAAAACTTGCGACTTGGCTGGAAAAATTGTTTTTGAAGCATATTCGGCGTGCAAAAAATCGGACAGCTCTTTAAAATAAGGTTTGCTGAATTCGGATTCTAAAAAAGGTTTCCAGGAAGGATGCATTTTAGAGCTCGAACAATTTCTTTAGGCGCTCAAAGACTTCTTCTGGCGTGCCAGCGGCGGAAAGAGTTGGAATATTGTATTTTTTGGCAACGTCGAGATAGGATTGGTTGATTTTTTGTTGGAACTCAGATGGTTTGGATTTCCAAATTTCTTTGGTAGTGCGTTCGCCCTGAGCGGCACGGCGGGCGGCGCGTTCTTCTTCGGTTAAAGTAAGGATGACGATTTTGTCTGGATGGAAATAACGTTCTGGCAGAATGGCTTTGTGGGATTTAATGATAGCGGATTTGCTCATGCCGCCGACATAGCCCATGTAAATTAAAGTTGATAACCAGTTGCGCGTAGTAATAACTATGTCGTTGTTTTTTAGAGCCGGTTCAGCAATAGTACGCCACTGCTCGTAACGATTGATAAGATAAAGGAGTGAGTGAGTGCGGTTATCGATGCCCTGATCGCTACCGTAGTTGAGTTCGGCGATTTTGGCAAGAAAAGGATTAGTGGAATTAGTGCCGGATTCGGGATAACAGTAAACATTTTTTCCTTGCGACTTAAGGTATTCAACTAGAAGTTGCGCCTGAGTGTCTTTGCCAGTACCATCCTGGCCTTCAATTACGATATGCATGAAAACCTCCTATATATAATATATATTATAGCAAAATTAATCTTCGGTGAATTGGGAATTGTAGAGTTCGGCGTAGAAACCACGCTTTTTTAGTAGCTCGTCGTGATTGCCTTGTTCGATAATATTACCATCTTTCATGACGAGAATGAGGTCGGCATTACGAATAGTGGAAAGACGATGTGCGATTACGAACGAAGTGCGGCCTTTAGTGAGTTTTTCAAAGGCGGCTTGCACGAGTTGCTCGGTACGAGTGTCAACGTTCGAAGTGGCTTCGTCCAAAATAATCATTGGCGGATCGGCTACCATGGCACGAGCAATGGTGAGGAGCTGTTTTTCGCCAGCCGAGATGTTGTCGGAATCTTCATTGATTAAGGTGTCGTATCCGGCACTAAGCGATTCGACTACGTGATGAACGTCGCTATTTTTGGCGGCGCGTTCGATGTCGGCTCTCGAAGCATCTTGTTTACCGTAGCGGAGATTGTCAGTAATCGAGCCGGAGAAGAGCCAAGTGTCTTGGAGTACCATGCCAAAGAGCTGGCGCACGTCAGCACGTTTCATTTCGCGCGTTGGGATACCATCGATAGTAATGTAACCAGAATCCGGATCGTAGAAACGCATCAATAGATTAATAACGGTGGTTTTGCCAGCGCCAGTAGGCCCAACGATGGCGACTTGTTGACCGGGCTTAATGCTGGCCGAAAAATGCTCAATGATAGGGTTTTTCTTGTCGTAACTAAAACAGACATCGTGAAATTCGACAGCGCCGCGTGGAGTACTAATAGTTTGAGCCGGGACCATATCTGGCTCTTCTTCTGGTTCGTCTAAGAATTCAAAAATGCGTTCTGCGGCAGCGAGGAGAGCTTGCAAAGTAGATACAGTTGAGGCAACTTCGGTGATTGGGCGGTTAAATCGGGAGACGTATTGGATGAAAGCTTGCATATTGCCAATGCTAATGTGGCCGTCAATCACGAGATAGCCACCAACAATACAAGTTACGACGTAGCCAAGATTGGTAAAAATGTGTGTAATTGGGAATGAGAGTGATGAGAAGAATTGGGCCTTCCAGGCGGTGGTGGCGAGTTTGTCGTTGGTCTTTTTGAAGTCGTCTTTGGCAGCTTCCTCGTGCGAGTTGGCTTTGAGAATTAGGTCGCCAGCGTAGTTTTCTTCGATTTTACTATTTAAAATACCCAGCGTGGCTTGTTGTTCTTGGAAGAATTTTTGTGCGAAGCCGGCAATCTTCCCTACTACTAGAACAGACAAAGGAATTACTACAAACGAAATGAGTGATAGTGGCACCGAGATGGTTAGCATTACGACGATGATACCTACGAGCGTAGTGAGGCTTAGTGAAATGTCGGCAATTTCTTGTGAAAGCGAGTTGTCGAGAACTTCGACGTCGTTAGTCATGCGTGAGAGAGTGTCGCCGAATTTGTGTTTATCAAAATATGAAATTGGCAGGCGCGAGATTTTTTCAATAATTTGGTTACGTAAACCGCGAGTGTATTTAGCGGTGACAATAGCTAAAATGTAAGCCTGAGCGTAGCCGAGTACGGCTGAGCCAAGGAAGAGACTAATGATGAGTGCGATTTTGCCAGCAATGGCACCCCAGTCGATGTTTGGATAGGTAGAGACGGCAATATTAGTCATGTCGCCAAGCAGTTTTGGCGTGAATAGACCAAGTACTGCAGAGCCAATACTAAGCACGATAGATGCAAGGATGGCAAAACGGAATGGCTTGATAGACTTTAGGAAGGCTTTGAAAGCAAACTTGCTGTTTTTAACTTTAGGCATTGGCCTCCTTTAGCGCTTCGGCATATTCTTGGTCAGATAATTGGGATTTGACGATTTCTTGATAGACTTTGCAGGATTTTAGTAGTTCGAAGTGGGTGCCTTTACCGACGATTTTGCCATTTTCGAGAACCACAATTTGATCAGCGTCTTTAATGGTGTTGATGCGTTGGGCTACGATTAGGGTGACGGATTTAGCTGTGATTGGCTTCAACGCTTCGCGGAGTTTTTTGTCGGTCTTCATGTCGAGAGCTGAGAACGAATCGTCAAAGACGAAAATGTCTGGTTTTTTACAAATTGCACGAGCAATAGAAAGACGTTGCTTTTGTCCGCCAGAAACATTGGTGCCGCCCTGAGAAATGTGAGCATTATAATTATCGGGAAGTTTTTTAATAAACTCTTCGCTCTGCGAAATGCGAGCAGCTTCTTCGATATCAGCCATGGTGGCATTAGGCGCACCAAAGGCAATGTTGGATTTGACGGTGCCAGAAAATAGTACGCCGCGTTGTGGTACGAAGCCAATTTTGTCCATCAAATCTTGCTTGGAAAAATCTTTAATGTTGATGCCGTTAATAATGATTTCGCCGTTCGTGGCTTCATAGAAGCGCGGAACTAGGTTGATTAAAGTGGATTTACCGGAGCCGGTAGAACCTACAAAAGCTGTAACTTCACCAGCTTTGGCGGTAAATGAAATATCGGAAAGAACTTTTTCGTCGGCGTCAGCATATGAAAAATCGACATGACGGAATTCTACAGAAGACTGTTGGTCTGGTACGCCAGCGGTTTGGTTTTTCCAGTGGATTTTGGAATGAATTTTAAGGACTTCATTGATACGGCCAGCTGAAACATTGGCGCGTGGAAGCATGACAAACAAAATTGAAAGCATCAAGAATGACATCATAACGTGAGTAACATACTCGGCAAAGGCGGTCATATTGCCAAGATAGGCAAAATCTTTGGAGAGCAAAGAAATACCAAACCAAATACAAAGTAGAGCAGTGCCGTTAAAAATGATATTCATAAGTGGATTTTGTAATTCAAGAATTTTGTCGACTTTCATCAAAAGTTCGGTAAGGTCGTTGTTGGTTTTCTTGAATTTCTTTTGCTCGAGAGCTTCATTATTAAACGCGCGGATTACGCGAAGGCCGGTGAGGTTCTCACGCGTAAGCATGGTGATGCGGTCGATAAGTTTTTGGAAGACTTTGAATTTTGGAATTAGTACAGACATGATTAGGATGACGGATGCGAGAATCGAGAGTACGCCTACGGCGATAATCCATGACATGTCCGGTGCGGTGCGGAAGGCCATAACAAGCGAAACGATACAAAATAGTGGCGCGCGAAGCATCATGGATAAAATCATAGTAGTAACTTGCTGGACTTGGTTAATGTCGTTGGTGGTGCGAGTAATGAGTGAAGCTGTGCTAACTTTTTGAGTATCAGTAATATCTAGGTAGATGACTTTGGAGAAAAAGTCTGCGCGTAAGTCACGTGCAAAATTGGCGCCGATGCGAGCGGAGAAAAAGTTAGAAATAAGCGACGCGGCAGCAGAGGCTAGCGCAAGTAAAAGCATTTGTAAGCCAATGTTCCAAATCACTGCAGAGTCGCCTTTAACGATGCCGTCGTTAATAATTCCGGCCATGAGCGCTGGCAGACGCAAAGTAGAATAAACTTGCGCGCCAGTAGTAACAATCAAAATAATAGCTTGTAGCCAATAAGGTCTTAAATAACGAAAAAGTCTAAACATAAAAGCTAATTAATTATAGCACATTAATGATGCAGAATTTCGTTGATCTTAGATTTAGCTAACTCTACGGATTCCGGTACTGGTTCGCCCATCCAAAGCAGCTCGTCTGGATATAGATAACCATATTGGTGAGATTCAGTTTCTAGCATGGTATATTGAGAAATTTTCCATTTAATTCCCTCGTCAAGCTGAAGACGAATGAGCTTGGCGATGTTCTCGCTAGAGATGTCGGTTTGAAGGTTGCGAGAGGCGGCATCGAGAATGTCGAGATATTTACCGGCTAGGAAAATTGGATTACTGATTTTGTCGATGATTTTGGAAATGACTTGGCCTTGATTGGCGGCGCGGTGCATGTCGCCGGTGAAGTAAGTTTTTCGTTCCCTAGCGAAGGCGAGAGCGCATTCGCCATCAACGTGATTGATGCCGATTTGGAACCAGCATTTTGGATATTGTTTGGACTGGAATACTGCGTCTGAGTCGATATCGAGCCCACCAATGAGATCAACCATTTCGAGAACGGTGTCAAAATTTACACGAATATAATAATCGATATTAATTCCTAGATAATCTTCAACAGTGGCAACGGTGGATTGCACACCATAGATGCCGGTATGGGTGAGTTTATCTTTTTGTCCGACGCCGTGTACTGGGATGTAATAATCTCTTGGAATATCGATAAAGAGAATTTCTTCAGAAACGGGGTTGATAACGGCAATAATATTAACATCGCTACGACCGCTAGTTGTAGCGATATCGCCACCCTGGTCTATCCCGCTAATATAAAACATGAACGGCGTATTGGTGATGTCTTCCACTTGTACGGCGTTAGTGTATTCATTGTTGGAAATAGAATTTAGCATAGTAAAAGTTTTTTCGAGGTAAAAAATGCCAAACGAAAAGACGGCCAGAAGGATAGTTTCTAATATAATGCCGATAATAAGGAGCCATTTTTTGACGCCACGAAGTGTGCAAAGTAAAGTGAGCGCTACAATAACTATTACAACAATAATCCAAATCGGAATGAGATATTTGGCTGGCAAAATACCGGACAATGCAACTCTAATAAAGGCAAATAACATGGCCGCAATGTTTAAAAAGAAGAGGAATCTTGCGAAAAACAATAAAACTCTGTGTGATTTTGGCAACATATTATATGAATTATAACATGAGGCTGATGATTATGCTTCGGGCTTTTGGTGATTATTTTTGGAGCTCGGGATGGCGGCGTTTTTCGAGATACATTTCGAGGTAGAAAATACCACCAGCAATGATGTATGAATAGAACGAGAAGAAGCGCCAGAAGAGCATAGCCCAGAACACGTAGCCGGATGACAGGGCGGAAAACACGAGATAGAAGGTGCCTTCGGCGGCGCCAGCGTTGCCTGGAGTTGGAATAAAGTAGACAGCAGAAGTGACAGCTACGGTGAGAATGAAACATGAAGCGAAGCCGACCTCACCGCCAAATGCGGTTAGGACAAAGAACGGAATGGATGAGATTAAAATATGGAACCCGACGGACAGAAGGATGGTTTTGAGGAAAAGTCCTGGAGTTTTGAGAATTAATTTGACGCAGCGAGCATATTCATTGACGCCGTCCTCGGCTTTTTTGATAGCCTTGTCGCGGTCTTTGATGACGTGAATTTTGGCGAGGAACTTGACGCCAAGGTTGATAATCTCGGCGGTAGATTTTGGCAAGAAAGTAGCAATTAGCACAGCGATTGGCCAAAAAGCGTAGAAAATAAGGCCAAAACAAGCCGTAGCGATAAGAGTAGCATTATTAGTAACGGTGCTAGCCAGCAAGAAGCAGATAAGTGCGATAAGAATGAAGCCGATTTGCCCAGAAATCATGCCGATGATTGGAATGGTGGTAGCAATGCCGGATGGCAAGCCGGATTTGTTCATGTGGTAGATTTGGAACGGTTGGCCACCAATAGCGGCTGGAGTGATGTTGTCGTAATATTTACCAATAATAATAGTGCGGCGAGCAATTTTCCAGGCGTTTTTGAGAGCCGAATTGGATTTGTCTACGGTCTTGCGCATGAGCAAAACGTATTTGTAGATTTCGATAGTAAGCGCGCCGAGAAAAGCGATAATAGCCGGGATGAGCATCCACCATTTGATGTGAATGTCCGAGAATTTAGCGGCGTTTTCGGAATTGCCGAATTCAGAAAAAGCAGTGATCGCAATAACGGCAATATTGATCAGGACAAAAACGAGAGTGAGCAAAATTTTACGGGAAGCTTTGATTTTTTTAAACATGTTATTCTCGGGCGGATTTGATATTTGGATATTCTTCTACGAGTACGCGGATACAGCCGGCGATTGGAATGGCAATGATGGCACCAAGCAGGCCAAACATGTACATACCAATGACCATGGCGGCAAGAATAGCTACGGCTGGAAGATTCAAGGCGTCGCCTTGGATCTTTGGTGCGATGACGTTGTTTTCGATTTGAGCGTAAACAATGTAGGCAGCTAGATAAATGACGGCGGCGATTGGGTTAGTAAAGGCGATCACGAGGCCAATTAAAGACGCGCCGATGACTTGGCCAAACATTGGGATGAGATAAAGGATGAAGGCGATCATGCCCATTGGAATGGCAAGAGTTGATGGCATATGGAAGATGAGCGTAAGAATAAGTACGAGCACAGCGGTGGCAGCACCATCAATAAGGGCGACTAAAGCTTGGTGTGAGACGTAGGTGGAGATGACGTTGCTCATGCGTTCAAGGATATGCTTGGCTACGGCAACTGGTTTTTGATCTTCTTTGCGGGAACCGAGGCTTTTCCAAAGAGTGTTGGTGATGGTTGGGCCTTCGAGCATGAAGAGGAGAGTGAGGACGAGGATTAGGACGCCTTTAGTAATAATATCAGTAATGGTGCTGAGGCTAGTCACAATGGTGCTGCCGAGATTGCCAAAGATATTATTAGACAAAGCGGAGAGGTTTTTGTTAATTTCCTCTTGGAGGTTATTGATGCCGATGGATTTACCAAAATTATTAATACCGTCCCAACCGTCGATGCGTTCGTTGAGCGTGGTAGGAAGCTGATTGATGAATTTAGAAGTTTCATTAACCACGACTGGACCGGCGATAGCAATAATTGAAATGAAGGCAACGACAATAATCGTGTAAGCGAGGACAGCGGAGGAAGTCTTGTGGGAGTTGTCAGTACCAAAATGTTTAGTGAAAAAGTTGTTTAACTTTCTGACGAGTGGTTTTAGGGCAATGGCAAGGAAAATCGAAATGCCGATAATGATGAGACCAGTGAGAGCTTTGTAAAGGAATAAAATAACTAGCCCAATTCCTAGTAGGATTAACCAAAAACGAATCAATGTCCTGGTGTCGATCTCGACAGTTTGTTTTGTCATGTATGCCTCCTTATTGATTTGATTATATCATGTTATAATGGCTGTGATGAAAAAAGTTTTAATGCATACTTGTTGTGCGCCCTGTAGCGTATACTGTATTGATTCCCTGCGTGCGGAAGGTATTGAGCCGACGATTTTTTGGTACAACCCAAACATCCATCCATATATGGAATACAAAGCTCGCCGCGATTGCCTTAAAATGTATGCATCGTCGATTGGTGTGGAGGCGATTTTTAAAGAAGAATACGGACTAGATAAGTTTTGTGCGGCGGTGTCTGGTGATATTGCTGGGCGCTGCGTGAATTATTGCTATCCAACACGTATTGGCGAGACGGCGCGCTATGCAGCAGAACATGGATTTGATGCTTTTACGACCACTTTGCTAGTTTCGCCATATCAAAAGCATGAGGCTTTGAAAGCAGAGTGTGAAAAGATGGCAAAAAAATATGGCGTGGAGTTTATTTATCGTGATTTTAGAGTAGGGTTTCGCGAAGGACAGGCCAAGGCGCGTGAACTTGGAATGTATATGCAAAAATATTGTGGGTGTGTGTTTTCGGAAGAGGAACGCTACCAAAAACAAATTGCCAAAGACCGCGACTTGTCAGATGTAGAATAAGGGCTTACGGTTGAATTTAAGGTGAAAAAATGGTAGAATATTTTTTATGCTAGTCTCAGACTTTAACTATGATTTACCAGAGGAAAGGATTGCGAAATTCCCTCCTACCGTGCGCGGCACAACGCGTCTGATTGTGCTGGACCGTAAAACTGGCAAATATCAGGATTCGTATTATCGTAATTTGGATGAATTTTTGCAGGCTGGAGACGTGTTAATTTTGAACGATACGCGCGTGATGCAGTCTAGACTATTTTGTGAGCTACCGGACGGTCGTGAACGTGAGCTAGTAGTGCTCGAAAAACATGGCGACGAGCCACAACGCGTGATGTATCGCGGTAAATTGCATGACGGTGACATTTTAACTGTAAAAGATACTGATGAAAAGGTGAAAATTGTTAAAATTCTTGGTAATGGTATTGCCGAAGTAGAGTCTGAAACCGATCTTAACATTTTGACCGAAAAATATGGCAATGTGCCTTTGCCGCCATACTTACATCGTGATGCAACCGAAGCCGACAAAGAACGCTATCAAACTGTATGGGCCAAGAATATGGGTTCGGCGGCGGCACCAACGGCTAGCCTTAATATGACTGATGATTTGTTGGAGCGTTTGCGCGCTAAAGGTGTGAAAATTTGTTATTTAACACTTCATGTTGGGCTGGGAACATTCCTACCGATTCGTA
>Ga0265298_10001143_pt1 | contig 39094 bp, 25 predicted proteins | sample AusTroGonzalo_MG_3_FD_193486 | JGI IMG/M metagenome (GOLD analysis project Ga0265298, IMG submission 193486) | Bovine rumen microbial communities from tropical cattle in Woodstock, Queensland, Australia - Gonzalo_01 | ecosystem: Host-associated > Mammals > Digestive system > Stomach > Rumen ... | reverse complement strand
TGCACCGGAATATCATACGGTTCCGCTGATCCACGGCGCGCGAGCCAGGGAACGGAAACGCAATTTCAGCATGTGGGAAGGTCCGTCGCGGAAACTGCTGGAAGCGGCGATGAAGCAGACGGGACCGGACACGGCATTTGCGATCCAGCTCGGAGATATTGGACAGGGCGACTGCGATACGCCGGAACTGCATGAGGATATGCTGAAAAAAGCGTTCGAAACGGTTCGGAATTATTTTCCGTCGCACCGTTTTCTGGTCATAAAGGGAAATCACGACGTCCGCGAACTCAGAACAGTAAACGATCCGGGTCCGGTGAAAAAAGCGCTGCTGCCGTTGGTGGCTGCGGAACTCGGAGTTGCGGAACTTGCCGACGGAAACTATGCGTTCCGGCGTGGGAAGGATCTGTATATTGCCGTGGACGGATTCATCAACTCGACGATAATAGAACCGAGGGACTTGACGCTCAACCGATACCTCGCTCAAAAAGGAATTGCCGGATTTGTGAAGAAAACGCTCGAGGCGAATCCGGAAACACGGTATGTGTTTCTGCTGTCACATCTGCCCGTGATGCCCGTGGCGTTCCGCAATCCGTTCTGGGTCCTGCCCGGCTATCAGGAAATCATCGACATGCTTGAAAAACGACATGCTGTGATTCTGGCGGCACATACACACCAATTCTCCCTCACTACCAGAAAAACGGCCGTCGGCCAAATTGCGCAGCTTATCACGACCAGCATGGGCTGCCACTGGACTCCCGGTCACAAAATCAATGTCGCCATGAACCTTGACCAATTCCGTGATGCCGTAAAAAAATACAAAAAAGCCGCACCGGAAATTCCGGCGAAGCTCAATGCCATGCTTGACAAGGCCGAATTCAATATCCGCGTTTTCGAACTGAAATCAGGCTTCACTGTGCTGGACATCGACGACAGCCGTGTGGAAGCCCGCATTTACACCGATGACTCCGGCATCCCTGCGCTGACGGAAGTTCTGACCGAAAACAAGTAACACTGTGTTCAAAAATGTCCGTGCCGCGGGCAGACGTCAGTCTGTTCTCGACGATTTTTCTTAACCAACAGAAATCCCTGAAGGGCCACTACTATATGTCATTGGAAGGAAAACGAGATATGAGACCACAGTTTGCAATTGCTTTGTTCGCCGCTGTGCTGTCGCTTTCGGCACAGGTCAGAATCATCAACACACCATTGCCGCTGGGCGGCGATCCGGACGCCGCCGGTTGGAAAGACGTTCCGGAACAATCGGACTTCAAACTGCTCAAATCCAGCGGGAAGACCAAACCGGAGGTGCAGACCTCTTTTAAAGTCGCTGCGGACGCGGACAATCTGTATCTGAGCATTCTGTGCGAGGAAAGCCGGATGGACAAACTCCGCAAATCGAAATCCCCGTCCGCAATGTGGAGTACCGACTCGGTGGAGATCTTTCTGGCTCCGACCGGTCAACCCGATGAATTTTACCAGTTCGCAGTCACCGCAGGCAACCTCCGCCACACGATGTTCTACGGCGAAGCTGGCGTGATCCGCCCCGACCCGTATCGGCCGTTCTGGGAATCGGAAGTCTTTTACGGCAAGGATCACTGGCTGGTTCAGCTGAAGATCCCGTTCAGTGCATTTTACATGACGCGCAATACGAAATGGAAATCCGACTGGCTGCTGAACATCACACGGTCGCGAATGCCGGTCCGGGAACTTTCCACCTGGAGTCCGCTGGTGAGCAAGTTCATGGAACCGCAGAACTTCCGGAAAATCACCGGTTTCCCGGAACGGAAGGCGAATCAGGACGTGGCGATCCTGAAGGTGAATCCGGTGATTCAGAACTTCACCGGCGGGGTGTATTCCGGTCCGCTGGAACTGAGCGCGGAAGTGAACCCCGCGGCGGCTGGGACCTATGATCTCAAGGTGGAGGAACCGGACGGTAAAAGTTCCGATCATGCCGTCACCCTGAAAGGCGGGATGAACAAGATCGATTTGCCGAAGGTTGAATATCTCTGCAAATCCGGCAGCCGGCCCCTGCTCAAACTGACGTTGAAATCACGCAAGACCGGCGTGTCCTTCGGACGGCATTATCCGGTTGAAATCGAATATGAGCCGATCCGGGCCGAATTCGCCGCACCCGGTTACCGCCGGAATTTCTATCCGGGCCAGGATCATTCCAAAATCAGCGGACAGCTGAGACTGCGGATATCGTCCGCGCAGCAGCAAAGTTCCGAAGTTCGAATGACTCTTTCCGGCGGCGGACTGGCGAAGAAAACGCAGACCTTCAAAGCGGACCGCGAAAGCATCCCGTTCTCGTTCGACAGCAGCGCGCTGGCCGAAGGCGGCAAAGCGGTGCTGACCGTGAAACTGATCGACGGTGACAAGGAGATCGCCTCCGTTTCGCAGCCCATCACCCGTCTGAAAAAAAAATCGGGGTCGATGGTCTGGATCGAAAACGGCGTCATCGTGAAGAACGGCAAGGTGTGGTATCCCCGCCACATCTATGCGATGGGCTACCGGGGCGGCAAAGCGTTTACGGAACGCTTCAAGTCGGACGATCTTGCCGCTTCTCCGTTCCGGATGGCCACACTCGAACCCGGCCGGCTGGTCAGGGGGATCGATACGAAAGAAGCAACCAGGGATGTCAAGCCGTCTCCGGAACTGTTCAAGAAAGTCCGGAAAGTCGTGGTAAGCAAGCGGAACGATCCGGATTTCGATTTCTACTACATCAGCGACGAGCCCGAATGCAGGCGGATCTCGCCGGTTTACCTGAAATACATCTACAATTTCGTCGGCGAGCTGGATCCCTACCACCCTGTGGTAACCTGTACACGTTCGGCAGACCGTTATATCGACTGCGCGGATATTTTTTCCACACATCCTTACCTCGGACCGGTTGTATCCGGCGGCAAGCGCATACTGAACACTCCCGTCGACCGGATCAGGAGTTATCTCCAGGATGTGACCCGATTCAAACGGCCCGACAAGGTCGTCGGTTTCACCGGACAGTTTTTCAGTTACAAGTTCAACAATCTGCTGGCGGATTATCCGACTTGGGAAGAAATGGAAAGCATGAGCTGGAGCGCTATCGTGCAGGGTTCGCGTTTCCATTATCCCTATGCGTTTCACGACCTCGGCGACCGCCCGCAGCTTTATGAGGGATACCGCTATATCAACCAGTCGATCCGGGCGCTGGAAAAACAGCTGCTCTCCAACAAAAAGCATCCGGTGAAGACGGTCGATCCTGAAAACATGCTTGACACCCTGCTGGTCGAAGGTGACGGCGTCACGCTGCTGATCGCGGTCAACCTGAAAAACGGCCCGCTGGAAGCGATGGTCTCGGGAGAACATCTGAAACAATTCACCTCGCTGATGGAGTTCCGCGGGAACGGTTCGCGGAAGATCGTCAACGGCGAATTGAAACTGTCGCTCAAACCGTATGAATGCGTGGTGCTCACCTCGAAAAAGATGGACGCGGGGCTGAAAACGCGCGACCAGGTGGCGAAGGAGGTTTCGGACGCCAATAAAGCCCGTGCTGCCCGCGGCAACCTGCTGTTCGAAAAGGGCGCGACGTTCGAGGTTGATTCCAGTAATCCGGGCAATACGCTTGGCATCCGCAACAAACTGTTCGACGGCACTCTCGATATGCTCGGCTGGTCGGGCAAAGGCTACTCCAAGGATCACTGGTTCGAGCTGAATTTCCGGGAAAGTCCGCCGGCTTTCTCCAAGATCGGGATCTACGGCTTCAATGTCGACCGGCCGACAGTCCGGATCTGGAAATTCGGGGAATGGAAGACACTGACACCGAAAAAAACCGACAAGACGAAATATTCCACCGTGCTGGATTTCGGCGAGGAGCTGAAATCGGTCAAGGTCCGGATCGACTTCTCCGTGGAATCCAGGCAGACCCCGATCGAACTGTATGAAATCGAACTGATCAACGATCATGGACCGAAGGATCGCGGCAGCAGCGCGTCAGCCCGCGGGAGCAGTTCGGGCAAAAGGACCGAACAACAGGCTGACAACACGCTGTGGGAGGAAAACGGCAAGAACATCGCGGTCGGTCCGAAGCCCGGTTTCAAACGGTGGCTGGTCTCCCCGGGCGGAAAAGGTCTGGAAATCAAACCGAAGGAACACGGCAATGGGTTCAGTTTCTTCGCCCCGGACGGCAAAGGGCGCAAGACCCTTACCCGCGTAAACTTCTCCTCCGATTATCCGTATCTGGTCTGCCGCATAACGGATTTCGAAATGCTGAAGGGATACCGCAACTGGACCTTGCGCACCGATCTCGGTCCCATGATCGCCAGTCAGGTGAACGTCCTCCAAAAAGGCATTTTCGTATACGATCTATACCAGAACCTGCCGGAAAAGGAAGCGATGAAAAAAGCCGGCTACATCCACTTCTGGGTCTACAATCTCCGGCTCGAGCTTGAATACATCAAACTGGTGAAGAAGCCCGATTATGTGGTCCGTGCGGAATGTGCCGATCCGGAAATCAAACCGGGGAGCAAGGTGAAATTCACGGCGGAACTGGCGGAAGAGGCGGAGGATGTTTCGATCAGCCTGATGACCTCGGGACAGCCGAAACCGGTTCAAATCAACGGGAAGGTCAAGATCCAGCTGAAACCCGTTGACAAAAACCGGAAAGTCTGGACGGCGGAAATCGAGTTCCGGAAAATCGGACTCAAAAAAGCCGTGCGGAGACATCAGATTTTTATGAAGATGGATATACTTGGCGGCGGCCTGGACGAACCGGTCTGGGTCGGCCTGCCGTATCCGGTCGAACCTTGAAAAAATGAGCTTTACAGCTCTGGAGGGCATAATATGAAAGCACCTGTATATCTGGTTCCGTTTTCCCACCTGGACCTGTTCTGGGCGGGGAGCCGGGAGGAATGTCTCACCCGCGGCATCGAAATCATCCGCACGGCATTGCGGCTGCTCCGGAAATATCCGGATTACCGTTTCCTGATCGAATCGGCGAGTTTTCTGGAATTTTTCTGCGACTGCTGTCCGGACGAGGTGGAAGAATTGAAACGCTTTGCCGCCGAAGGCCGTCTGGAAGCGGTTCCTATGCGGAGCATCGTCTACACGCAGCTGCCGTCCGGAGAAACCTTGATACGGAATTATCTGCGCGGCCATCAGATCGTCCGGGAACGGCTTGGCGTATGCGGCAGAATCGCCACGCTCTCCGATATTCCCGGCGTGGCGCCGCAGCTGCCTCAGATCGCCGCGAAATGCGGATTTGCAGGATTGTTTCTCTCCCACGGCACCCCGCCCCACACCGACTGCGTCGAATATGCTGCACTGGACGGCACTGTAATCCCGACCTATGCGCCGATCCATTACGCACGGGCGCGGCATCTTTTTGCGGGTGCGGCGGATTACGACGCCATGTGCGCCAATGAAGCGAAGATCGAAGGGGAACTCGGCGGGGTGGATTACCCTCAGCTCTGCCAGTTCGGCTCCGACCTGATGGTCATCAATGAAAACGTCCCGGAAAATTTCCATCGCTGGAACGAGGACGGGCACCATCCGTTCCTCTTTTCCACGCTGACCGAATATTTCGGCAATCATTTCCGGGCGAAAGACCGGATCTCAGGTGAAATCCCGTCCTTGTGGCCGAATGTGGAAAGTTCCTGGCCCGATCTGTGGCCGGCGGACCGCGGGGCGGAAACCGCATTGTTCACGGCGGAATACTTTCTGGCACGGCTGCCGCAGCCTCGTAAGACGGAATTTTTACGTCAGGCGTGGGATTGGCTGCTGGATGCGATGGACCACAACCAGAATGGTACGGGAGGCGAACCCGCCGACCGGGAAAAGAAAGCCCTGAAAGAAACCGCCCGGATGACTGCGGAACGTCTGGCCCGCGAAGCCGCCATGCGGATCGCCGCAAAAGTTGGAGCGCAGCGGCAGGGCGCGTTCCCCATCGTCCTGTTCAACACCCTGTCCTGGACCCGCCGCGAACTGGTCCGGGCCCGGACCAGCCTCTATGGAAAGAACTTGATGAGAATGGAGGGACTCAAAGATAACAATTTCCGTCTGATCGATGCGGCAGGAAAAGAACATCCGTTCCGGCTGGTGAAACATCTGCGCGGCTCGGCCGATTCCATCGAAATCGAGTTCACTGCCGAGGTTCCCGCGTTCGGCACCGCTTGTTATTATCTGGAAGTTGGCGAACCGGCAGCGTCCGAACCGCCTTTTGAGGTCATTGATCCGCGCATCGACGAGAAAATGCAGCCGCACGGCTATGCCGCTCCGATTCGGATCCGGAATGCTTTCTGGCAGCTCGAGATCGACCGGGTGACCGGCGAGCTTTCCATCTTTGATGCGGACGGGAAACCTTATATCGAACGCGCCGGGATCGTGGGGCTGGAAGAAAAACGGGGCGATTATATTTGCAATATGGATCTCACCGGACGGAAATTTCCCGCGGTGGTCAATTCCATTTCACCGGTCCGTATTACGCCCGTTTCGGCGGAAATCGAACTTTCCGGAACGGTTTACGGATTGGCATTCACGCAGCAGATCGGACTGGCCGCCGATTCTCCGCAGCTGCGGATCACCAATAAAATCCAGTGGAAAACAGGCAATTATGTCCGTCTCGAACAGGCTTTTCCGCTGGCGGGAGATGCAAAAGCAGATATCAGTTACGGCACTCCGTTCGGAATGGTCCGTTATCCGGAAACGATCTATGAAAACGGCCTGAAATTCGATTCCATCGTAACACCCGAGCGAGGGAACAACCCCGACGATCAGATACGGAAAATCCGGCTGGCTTCGCTGTTCGTGTCGGCGAACGGCCTGACCATCGCCTGCGACCACCGGATGTGGGAGTTCGAAGACCATGAGATCCGGAACTGCATGGTGCGCGGCATCGGCTGGTGCAGCGGCGCGCATGAGATCATGGCGGACGGTTCCCGGACACCGATCCAGCGTCCCCCGGACGGCGAATATGTCTGCAACTATTTCATTACCCCCGGCATGAATCCGAAAACCGGCTGGGAAGCGGCGGCTCCGCTTTATCCGGTCGGAGTCGGCCGTTCGGATCCCGAGGGAGGAAAACTCGAACTGTTCGAACTGCCGGACACGACCGGGACCAGTCTGATCGGAGGCAATGTGAAGCTTTCCGAAGACGGTTCGGGAATCATCGTCCGCATATTTGAATCCGAAGGGAAAAACGCCGAGCTGACGCTTCCGGGTCCCTCATGGCAGGAAACCGACATGCTGGAACAAAATCCGGTTCCGGTTTCCGGTCCGCTTCATTTCAAACCGTTCGAAATCAAGACATTGTTCCTGAAACAATGATCCGCCAAGCCGGTCAGGCGAATTCCTTCGCGATCTTCTTGAGCATATCCGGGATCTTGATCTTCTGCGGACACTGTTTCAGACATTTGCCGCAGTTGACGCAGGCATCCGCCCGGGAATCTTCCGGAATGGCATTGTAGTTGTTGCTGAACAGCCATTTGTTGCCGGAGATCTTGTACTGGTTGTAAAGGCCGAAGATCTTCGGGATCTCCACGCCGACCGGACAGGGCATGCAGTATTTGCACGCGGTGCACGGCACGGCCAGCTGTTTCCGGTAGACCGCCAGCGCTTCATTGAGCACTTTCTTGTCGTTGTCCGAAAGCGGTCTGATCGGGGAGAAAGTGCGGATATTGTCTTCCATGTGTTCGGGCAGCGTCATGCCGGAGAGGATGCAGAGCACGTTCGGCAGTCCGGCCAGATAACGGAAGGCCCAGGAGGCGGTGCTGAGGTTGGGTTCGGCTTTTTTCAGGATCGCCGCCGCATCGGGGGAAAGCGAGGCCAGCGCGCCGCCGCGCAGGGGTTCCATCACGATCACCGGAACGCCCGCCTTCGCCGCGATCTCATACTGTTCGCGCGACCGGTAGAGTTCCCAGTCCAGATAATTCAGCTGAAGCTGAACGAAATCCCAGGAATGCGCCTTGATGATCTCCGCGAGCAGTTCGGGTGTGTCGTGGAACGAGAATCCGAGCTTGCGGATCTTGCCCTCTTTTTTCTTCTGCGCCAGGAATTCATAGGCTTTGTAGCGTTTGGCGGTCTTCCAGTTGGCAACGCCCATCGAATGGAGCATGTAGAAATCGAAATACGTGGTTTTGCAGCGGGCGAGCTGTTCGTTGAAGATCCGTTCCATGTCAGCGGCATTGCGGGCGAACCAGACCGGCATTTTGTCGGTCAGATAATAGGAATCGCGCGGGTAGGCCTGCAGGAGTTCGCCGAGACATTTTTCGCTGCGGCCGCCGTGATACATGTAAGCGGTGTCGAAATAATTGCATCCGGCTTTCATGGCGCTGGCGATCATCTTTTTCGCCGTGGCATAATCGATATCGGGCTTGTCCGGCGAGATCGTGGGCAGGCGCATGCAGCCGAATCCGAGCAGCGGGACACTGAGTTTCGTATTCTTATACTGCCGCCGGGTCACCTGAGCGCCCTGAGCTGAATCGGAAGTCTTGTTGCCGTCCGGTCCGGCTTTCGCCGCCAGCCTCGTCACCGGCGCCAGCGCCGCCACCGTAAGGGCGCTTTTCAGGAAATCACGTCTGTTCATAGTCTTCACTCCTCTTTTTTATCGTAACAGCCGGACCGGAAACCTTCCAGATCCAGCGTTATGAATTCGAATCCCAGTTTTTTCAGCCCGGCGGAAATCGCCATGCGGTTCCGCAGGATCGTTTCCAGCGCCTCGGGAGAGACTTCGATCCGGGCGATCCGGTCCTGAACGCGAAGCCGCAGATCGGTGTCGGCCGGCAGCAGTTTCCGGAGCAGTTCCTCGCCCTGCGCGACCTGACGGATCCGTTCGGGCGTCAGTTCCGTGCCGTAGGCGAACCGCGTGGCCAGACACGGCATCGCAGGTTTCTTCGCGCATTTCAAGCCACGCTCCGCCGCCAGCTGACGGATCTCCGCTTTCGTGAACCCCAGTTCCGCCAGCGGCGAAACAACTCCCAGTTCCCGCAGCGCCTTCCGTCCCGGACGATAGACATGCAGATCATCCCCGTTGGTTCCGTCCATGATGACTTCGAGGTGATTTTTTTCGGCATGATCCTTGAACACGCTGAAGATATGGTGTTTGCACCAGTAGCAGCGGTCGGCCGGATTGTTCCGGAGCTGCGGCAGGGACAGCGGATCACAGGTGAATTCCGCCAGCGGCACCCCGCACGACAAGGCGGTCCGACGCGCTTCGGCGATTTCATCCTCCCGCTGGAAAACGGTCCGCATGTTCAAGGCCTGCAGCGGGAACGGTTTTTCATCGCAAAGTTCCTTCAGAACGGCAAGCAGGAAAGAGCTGTCAACCCCGCCGGAAAAAGCCAAAGCGATCCCGGCGGAAGATTTTTCCCGAAGATAATTTTTCAGTTCGGCGATTCGTGTCATGATTCCGCTCCCATGCCGCCAATATAAACATTAGAGTTACTGTAAGTCAAATCGGTTCGCGGGAAAATTGTCGGAAATCGGAATAAAATGTTGTCTTTTTCATTTTTCCGCTATTGATTTTGCGTATTTCCGATGTATAGTGATACATAGTGATACAAACTGCAACATAGCAATACAATCAGGAATCAGGATGATCGAAGAACTGAGAAGAGACGAGGCGATGCCGCTGCCGGACCAGATCAGCAGCATTATCCGCACCCGGATCGAATCCGGCAAATATCAGCCCGGGAAACGCCTGGGCACCATCCGTCAGTTTGCCAAGGATTTCGACGTCAGCACCGTTACGGTGGTCAAGGCATTGGATATCCTCGAGGAAGAGACCCTGATCAAACGGGTCCCGGTCAAGGGAGTGTTCGTTTCTGAACGTCTGAAGCCGGAAAAGAAACAGCTGAACGCCTGTTTCGCCTTCCCGGAAAAAGAGATGGCACCGAAGGAACTTGCGAATGAAAACTGGGGGCTGAACTATGAACTTCACCGGGGATTGTTCGACGGCGCGCATCAATACCGGTTCAATCTGCAGTTCACCTATTTCGATGACAACCCGTCACCGGACCTTCTGGAACGTCAGAAAGAAGCCTTGCGCAAATTCGATCTGGTGATCTTTCCCGGCACCAAGCAGCTGGCAGCATTGCGGGAGGCATCCGCTCCGGAGCGGATGACCTGCTATCTTGCCGCCAGTGAAAATACCCAACCGTCGCCATCCCCCGCAGTCAGGGTGGATTACGACCGGCCGGATGCCCGGAACAAACTGTTGTCCTATTTCATGGGGACCGGCTGCCGGAGCGCCGCGGCACTGGTGAGCGACAACCCGTCTTCCGACCGGGGACCGGATTTTCTGAGGCGGCTGACTGATGCCGGGATCGATCCGAAACACTCGCTGCTCTGGACCGTCCGCCGGGATGATCCCGACCCGCTGGGAACGATCAGGGCATATTTGAAACATCGGAAACCGGAATTCATCTTTGTTCATTATACCGAGGTCATGAATCTGCTTTTCGAAGCGGCGTTCGACTTGGGCATGACCCCGGGAAAGGATTTCATCGTCACGGGAATCGCCAGCGGCATGACCTTCAACGGGTTGTTCCCGAAATTCTCTTATTTCCGCATCCCGCGTTACGAAATGGGCGTGCAGCTGATGCAGTCCGCCGACGAAATCATCCGCAGCGGCAGGAAAACCGGAACCATTCCGGAATTGAAAGTGGAATTTATCGAAGCGAAAAAAAATAGTTTTGCGAAAGGAAAGGTGCCGGCATGAAAATTCAAAACCGAACCGCAATGGAATTTTTCCATGAAAGAAAAACTTTTACGCTCATTGAGCTCCTCGTGGTGATCGCGATCATCGCGATTCTGGCGGCGATGCTGCTGCCCGCGCTGAACAAGGCGAGGGCAAAATCCCAGGCTATGGACTGCATGAGCAATCTGAAACAGCACGGGCAGATCAATGCCATGTATCTGAATGACAATTATGAATATTTTCCGGACGGCTTACCTTTCAATCGGTTCTATGACGGGTATGCTCCGTCCAGAAAACTTTTCTGGTGTCTGGCGGCGTCCAATTTCACCTATGAATACAGCAGCACCAAGGGCATTCTGGTATGTACCGAAAGCAACATCAAAAACGCACTTTCCTACGGATGCGTATACGGCTACAACCTGAAGGGATTCACCAAAAGGACGGCCATGGGCGACATGAGCAGTACAGGAACGGACCCCTATTTTGTAAGACTTCCAATGGTCAAAAATCCGAGCAGCAAGGTTATTTTCGGGGATGCCGCCAGATGTTCCGGAAAAAATCTGGTGGACATAGCAAAGCAGACCAATGCGAACATCTGGGGCGATGCGGGCAGTACATCATACGCTGTCCCGCATGACCGCCATCTGGGAAGCGCCAACATCTGCTGGACCGACGGACATGCCAGTGCTGTCCACGATGCGATCAGAACGATCTGCAAACAGGTAACCGGAGATAAGAAAAATACCCGCTACTGGTCAAGCTGCGTCATCCAATAAAACGGAAAAGGATTTTTGCCCATGAAAATCAGTTGGTTCCTGCTTGCCGCCGCTTTTCTGTTCCAGACCACAGCTGCCGAGAAAATCTTCGATCTTACGTTTGACGACTATACGGTCAAACCGCAGCTGGCGAAAGGGTCGGCCAAGTCCAGCGGATTCACCGAGCCGGATCTGCAGCTGCGGATGCACAAAGGGATAAACGACCGCGGGAATGCGTTGAACCTGGGCAACGGGGAACGGCTGAATTTTCCGATGAAAGGTAATTTCAACCCGAAACAGGGTACGGTGATCCTGTGGATCGCGCCCTCCAACTGGGAGATAACGGATCCGAAATTCCAGCTGTTCTTCTATGCGTCCCAGCCCCGTTACAATTTCCGGATCACCAAGACCTGGCCGAATTACATCACTGCGACGATCAAGTACAACGTGCCATATCAGGGCAAGAAATCTTTCGGCGCACAGGTCCAGGCAAGACAGAATCCGGCTGACTGGACGAAGGGAAAATACCATCAGATCGCCGTGACCTGGACCGGCGAGACGATGAATCTGTATATCGACGGACGGACGCCGGCAAAAACCCCGCTGTTTATCGGGGACCGGAAAGTTCCGCCGACCAGTCCGGCGAAAAAATTCCCGATCCCGGTGGAACTGCCGGAGGCCGCGAAAAAAGCGAGCTTCACCATCGGGGCGAGCGACTGGATCAAGGCGAACCATGTCAATCCGGACCATTCCACCGCGTTCGATTCGGTCACGGTCTGGGATGCCGCGCTGACTGCTGACCAGATCAGGGCGGAATACGAGAAAATCGTCCCGCCGGTCAAAGACCTGAAAATCAACCGTCTGACGATCCCGAAACTGGACCTGAAGAGCCGCGGGGACGGTTCGCTTTCCGATCCGGTCTGGACAAAGGCGGCGAAAGTTCCGCTGCTGCCGGTCGGTTCCGCTCCGGACAACGGGCTGTCGGCTTCGGTCTGGCATGACGGTAAATTTCTCCATATCGGTTTCCATTCCAATGGTGTCTGCCAAAAGAAAAACCTTACGGAACACGATGCCAAAGTCTGGAACGACGATGCGTTCGAATTTTTCCTGCTGACGGACAAAAAAGACCTTTATCACTATCTGGTCAACGGCAACGGCGCGATTTACGATGAGCTGAACAAGAAATCCAGCTGGAACGGCAAAGCGAAAGCCGAGGTTAGACATCTGCAAAACGGCTGGAACGCCGAACTGACCATTCCGCTCGACGATTTCAATTCTACGGAATTCGAGGGTGATTTCTGTGCGGGCAGCCGTCCGGGGATCCTGTATCACGGTTACCGCTGGGGCAGCAACGGGCAGCATTTCAATCCAGCTGCCGCGATGAAACTCGGAACGGCTTCCGAAGCCTTCCGGCTGGATGGAATTGGCGAACCGGAATACGGTAAATTCGATCCGGCCGGTTTCGGCAGCGGCAAAACGCAGTTGAAGATCACCCGGGAAGGGGAAAATCCGGAAGAGATCCCGCTTCCCGCCGGGAAATTCAGCCTGTCCAAACGGCTGGAACCGGGCAGACAGCTGCTGGAAATCACCTCCGGAGATGTTTTCTACTGGCATCGGGAAGTCACGGTCCGCAATCCGCTGGGCCTGAGTTTCGATTTCGATTACCGGACGCAGGAGCTTGCCGTCATGCTGGATCTGAGCTCTGCCGACGACGCCATGCAGAAAGCTTTGCAGGGAGAAGGCGTGCCGGTCGAACTGTCACTGGAAAATGCGGAAAAACAGGTCGTTGCCAAAGAGTCTGTTCTGCTGAAGAAACCAAAGACCGAAGTCAAGATGAAACTTCCCGCCTCGCTTCCCGCTGGCGATTATATCCTGCGGGCGAAATCCGGGAAGGTTTCCGCCGAGATCCCGCTGCGGCGTCCGGATCCGGAACCCTATACCGCGCATCTGGGACAGGATCATACCGTTCCGGCGCCCTGGATCCCGGTAAAAGAAGTGTCGGCGAAACGTTTTCAGGTCTGGGGCCGGACCTATGAATTCAAATCCGGACCGCTGCCGGAACAGGTGATTCACGGCCAAGACAGGCTGCTGGCGGAAGCGCCGGCGTGGTCGCTGAACGGTGCGCCCATCAGTTGGAAAGACGGAAAAATCACCGAACAGCACCCGGATTACATCACGCTGACCGGAACCGGGAAATCCGGCAATCTCCAGCTGGATTGGCAGGGCAGTCTGTGGTTCGACGGCGCCTATATCCTGAAGCTGAAAGTCAAACCGGCATCGGGCAAGGCGACTATCCGCGATTTCGGTTTCCGCTATGCGGTCCCTGCAGAATTCGGACAATATGCCATGACTCCGACCTGGATCCCGTGGAAAAACAACCGGGCGGAAGTCCAGCTCGGACCGGGAGCGAACCGGAAAGACAACCTGATCTGGCTTTCCGGCGTGGAAAAGGGGATCGTGTTCTGGACCGAATCCAACGCCAACTGGGTCACTCCGAAAGGAAGCGCGCCGCTGACCGCAGTCCGGAAAGCTGACCGGAGCGAGGTAGATATACGGATCATCGGCCAGGCGGCGGAACTGACCCGACCGGCGGAATACACGTTCGTCTTCATGGGCACGCCCAGCCGTCCGTTCCCGGATGGCAGCCGGGCAGTCAATTACGGCGGATGGGGTGCAAACCCATACAATACTCACTGTTCGACCGGCTGGGGACAGTTTCATAACAAAATCCGGGGGGATGATCCAATCCATTTCAATACGACTTATCCGGCATATCCGGAAAAAATGCGGAAAGCCATTGCCGGCAATCAGAAACGGAACGGCTGTAAACTGCACTATTATACGATGCCGGGGACGCTGAGCGACACAACGGCGGATCACGATTACTGGAGCAAACGCGATATCAGCATTCCGGAATTCACCCAGTCCAATCTGAAGAACGGGAAACGGTTCAGAGCGATCCGCTTCTGCACCCTGGCGACCGAGGCTCCGGCGGATTACTGGTGCTGGACTTTGAACCGGCTGCTGAAGGATTTCCCCGGCATGGGCGGACTGTATTTCGACTGCATGTCCACGCAGTTCTGTTCCAATTCCCTGCACGGCTGCAGCGGGATCGATGTTTTCGGCCAGCCGTATTTCCGTTCCGATGCGCTGGGACTGCGGAATTTCCTGATGCGGGTCTACAAGGTTCATAAAAAATATCCCGGCACTTCGATGATGATCCACAGTCACATCCAGTTCGTGCCGTTCTGTCATGAATTCACCGATTTCTTCGCACCGGGTGAAAACACCTTCCGGCTGGTCTGCAACAATCCGGAATATCCCTATACCGAGGAGATCTCGCCGGAAGAATTTCAATCCGACTACAACAGCCGGAAAGCCGGGGTCGCATTCTGCATGCTGCTGCAGAATTACCGTGCTGCGAAAATCATGCCTTCTCTGAACCGTTACCAGAAACTTTTCCTGAACGAACCCGAATACGCCGTCCGCGCCATTACGCCCTTCCTCGTTCATGACGTCAATATCTGGGATTCCTATGTCCAGCGGAAAACGATCATCCGCTACTGGAAGATGCGGAAGGATGCTGATTTTGCCCATATCGCCAGGTTCATTGGCTATTGGGAAAAAGACTGTCCGGTCAAATCGGGGACGGAAAAAGTCTATTGTTCCGTTTATCAATGGGACGGAAAATCACCCTGGAAATATGCGGTCGCCGTCGGCAATTTCTCTCGTCAGGAAAAAGAGATCAAGCTCCAGATCGACTGGAAAGCACTCGGCATCGAACCTCCGAAAACCGTCCGTGAACTCTGGACGGGAAAAGACATCCCCGTTTCCGAACTGGAAAAATACCGGCTCAAAGGCGGTCATTTCGCCTTGTTCGGAATCAAATGATTTTTCCCGACCCTGACCCGGAAGGTTGCGATCAGGAATCACACGGCCTTTTTGACTGCGGTCCAGCATTTGAGTTTCTGCTCGAAGGAATACATCGCCGCGGCGGGACTGGTGGAGGGGAGCTGACGGATCGTCAGATCGGACCGCCCGAACAGCGGGCCGTGGTATTTCTTCAGGAACTGATACGAGGCGGTGCCGTTGCAGAAGATGGCATGAATCTCCGGATACTGTTTCAGCAGACCGGGGATATCATTGGGTACCGGTTCGCGGATGTTGGAATCGAGACTGCCGGAACGTTCGCAGCCGCCCAGCGAATCCCATAAGGCAACCCCGGCGCGGTTCAATTCCTCCAGCCGCTTCTTATAGGGCAATGCGGGAGAAAAACCGAACAAGGAGCCCATGATCGGCCAGAAAGCATTGCGGGGATGTGCATAATACTGCTGCTGGCGAAGCGATTCTACGCCGGGCATGGAACCCAGGACCAGCACCCGGACACCTTCCGTGGCAGCCGGCGGAAAGGACCGCAGACTCATTTGGAAATCACGAAAATGCAGTTGGAGGCAAAGAGACTCGAACTCAGCGGGATCAGCAGTTTGAAGAGATCCCCCTGCTGCGCGATCGGCATCTCTTTCAGGACTTTGATGTCCAGACTGCGGAAGAGATTGCGCAGGTCCTTGATGGTGCCGGGATGGATGTTTTCGGTTTCGAACCATTTCAGCGGCAGGCTTTTGGTGACCGGCATGTGTCCGCCGAAAAAAAGCTGCAACCGGGCTTCGATCTGGCCGAAATTCATGAAACTGATGATGCCGTGATTCCCGATCCGCATCATTTCGTTCAGCAGTTTGTCGGGCCGTTTCACGGTCTGCAGGGTCCGGCTCAGGATCACATAATCGTAACTGTGGTCGGGGAACTCGGTTAACTGCTCGTTCAGATCCGCCTGCACTACGGGCACGCCGCGCTGCACGCATTCGATGATTTTGTCCTGATTCCGTTCCACGCCCATGACTTTGGCATGGCGGAGCGTCTTCAGGGCTTTGAGCAGACGTCCGGAACCGCAGCCCAGGTCCAGGATCTTGGCATCCATCGGGATCATTTCCGCGATGGCGGACAAATCCGAACGGGCGACCAGCGCATTGGCGTCGTCGATTTTCATTCCCATGGTCATGGCTTCACCTCCGGCTCGATATTGGTGAGGAATCCGGACATCAGCTTGCCCAGCGTTTCGTATTCGAGCAGAAACGCATCATGCCCGTAGCCGGACTGGATGTTGCAGAACGTGACGTCGTTGCCGTTTTCCAGCAGGATCTCGGTCAGGGTACGGGACTGGTATTCGGGGAACAGCCAGTCGCTGGAGAAGGAAACGACCAGGAACGGACATTTCACCGGTTCGAACGCCTTGCGGAAATCGCCGTTGGTTTTGACCGACACATCGAAATAATCGATTGCGCGGGTGATGTATAGATAGGAATTGGCGTCAAACCGTTCGACGAAACTGTTGCCCTGATGGTTCAGATAGCTTTCCACGCGGAAGTCGGAACCGAAATTGAAAGAATAATCGGTGGTGGACTGCAGGGCACGTCCGAATTTATTGCTCATGGATTCGTCGGAAAGATAAGTGATATGCGCGAGCATCCGGGCGATGGCCAGCCCTTTTTCGGGCTGTTCCGTGTAGTTGCCGTGATTCCAGCCGGGATCGGCCATGATCGCTTCGCGGCCCACCCAGTTGAACGCGATGGACTGTGCGGTGATCTGAATGGCGGTGGCGATCGCCGCTACGCTGCCGACCGCTTCCGGATACAGGATCGGCCACTGGCACGCCAGCATCCCGCCCATGGATCCTCCGACCACGCAAAGCAGTTTTTTGATCCCCAGATGGTCGATCAGGCGTTTCTGCGCCCGGACCATGTCCGCGATCGTGATGACCGGGAAATTCATCCGGTAGGGCTCGCCGGTATCCGGATCGATCGAACTCGGTCCGGTGGAACCCGAGCAGCCGCCGAGAATGTTGCTGCAGATAATGAAATATTTATCGGTATCGAACGGACGGCCGGGGCCGACCTGGGCATCCCACCAGCCGGGCTTGCGGTCGGTGTCCGAATGGAATCCGGCCAGGTGGGCATCGCCGGTCAGGGCATGCTCCACCAGAATGGCATTGGACTTGTCGGCATTGAGAGTGCCGTAAGTCTCATAGCGGATATTGACGCCGCGCAGGGACCTGCCGCAATCCAGCTGCAGCGCATCCTCGGGAGCATCGCCGAAGCAATAATCACTGCTCCGGACGATCCCGACCAAAGTCGGCGGTTGTTCTTTTTTGGTGCCCATATAAATTTATTGTTTCCTTGCTGAAAAAAACGGAGCCTGACCTTTTCAGCCCAGACTCCGGTCTTTTCTGAAATATCAGATCCGCTTCAAGCCAGGGTCCTGCCGCTCAATGCCTTCAGCGCATTCATGTATTTCTCGCGCGTCTTCATCACGATCTCCTGCGGAAGTTCGGGCGCCGGCGGCGTCTTGTCCCAGGTCACGCTTTCCAGATAATCGCGCACAAACTGTTTGTCCAGGCTCGGCGGACTGCAGTTCACATGATAGTCTTCCTTCGGCCAGAACCGGCTGGAATCCGGGGTCAGGACTTCATCGATCAGGATGATCTCGCCGTCCAGTTCGCCGAATTCGAATTTGGTGTCGGCCAGAATGATGCCGCATTTTTCGGCGTGCGCGGCGGCTTCCTTATAGATCCGCAGCGTGCAGTTGGCCACTTTCTGCGCTTTTTCCTTGCCGACCAGTTCGCAGGCCCGGGCGAAACTGATGTTCTCGTCATGCCCTTCATCGGCCTTGGTGGAAGGCGTGAACAGCGGTTCGGGCAGTTTCTGGGCCTGCTGGAGACCCGGGGGCAGTTCGATGCCGCAGACCTTGCCGGACTTTTTGTAATCCTTCCAGCCGCTGCCGATCAGGTAGCCGCGCACGATACATTCCAGCGGAATGGTTTTGGCTTTCTTCACGATCAGGGACCGGCCGTCCAGATCTTCCGCCACGCACTGGAGCGAGGCGGGAAAATCCTTCACGTCCGAGCTGAGGATATGGTTCGGCATCCATTTTAGGAAATCGAACCAGAACAGCGACATGGAGGTAAGCACCTTGCCCTTGTCCGGGATCCCGTTCGGCATGACGCAGTCGAATGCGCTGATCCGGTCGGTCGCCACGAAAAGCAGACTGTCGCCCAGATCGTAAATGTCACGGACCTTTCCCCGGTGCGGCTCAGGCAGTCCGGGGATCGACGTGGAAAGCAAAGCTCCGTTGGAATCGTATTTCATAGGACACCCCCGATCAGGCAATGGAGGTGATTTTCACCTTGGTCAGTTCCTGTCTGTGACCTTTGCGGCGGCGATAGCCTTTGCGCCGTTTCATCTTGAACGCGATCAATTTGGCGCCGCGGAACTGCTCCACGATCTCGCCTTCGACTTTGGCGCCTTCCACAAACGGGGTGCCGAGTTTCAGATTGGCGCCTTCGCCGACCGCCAGAACTTCCGTGAACGTGACTTTCGCTCCGGCATCGCCGGCCACGCGTTCCATCGTCACAACGTCCTGTTCCTGCACTTTGAACTGCTTGCCGCCACTGGCAAATACTGCATACATAAGACTTCTCCTGTTCTTGATGTTATGGTTGCAAATCGAATTTTACACTCTTAAAGCGTATTAATATACACCTTTTTCCGGAAGTTGCAAATTGAAATCCGAAAAAGATGACATTTTTCCCGGTTTTTCCCCCGGAAATCCGTCGAAACCAGGGAAAAAAGCCTTCAATCGGACCGCCAGCCGGCCGGAAACGGCTCTTCCTGCCGTTCCGATCCGCCCGCAAATTCCGCTTTCAATACCGTTCAGAGACCATCCCGAAATCTTGAAGAACAACATCCGAACGCAGTCCGGGCGGCGGACACGGACAGTCTTCATCGAAACGGTTCTTTCCATAAAGAGGATAGAGCGTGTTGACTATTTCCAGCCGGATCCGGTTCGACCCTTTTTGCAGCTTGATCCCAAACCGGAACGGAGATGCAAAACAGGTTCCCGCCTCCTCGCCGTTGACGGAACAGACAACCACATCCTCCAGCTGGTCCGGCAGGATCAGCAGCATTTCCCTTTCTTCTTCCGACAGCCATTCCCTTTCATAGACTGTCTTGCCGCAGAAATCGGGCGGCAGTGTCCCATTCAGACAGAAAAAGGTTTCTTTTTTCAGAAGCACTGTCTTTTCCCCGGGAACAGGGAGGGGAACGTCCGAACTGCCCGGAACGAGGAAGATACTTTCGCCGGGCAGCAGGAACAGCCTTCCGTCAAAACGATAATCCATTTCCCGCAGCGGATCGTGAAACTTCATGCCGGAAAGACTGCTGACGGCGGTATCAACGGTTTCGGCAAGACTTTCATTGACGAGGAAATACCGGTCCCCTTCCGAATTTCGCAGGTGCAGAACGCGGAGAAACGGAATGATTTTCTCCGTTTTGATATCCCGCAACGGATCCAGTTTTTCCGCTTCCGCAATCAGGTTTTCCCCGGTAATGCGGATCAGGAGCAGGCCCACTTTTTCCAGGCGGAGCAGTCCGGTCCGGACACGGGCCGGCAGCCGGTCGAAATCTCCAGCCGCAAGCGCGGTGATCCGGGCATTCCCGATCTCCAATGTTCCGTTGGACACTGCGGCGTTTTCAAGTTCATCGAATGGCACGATCAGCGTGGATATCTGTCTTTTCGCCAGTGTCGCGATCATTCTTTCGCAGGGGATGCACATTCCGTTTCCCCATTCGGCTTCCGCATGATAGAGGATCCCGACGGACGCCGCGTTTTTCCCGTCTCCGGCGAAACGGCAGATCTGATCGGCATAGCGGACCCAGCGGGAAAAATACGGCCACTGCGGATTTTTTCCCCGGGCATAAAAATGCGGCGGACAATCCGGATCGGGACATTCTTTCGGGGAAAAAGCATGCGGCACCAGCCGGCTGATGCCGCGGACGACCGCAAGATCGGTATGCCATTTCATCCGGCTCAGCCCTTCACCCCAGCCGTATGCCCCGAATATTTCGCAGAACGAAGGCATCTGCCGGAGCGTTCCCGTTGAAGACGCCAGATTCATCAGCCCCCAGTGGAAAAATTCACTTCGGTATTCCCCGAAAACAGACGGCAGGATCCCTTCCGTAAATCCGGGCCGGTTCTGTCCGAGCACGGTGTCCACACCGGCCCAGGTCTGGCCTTCCTGCGAACGGAAATAATGGCCGGTCCCATAGCCGAGCCTGACATGGGTGCCATTGTCTTCGATGACATGGCCGATATAGACCAGGCCGTGTTCCCGGCAGAAACGGCCGATCTGCTGCGGAAAACTTTCCGAATAAAGGCGGGACACCCGGTCCATGAAACGGACCCTGATTTTCCGGTCCGCGTCAGGATCATCGGAAGAAAAAAGCAGATGCGGCAGCAGGTCCCAGTCGAAATCCAGTTCTTCCGAATAGGGAAGCGGCATGTCGGCAACCCCGATCACCGCGTCGTAACTCGGCAGATTCGCCAGACGCGGTTCATCGCTGAAAAAGCCGCAAAAAGATTTCCCGATATGATCCGCCAATTCGCGGACATGCCGTTCATAAATGATCCGGATATATTCCCGCACCGCCGCCGGAGAAATCATATTGATATAATTCCGGGTATGATTTTCTCCGCCGTTCCGCGTGACCACGGCCGCCAGCAGGAGCCATTCCCCGGCGGAGAGCCGGACGCTCCCCTTCCCCGGCTCACAGACGATCTTTCCGGCGGCGGAGAAAGTTTTTTCACCGGTCATGGGCAGGAAAAAGAGTTTCAGGACTTTCCGGTCGCCGTCGGCGAGGAACTCCTGCGCATCGAATGAATATTCTCCCGGTCCGGCCACCCGGAAACGCCGCGTTTTCCCTTCCAGCAGGAGACGCAGATATTGCGGATGTTCTTTTGCGATGATGCCGCCCACATATCCGCTCGGGAAATGGCTGTCGTCGAAAATCAGCGCCTTCATCCCCAATTGTTCAGCCAGGCCCAGCACGAAATGGAGTGTTTCCCACCAGTGCGGCCCCAGATAATCCGGAAAAGGTCTCGATTCCAGGATAAATCCCCGGAGTCCCGCTCCGTGCATGGCGCGGATCTCTTCTTCCAGAACCGGAAACGGCTCCCCGTGGAGCCACAGCAATGGCAGGATTTGCGGCAGTTCCCTCATCCCGACTCACCCCCGCCGGAATGAGATGCTTCCGACATACGGGGATATGGCCCGTTTCCGCGTCTCCGTCACCTTTGAGAAACCGTAACGGAGTTCGAATGAATCCGCCCTGGCGGCAACTTTGATGACCAGCCGGTGTTCTTCGCCTTTCCGGAGATCCAGCCTCATTTTTTCATTGCCCGTGCCGAGCAGCGCAAGATGCTGTTCCTGGCGGAAAACTTCCTTTCCGTCGATCCACATCTTCGCCGGGACATCCGAACCGAGACTGCATGAAACGCCGTCCAGATCCGCCTGGGAACGGATGGTCCGGACCAGGTAATAACAGCAGGTTCCCTGAAATGAACCGAGATCGCGGCTGTAAAGATGATTGCCGCCGATTTCCACGGCAAAAGGCATTTCCTCCGGCAGTGGACCGGCAAGCAGTCCCGCTTCATTCAGATATGGCTTATCCAGATCCACATACATGTCCATGGCATCCCGGAATCCCGGCAGATTGCCCGGATTGCAGGTCTGTTCCTCACAGTCATACGGACAGACTGGGTATTTTTTCATATCCCACATATCCCAGTAGGGACCGTAAACGGAAAACTGCCGTGCGCCCTGCAAACCGAATTCGCACACTGCTTCCTTCCCGGTGCCATCCGATACCGATGCCCGGAAGAAATTGCGGCTGTCCATCCATTGCATCGAATCCGGGCAGGAAATGCGGACCAATGTTTCGGCGGCGCCGGCGACGGAGACTGCAAGTTCAGACGGACAATCGATATTGAGTCCGGCCGGACCGGTCACGGAAAGTTTCAGCCTTTTTCCCGCGGCATATTTTCCGGTGAAAACCAGTTTCACCTCGGTCGGTTTTCCGAAAAAAAGCGCGGCGGTCTGAAGATATTCCGCCCGCAGTTCCATGAGCGGTTTTTCCCTGCGTCTGACCGTGACGGCAGGCGCTCCGGAAAAGCGGATCTCACTGTTTTTGAGCCCCGCCATTTCAACGCCGAGCAGCGCGGTTTCATCGGCAAATGTTTCCAGCGAAGCAAACTGATGGGGTATTTCACAGGCGCAGACCAGCGTTTTCCCCATTTTTTCGCACCAATCGGCGGGAAGGACCGGCGTCCCGTGAATCAATCCAAGCAATGCCCCCGCCGTCGCCGCGGTGCAGTCGGCATCCCAGCCGGACTGCACGCAAACCTGCATGGTTTTCCGGAAATCGTTTTTCCCCAGGAAAAGCGCCATCAGCGTCAAGGCAAAATTCGTCTTCGCGGAGGTCGCATTGCGGTGTCCCCATTGACGGATCACTTTCCGCCATGCGGCAAACACGTCATTTTCCCCGGCGCAGATGGTTTTGATACTCCGGTAGATCCGGTCGGCAAGACTTCCCGCCGGCACAAATGCCAGGCTTTTTTCCAGCAGCGTTTCCAGATCGGACTCAAAAAAAGCCAGGGATGCGGCCGCGGACCAGAACTGTTCTATCTCGATACTCTCTTTTCCATGGTCAAGGCATCCGTCCTTCGCCGCATATTCCGCGGCAAGAGCCGGGTTTCCGGCACAGAGGATACCCCAGATCTCGCTCCGGATCGGACACCCCATGGAGGTCTGATGCCAGTCATTGTTCCAGATCCCGGAATACGGCGGATAGATTTTATGCTCGAAATTATCGGCAAAAATACCGTATTCGCAGCAGACATAGAAACAGTGTTCCATCCAATACTCGGCCAGTTCGAATGAGGTGATCTCAAGACCTTTTTCCTGCAGCGCCTCCAGGTAGACGACCTGAATGTCCAGGTCGTCGTTCGGATACAGCACTTTCGGCCAGAGCTGTTCCACCGCAGCGGGTTTGAATTGTTTATGGCACTCGTAAGGAGCGCCGATGATCCCGCCGAGCGATTTTCCGGTCCAGCAGGCCAGAATGCGATTCCGGTAAACGGAATAATCAATCTTTTTCATTTTTGATCTCCGATTTTATTTTATGGGAAAATCTGATGCACGAGCATTCTGTCGGCATAGAGTTTATTGTCTTTTCGTTTGAGGGAAATATAGAAAGTGCAGTCCGCACCATATTCCAGCCGTCGCCAGAAATTGGCATAAACAGCATTACGGTTCGGAAGTTCCAAGTGAATCGAACCATGAGATTGATTTTTGAAAGTTCCGAGATTGATCCAGTGATATTTTCCGTCATCGGGCAGTGTATCGACGATTTTCAAACGGCTCAGGCATTTGCCGGACATCCAATCGGAAAGCTTCATGGAGACAGTATTGATGTCCGGAGCGGTATAAAGCACGGCTTTGCCGAGAGATGCATCCGGATCATTGACAAGTTTGACCTGTGAATTGGCCTTGGCCGCTGCCTGATAATCATTGAAATCGGTCCATTTGCCGTCGAATTTGGCAAGACCGAAAGCATTGGTATCGATCCATTTCCCTTTTATCTCTGCAAATTGAGCGGGAAGCGGAGCATATAAAGATTTGACTCTGACTTCTTTTTCAAATTCTTTCAATGAATCCAGACATGATTTTCTCAAAGCCGGATTGGTTTTTCCGATGCGGTATTCGACAGCCGCCATGGAAGCAGCTTTGAATTTTGCAAGCAGATCATTGAATTTGAAAATGCGGCGCATCTCCGGCAGATATTTCCAGCGGTAAAGGATGCCGCCGTAAACGGGCGGATATTCAAGTTTTATGCTTTCGATGTATTTCTTGTCCCCGCCGGATTTTTTGATTGCTTTTTCAAGAAGTGCGAGGACTTTTGTGTAGAAATCATCGGAGAAACATTCCAGTTCGTCCGGTGTTCTTGCGCAAAGGTTCTTGTCATACTTTGCAATCGTATCTTCCAGGTGTTTGAGGTATTCCCGCATCGTATCCGCGGACGGTCCGTAATATGCCTTCAGATACCGGGTGATAACTGTTTTTTCATCGGCATCGGGATCCTGAGCAAATTTATAACCGAGATAGCGGGTCAGCGAAAAGAAACTTGACCAGACCGGATTTTCAAATTCGGCAAAAAACCATTTGACCTTGTTTTTCTTATAAAATCTCAAATCTTCGATCACGGCATTGACCCGGACGGTCGGAGCGGTCTGACGGGGATAAATCATCCAGTAATCCCAGCGGGCGATATTGTGGGCATGTTTCCCCCAGTCGAGGAGAATCTGACGCGGGATCCGGTTGAGCTGGTGTGTTATGGGACGGACGGTATCGTAAAAATGCGAGGAATCACCGAATTCGGATCCGAGCATAGCCAGCTGAATGATGACATTTTTGTCCGCAACGAGAGTTTTCGGAGGTTTTTCGGAATACATGTAAGCAAACGTGCGGATAAAAATATCGGGTTGTTCTTTGGCAATTTCGCGGGCGATGAAATTGATGAAGTCGATCAGCGGCGCGGAGTATGAACCTTCTTTCTCCGCCAACGCTTTGCAGGAACAACATTCGCATTTGTGGTTGTTGTCCTCCTGGCTGATGTCATAAACATAGGGCGGCGGATAGTTTCCCTTTGCTGCTTTGGCCCGGTCCTGCCGGATAAATTCACGCAGCTGCTTCAGCGTCAGCTGACGTGCTTCAGGATTGGTCATGCAAATCTGTCCCCGGATCCGGCCTTTTTTGGGAAGCATGCGTTCCCCTTTGGTATTCAGAGAGAAGAGTTCCGGTTTTGCTGGCCATTTTCTGGCATAGCTGTTGAACGTGTGATGCGGGCGGACTCCGCCGAGAAATTTTGTCATGCCGTTATAGGTTTGAAAGGCGCTGAATCCCTTATTGAATTCTTTCAGCTGCGGGTGGTCATCGGTGTTGCAGATATGAATGCAGCGCTGATTGATCACCGGTTTGAACCGGATGTTCCAGCTGCCGATTTCCAGTTTCGGATTTCGCGGAATCACGGTCGTTTTTTCATCGAGGACATGAATATCTGCCTGTTTTTCGAGGTATTCATAGACCCCGTAAAGAGTTCCGCGGGGATATCCTCCTGTGATTATGAGATTATCGTTGACGGTACGGATGATCCATTCTTCGCGCTCAAGTTTGGCGAAGTTAATCTTCTGCGATGCGGCGAAAGCGGTTTGTCCGATGTAGATTGCTCTGTTTTTTTTATCGAAATCCTTTTCCGTGACGATGGCTGGAACAAAACCGGCGGCTTTGCCGATATAAGCTGCAAACTGATTTGCCGCTCTTATTTCGATTTTGTTTGCATTTTCAGGAACCACAATCGTGTAATTTTCTGCGATCGGCAATGCAAATAGTCCGCAGCTTAATGCCAGTATTACTGCTGCCAGATATTTTTTCATGAGAGGAACCCTTTGAAGTGTTTTACAGATTGGGTGTTATTACTTTAAGCCTGTATGCATCGTTTAGTGTAAGGTCCCTGTAACTCTCACTGGACGTATGTCCGTCGGAAAACAGCAAAGAGGCTCTGGTGTTGTGTCGTGTGCCAATTCCCGCAATATAAGTATTGGGCAATTTCTGGCTGTGGGTCTGCTGCTGTCTTATGGTATACATGCCTGTATACCCGTCAGCCATTACGAGAACCTGGGATGGTTTCGCTATTCTGCTTATGCGGCACCAGGCATAAGACCATTTTTGGGTCGCCGTGTTTTGCCATCCGAACTTCTCGTTGAAAATATAATTGGAGTTGGTTTCAGAATATTTCTTGCTTTCGGACGGACAAAGCAGTAAGGTATATTTTTTATCGGGATAATCTTTTTTGCCGGTATCATAATTATATATGAAGTCGACAAAATAACTGTGGGCGCGGGATGTGGTTTTATAACTGGCGGCGAGACAGGGAATACTGTGTCCGGTATAATCATTGATATAATGCATATTCACCATGCCCGAATGACGCAGATTATTGATGCAGCTTATGGTTTTTGCCCGTTCCCTCGCTTTGTTCAATGCCGGCAGCAGCATCGCCGCCAATATGGCGATGATCGCAATAACGACCAACAATTCAATCAGTGTAAATAAATTCCGACTGAAAATCATAACAACTCCATAATGTTTTTCCTGCGGCGCGAAATTTCTGTTTTGTTTCTTTCCCTGCGATTTGGCATTCATTTCCATAACTCCTTTTTTCTATGTTTGACAGTCAATCGTTTTCTCTTTTCTTCGGAACACGATCAAGCCAGACCGAATCTTCCTTTTTCCTCCCGCAGATCAGATCGATCAGCAGCCGGACGGCCTCGTCGGCCAGTTCCTCGATCCTGCCGAGATAGTAATCGCCCCGGCTCCTCAGCTGCCATGAATAACCCAGTTCGGCAAATTCGATGTGAATGATTTCCGGGCAGCCCGCTTCCTCGGACCAGTCGAAGGCCGTCCACAAAGCTATGATGTCGTCCGGGATGATCAGGACATCGGGACGGACAGAATCATCCATTTGACGGATCTCCCGGATCAATCGTCTCACCAGCTGCCGGTTTTCTTCCAGATCCCAGGAAGATGATGCGTTTTCACGGATAAACCGGCAATAGTCTGCCGCCGGGGCTTTGCCGAAATCGAACAGGTCCGCGCAGGAGAGAAAATTCCGGCGGACTTCCCCTGTCTTCGGATGTCCCATGTGGATCAGCATTGGACGGCGATATCCATTCGCAGCTGCATTCATCAGGATTTTCCGAAGATCAAGCCGGAAGGCTGCCCCGGGGGCATTCGCATTGAATACCCCGACATAGCACACCGGAACACCGTTCTTCCGGCAGAATTCCAGGGATTCTTCATCCAGCAGAACCGTCGAAAGGATTCCGTCGATCTGATGTTTCTTTACTGCATGACTTGCTCCGCTGAACTCATCCAGTCGGAAAGAATCCTTCAATTCGGCATCTTTTTTCACGAAAATATGCGGCTGGCAGGCCCGGCGGCTGAGCGCGATCCCGAGATTCTGCAGGATGGCCGCCATCATCGTATACTGGGTATCACGGTGACAGATCAGTCCGACGGTCCGGCCCGCATAACCTTCCAGCGAAGAACAGCAGACGACGACTCCGTTTCTGCCGCGGCTTTCCAGAATCCCGTCTTCGGTCAGGGACTGGACTGCCCGTCCGATCACGGCATTGCCGACCCCGAGTTGAGCACGAAGTTCAGCCTGCGTCGGGATCCGGTCGCCGTTTTTCAGTCCCCGGTCTATGATGCTGTTGACGATCTCCCGCTTGACCAGTTCCGTCTGTTTTCCCTGATTATCCAATTTTCAACCCATTTTTTGGTTATTCTTTCGGAATATACATCTGACGGGCAGATTTGTCAAGCGGGATAAGGTTTTTTTCAGCGGATTTTCCGGTCTCAGGCGAACAGCCAGGCTGCCGGTGAGGGCTCTTCCATCCGTTTCGGCTCGCTCGCGAATTCTACTTTCAAAACCGTGCAGAGGTCGTCCGGCGGCAGGGTCGGCAGACCGGTCAGTTTCAGCTTGCCGGTCTTCTCATTGTAATCGAAATCGATGGGCTCGCCGGAAACCAGGAACTGAGCCTTGACCGGACGGGCATCCACCCGCACCGCGGTCGCCGTATGGCCCGGCCAGCGGAAAATGCACCAGTAACCCGTATTGCCGCGGCGCGTCCAGACCCCCTGCAGGTTCAGGTCCACCAGTCCCGGCTGGGAACTGCCGATCAGTCCGCAGCGCTGCGAATTGCGGATCGCTTCCCCGTTGCGCGCCAGCCATTGTCCGACTACGGTAAGACGCTCGATCTCCTCCGTCCGCACGTGACCATCCGGCATGGGACCGATGTTCAGCAGATAATTGCCTTCGCCCTGCGCGGCCTGCACCAGATACTGGATCAGCTGTTCCGGCGTCTTCATGTTCGGATTGAACCGGGTGTAGCCCCAGCAGCAGGAATCGCCGATGCACATGCAGCTTTCCCAGCCGCGGCCGGGATGCGACGCCTTCACCACCTGTTCCGGCGTGTCCAGGTCCTCTTCCAGCCCCGAACGGTTGTTGATGATGATCCCCGGCTGCAGTTCGCGCACCATGGCATTGAGTTCGCGCGCCCGCCAGAAATTGATCCGGTATTCCTTGTCCGGATTCAGGTCGGGCATCCAGCCGCCGTCGTATTCCAGCAGGTCGATCTGTCCGTAATTGGTCATCAGCTCCCGCACCTGGTTGTGGATGTAATCGACCAGCTGTGTTTTGGATTCCGGATATTTTTCCGGCTCGAAATAACCGGGAAAACGCCAGTCCAGCAGGGAATAATAAAGGCCGACTTTCAGACCGCATTTCCGTGCCGCTTCCACATATTCGCGCACGATATCCCGCTTGCAGCCATGTTTCGCGCTCGTGTAATCCGAATACTTGCTGTCGAACAGCGAAAAACCTTCATGATGCCGCGTAGTCAGCACGACATATTTCGCGCCGGCCTGTTTCGCCAGCGTGCACCATTCCATGGCGGCGTCCGGCGAGGGGTTGAACCGATCCGCCAGCCCCTCGTAATCTTTCGGAGCGATCCGTTCGGAATACATGGTCCATTCGCCCCGTCCCAGCAGGGAATAAAGTCCGAAATGGATATAGATCCCGAACCTCGCTTCATGAAACCATTTCAACCGTTCCTGATAAGTCATTTTCCTGTTCCTCTTTTATTTTTCCGAGCTGAAAGAAGCGGCCGGATATTGTTTATTGTAAAGAATGCTGTTCGGATTTTTCGACCAGGCATAACGGACATTCACCGGATTTTTCACCTGCCGGGAAGACAGCACGATGGAATCGCCGCAGATCTCGGCTCGGTCGGCGGGAAAATAACGGCCGTCGCCGCCCGCCAGATAAAAACTTTTTCCCGGCGCATCCCGCAGTTCCATGCCCTCGGCATAATGGAAAAACACCCGCAATGCCCCACCCTCTTCCGGCTTCGCTTTCCAGAATACCGGCCCATACGGCAGCACGTCCTGATGATAGACCTGATACAGCGCGGCGGCGGCCAGACGGAATCCGACCGATTTCTTGTCCTGCGGATGGATGTTCTTTTCATCGCCGGCATCCAGGGCGGTGATCAGATATACGCCCGGCAGGGATTGGCAGACCCGCCGCTGGGCTTCGCGCAGGACCGCCCAGGCCGAAAATTCATCGTAATCGTCACGCGGGCCGAAATCGGCCAGCTGCACCTGGAAAAACGGCAGGTCGGGCTGTTCGAAACGGAACCGCCAGTCTCGGATCATGGTCTCCATCAGGCGCTGATACCGGACCGAGTCCTCCAGCGATTTCGCATTGCTTTCACCCTGATACCAGATCACCCCGCGGAACGCAAACGGCAGCAGCGGATTGACCATGCTGCCGAACTGCAGACCGGCGGTATTGTGATTGGCGAGTCCGGTCCGCTGGCCGACGCTGATGATCCCCCAGTCGAATTCCGCCTTGACTTTCCACTCGCCCGCCAGCGGGATCTCGTGCGTCCCGTCGGTCAGCATATAGGCTTTCGAACTGCCGCCCAGGGAACCGTCGAAGACAAATGAAAAAGCGCGGATCGCAATCACATTACGGCCCGCTTTGACCAGCTTCCCCGGGATGCGGTATTCCCTGGGATGATCGAAATACTGGGATTCATCCCCTGTTCCGGTCCGGCCGATCTCAACGTTGTTGAAATAGGTGATATCCTGCTTGTCGATCCCGCCGGTTTTCAGCGTCAGGTCCTTTCCGGCCCATTCGGGCGGGAGTTCCACGGTTTTCCGCACCCAGACTGCACCGTTGCCGGCGATTTTCTGTCCGATCCAGCTGCCGGGCACACGCATCCTTTTCCAGAGGGTATCGTCGAATTCCGGGTCGGCCCAGCCCTGCCCGAAACCGGTGTTGCCCGGATCGGGATGATATTCGAATTTCGGTCCCGCGGATATCTCTTCCACATCCCAGGCTTGCTGTTCCCGGCGGAGCGCCTCCCACTCGTCGATCAGCGCCAGCGTATCAGGATTGGTCCGCAAGGCGGCCGGACTGGTCCAGGTCTCTACGATCGAACCGCCCCAGGAACAGCAGACCAGGCCGACCGGCACTTTCAGGCGGTTCCGCAGTTCGGATCCGAACCAGGCTCCCACCGCCGACGCCACCGGCGCATTCTCCGCGGTCATATGTTTCCACTGTCCGGTAAAATATTTTTCCTGACAGCCGGTTACTTTCAACGGGACAGTGATGAAACGGAATTTGTCCGTATCACTCAGCTGACCGATGAACTCTTCTTCCTGCTGCCGGGCAACGGACTTCGGCGCGGATTCGTCTTTGTCTTCCGGCGCTGCGGCATTCAGTTTATACTGCATGTTGGACTGACCCGAACAGAGCCAGACTTCGCCGACCATGACATCGTGGACCGTAATTGTTTCCGCCTCGTTTTCAGGCGAAAACACCTTCAGTTCGAAAGGTCCACCGACAGCCAGCGGCGGCAGATGCAGCAGAAAACCGCCATCGGCCGAAGCCCGGGCGAATCCCTGTTTTCCTTCGATTTCCGCCTCGACCAGCAGGCCCGGCTGAGTTTCTCCCCATACCGCCGCAGGCCGTCCCTGCTGCAGCACGGCTCCGTCTGAAAAAAGTGTTCCCAGTCTCATTGCTATTCTCCTTGTTTTTCCGATTATTTACCCTGAGCCGGCTGTTGTTTGCGCAGCAGGTCCGGCAGATCGATCACATCGACCCATTCCACCTCGGGATCTTCGCTCAGGGCTTTGATCTTCTGCTCGAAACGTTCCCAGAGCTTCGGTGAATCCATCAGTTCGTAGGAATGTCCCCAGAAATAAAAGACTCCGGTCTTTTTCGCATCGTCAAAAATCCGCCAGAACTGCCAGTTGTGAAAATGGCAGCTTGAGGCCAGGGCGAGGGGATTTTCATTCGCGGTCACATCAGCCAGATTTGCAGTGGTGCGGCCGTAACGGAATCCCGCCTCAGCCAGCAGACGTTCCGTTTCCGGCGTATGCTTCCCGTTCGGCCAGGCAAAACCGCGGCATTCCTGCTGAAAGGTATCTTCCAGAAAATTGCGCGCGTCCACTGCAGCTTTGAGAAAATCCGCATCCGTGAATTGACCCGCGGTTTCATGTTTCCAGCAGTGGCTCGCCACCTGAAAACCCTCGTATACCGCTTTCAGGTCCTTTTTTCCGACCCGTCCGCCCAGAAAACCGTTATGGCTCCAGCCCCGCGACAGCGGATCGGTCCAGGAAGGCTGGACAGTTTCGTCCGCCATGATCCCCGGGCACAGATTGAAGGTGGCTTTCGCATTGTATTTATGCAGTATCTCGATCAGACGGATATCCGTGGCGACTCCGTCATCCCAGCATTGCGCGACTTTGACCATCATTGTCTCCTTTTTGCTTTTTACATAATATAGCGTTTTTTTCAGGAAAAACAAGGTGGAATTTTTGGGCAAGACGGCCGCCGTTGAGAAAATGAAGACGCCCGATGATTTCCGGAAGACAGCTGTCTTCCGGAAATCGGACACTTCGCCCTGCTGAGCTGGGAAAAAGACTAAGCCGATCTGATCATTTTATAACGCAGGATCTGAAACGAACGCGGCGAATCCAGGTGGATCGTCAGCGAGGCCAGTTCACGGCCGGAAAGCTGTTTCTTTTCCCCGCTGAAGAATTCGGTTTCGTAAACTGCGTCGGGAAACAATCCGGAAAGCTTCAGCCGGAAATCGGGATCGGGACTGTTTTTCCGCCGGAAGATCTGCACCATGCCGCAATTTTTCCGCGGATCATGGATCTGCTGTCCGTTCCATTTCGTCCAGTCGTTTTCCGGTGCTTCCGTCTGCGGATAGACATCACCGGTGAGGTGAATATCCCGCAGCTGTTTCCCCCATTCCAAAAGTCTGCGGTGGAGGTCATAGTCATGATCCGGTTTGGGTTCGCGTCCGTTGAACTGCCAGATCTTGCAGCCGAGACCGCCGCCCAGGCCGGAAACCAGATGATACGGATCATCCGGTCCCCAGTTCAAAGTACCGTGCAGCGGCAGCCAGTCATCCAGATACAAGTTCTCCAGCTGGACACACTCCTCCTCATAAGGCAGATAGCACGCAAAATCGCTCTGGCACAGCGGGAACGCCATGGACGCAGTCTTGTAATCCAGCCGGCGTCCGCCGCCCGAACAGTTGTCGATATACATATCCGGGAACCGTTTCCGGAGCTCTTCCCAGAACAGATAAAATCCTTCCACATATTTCATTTCCGTGATGCCGATGCGGCCGGGCTCATCCCCCTGGGACAGGCAGAACCAGGCATCCATATTGAAATCTTCCCGGTAATCGTCGATCCCTTCCCGTTCCATGATGCCGCAGATGGTGTCGATCAAATACTGTCTCGCCTCGGGAATACCGATATTGAGCAGATAACTCACTGTTTTTCCTTCCGCAGCAGAGGCGTGGTCGCCGAGCAGCCATTCCGGATGTTCCTTGAGTATGGCACCCCGGGAAGCCGAAGAAACCCGCAGGGCCTCGAACCAGACCATCAGCCGCATTCCGGCCCGGTGAACCGCATCGGCGACCGGCTTCAGGCCATGGGGATGCGCCCAGGTGTTGAAGTCCCATGATCCGACTCTGGTGTACCAATCGCTGGAGTGCTCGCTTTTTTCCAGAAAATGGGGACATGGTCCGGGCGACCCCATCCAGCCTGCATCGATCCACCATTCTTCATAAGGCAGCTGTTTCTCATGGATCACCTGGATCCGCTGAAGCTGCTTATCCGTTTCCAGGCCGCCCCAGACTTCGAAACAGATCGGCGGTTTGATCAGTTCGCCGCGGCTGTTCCTCGGCGCGTGATGCGCGATCATGAAGCGGCGGAATTCATTCTGCCCGTCGCGGATGCTTTTCCCTTCGCGGAAATGCAGCAGGATGCCGGGCTGCATGACTTTTTCGCCGGGATGCAGCAGGAATTCCGCCCGTTTCATCCCGCACCGGATACGGCTTTTCTTTCCGTGTCCCATCTGCCCGTTCGTCACTTCTTTCTCCACGGAAAACTTCCATCCTCCGTTCCAGCCGATCGCCAGATCGATCCCGTTCATCGGATCGTTGTCCACCGCGAAAAACGGCAGATAATCCGTGGAACACCAGGCACCCTCGCATTGCAGTTCCAGTTTATTGCTGCCCGGACGGGCAAAAAGGTCCCGCCGCTGCGGCAGGAAATCCGCCCCGTTGGCTTTCGATCCCAAATGGTAGCGTACACTGATCCGGCTGTTCCCGTAAAAAACCGCATCATTGAGTTTCTGCAGACCGAAAGCGACGGGATCCTCGGCCTCGTGATCCAGCGCGGAAAATTCCGAAATGATCCCGGAATCTTTTTGGGAAATGTTTTCAAGATACGGCGTGTATTCGATCACCGGATAATCCGGCCAGACCGTCATTTCCAATGTCAGGCGGATGATGCCCGGAACCGGTTCGTAAATCATTTTCCGGGTCCCGTCTTCTCCCGTTTCGACTGTGCAGGGAATTTCCTTCAGGTCGCAGGGCTTTCCATCGTAATGGAATGAAAACGGCTTGACCGGACTGTTCGCGTCCAGCATTTCTTCAAACGTTTTGCGGCAATACATCTCAGTTTTCTCGTTGATATTGGATTATCTGAAACGAACGCGGCGAATCCAGATGGATCGTCAGCGAGGCAAGTTCCCGTCCGGAAAGCCGGCGGCTTTCCCCGGTAAAATATTCAACCAGATAAACCCCATCCGGAATCAATCCGGAAAGCTTCAGCTGAAAATCGGGATCGGGACTGTTTTTCCGCCGGAAGATCTGGACCATGCCGCAGTTTTTGGCCGGATCGTGGATCTGCTGGCCGTTCCATTTGCGCCAGTCGGTTTCCGGCCCATCGACCAGCGGATAGACGTCGCCGGTCATGTGAATGTCCCGGAGCTGTTTTCCCCATTGCACGAGCCGGCGGTGCAGATCGTAATCATCTTCCGGTTTCGGATCGCGTCCGTTGAACTGCCAGACCTTGCAGCCCATCCCGCCGCCGAGACCGCTGGCCATGTGATAAGGATCGGCCGGGCCCCAGTTCAGAGTCCCGTGCTGCGGCAGCCAGTCGTCCAGATACAGGTGTTCCAGCGGGACGCATTCCTCCTCATAGGGCAGGAAACAGGCGAAATCGCTCTGGCACAGCGGAAACGAAAACGACGCCGCTTTATATTCCAGCCGGCGTCCGCCGCTGGCACAGTTGTCGATATACATATCCGGAAAACGTTTCCGGAGTTCTTCCCAGAACAGGTAGAACCCTTCCACGAATTTCATCTCCGTCACACCGATCCGGTCCGGTTCGTCCCCGGACGCCAGCGCGGCATCCGGTTCCATATTGAAATCTTCGCGGTAATCGTCGATCCCTTCCCGTTCCATAATGCCGCTGATGGTGTCGAACAGATATTTCCGGGCTTCCGGGATCCCGATATTCAGCAGGAAATTGACTTCTTTTCCTTCGGCAAATGTTTGCTTGTCGCCCAGCAGCCATTCCGGATGTTCCTTGATCACCGCCGCCCCGGAACCGGAAAAGATCCGCAATGATTCGAACCAGACCAGCAGACGCATTCCCGCCTGATGCGCAGCCCCGGAGATAGGCTTCAGTCCTTTGGGATGCGCATACGTATTGAAATCCCACGAACCGACCCGCCGCGGCCAGTCGCTGGAGCTGTCCGTGTCTTCCAGAAAATGCGGACACGGTCCCGGCGAACCCATCCAGCCGGCATCGATCCAGACCCCTTCGTAAGGCAGACGATGTTCCTGTGCCGTCCGGATGCGCTGGATCTGTTTATCCGTTTCGAGCCCGCCCCAGAATGCCAGCAGCAACGGGGGCGAAATCAGTTCGCCGCGGCTGTTCCGGGGAGCATGATGGGCGATCATGAAACGGCGGAATTCATTCTGACCGTCGCGGATGCTTTTATTCTCGCGGAAATGGATCAGAATGCCCGGCTGCATGAGCCGTTCCCCGGGGTGCATCCGGAAGGCGGCGCGTTTCATTCCGCAGCGGATCCGGCTCTTTTTCCCGCGTCCCCAGATGATCTCGGTGATTTCTTTTTCCACCGAACATTTCCACGCACAGGACCAGCCGATCGCAATGTTGATCCCGTTCATCGGATCATTGTCCACTCCGAAAAACGGCAGATAATCCGTGGAACACCGTCCGGAGGCGCATTCCATTTCCAGCTTGTTGAGACCCGGACGCGAGAAGAGGTCCCGTTTTTGCGGCAGGAAATCCGAACCCGCGGCTTTGGATCCCAGATGATACCGCACACTGATTTTGCTGTTGCCGGTAGGATCCCATTGTTTCAATCTCTGTTCCCCGAAAAAGACCGGGTCTTCCGCCTCGAAATCCAGCACGGAAACCTCCGAAATGATCCCCGAGTCCGCGCTTCCGATATTCTCGAAATACGGCGTGTATTCGATCACCGGAAAATCCGGCCAGACGGTCATTTCCAGCGTCAGGCGGATGATCCCCGGAACCGGTTCGTAAATCAGTTTCCGATTTCCGTCTTTTCCCGCTTCGACTATGCAGGGAATTTCCTTCAGGTCGCAGGGCTTTCCATCGTAATGGAATGAAAAGGGCTTGACCGGACTCCCGGAGTCCAGCAGTTCTTCAAAAGTTTTGCGGCAATACATAAACAAACCTCCCTTTTTTATAACGGAGTTGATTGATGGCGATCCCGGGACGGACGGATTTTTCTTTGATTACCAGCTGCAAAAAACCTGTCATCATGATTTGCAATCCATCCCTTTGATGTTATATTGTCAAAAATATACTGCAAAAAGGAAATTTTACCATGTCTGATTGCGTAAATAATATATCCGATCGCGTAATTTCAGCGCTGCTGCCGCAGATCCGGATCAGCTGGGTCTCAGGCGCGGACACCGCAGTTCTGCCTCCATTCGGAAACTCGTCAACACCCATGCCTTATACCGCGGTCAGCTGTCTGATGCCATACCAGAAAATCCCGTATTCCGGCGTCAATGTCCGGATCGACGGGAAACTTTTTTATGCCGAAAGCGGAGATTGCCTGATTTTTCCGGAAGGCTGCCGCCGCTGGTTTTACCGGAAGGATGAGGGACACCGCAGTGTCTGGGCGCATTTCCGCATCCGGCTGGAACCCGGTCTGCCGCTGCTGAATTTTTTCAATGTTCCGCCGGTGATCCGCGGCAAGGCGGCGCTCCGCTGCCGCAGGCTCATCGCGGACATGAACCGGAACAGCCGCAACATTCTTTCGGCCAATACGCTGACGGTGCTTTCCGAACGGCGACCCGGCAGCTTGGCTGACCAGCTGGAGGAACAGGCTGCGGCTATCCTGCTGCTGAAAGAAATCCTGGCCGTTTCCACGCCGAAGGAAAGCTTGTTTCTGGCGGTCAGCGGTTTTCATGAACTGGAAAATGCCGTGAACTGGATCCAGAAGCATAAATTTGAAAAAATCACGCTGGACGACCTGTCGCAATGCTGTCATTGTTCGAGGTCGGCGTTCGAGAAGAAATTCCGCCGGATATTCGGCATTTCACCCGGGAAATATCTGCTGGATCTGCGGCTTTCCGAAGCCGAAAACCTGCTCCGGGATCCCAATGCATCCTGCGCTCAGATCGCAGAGCATGCCGGTTTTGCCAACCAGTTCATTTTCAGCCGTCTTTTCAAACAGCGTTACGGCATTTCGCCCAGGGATTACCGCAAGCGGAAAATCTTCTGCTGAATGGCCGTTATCCGGAACCGGATCCGCGGGACGGTTATGCCTGCCCGGATGCGGTGAGAAACTCCAGGTGTTCATCGACCTGTCCGTGAGGTAACAGTTTCCCTTATTCCCAGAAAAGGTCGCCGATTTTTCCCCCGGTCTGATATGCGACATCATCCAGACCGGCGATCCGTTTCCCGTTGACCGTGATATTGCGGAAAGTAAAACGGGACAGGACCGCTTCATCGGAATAATTGGCCAGGCGGAAAGGCAGTTTCAGCGGCACTCCCGGTTCGGCATCTGCCTGGATGTTTTCAAACAGAATATCATGGACCGATCCGGATTTTCCCTGCCAGCTGCCGTAGTTCCGATTGTCGATATTGATCAGCTTCGGGACACCGATCCGGCCGCCGGGATCATACACCTCATTATCGGACTGCTGGTGGATTTCCGGCAGGGTGTCGGCCTGATATTCGATCCGGATATCGCGGAACGTGATGTCATGAATATCCGCATAAGCGCCGTTCTGAATATCCAGGCAGACCGCCGAGTTGTGGATGAGGTCGCAGTTTTCAAAGGTGATCCGCGCATATTCCGGCGCTCCGGTTTCGACGCCGAGATCCAGCGATTTGCCCCAGCCGGACCAGACGACGCAATTTCTTACCGCAATATCGGTAAGCGAACGGCCTTTCTGCCAATTCACCGTTGTCAAGCCCGCATGATCCAGCCCTTTCATCACGATCGAATCGTCGAAACTGCGGACAAAAGAATCGGTAATTTCACCATTGTCGGTATTGCAGAGATCGATCCCGTCTGTGTTGTAGCGCCATTGCCCGAGGATCTTGACATGGTCGATGTGCACTTCGGAACAGCCGAAAAAACTGGTGGTGAAACAGGCGGAATCCTGGATGATGATGTCACTGATCCGGATGTCTGATGAATTGTAGAATTTCAAGGTCGAGTGAAGGATGTCTTCGAAGAAACTGCTGAACACCCGTTCTTCCATGCCGCCGTGCAGTGTGCCGCCGCCGAAAATCCGGATGCGATGAACATCCCTGCCGAAAAGACTGCCGAAAACGATCGCCTCGGGATCGATATAAACCGAATCGCCCGAATTCAGACGGATCAGTCCGGGGAAGTGGATCCCCGGCCCGAAATACCACTGGACCGATTGTCGGTCGGCAGGGAGGGTGATCTGGTTATAGAAGAAATAAACTGCATGATGACTGCTTCCGCATTCCAGCACATACTGCCCCGGTTCATTCAGGACGAACTCGATCCGGTCCGGAGCGGTCTTCTGCGGGATGATCCGCCGGGACAGCGGGCGGACAACCGCCTTTCCCCCGTTCAGCCCGCCGCTCAAGGTCACATGGATCGGTTCATCGGCGGCGAAACTTACGAATGCCGCCATTTCCGTCTGATTGACCGGACGCTGGGTTCCGGGCCAGACCCGGTTGAAAGGGATCGCGGATTCCCGGCAGCTGCGCACCTGAACCGGCTGACCGTTCAGGTGCACGGAAAGATGTTCTGCAAAAAGGTGTCCGGAACTGTTTTTCAAGGCAGGGCAGCTCCAGGGAACTGTGACTGTTTTCAGCATGGTGTAAAAAGTTCCTTATTTTACCATCGGGTCTTATTCAATTCAAATCCTTAAGCACTTTCACGCACAGCTCGCCGTGAATGGCACTGGCCGGGGAGTTCAACACATGCTGCGCGGAATAGATGGAAACGTCCGCATCCGGGATAATGGCCAGAAATGCCCCCGCGGCGCCGCTCCAGCCGTAATCGTAAAACCCGGTTCCCGGCTTCGGACAGCGCACCCCCAGACCGTAAGAATGATAATTACAGCCCCAATATTGTTTTTCGATCGCTTTGCTGACCTGCGGACAGGTCATCCGGGCGATGGTGCCGCGCTTGAGCAGCCGTTCCCCGCTCCGCAGATTTTCCAGGAAGAGCATATAGTCGTCCACGGTCGAAATACAGCCCGCTCCACCGCTTTCATATTCGGTTCCGAGTTT
>Ga0265298_10001142_pt1 | contig 39105 bp, 26 predicted proteins | sample AusTroGonzalo_MG_3_FD_193486 | JGI IMG/M metagenome (GOLD analysis project Ga0265298, IMG submission 193486) | Bovine rumen microbial communities from tropical cattle in Woodstock, Queensland, Australia - Gonzalo_01 | ecosystem: Host-associated > Mammals > Digestive system > Stomach > Rumen ... | reverse complement strand
CGAAAGGCTATCCCTGAGCCATGGGTAGATTGGATACGTGTTACGCACCCGTGCGCCGGTCGCCATCAAAGGTAGCAAGCTACCTTCATGCTGCCCCTCGACTTGCATGTGTTAAGCCTGTAGCTAGCGTTCATCCTGAGCCAGGATCAAACTCTTCATTGTAAAATATTTTGTTCCAAAATCTTGTACGAGCTTCCGTCGTCACTCGGCAATAATCAAGTAAACTTGTTATTGCTCTCGCTCCTAGGAACCTTGTATAATATCTTCGGAATCTATTTCTTTTTGTCTGTTATATTAATACAGTATAAAGAGATTGACTTGGCCGAGCATCAAAAACTCTCATTTCCTTTTCAGGAATGACGGTTCGTACTTGTTTCTCTTGTACTACAATTTCTGTCTATGGAATTATGTCAAAGAACTACTTTTCTTCGTGCCTCCGAGACTCTCCGGACACCCCCGCAGGGGCCCTTGTTTCTCGTTTGCGGGTGCAAAGGTACAACAATTCCGCAAACCACCAAAACATATCGGTAACTTTTTTCAAAAAAATCCAATCCAAATGCACCATACATTATAATAATTTATGCGCGCGCAAGAGAACATTAAGCTTTAGGCGAGAACGAAGCACATCAGAAGCAAGACTAAAGAAAGGCATCAAAATGGCTAACTACAGGAAAACTTTCCCTCTACAGGAAGAAAAATGTGTTAATAAGCCAGAAAAAACATTCTATTACGCCATACAAAATTATTTTCATGGCTTGAAAATAGTTTTTCAAAGCTTGATAATTTATTTTCAAGGCTTGGTTATATATTTTCATGGCTTGAAAATAGTTTTTTACGTAGGGGTAAAGATCTTTATATGCCGAATGTAAATGTTTTCTGTACCGGCACAAGGATTTTATATCCTTACATGAAGAAAAGACTATACATTCAAAATAAAAAGAAGACTTGGGATTATTAAAAAAATGCATTATCTTTGCATCGAATTAAAAAGAAAAAGAGCAAAAAACCAAAGAGAACAAAATAACCATATAAAGAAAATGAAAAGAATTAACCTCTTACTCCTATCCCTTATTGCCCTATGGCAATTACCCACATTGGCAGAAACAAAGATAAAAAATGTGTCAGGCGTTTACATTGGCGGACATATACGCAGGGAACGCCCCAAGACTATAACGCAGTTGCGCGAATCGGGGTTTACCACTGCCCTACTCTTCAATGTGCATGTGGATACTGACGGCACACTAATGACAGACGGAGAGACCATCTGCAAAAACGGCGAGTATGTATTCCACAACACTCAGCCTAACTATCAGCAAGATATAAAAAACCTGAAGACCGCACCTACCAGCATCCAGCGTGTAGAAATAGTCATTGGTGGATGGGGAAATGACTCGTACGACCATATTCGAGACCTGATTAACAAGAATGGTACAAGCTCTAGTACTATGCTATACAAGAACTTCAAGGCGCTGAAGGAAGCTGTGCCCGAGATAGATGCCGTAAACAATGACGATGAACATTGCTACGACGTAGAGACGGGCGCCAAGTTCCATATTATGATGTACAACCTAGGCTACACCACAACGCTGGCTCCCTATACATACAAGACCTATTGGCAGAACCTGTGTACTAAAATCAGAGCAAGTAAGCCCAAGGCCGTTGACTGCGTGATGGTTCAATGCTACGACGGCGGTGCCGGCAATGTCAACAACGTGGGCAGCTGGACCTTTACAGGCGTACCAGAGCGCCAAGCTGGTCTAATGTATTACTCGAACGACTGGAATGTTGACAAGAACATAGAGCAGTTCCAGAAGTGGGCAGACGATGGCGTTGCAAGCGGAGGATTTGTATGGGTTTACAATAGCGAGGAATGGAACCTGAATGCTTGGGCGTCAGGTATGAACCGCGTATTCAAGGCTGCCGAAGTGCCTGAAGAGGAAGCTATGGTGGAGGTCTTCAGCGGCACTAACTACACTGGCTACAGCGTAAAGCTCCCCGTTGGAAAGTTCTCAAAAGGTGAACTGGCATTATATGGTATAAAGGCAGATGACATTGAATCAATAAAAATTCTGAAAGAGGGTGCCAACGCCAGATTGTACACGGGCACAAAAAACACAGGAACCAGCCTGTTGTGTAAGGCTGATCGCAAGGTTCTCTCTACTGCATATAAAAACCTTGTCAAATCCATTTCCGTAACCTATGAAGACCCCGTGGGTATCAGCAAACCTGAAGAACAGAATGCGAAAGAACAGGTGATGGTATACACGCTGGACGGGCAATTGCTGGGAACTGGAGGAGACGCCATCCGCCGTGTGAAAAAAGGACAGACAGTAATAGTAAAGACTGGGAGAAATAATGCAAAAATGAAAATAAAATAAATAATGAGGAGAAAATGGATATATAATCTGTGGGCCTTTGTATTATATAGCAGCATAAACGTCTTGTTCATCCTGAAGTACGGACAACGCATAGCATCCGTTCAGGAGACAGTAGGCGCCTCCATCCTATATATAACAGTTGTTGCAGGCATGCTTTGGGGCTTAGACACCCTCACAAAAAGAATGAGCAAAAGCCTCGTCTACCTGTTAATGGGTATAATGATCGTTGGGCTGGTAATATTGCAGATGCACTTTGACCCTTATGCATTGAAGGTAGATAGATGGTCAGCTATCCACAATTTCCTACAGAATCTATTGAACGGTGAATATCCCTATGCAGCACAAACCCATCTGGGAGGCTATGGCTCACCCTTCCCTGTATGGCAAATCATGCACCTACCCTTCTACCTACTGGGTAACGTGGGACTATCATTTGTTTTCTTCCTACTGCTGTTTACAGATGCCATCAGGCGAACAGCAAGCCTTAGGGATGCTACAGTGGCCTTTCTGCTACTGATACTCTCACCTGCCTTCCTATATGAGGTAAGTGTTCGAAGTGACTTAATATCCAACTTCCTACTATGTGCGACCATTCTGATGTACCTGCATCATTACAGGATGACGTTAGAAAAGAATTGGGTACTTATAGCAGTAATATGCGGACTGATGATGAGTACACGTCTAAGCATTGCCGTTCCATTTATCGTCTATTTCCTCTATGAATTCCTAAACTGGAAGCAAACAAGTGAGAAGATTGCCTTCCCATGTCTGATAATACTGGTATTTGCGCTGACCTTCCTGCCCTTTGTGCTATGGAACGGAGAGATGCTGTTCTTCTTTGAGTACAATCCGTTTGTTTTACAGACACGCCAGGGACTATGTATAGATTATATTCTGATAATGGCTATCTGCATGGTGGCTTCTTTGTGGTTGAAAAGCCGATGGGATTACTATATGCTGACATCTGCCATTTGCCTACTGACCCTTGTTGCCGTAACATTTGTAAGTAATATGTACATATATGATTGCTGGAGTGAATTGTTCGATTCACGTTTTGATATCACGTACTTTAACATGGCACTTCCCTTTGCAATTGCAGCGTTAGCCTGCAAGGGAGAACCGCAAGCCTAACGATCATTTTCCTTTACATCATATAGTAGCTGAAGTCGCAGAAGTTCCTTATGCAAACGTTTCTGCAGTTTCTCCCTACCCTTCTGACCGTAGATGTTATGCATCTCCGTAGGATCTGAGTTGAGGTCATACATTTCCCACTGGTCTATGGCATCTTCCGGCTTCTCATCGGCACAGGGATAGAAGTGAATAAGCTTATAGCCATCTGCGGTACGCACGCCATAATGACGCCTGACACTATGCTCTGCCGGATACTCATAATAATGATAGTACAAGCTCTGGCGCCAGTTCTTAGGATGCTTCCCCTCCAATAAGGGTAAAAGGCTTATCCCCTGCATATCATCGGGGATGGGAACACCTGCCAAATCAAGGAACGTCGGGGCATAGTCTATGTTCTGCACCATCTCTGTGATATCGCCCTTGGCAACGGGCTTGCCATACCGGGTAGGCATTCGCATAACCAACGGAGTGGAGAAACTCTCCTCGTACATAAAACGCTTGTCAAACCAACCATGCTCGCCCATATAAAAGCCCTGATCACTGGTATAGACAACAAGGGTATTCTCTGAGAGACCTGTACGGTCCAGATAGTCGAGCAACCGGCCTACATTATCATCGAAGGTCTTCAGCACCTTGGCATAATCACGCATAAACCGCTGATACTTATACTCCTTGAGTGCCTGTCCATGAAGGTTACATTTACGGAAATCAACAGACAGCGAATCATAGAACATATCATATTGAGCACGCTCCCTGCTATTAAGTCTACCAATATAACCCAGATAAGCACCAGTAAGGCGTGTAGGATGGACAGGATCATAGACCTTACAGTCATAATCCATAGTCATATCCACATCAGAGGCAATATCCATCTCCTGATGCTGGGCTGCAAGACGGCCGTCCCAATCATCATTGAAGTTCTCAGGCAAGCGGAAGGTGACATCCTCATATTCATGCAGGTATTTCAGTTCCGGCAGCCAGTCGCGATGACATGCCTTCTCATGCAGGAAGAGTGCAAAGGGCTTGTCTGTCTTTTGCTGCTCGGCGAGCCATGAGATGGCCTTGTCTGTCAGCAGGTTGGTAAGATAGCCTTCCTCGCGATGTGTCTTGCCATCCATAGTAATGAAGGTAGGATTGTAGTATTCTCCCTGCCCGGGGATAATCTCGAAGTGGTCAAAACCCGTAGGCGTACTAACAAGATGCCACTTCCCTATCAGGCAAGTGCTGTAGCCTGCCTGTTGCAAGAGCTTTGGCATCGTCTGCTGAGAACCGTCGAACACACCGTGCTCGTTATTGGTAAAGCCGTTTTTGTGGCTATGCTTGCCCGTTATCATACAGGCACGACTGGGACCTGACAACGAGTTGGCGACGAAGCTATTGACAAAGCGCACACCATCCTGCGCTATACGGTCCAGATTGGGCGTCTGAACATGCGTCTTATCATAGCATGACATCATCTGCATCGTATGATCGTCTGTCATGATGTACAGGATATTGGGACGCTGTTGGGCAAAAGAAAAAGGTAGGATGGAGAAAAAAAGACCCACCCCCATCCCCTCCCGTAATGGAGGGGTGAATTTACGTTTATTGGTTTTCATGATTATTTCAGGGTTTGTTAGCTTAGGGGCTTATTAGCTTAGTAGGTTAGGAGGTTAGGAGCTTAGGAGGTTATGCTAACCACTAACCGCTAAATTATGATTTATGAATTAAAGGTAAGAGGAACGGTGCCGTTGCCCCTTTACCACTACGAGCAAGCTCTTCTGGCGTACCAGAGAAGAGGAGTTGACCGCCATCTCGTCCACCCTCGGGTCCCATATCTATCAACCAGTCGGCACACTTGATGACGTCCAAATTGTGTTCAATGACGACAACGGTATTCCCCTTTTCTACCAAGCGGTTCAGTACAGAAAGCAGAACACGGATATCCTCAAAGTGAAGTCCTGTTGTGGGCTCGTCCAGGATATAGAAGGTCTTGCCCGTATCACGTTTACTCAGTTCTGTTGCCAACTTAACACGCTGACTCTCACCACCCGACAAAGTGGTACTGGGCTGCCCCAACTTGATATATCCCAGACCTACATCCTGCAGGACCTTTATCTTGCTGAGGATAGTGGGGACATTTTCGAAAAACTCTACAGCCTGATTGATGGTCATATCCAAGACATCGGCAATGCTCTTACCACGATAACGTACCTCGAGGGTCTCGCGGTTATATCGCTTTCCACGACATTCCTCACAAGGCACAAAGACATCTGGAAGAAAATTCATCTCAATGGTCTTATAGCCATTGCCACTACAAGCCTCACAACGCCCACCCCTGACATTGAATGAGAAACGGCCAGGCTTGTAACCACGAATACGAGCCTCGGGGAGTTCAACAAAGAGATTACGGATATCATTGAAGACGCCCGTATAGGTAGCCGGATTAGAACGAGGAGTGCGTCCTAACGGGCTCTGGTCGACATCTACCACCTTATCTATATACTCAAGACCTTCTATCCTATCGTATGGAAGAGGGTCACGCAAAGAACGATAGAAATACTTGCTGAGAATGGGATGCAAGGTATCATTGATAAGAGAACTCTTACCACTGCCACTGACGCCCGTTATACAGATAAATTTACCCAACGGGAAGGAAACATCCACATTCTTGAGGTTGTTTCCCCGTGCACCATATAGTACAAGAGACTTTCCGTTACCTGGTCGGCGAACAGCAGGAATCTCGATACTGAGTTCGCCATTCAGATACTGGCTAGTAAGGGTATGCTGTTTCAGCATATCAGCAAACTTGCCCTGGAAGACAATCTCACCTCCCTTTCGACCTGCCTTAGGCCCCACATCAACTATGTAATCGGCATTCTCCATCATCTCCTGGTCATGTTCGACCACAATAACAGAATTGCCCGTATCACGCAACTTCTTCAGAGATTCTATAAGCTTGATATTATCCTTCTGGTGCAGACCGATACTAGGTTCGTCAAGAATATACAGCACATTTACCAACTGGCTACCAATCTGTGTTGCCAGACGGATACGCTGACTCTCGCCACCAGAAAGACTTACGGAAGTGCGGTCTAGGGAAAGATAATCCAGCCCTACGTCCAACAAGAAACGCAGACGGGTACGAATCTCCTTCAGAATCTCCGTGGCTATCTTACGCTGATGTGAAGTAAGCTTGTCGTCGACATTTGACAGCCAGTCATACAACTCACGTAAATCCATTCGGCAAAGCTCTGCAATATTCTTGCCAGCAATACGGAAATGTAAGGACTCTTTGTTCAGACGCTGTCCATGACACTCAGGACACTCTGCCGTACAACTGAACTGTTCGGCCCACTTCTGAGCATTGGCAGACATATCGGCATCCTGCATCTGACTGAGGTATTTTCCTAAGCCATCATAAGAGGCAAAATAATCGCTGGTAGTCTTTGCCGTATCGGCAGAAATGCGCAAACGCTCTGAACTGCCATCAATAATCTCCTGCAATGCCTCTTGGGGTACATCGGAAAGCGGAGTATCAAGGGTACAGTCGTATTTCAGTAACAAAGCTTCTATCTGCCAGAATATCATTGCCGAACGGGCCTTTCCCAGAGGTGCTATTCCACCTTTCTTTACAGACAACGATTTATCGGGAAAGACCTTCTCCTCGTCTATAAGGTTTACATATCCCAATCCCTTACATCTGGGACAGGCACCTTGGGGGCTATTGAAGGAGAAATCATGCGGAGCAGGTTCCTTGTACGAGATACCCGTAGTAGGACACATCAGCCTTTTGCTGTAATATCGCACCTGCTCCGTATCCATATCATAAACCAGCATCAGACCGTCACCTTGCTTCATGGCTGTGGCAACGCTCTGAATCAGACGCTTGTCATCCTTATCCTGCACCTTCAGACGGTCTATCACCACCTCAATATCATGGTTACGATAACGGTCCAGCTTCATCCCAGGAAGGATTTCCTGAATTTGCCCATCGACTCGAACATAAAGATAACCTTTCTTCTGAATGCTTTCAAAAAGGTCTTGATAATGTCCTTTCCTGTTCTTTACCAAAGGAGCCAAGATACAAATCTTGCGTTCGTGATAGTCCTTGAGGATAAGATCTATAATCTGTTCCTCAGTATATCTTACCATCCTCTCGCCTGTCTCATAAGAGAATGCCTCTGCCGCACGGGCATAAAGCAGGCGGAAGAAATCATATATCTCAGTAGTAGTACCAACTGTACTACGGGGATTCTTGTTGGTAGTCTTCTGCTCTATACTGATAACAGGACTCAGACCTGTTATCTTATCGACATCGGGACGTTGAAGGTTACCCAAGAAATTACGGGCATAAGCACTGAAAGTCTCGATATAACGACGTTGTCCCTCAGCAAAGATGGTGTCAAAAGCAAGAGATGATTTTCCGCTACCGCTTAGTCCTGTAATTACAGTAAAACTATTTCTTGGTATCGTTACATCTACGTTCTTCAGATTATGAACACGCGCACCCCAAACAGAAATCTTACTGTCACTCATCGCCTGTACCGGTAGTTCCGTCACCGTTATTATATCCAGAGATCACACTGATAGTCTTCTTGAAACTGAATTTACGACCGTCAGCTCCCTTCGCATTTACCACCAGGAAGTAAACACCGTCCTTTACGACCTTTCCCTTGTAGGTTCCGTCCCATTTGCCGTCGACATCGTCCCAGGAATACAGCTTTGTACCCCATCGGTTGAAGACAGCCGCATGGAACTCCACGATACTCTGATAGCCGTCCTTGGGCTTCAGCTCATCGTTAAAGCCGTCCTTGTTAGGAGAGATGGCATTGGGGAAATCCAATATACTGGTGCTAATGGAGAATACGATGGACTTGGGGTCCTCGCCTTCCTCGGGGAACTCATAATAAATGCTGCCATCGGCGTTATAGAAGGTAACATATAACTGTGCCGTATATGCACCGCTTTGGGTAAAAGTATGCTCTATGTTTTCTTCCGCACGATGAATCAAGATATTCGAAGGGTCTTCGTTATTCCAAATCTTCCACTCATAACGGGGGATGCCATAACCTTCCAAACCTGAAGGATTAGCCCTGAGAAGGACCTTCAAAGGAGCGCTCCGCGGATTAGCATCAACCTCTGTAGTATCAACAGTACCATCCGCATTCTCCTCTATAAAGACACCGGTAGGGTCAACCGAAGGTACTGTCTGTGCAACAGCACATATAGGGAACATCAACAACAGAATTGCTATTATACGCGTCATTTTTACCATGTATTTACAATTATTTCTGCAAATTTAATGAAATTTCTTTGGATGAAGGACATTTTATATCTCAAAAAGTCTAAAATGGCAGGAAAAAAGTGTTATCTTTGCGCTTATGAAAAGGCTCATTATTATATTACTAATGTGTATTCCACTGGTAGCGGATGCACAGAATACCATGTCAGTGCTGAATCGCCTACATCAGGTCAATAAAGGAGAGACGCTATATGGAATAGCCCAACAATATAATATCACAGAGCAAGACCTTCTTCTGGCAAACCCAGAAATCAAGAAGAAAAAGAAACTAAAAAAAGGTATATACCTGACAATCCCTCAGTCCAAGGCAGCAACACAAGGTAAAGATGCCATGGCAGAGGCCGCAAGCAAGCGGAAGCCCTCCGTTCTGAAAGTCGGCGTCATACTGCCATTCGTAGAAAAAAGTGAGAGAGCAAAAAAAATGATAGAGTTCTACCGAGGCTTCCTTATGGCTGCTGACAGCGTAAAAAGAGAAGGTAGGAATCTGGAGATATATGCCTACAGCAGCGGTTCCACGGAAGCTGACATAATGGAGGTTCTTGGGAAACCGGAAATAGCCCAACTAGATATTCTTTTCGGACCTGTTGATGAACAGCAATTGCCTGCCACTATAACCATCTGCAAGAACAACAACACAAGATTGGTGTTACCTTTTGTTAACGGACAAAGTACAACAGGAAATCCACACCTATACATTGCGTGTCCCAACAATGCGGTAGCCATAACAGAAGCTACTGGCTTGGTAACAAGAGCACATGGCGATAAGAATTTTATTATTCTGAAATCCAACACTGATAACAATAAAGGCGCACTATTTACTCAGACATTATCTGATATGCTAAGCAAGAATGGGAACATAGTACGCGTACTGAACATAAATGGTGACGACTCATCCTACGAAGCTGCCATGAATCAGTTTAAGGACAATATCATTGTTCCTGATAACACAAGCATTAAGACTCTGAATATTCTAATCTCTAAACTTGACACCTTCAGGCAGAAACACCCCAACTATAATATATCCTTGCTGGGTTATCCTGAATGGCAGACGTACACGGACAAGTTGCTAAACAGTTTCTTTACATTCGACACCTATATATACAGTCCTTACTACTATAACGCATTGGCTTCAAATACCAAGTACTTCGAACAGGCATATACGAGGAATTTCGGGAAACCCATGGCTATAAACTACCCTCGATATGCCATGATGGGATTTGACCTTGCCATATACTTTATGCACGAAATGCTAACAAGTGATCCTATAGGTCAACAAGCGCCCTACCAGAATATGTACAAGTTTGTTCAGGATACGGAAAATAGCGGATACAGCAACAGATTCATTCAACTAATTCACTACACCAAGACAAAGCAAATAGAACTGATAAGATGAAAAGATTTACCCTTCTCGCTTTACTATATACATTATTATCAATAAATGGATTAGCCCAGATAGGAGAATACCGTAGGGATTTAGCTATTGGCATAAATGGCGGCTATGCACTGAATCAGATAAGTTTCAGTCCACATATCAATCAGAAGATGCACGGTGGCATGACTATGGGTCTGACAGCAAGATATACCTGCGAGAAATACTTTAGCATGATTTGTGCTATTCAGGGAGAAGTAAACTTTGCGCAACTTGGATGGACAGAGGATATAACGACAAGCACAGACACCTACAAGCGAGACATCAACTACGTACAGATGCCCATCTTAGTTAACCTTGGTTGGGGAAAAGAAAGAGGTGGCGTTAAAGGATACCTGGTGGCAGGACCGCACATAGGTTTCTGTATAGGTGACAAGGAAGAAAGAGGAGGAGAATGGAGCGACTATACCCTATCCTTACGCAACCACACAGAACAATACGACAAACCCGTTGAGAAGAAATTCGACTATGGTATTACCTTCGGCCTTGGAATGGATGTCAGCACGAAAAAAGGACATCACTTCACTCTTGAAGGTAGATACGGACTTAGCCTAAGCAATATCTTTAATGCTACAAAACAAGACACCTTCAGCCGTAGCGCCAATAATGTCATTACGGTGAAGGTAGCTTATTTATTTGATATTCTGAAGACGCGTAATTAACGCAAACGGTCCAAAGAGCGAACCAACTTCTCGTCCTTTCTTATACCACGAATGGCCAAATAAAGCAAGATAAAGGCCACAGCGGGAAAAGCTGCTGTCCAATGAGTAGACCATAACATTCCTGCTGAAGAGTTCAAAAGGTAAATAATAATACCATATGCGATGTACCAAGCCACAAGCAGTATCATACAAAAAGTGGCTACTCGCATCTGAAGGACACGACGCTTAAAAAGCAACACATCTACGCATATCAAACTTGTCGTAATAACAAGAATAGCCATCAGAACTGGGCAGAAATAAAACATGTGCTTGCCTTCTGAAACAAGCCACAGATTATACATATCAACCCGTTCGTAAGGATTCAACGAACCTGCGAATGAATTAAGACCATCTCCTACAATAAAGTGGGCGATAGGCAAACACAAGCAACCAACGCAAAAAATAAGGGCTGCAAGCAGGTATAGGGTTTGAATGCGCTGAATCATTAATCAAGAGGTGATGCAGCTTCCTTGCTGGGGTTGCGGAAATAGACCTTACCCTCTATGAACTCCTGAGTTGCCATAAGAGTTGGCTTGGGGAGCTTCTCATAGAAACGGCTGATCTCAATCTGCTCGCGATTCTCAAATACCTCGTCAAGGTTATCCTGAGAACTTGCAAACTCCTGCAACTTCTTACTAAGTTCATTCTTGATATCAGCAGCTATCTGATTTGAACGCTTTGCAATGATAGCAACACTTTCATAAATATTACCAGTCTCCTCACACAATTCCATAACATTACGGTTTACTGTGTTTGTGGGAGCAGTTGATTTTTTATAATCCATCATATCTTAAATTGTTTGTTGTTTTTTTCTGAATAAGTTATGAAGGCCCTTTGTGGTGCCTTTATCTGACTTAGGCAACTGTACATCAGTATGGTTTCCATCTTCTAAGATGTCTGTTGCTTTCTTTTTTTTCTTAGCTTTTGTCAAATCAACGTCATCCTCTTCTAGATTACCTTTCTTTGCGATGATGCGCTCTGAATATTGAAGAATAGACTTTGCCTCTTTTAGATATTGACTTTCAGGAAATTCATTCTGGAAGGCATAGTATTCATCAACAGTTTCACGGAAGCGATCAACACGTTTCTCCAAAATACTGTTTTTTGCCAAATGATACTTCGACCTAAGAACCATAATAGAGAGTTCCTCTTTACGTTCAGGAGACGCATAGGGATAATCCTTAAGTGCATTCTGGGCAGTTACAATACATGCAGCGAAATTATTATCGTCATATGAAGTACAGTTGCCGCGATAGGTTCCCAAATCATAATACAATTTGGCTGACAGGTATTCCTTTTCGACCAACTTGTCCTGCAGATTAAAAATCAGGTCCTGCGTCTGAGCCCTAAGGTTGGTATTGGGATAATACTCCAGGAAATTCGAAAACTCTGTAAGAGCCTCCATAGTATTACTCTGATCAAGCCGAGTGTCAACCACGCAATTATAATGGGACATTGCACAGAAATATCTGCTTAACTCTACATATGCCCCTTTAGGATAACTCTGATAATATTTCTTGAAAAAATCTACAGCTGATTCATAGTCACCTGAACGGTAATTGCTCATAGCAAGCAAAAACAAACATTCGTCTCCGTAATGGGTTCCCCTCAAGACAGACAGAACCTGACCAAAGATCTCTGCTGCCTTTCTATAACTTCCCTCTGTGTAATAACCCTTTGCTGCTTCGTACTTATAATCGTAATCCGCTGTTTTGATGACAGAATTATAATCACCACAACTAGCTAACAACGGCAAAATAAACAACAATATGAGACTATATTTTTGCATGTATATACTTTTACGGGGTGCAAAGGTAACACATTTTCTGATAATTACATAAAAGTACTTCCAATAAATATTGGATAATTCGTTTTTTTAACACAAATTCGCTTTCATTCGCAACATTTCATCCCTCAACAAAGCCGCCTCCACAAAATCAAGACGCTTTGCCGCCTCATGCATCTTCTTCTCTATGCTCTTTATCTTGGCTTCCTGTTGTTCCCTCGTCAGCAGCGTTGTTTCCTGCTCGGCAACCTGTAGGAATTCTACATCTGGTTCGATATAAGCCCTACTCTCAGATTGATGCTGAGCCTGAACCAGATTGTCCATTGTACGTTCCTTCTTAATCTGTTGAGGCACAATATGATGAGTTTCATTATAATACAACTGAATTTCCCTACGACGATTGGTCTCGTCAATAGTTTTCTGCATGCTTTCTGTAATGGTGTCACCATACATTATAGCCTTTCCATTCAGATTACGGGCTGCCCTACCAACCGTCTGCGTAAGACTTCTGTGACTGCGCAAAAAACCTTCCTTGTCAGCATCAAGGATGGCCACCAGGCTGACCTCAGGAAGATCCAATCCCTCACGCAACAGATTCACGCCTACCAGCACGTCATACTGTCCTTCCCTAAGGCTATTAAGTATCTGAACGCGTTCCAACGTATCAACATCGCTGTGAATGTAGGCTGTTCGGATTCCATTACGAAGCAGATATTCGGCTAATTCCTCTGCCATTCTCTTGGTTAGTGTTGTAACCAAAGTACGCTCATCACGTTCAAGACGCTGCTGAATCTCCTCCATCAAATCATCAACCTGATTCTCTGTAGGACGCACCTCAATCACAGGATCAAGCAGACCTGTGGGACGGATAAGTTGCTCAACCACAACACCTTCGCTTTGTTCCAACTCATAATCTGCAGGAGTTGCACTTACATAGATAACCTGATGTGTCATTTCACAGAACTCCTCGAATTTGAGAGGCCTGTTATCTTTCGCAGCAGGTAAACGAAAACCATATTCTACAAGATTACGCTTTCGGGCCTGATCACCTCCATACATAGCACCAATCTGAGGAACAGACACATGACTCTCGTCTATCACCATCAAATAATCCTCTGGAAAGAAATCCAAAAGACAATAAGGGCGTGTCCCAGGCTCTCTGCCATCAAAATACCGACTGTAATTCTCAATTCCAGAACAATGTCCCAGTTCACGAATCATCTCAACATCATACGTAACCCTTTCATGCAGACGTTTGGCCTCTAAGGTTTTACCAACCTCTTCAAAGTAGGCTACCTGGTCTCTCAAGTCATCTTCTATCTTGCGAATAGCCTGCTCTTGCGTATCGTGACTAGTCATGAAGAGATTGGCCGGATAGACCTTGTACTCATCAAAAACAGAGATGCGAGCCATACTAATGGGATCCACCTCCTCAAGACTTTCTATTTCATCGTCCCAGAATGTCACGCGTAAAAGGTAGTCACTGTAGGCAAGGGCAATATCCACTGTGTCACCTTTAACACGAACCTGGCCTCTGTTCAATGTCAAATCATTTCTAACGTACAGAGAATCCATAAGCCTACGCAAGAAATCATTTCTGTCCAGTTTCTGCCCCACCCTCAGATCTATAACATTCTCATAGAAAGCCGACGGGTTTCCCATACCATAGATACATGACACGCTGCTTACCACAATCACATCTTTTCTTCCTGAGAGAAGTGCACTTGTAGCAGCTAGTCTTAGTTTGTCGATCTCTTCATTAATAGCCAGGTCTTTCTCGATATACGTATCAGTACTTGGAATATATGCCTCAGGCTGATAGTAGTCGTAATAACTGACATAGTATTCCACTGCATTATTGGGAAAGAATTGCTTCATCTCTCCATAAAGTTGAGCCGCAAGCGTCTTGTTATGACTCAGTATCAATGTGGGCTTACCTACATTAGCAATGACATTTGCAATTGTAAAGGTTTTTCCACTGCCAGTCACACCCAACAGAGTCTGAGCAGGAAGACCTTGAAGAACACCTTCTGAAAGCTGTCGGATTGCCTCGGGCTGATCACCGGTAGGCTTATATTTTGATGTTAGTTGAAACTCTTTCATATGTTAATAGAATACAAAATTACAATTTTTATTCAAAAACAAGCTAACAATTCGTAATAAATCTGTAATTTTGGCGTCAATATAAAAAAACAAGAATTTAAAATAAAGAGAACATGAACATCAAAATTCTAAGCATCCTTTTTGCGGCAGCTTTATTAACAACACCCGCCATCGCAAAAGAGAAGGAGAAGAAAGAAAAGACCAAGACCGAACAGGTAAAGAAGAAAGGAAAAGAAAAGAATCCTAACGGCTTCAGTAACTTCAAGTTATACACTCTGACATGCAAACGCGGGCAGTTGGTAATGAATGCCAACGGCACAGGGCTCACATCTGGAGTAATCCGTACTGATGCACCAAAAGAAGATAAGAGTTTTGCCATCATAACCTGCGACGGCAAACAATACTTATATAGTCCTTCTGCCAAGAAATTCCTGCTTGGTAGTGGAAGTTTTGTAAACAATTTGGGAACACCCCTTACCTTTGACAGCAAGCAGGCCGACGGGAAATACAAATACATGATATCTGCCCAAAACAGGAGCGGAGCCAAATTTTACATAAACATGAACGATGAAACAGTCGTCGTTATTAATACCTGGGACACAGCCGACAATGGCAACCGTTGGGTAATAACTCCCGCAGGAAAGTTCGACCCCACAGAGGCTTTGAAGAAAATCAAGGAGAGTCCACAAACACCACCTCAGAAGAAGAATATTGAACGCAATGGACTATTCCGCGTCTCAAAAGCCGATAATGAATGGTTCTTTGAAATTCCCGACAGCCTCATTGGACGTGAGTTCCTGACAACAACACGCTACACATCAACTCCTGCTGGTATAGGAAAGTTCGGTGGCGAACAGGTTAACCAGCAGACTGTCTACTTCCAGGTTGCACCTGATGACGGTTTGCTTATGCGTTCGAAACTTATTATAAATGTTGCTGACACAACAGAAACTATCAACCGTGCCATCACGGTCAGCAATGAAAATCCCATCATTGGTGCCTTCAAAATAGAAAATCATAATAATGGCGTATATAAAATAAAGGTAGGAGGATTCTTCAATTCAGATAACCCTGCCTTGGGCTTGCCTCGTTATATCAAAGATCAGTTCTCTCTACAAAACCAGGATGTCAGTTACATAGAGGATATCAAGACATTCCCAACGAACACCGAGGTGCGCATCGTAAAAACATTCTATGGAGGAAATATGAGCAGAGTACCTGCAGTAAGACAGACAGGCAAGGCCACCTTCGGACTTAACATCAGTTTCATCCTCCTGCCAGAGAAGCCAATGATGCGCCGCTTCTATGATCCACGTGTAGGCTTCTTCTCTGACGACTTCACCAGCTACGCTGATGACCAGCAGCGTGTTGAGGAAAAGCGTTTCATTACCCGCTGGCGCCTTGAGCCACGTCCTGAAGATGTGGAAAAGATGAAAAACGGCGAACTGGTTGAGCCTATCAAACCTATTGTTTACTATATTGACCCTGCCACTCCAAAGCAATGGAGGAAGTACCTTATTCAAGGTGTCAACGACTGGCAAGTTGCTTTCGAGAAAGCAGGCTTCAAGAATGCCATCATGGCTAAAGAATGGCCCGAGAACGATTCTACAATGAGTCTGGAGGATGCACGTTATAGCTGTATCCGTTATCTGGCAAGTCCCATTGAGAATGCATATGGACCAAATGTACATGACCCACGTACAGGCGAGATTCTGGAAAGCCACATCTGCTGGTATCACAACGTAATGTCTTTGGTTCACGACTGGTACATGATTCAGGCTAGCTCTATTGACGAAGCTGCTCAGAAAATGAATTATGACGAAGAACTGATGGGACAGCTTATCCGCTTTGTCAGCTCACACGAGGTAGGACACACTCTGGGGTTGCGTCACAACTTTGGAAGTTCAAGTACCGTACCCGTTGACAGTCTGCGCAATAAGGCATGGGTCGAGGAGCACGGACATACGCCCAGCATCATGGACTATGCACGATTCAACTATGTTGCACAACCAGAGGACGGTATTTCCAGAACTGGTATATTCCCCCGTATCGGCGATTATGACAAGTGGGCCATCACATGGGGCTACAAGCCTATGCTGGATGCAAAGGACGAGTTGGAAGACCATAAGATGTTAGAGCCAATGGTATTGGAGTCACTAAAGAACCGCCGTCTTTGGTGGGGCGATGGTGAAGGTGTACACATAGACCCACGTCGCCAGACGGAGGATTTGGGTGACGATCCCGTCAAGGCCAGCTACTACGGCATCCTCAACCTCAAGCGTTTGGCAGACAACCTCCGTCGTTACACTTTGGACAACGAGAAAGATATCTACGACCATGACATCTCAACCATGTACAACCACATTACCAATCAGATGATGAGATACTGCGGACATGTTACCAATAACATCGGAGGTTATCTGGTAGAGCCTAAGACGCAGGGGATGGGAGGTGATGTATATGAGCCACAGCCTCTGAAGAAGCAAAAAGCTGCCCTCAAGTTTATTGACGAACAATTCCTGCACGAACCAGTATGGCTACGCGAGGTGTCTTACGCTAAACGTCTGACATCCAACCCCCAAATACTGACTAGTTATGTAGGACAATATGCCGTAACAAGCCTGATGAATCGTTTGGATGCCCTGAACGACTTATACACGCCTCAGCAGTACCTTACCGACCTTAGCAAGCTTATCTTTACTGAGTTGGACAGCAACAAGAAGGTTACAGCATATCGTATAGCCTTGCAGAACAACATGTTGTCCCATTTGGAACGCGCCTTTAATAACGGAAACCAGAAGATTCATCCTGCCGTACTCTATACTCTGCAACAATTGCAGAAAAAGAGCAAGGCTGCTTCCACTTCCGCTCCTGACGTAGAAAGCCGTGCTCATTGGGGAAGCATATATGACCAGATAGGACGTCTACTTGTATGGAAATAACAACGAGGTTTTTCTAACCCGAAAAAGAATACCGCCTAACTGGAGCGTAAAATATCTCCAGTTAGGCAGCAAAAAAAATCCCACGTGAGGCAAGCAACAACCTTACGTGGGATTTTTATTATGGTGCAACTTCGTCGATTACCTCTTGAACCGCCTCCTTCCTTCGAGTACGCGGGCTCATCTCCGGATTCGTATAATAGCCCTTCTGACCAGGCATTCCATCAACGAAATCACGTATTGAACTTGATCCCGTGGTCTGTTCTTGCCATAATTGTTCATAGTCATGGACGTAATCTGCACGGGGAACAACATTGGTATCGAATTCCAACTCTACACATGTAGAATCCTGAAAATTACCATAGCAATATATAAAATGATCTACATAACCTGTATTCTTGATGGTATTGAAGGTAAGGTGGATATAACCCACTTTGTGCGGAAGTATAACGACAGGGAGATCATCTCGTGATATGATACACCCACATGTTGTCTGCATCTCCTGAATAAAGAGAGGATTATCTGATGTGTTTTCTATCTCATAAGACAGATTCATCATTTCTCCCTGAATAACCGGATAATAGTGTCGAACAGGATCAACAACTATTACGGAAGCAGGTTTCAGTTCCTTATCGCATGACACAAAGCAGAGTACAGAAAAACTGAGAGCTACTACCCTGCTTATCAACGACTTCTTTTTTCTATAAGTTATTACCTTCATTTCTTTCTATTAACAATAATCTTCCTCCTCAGAAGCCCTCTATCTCATCTAGTGCCATCGTACGATCTTCCAGGTCTCGATAAACATGAAGTACAAGTTTACCCTTGCAATTAGCCGGAATCTCGAACTCTGCTACAGCTCGCTGAAGATGTGATGAAGAAGAAGCTGGCACAACAGCCCCTATCTCATGTCCATTGGCTGTTAACATGACACGTGATGGAAAAGATATATGGAAAATGGAGTTTTTGGTCATATTAACGCGTAAATGCTTCATCCCCTCTACACGAGGGATTGCTATGCGCAACGATGGCGTAGCCGACGAGAGCATTTGACCACAATGATAGCAAGAAGGAAGCCCCAGAAGTCCGTCGGTAAGAATAGAGATGTCATTATAGTCCTCATCCAATTCTGTCAGAGGTTCCAGACGAACGCCCTTCAAAAGATTCTTACCCCATGTTTCCCTTGCATGACGAAGCATGTACCGATAGTCATTCACATAACTTTCAATGGTTTCCCCGGCCTCGCTATAAGCAATAATATCCAAATCCGAAAGTCTTATCAATTCATTCAGCATCTGCTCACAACCCACGGTATCAGCTGCCATACGTTTCAACTCAAGGTGTGTAAGCGATGTTGCTCTACTTATTTTCTCAATGCTTTTATGTTCACGTCCTTTCGTCCCGGGTAGTAAGTAGAGCAAATCGTTATGGAATTTAATGAACTCCTCGGCCGGCAAATATGTCTTAACCGCAGTAGAAATGCCCTCATATAATGCTAAGGGGGTTTTCACACTACTAACCATATCCTCCTGTTTAATGACAAAATCACATATAGCTTCACCCGTAACAGGATATCTTTCCCGACAAAATTCCCTAAGCAATGGTCGCCATTCTGCCTCTGGATTAGACAGCAACAATGATAGAATATGAATCTTTAGTCTATAAAAAGTACTGTAGTCCGCACCACTTCCATTCATAAAGACTCCTTTCACGCCAGCCTGTGCATAAAGACGAAGCCTATGCTGAAAGATAGAGAAGACAGGGAATGGCGTAAAGTAATCATCAAAATTATTTATATAGTCCCATACATATATCCGGCTCGTATACTCAGACCACTGCTTAAGCAATTGCATGAATTCCCCCTCCTCTGGTGTGCAATCCGTACTGAGAGGAAAACAGATGGCACTGACAAGTACACCTGCATTATCTGGCAAAGGACGACTTGGCAGGCTGCATGTAGTCTTATAATAGGAGGTAAAGAAGAGATGCTGGGGGAACAGTTTGGTCAGACGTTCCAACATGTAATAGACAGCCCCAGAAGCATCAAGTTTTGTATTACCACATTCCACACATCGTTTACACTGACATACCACTGAATTATCATTGGGTAAAATGGCAAATCGCATAGGCTTGTCACTGCGATAATTCCTACAGATGTATTTCTTTATATAGTCAAACAAAGCATCTGAAGTGAAACAGAACTGATCACGATTCACGCAATTTTCGCACTTAGCATAAACACTTGAAGAAGGTTTGTCCGGCAAAACCACAGAAAGATTATGCCCCCAGATTCCCCAATCCCGATCAATACTATTTAAACTAAGAGGAACATGTTCACCAGAAGCCAATACAGGGAGATAGACCTCACGATACTCAAATGGTGATGAGTCTGTGGAATGTTGTTTAGTTCGATCACATCCCACAAGCAGTAATGCCGATAACAGCACTACGTATTTCAGTTTAAAGTTTCTCATGATATATTTAGATCTATTAATTCTCATGGTTTAGAAAGCTAAATGGAATTGCAATGCAATGGAATAAATGTTACGGTACGAGTCAGACAATGAACCATCCTGTAAACGGTAGGGATTGAAACATGTATTCCAACTGCCCGTCAGCCCTAAGCATATATGACGGGTACATAGATACTGGACATCGAAGCCAACCATAGCATTTGTATGAGATACATTTCGCAAGGCAGTCTGCTCGAAGAACGATAACTCAGGGAATGAGCCGAAACCTGTAATAAGTGAAACACTGGATATGTTATCGTTATTGACAAAAAGCTTACCCTTCAATCCAATGTTATAATAGAGATTACTGGACAAAAGAGTGACATCCGTATTGGCTGTTACCTTGATACGCTCCCATGATTTTTCAACAGAGGGAGAGATAAGAAGCAGATTAAATTCATCCTTTGCAACCAATCCAAAATTGTCGCCTCCAAGATAAAGGTACGTAGACGGTGTCCTACGAAATCCCAAACGTAATGATGGTGTCCACCCTCTTGGAGCAGAATATGATGCAGATACGTTAAGACCAAACTTATTGAAGAAACGGGTAGAAACAGCAGCATTAGCCATTCCGCTCCATTTTGAATTAAACTCATGCTCCCACTGAGCCATAAACTCAAGACCGAATCCTCCAGATTCCTTTTCTAACGGATCCCCATCTATACCCTTATAGCTAATCTGTCCTGTATAAGTGTTACGTGGACTAATTCTGGCATATGAAACAGAGGCAATGGAATAGAGATGAGCTATTGACGAAAGAGTCTCAGCATGTGAATCATAGAATGCGCTGGTATATGTAGCGTCTACCCTATTCTTGAATCCCTTGAATCCCAAATAACGTATATGGCGGATATAATCCCACTGTTCTGCATTACTAGGCTCATAGTAACGTTGCTGATATTCGCATGCTTTGTCGAATTGCTTCAGATACTCATAAGCTATTCCTTTGTCATATAGCAGATCCTTGTTGGACGCATCATGAACCAGAGCAGAATCAATCACCTGCATTGCAAGCTCTGACATTCTGTTCTTCAATAGCTGAGTTGCCCACTCATGACTTATACCAGAATATGCGGCAACAAGCTGGGGTGACATAAATTCGCCAGACCGGTCACGCGGTTGAAGCATTGCCAAAGCCTCTTCATTTTTTCCCTGCTGTTGGAGCGAGAGAGCCTGCTTTACAACAAAATAAGGTACCTCTGGATATGCCTCATAACCCATTGCCGCATATTGCGGGAACAAATCGTCACGTTTTAGAGTCTGGCTCATATTAATAAGGCAACGCAAAGCAACTTCACTTTCCGGAACAACCTCCAAGAGAGCCTGCGCCTCATTTAAAGCCTCATCATAACGTTCCTCATCGATAAGGAATTTCAAGCGGTTACCAGCAAAATCTTCATACGCAGAAGCGAAACGACGACGGTTATGAGGGCTTCTTTCAGATGATTCCACAAAAAGATTATGAGCCTCTTCCTGCCTATTCAGATGTCCAAGTACAGTAATCTGCTTAGATACAACAGCCGGCCATGAATCATCTGTATCAGGCATCAATTCCAATACACGATTTAAATGCTCATAGGCATCATTCCATTGCTCTGCCGCAAAATCATAATCAGATAGTTGCAGCATCATATCTGCATATGCCTCTAAAAGTTCCTCATCTTCTGGATTCTTTTCATACAACTCCGTTAGAACACGCAGACAACGTTTTTCGTTACCAGATTGCTTCTCCAGAGAATACAATTTCATTAAAAGGCCAGGCGTACGTCCTTCCAACTTCATTCCTTCCTCGATATAGAACCGGGCATCATCATAATAACCTCTCGTAAGTGAGGTATTTATCAGATAAGTCAATGCATCACGGTCGTGAGTAGCCAGATAAAGACGTCCGTTAGCTTCGTATGGATCATGCATTCGAGCATCAGCAGCAACCTCCTGTAACAGATTATTGTAAACGTTACCGCTCATATTCTTACTCTTGGCAAAGGCTAAGGCTTGTGTATAGAGTCCAAGTTCCGTCATGATGCCCACAACCTTATTAATGAGCTCTGCATCATTAGGGAAATGAACTAGTCCGCGATTGGCTGCGCCAATGGCTTTCTCGTACTCACCCATTTTAATATACGTGCCAACAAGTTCAACATAATACTCACGCATCATAGGATCCTGATCTATCCATCTCTCCAAATTTTCTGCAGCTTCATTAAGCGAGCTTTTCTTGAGGACCTTATCCCAGTTCTCATGATTATGTCTTCTGACATCAGCCAACACAACAGAGTCATTAGGATAGATATGATGCAGGCGCTTCAGGGCAGCATCGGCTTCAACATCATTCTTCAACATTCGGTAGAATGCGATCTTACGTCGCCACAGGTCACGGTCATATGGCTGGAACTCCAGTAGTTCGTTGATATAACAAATAGCACTAGAATAATGTTGTAACTTATCCTCTACATCAACCAACAGACGCTTAGCCTTAAAGTGCAGGTCATTAATCTGCGTGGCCCTTACCAGATTATAACGGGCTTCTTTCATATCGCCAATGATGAAATAATAGCGCCCATTCAGATAGCGCAGATCCGGATCATCTGGATATTCCTTCAGACCGGCGTCAATCTCACGCTTCGCTGTATTCCAGGCATTAGAACTAACATAACCTTCAGCCCGATGTATATAGTATCGTGGTGTATGCGGAATCTCCTGAGCACATATCGTGGATGACGAAATGAAAAGAATCGTCAATAATATGAAAATGTATTTTACTTTCATGATTTCTTCTTTTTAACACCTTTACGCTGAATAGGTTTCCAAACAGCCGTCTGATTGCTTATAAAGCGCCAATAACCTACGTTTGAACAATATGTGATGATAGGATGATAGATAAAGGGCTCCAAAAAGGTTACCAGAAGTAACTTCAGATAGCTGATTTTTGTATTCTGCCATTCAACTGCCTTTGCAGAATAGTCAAAGTACAAGACAAAAAATGACATAAATATTGAGAATATGTATATCATTCCGAAAAGGATAATTGCAGAATCCCAATTCACGCCTCCTGTAAGAACCAGCCAAATCATAAACAGGAAACCAGTCATCTCAAGCACAGGAGCAATAAACTCGAAAATAAATATGTATGGCAAGGTAAATGCGCCAATAGGTCCGTAATGTGGATTAAAGAAAAGCTTTCTATGATTGGAAATAATCTCGAAAAGACCACGAGCCCATCTCATACGCTGACGACACAGTGTTTTTACCGTACCAGGACCTTCCGTCCAGCAACATACCTTAGGAACCTGTCCTAATCGGAAATCCTGACCAGTATTCTTCATATATGTTACCATACGTAGCAACATATCAACATCTTCGGCCATACTGGTTGGGTCATAGCCTCCCGACTTTACTGCCACGTCAGTATCGAAAAGGCCGAAACCTCCAGAGATATTAGGCAAGGCATTAATACTTGACCATCCCAGCTTACTGATAAGGAACGAACGCAAATACTCCAATTGCTGGAACATAGGAACCAGAGTATTGGGCACAGCAGCTTCCACTACTCTTCCATCTTCAACAATACATCCGTTACTCATCAACATAGTAGCACTGACGCCTATCACTGGCCTGTGACTATTCAAGACTATCCACATCATACGATACAACGCCATGGGCTCAATAATACAGTCCACGTCAGTACACACGAAGTATTTATTGCTACAAACATTGATACCGGCATTAGAACCGTCAGCCTTCTTTCCTCCGTGTTCCTTGTCAACAACCACCAATTTACTGTATTTCTCTTCCGTTGACTTCAACACACGCTTTATGGGCTTCGACTGCACCTTCATGGCAATATCATAAGGTACCTCAACCAATTTATATTCATTGATGAGCAGTTCCATCGTACGGTCTGTACTTGCATCATTCACAATGATTATCTCGTAGTTGGGATAATCAATCTTCATTAGTGAATTTACATTATCCAGAATGGTAACCTCCTCATTAAATGCAGGTGCAATAATGGAAACGGCAGGAGTAAGCGGTGAGCCCTGCATGAAATATTTTATGGTCTCATCATCAGGGATATTAATACCAAGATTTCTCTGAGCCCTACTACTCATAATAACCAGATACATGTAACTGGCCATCAGCAACATAGTATAGCCAAAGACCAGATAGCAGAATATATAATATATTGTAATCCACATAGGCGTATTCTATCTGATTTATCCGTTATAAACAGTCTCGACAGAGGGATGGTATGCCTGTTCCTTGTCAAGGCCTATCTTCTCTAACGTGATATCGTTCTTGAAGAAGTCAAAGAATTTCCTATCGCCTTCCTCAGCATTTCTTTCCAGCTCATCAAACTGAGCACGTCCCGCTTCTCCATAATTATACATGCATCGGAGCGCTTCAAATCGTACGTGCGGGTTAGTCGTATTCGTGAAACCTTCCAATAATGCATGAAGGCTTTTACCTGTTGCGAAACGAGTCAGCGCATGCATAATAGCAACCTTGGTATCATCTGGTTCTGCCAACAAGGCATCAATCAACAAATCCTCGCTATCAGTATAATGCAGATAACCCCAGGTACGAGAAATCTCTTCAATCAGTTTCTTCTTTCGATGCTGAGTCTTGAAAAGTTCTGTCAACTGATCACAATACTCCAACTCATCAAATCTTCTCATAAGTCGGACAAACATACACTGTGAGCGCTCATTCTTCTGTATATTAGCCCATCGAGCCAAGTTGGGCAACTTCAGCCCCGCTCTACGTCTACGCTGAAGGGAATATGCTAACTCTATCTCATCCTTGATACAGCAATGTTTGTCAAAGAAGTCCGTCTCGAAATAATCCAAGTCACTATCCGAGCTAAGCATAATGTTAGAGTACATAGCCAGACGCTGAACAGTCAGGTATTTGGAGTTCAGAAGCTTATTGATTACCCAGGGGCTGACCGGCAACTTAAATGTACGAATCTTACCCATAGCGTCTACCTTACGCTTCATACTCCTTAAGCTTACCTCTTTCTCAAGATATTCAGGAATACCAAACAAATACAGCAAAGCAGTGATATTATTTCTGTTTGCAGAATCAGATCTTTCAGTAATAAAACGAAGGTAGAACATCTGCACGAAAATCTCTTTTTCGCGTCTATTCTTAAGAATCTCCTTTCCAATGTTCTCCTTCGCAATGCCAAAGACTGCAGCAATTTCCTGCGTAGACATCAACTTCTGGGCTTCAGCCGAAAGCATAAAGTCCATCCCCTTGCCGAATTTTTCTTCGAAATTCATTCGTATCTTTCTCAGTTTCTTTTCTTTGTGAGAAAGAAGAATCAGGGCAACACCCATTATCACCATCAAAATCAGACACATTACCGTTACCGATACGGCAACTTTGACTTCGGGGGGATAATCAGCAAACATACCTATGGCATACCGCAGATAATACGTACTATATGCCATAATTAGGTTAAAATAATATTTAACTATCGAAATAGTTCTCACTTATTGCTTCTTTTTGCATATTACCAACGGACAAATCCGCTCGGCATTTATTAACGTTTGCAAAATTATGCAAAACTTTTGACACATCAAAAGAAACAGAATTCTTTTTCTCGTTAAAGTGCCGTTTATGAACCCTAAAGAAACATACCATTTATAGCCCCCACAAAATATACACACTAAACAACAATACAGGGAACATGTTACCAAATGTCTTCAGGTACCTCTGGATTATCATAAACTTCCTTGGATACATACTCGAAGTAGTCCATAAAGAACTCCTTATTCTCATCATCCAGAACCGATTTGAAACGGATATAATAATTACGGAACGGATAAAGATAAGTGCTCACCATAATACGGCGTGTCATAACGTGCTGAGTTCGAACGGTCAAATTACCACCCAACTGTGTTGTCCAGGAATTAGGAGCTTTCATAAATCCCTTCGTACGCATACGTTTTGTGATGTTATCATCATGTTCCTCATCACCATTATCTTCCTCCCATCCTACATTCGAATCCAATGTAATACTACCGACTCTCTTTTCCTTTCCGCCTAATCTCAAGTCCATGGGAATTCCAGCAGCAGGCATCATATCCTTACTGGAGCCGAAATAGACTTGTGCCATAGAACGAACACGAGAACCTGTAGCAACGCCAAAACGAATCTCGTACTGACCGGCACGAGGAACTGGGGGTAACTTCATCGTAAAGTCATAACAGCCAATAATATTGTATTCATCTCCCTGTAGATTATAGAAACCTCCACAAAGGTATCCTTGAAGATAATAGAAGCGTGTACCTTCAAGTATTTCTATATTCTCAATATAGGGATAATTGGTAGGAACAGCACGTGAATTGGTAGCACCACTGGCATAATAGGCTCTATGCGCACGGACTTCATTGTTCATCAGTTCAGGCATCAAGCAACCTGCATCAATACGGATACGCTGGTTAGCAAGCTGGTTACAAACGTTTTCTGAACACACCAGGAAGTTATCGATAGGATAAACAATACCATTGGCAACACTACTGGCATCAGTTCCTGACTCCGAATACGTAAGGACACGCACGCCTTCATTCTCATCCGGCCTTGTACTGGTACCACTTAGCGAGGGGAAAAGTCCACTCTCGTGATAGTCGTTAGGTATTCCGCTCGAAGGGCCGAACTGTCCGCGTCCGTTTCTCAACAGAGGGAACCTGTTTAGGAATATGCCTTTACTCTCACGACTCTCGTAGGTTTTCAGCAGACGAGGTATACCCATCGTCTGATAGTAATCCATAATGGGAATTGTGGGGTTAGTGGAATTTGTGTAATTAAACCCTAACTCGTTATAATGTATCACCAGTTTCTCACGACCAATACGTTGATTCAACAAATGATAGGTAACAAACTGATTCAGGACATTCTTCTCGTTGGAATAGTCTTCGTCATAAACTGTCCCTTCCATATGATTGAAAAGGCCTGACTCACGCAGAAAATCACAAACATCCTTTACACTAATCTCCTCTGCAGGTTTACCTAAAGTCTCCTCCCACAAACGGTCTGTCTCGGCAAAAAGCGTGAAGCCATAAAAACGATGTTCTGGAATAGAACCAGGCTGTGATGTATTGAAAGAAGTGTGGGGGGGCAAATCCTCCACTCCACCTGTCAGATACAGTTGTTCCCACGTTTCATCACGGAAAGCATTCAGTGTATCAACCAATCCGCATGCCATTATCAGACGAGACATTACACTGTATCCACTCTCAGGATGACGTGACCAATAGGTAATGAATTCGCCCATTCTGTCGTTACTTGGTGCAATAACAGCCTCCACCTGATGAATAAAGCCATTGGTGAGAATTATTCCACGATTCTTCTTGGACACAGGAACATATCCGTTTATTGTGATACTGTCAGGATCCGTGACGCCATAGAAAACACGCAACTTGCGATCATTCATATTCGTCAGACCGAATTCATGTTCATTATCCGGGAAGTCGACAATATCATACGCCGGCTGGTCTCCACTGTCCAGAATACTATTATAGACAATCACTTTCTCTATGCTGTCCAAATCACTCTTTTCTGTAAATGCGTCCCATGAAGGTTCCGCTATGAGTCCCTTAGCACAAAGAGTATCCAGATATGCATACACTGCATCATTGGTTGGGGCAAAGACGGTATAATGGCCACGGGCAGATAGCAATTGCTTCACTGTAGTCTTGGATATAGAACTGACAGGAACACGTCCCAACAAGCGAACATACTCACTATAGTATTCTTTATCTTCCAAGTATTGCATGATGGATTTGTCCTTGAAGACATATCGTGAAGACACATCAACAGACTCTGAACAGCTAACAAGTAGAATAGCTATGATTGCAAAAAAGAAAAAACGTTTCATATATTAGAAAGGATAGTATTATTAAATTCGGTTATTATTCTGGCGACAAATATACGAATAAGAACGGGAAGTACCAAGAATATATCTGTTTTTTTCCATGTGAAGGAACTATACAACCCATTTCCTTATACTACGACACACACAAAAAAAGCAATAATGAGAAATTGACGGATAAATTATATTAAAAAGGAAAAAGACCAGCCTCACGGCAAGTCTTTCCTCAAACTAAACTAAACTAAGTTAAAGGTAGTGACATTATTCTTTCTACCTAACAAGCTGCATGACCATGTGCTATCTCAGCATGAGGGCTGCAAATATGTTTTTTATTCTGTTATCTTCAAAATCACGGTTGTATTAAATACTTTTCCGTTTTACGATTGCAAAATTACAGGAATTATACCAAAGCCACATGTTGTGATGGAAAGAAAAATTTGACAAAAAGTCGGAATGTGTTTGTTTCTTTATCCATATTTATATAACTTTGTGGCGCAGATGGTAAAAAAATGGATAAAGAAACCCTTTCTATGAGTATGATAGCCCAGGTTATCGAGGAACGCGGCCTGGCTATTATTGATTTTACACAAATGCCCGTATACAACGAGCCCATTGTGTTACCCTATGTTATAATTGCGCTTAACAACAGAGGATGGATTCGTTCTGAATTTGATTTCGAGCCAGACCTGTTCAAAGAACACGACTTCACCTTGCTTAATCCCAACCACGTGATGGTTCCCCTTGAAACAAGCGAGGATTATCATGCAACTCTGGTTATAATGTCACGTCGTTTCTATGGCATTCTGGCAGAGATGTATCCAGACAATTACAAATACATACATTACTTCCTGACAACATTCCATCTTAACGATCAGCAGTACGAGGGGATAAAATCCTGTATTCAAACACTGAGAAGAATCAATATGCTGGATCATCCCGACCGCGAGAAACTTCTGACTGCGCAAATTGACATAATGGCACATCTAACTGAAATTTACTGTACAGAAAACGGATTTGTGCCTGAAGAAAAGAGTGGCGTAGAACTGTTGATGCTCCGTTTCCATTCTGCAATCGCAGAGAATTTCCGCACGCACCGTGATGTTAAGTTCTATGCCGACCAACTTTGCCTTTCCCCCAAGTATTTCGGCACAATTGTCCGCCAGACGATGGGATATAGTGCAGGCGAGCTTATAGCACGCTATGTGATGGTACAGGCTAAGCACCTGCTAAGACACCATCGCAAAATGACTATTCAGCAAGTTAGCGACAAACTTGGATTCTCGGACCAGACAGCCTTTGCCCGCTATTTCAAGAGTCATTCAGGTCAAACGCCGCAGGAATTCCGGGAAAGGAAATAACAGAATCAGTATTATAGCGAATTGTCCGCAGTAGGCGGACTAACAGTCCGCACGTTTCGGACTATCTGTCCGAAGGTATCGGACAAAACACAAACGCCAATAATAAGGAAACAAAAAAGGAAACTCTTTTGAGCTTCCTTCTTTTTTTTGAGCGGAGAGAGAGGGATTCGAACCCCCGGTGCCTCTCAGCACGCCGGTTTTCAAGACCGGTGTAATCGACCACTCTACCATCTCTCCGAACTCTCTCATGAGAGGCTTTTGGTCTTAAAGCGCTGCAAAGGTACGGACTTTCCGCGAAACTACCAAATTACAAGCTATTTTTTTTGTATTTTTTTACCTCCAACAACGTAGATACCCTTGGGAAGACGGTCAAACATCTGACTAAGAGATGTACCAACTATCTGACCAGCCAAATTATAGACACATGTATCAGGCGTCAAAATCTTCTCTGCCACATCAGAAATAGCGGTTGTCTTTCCCCCATCCATATACCAACTGTACAAGTTCAGCAACTGAAGTTCACTGATGTGCATCTGCGTACCACCATTCACAGCATTTACTGTAAGACGGTAATGACTATAGGCAGCAGGCTCCAACTCATCAGAAACCTTATACACCTGTGTTGCATAACGGTTAGAGAAAAGTTCACCCTGACGTTCATCTATAGCTACCCAGTTAGTGCCGTCATTGCTGGCCTCAAACTTCCAATCCTTTGGATCGTTAGCGGCTCCATCCTTAGCGGCTGTAATAGTATAATAATGTATAGCAATAGGACTATCATAAGTATACGTAACAGAAACGGGAGCCGTAAAATTGGTACGGTAACGTGTTGTCCTGCTCTGATCTGAAAGTTTCTCAACACCTTCTGTAGATGTGGCGCCTACAACTGAAGCCTCTACGCTTGCAGGAAGGAGCAAAGCATCTTCCCCAGTCTCTGCTATAGCAGTACCAAAGAGTTCAAAATCAGCCAGGCGAGCTGTGTTTCCACCAGAAGTTGTCTGGTTGACCACCAGTTGGAAATTCTTATACTGCACTGAAGAAGAGATTGTAGCGGTAACCTTTGCTGCCCTTGTGTTAAAGGTAACAGCACGGTTTACAATCTGCGTTTTACTACCATTCTCACTAATGCCGTAGAGAGTAAAGTTGGAAGGATCAAAAGACGCATCATCGGCACATGTCATACTGAAGCCAACCACCTTAACAGGTACTGGCATAACGAAATTCCACTGCATAAAATCGCCCTGAACAGTTGAAGAAGTCTCTCCAACATTGTCCACAAGCGCACTGGCATCATCTCCTGCACCCGTGAAAACCTGAGCAAAGGAAGTGACATCAGCATAGAAAGCTCCGAAGTCATAGCTACCGTACAGCTGCCATTGGGCCACTTCAGCGCCTTCCTCCAATACTTTCAATCGATAATACTGATAGGCGGGAACAGCACTCAGATTACATATATAGGTACTGGCAGGATAAGGAAACTGTATATCTGTCCGTTGATCTATCACCTTCCAGGTTGTTCCGTTTACTGAGCCTTCCAACGTCCAAGCCGTAGGAGCTTTACCCGCAGTACAGGTGACAGCATAAGAAGTGATAGCATAGTTGCCCTCCGACTTATATGCAGCCGTGAAGGGAGTTAGTGTAGCTGTCTCCCCCTGATGATCTATTAGCGCCTCTAATCCACTTGTTATACTCCCACCATCAGCAGTTATATCAGTCAGAGAAATACCGCGTCCCAACAACTGCCATTCTGAGAGTGAAAGTTTGTCTGCTCCCTCAGGAAGGGTAAAGCAGAGTCTATAATATATATAAGGTATGGAAGGCTCCACATTGAAACGTATCTGCTGGGCACGAGCCGCAAAGGCAACATCTTCCTGTTCGTGAAGTGTTGTCCATTCCTCCCCATCGTTCGATGCCTTCAGCGTCCATGCCACTGGGTCATTAGCTTCTAAACCGGCACAAAGAGAATAGCCCCGCAACATGACAGGTGCCGATGACTGATACTGCACATACACCTCAGAGACATCAGCAGAGCCAGTGAAGCCAGTCAAAATATCATCATCAACAAGATTTTGCAAGGTACCGCCCGTAACAGCCAACGAAGAAGAAAGATTTCCTCCGTTATTGGTCATATCACCATAAACAGAAGTGTCCGACTGGAACTGGAACCAGTTTAGTGACAACAGATTTACGCTAGAAGTTCCTGCAGCCACAAGATAAATATTATGAGATCCTTTCACAGGAATGTTCAGAGTCCTGATGTAGGTACCCCAAGAATTGGTTGAAATATCATCGTCCGCACCAGAGAACGTACACAACAACGTTCCATTCTTGGCATCAGGTGCATCCATATAAACATGAACCCTAGCTGTTGTACGCAGAAAGTTGGCTCTAAGAGTTACCTGAGTGGCATATTTATTACCAAAATCCACCATCTTGTAGCCCACATTGTTAGCGCTACGCATATTAGAAACCATACCTGTACCATCATCTGTATTACCTTCATCCACCACGTTGGCAGCTTTTATAAAGTTGAAGTGCTCAACCTGAATAGAGTCATAGGCATTATGTTGTTCCACTACACCTAAATGGGCATTAAAGGCGGCAGAGAGACAAGTACTATTTCCAAAGGACTCAAAGGTCTTCATTTCATCCCCCTCTTTATGCTGATAGTTCTCCTCAGACTTCGTCAGCCATGCAGAAGATGTTATACCACCCGAGTTACGGTTGTTCCATGCATGGTATCCGTTCTTTGCCAGCCAATCATAATACTCAGGATGGTTCATATCCTCAGCATACCGTCGAATGTATCGCATAAGGATACCCTTGAAACCACACAAATCTCCCCTAACTGTCTGGCACACTTTTATTATGCCATGACTGTCAGCCAGTTCCTTCACCGACCATTTGATAATTGCATCAGCATCCGTCTTATAAATGGGGTCTTTGTAGTAGTCGTACAGCATAACAGCTGCTCCTAAGCAGGTTCCCTGATTATAAGTCGAAGCCCAGTAATTATAGGTCTGCTTTCCCTGATCGTACGAATCCCACACCTTACCGGTAGGCTGTCCGTTAGAAAACTCATACAAACGACTGCGGTTAGCCAAATAGGTTTTCTTTGCTTTCTCGTAATACGACATATCCGCTGTAGCAATAGCCAAGTAGCAGGCACAGACTGATGCAGGGCCGTTGATACAGGCATTGGTACCTGTGCCAGAGTTATGTTTCCACTGTAGCAGGTCGTTGCCGTAGCAGTCCGCACGCGCAAACATACCATTAAAGTTATTCTTGGCAGTAGTAAGGTATTTAGATGTTCCCGTCAGCAAATATGCACGAACACATGCAATACACATCCAGGCAATATCGTCGTTATACTCGTTGTAACCACTAACACCGCTCTGATACCAGGTACTTTTGTTACGGGATATGAAGTTGGTATACAAGTTTTCAAACATGGTAGCATATTCTTGATTACCAGTTGTCTCATAGGCATCCAGGATAGTCTCGAACATCTCAGCATCTCCCCACCAGCCACCGTTGTCTATACTATAGCCTGAACTCTGTTTCTTGTAATGACGGGCCTTGAACTTGTTCATCATATCATCACGCATGCTCTTAGAGAAGCCATAAGGCTCTACATTCTCGTCCACTTCTACGTTCCATTCTATCAAGGCAGGTTCAGCATTGGATGCAGTCAAGAGGGTTACGCCTGTTCCATCCGTTATCTCTGCTTCAGAAGACAAGGCATACCTTCTTGCCGTACCAATGAAAAGATTGTACTTACCCTCAGAACCTTCAACGGGAACCAATTCCCATGAGCCTCTGGATGAAGCATAAGTCTTGGCAATCTGCCCCACAACAGCTTTATTGGCGGCTGATGTTACGCCTCCCAAATATAGTTGCGAGTATACATTCTGCAAGTAGAAAGTCCCCCTACCCGTATCAACAAGCATCCAACGCTGGGAATGCGTATTAGTCTCTGTCCAAAGCACAGCATTCTTAGCAGCATCAAGCGAGGAGTTCTCTACCATCAGGGAACGTCCGCCTCTGATTAGTCGGACTACCTGACCAGCTTCAAAAGCATAGGCCACCGTTCCAAAGCAAAAGAACAGCAGCAACGATGTAATTAGGTTACGTGAATAGTTAAACATGTTAATTATGGTTTATGATTAATGATTTTGCACTGAGTATATTTTTGGGCTTTGGCTTTTGAATCTAGAATTTTTATCTTTTATCTTTTATCTTTTAATTTTAAATTCCAAATTAAACATTTATCGTCTTACATCGGGTACATCGTCCTTTGGCATGCATCTTGGCTCCACACCTGCCACATACACAATGAGCACTGAAACACCTAATATATCGCCAGACAAAAGCAACGGCAACGATGGCATACAACAGATACCCCACCCAACCAAGAACAGCCAGAGAGAAAACCAAGTAGCATGCCACACAGACTCCTAAAAGGGAGAACAGATATAGAAATGCCTCAGGTATAGGCAATAGGCTGAAGACCTCATCCACAGTAGCAATGACAAGGACTACCAGCAGCCAGATACTGGCAATGAAAAGCCCCAGGATAAGAGGTAAATCGAAGGGGTTAAGTGTAGGATGGTAGTAATATAGTACCCATGTATCAGGTATCAGTCGTTGAATGCTGGCATACAGGATAGCCGAGCCTGAAAGGGTCAGCATCAACAAAGTAGGATAGAAAGAACTGATATCACGAACGAATATCATATAGAAATGCCAACGTTTTGCTTGTCGCCATACCACAAGAACACCTACGGCAAAAGCCATACCAAGGAAGTACCACAGATGGCGCTGACTAAACAGATATATAAATTCAGAAATAGGATCATCCGGCACTACGCTATTAAGGAAAGAACTTTGATGTAACCATCCCTGCGAGAACTGATCGCGAGCTACCTTTACCCACACACTATCCACAGAATCCTCTGGTATCACCAGAATCTGCGCTACCACAATAGGGTCATTGCGATATAGTACAATACTATCCGAGAGGGTATCTATAGGCAAACTATGAAAGGGTTCCTGTTTCTGTAGCGAAAGAGAATCCACAGAAAGTATAAAGTTGTCATTCACTGCGTAAAGTGTTGACTCTTCGGCTGGGTAATAACAGGCCGAGAGTAACAACAGCGGCAGAAGAAAGAACCACAACCTACGCATGCAACACCTTCATTTCACAGTTTTTACAATCAAATTCTAAACGGAACTTTCTCCCGTCTCTTGAACACAGATAATAGGGTTCCTGATATGGACTCTTAGCACCACGTTGGCGTGGACACCAACCCATCTGATATCGCAGACAGAACCTGCATGTCATCAGTGCTTGTCCATTATTCAGTCTGCCAGTTACCTCTAAAGCATTTATCTGTTCAGCCCCGCCTTTGCCGGCAACAAACTGGCAAGAAAGACGATTACTGATGTTGAAGTCGAAATATTGAGGGGAAATATCAGCCTCCGTGCGATGATACTTTTCCGAAGTTTCCCTCCTGTCCTTTTCCCGGGTGGCGGCAAGCTGTTCCACCACACTGCGACGCCATTCCGCCAAGATACTGCGTGGGATGAACCAAGGCTGCGAGAAAGAAATATCCACCTTCTCGGCATAGAATATGGTATCACCCAACTTACTCAGCAATTCTATGATACCTGCCTGTTGATCGGTACGTGCCAACTGATGTTCTGTCTGAAAACGCTGTGACACCTCTTTGCCTCCTTGTAGAACGCCTTTCAGCACGAAGCCGTCCTCTACTTCACTAAGGGTGAAAGTAACTGGGATGCGTCTAATGGCAGTTTCCTTAACCATCAGTTTCTCCCATTGCTGGTCGTAATTACGCCACAGTGTATCTCCCTTCTTTACATCAGGCATCTCAGCCGGATACAGATGGTTACCCTCTACCCTATTAACCCTGAAGCCCTGTAGCTTACCCTGTGCATCTATGAAACACAGACCATCTCCGTTACAGAAAGGAGTAGTTCCTGCAACGATGATGCAGCCTCTCCTGACCTCCTTTACGTGTCCCACAAACTGACCTCTACTCTTGGGCGTATCAGGCGAAGCCAAATCATCTGTCCTGCCATGCAAGAAGTAGTCCGTAAAACCACGAGAAAAGCTACGCGCCGGATCCGGGGTAAAGAAGAACTCCTCACGCCCATGGGATGAACGCTGATATTCTTTTCTCCTACGGAGGATGGCATCTATCTGTTGGCGATAATATGCCGTTATGTTCTTGACGTATGAAACATTTTTCAGCCTGCCCTCTATTTTGAAACTCCTCACGCCATCATCCATCATCTCCTCAAGATAGCGACTACGATTCATGTCGCGTAAGGACAGCAGGAATTTATCCTCCACAATGGTCTCTCCGTTGCTATCCTCTAACGAGAAAGGTAAACGGCAGAACTGAGCACACTCTCCCCTATTGGCAGAACGTCCGAAACAATATTCCGAGGCATAGCATCTGCCACTATACGATACACAGAGAGCACCATGCACAAAGGCCTCAAGGGGAACATCAGGCACAGCCTGGTGTATGGCACGAATCTCATCTATGGACAACTCTCGAGCCAGCACTATCTGTTCATAACCCAATTTCTTCAGCGAAAGCGCTTTCTCGGGCGTACGATTATCCATCTGCGTGCTGGCATGCAAAGGAATAGGAGGCAGATTAAGTTGCAGCAATGCCATATCCTGCACAATCAACGCATCAACACCTATACGGTATAGCTCCCATATCAGGTCTTGCGTATCCTGCAGTTCCTCATCATACAGGATAGTATTAACCGTAACATAAACCTTCACGCCATACTGATGGGCATACTGGCAGAGTTCTGCTATATCCTGCACACTGTTACCAGCAGAGGCACGGGCACCAAATTTGGTGGCACCAATGTAAACGGCGTCAGCTCCATGGTCTACGGCAGCAATACCGCATTCCAGGTTACGTGCAGGAGAAAGCAACTCAATGTATGTCATCTATGTTGTATGGTGTCTCTTGATATACATAATAATTCAGCCAGTTCTGAAACAGCAGATTACCATGTGCTCTCCATGTTACCAGCGGCTCTTTTGTCGGATCATTATCCCTATAATAATTATAAGGCATCTGTATGGGAAGTCCCTTGCCCAAATCGCGTTTGTACTCAGTATCCAACGTGTAAGGCGAGTATTCCGAATGACCCGTGATGAAGATTTCCCTACCTCCACGTGCCATAACCATAGAGACGCCGCTCATGGGACTTTCTGCAATAAGGCTGAGTTCAGGAACTTTCAAGATATCCTCTTTTCTGAGTTCAGTATGACGACTGTGAGGCATATAGAACACATCATCACATCCTCGGAAGATGGGAAGTTTCTTGTCCAGAGGGTATTGTGGGAAAATACCAAACATCTTCTCAGGTAGCGGATGCTTGGGCACACCATAGTGATAATACAGACCTGCCTGAGCAGCCCAGCATATATACATGGTACTGGTAACATGAGTCCGGGCCCATGAGAAGATATCACTTATCTCATCCCAATAGTTCACTTCCTTATAATCGAGATGCTCAACGGGAGCTCCCGTAATAATCATACCGTCAAACTTCTCGTTGCGCATCAGTTCGAAGTCACGGTAGAACGCCTTCATATGTTCAATGGGCGTATTCTTGCTGGTATGAGCCTTCACCTTCATGAATTCAATCTCCAACTGAAGGGGGCTGTTAGAGAGGATACGTATCAGATCCGTCTCTGTTGTTATTTTAAGGGGCATCAGATTCAGGATAACAATCCTCAACGGACGAATATCCTGTGTATTAGCCCTAGAATCTGCCAAGACAAAGATATTCTCATCTTTCAGCAAATCTATGGCAGGCAGTTTATCTGGAAGTCTTAATGGCATTTTTTCTCTCCGTTTCTTACGTTATTTACGTTATTTCAATGGTCGGCCCGAACGCTATTACGATTTATCGATATTTCGTTATAACAACATTTAAAGGGCCCGCCTTCTCTTTACCAAATTGTTACTCTTTCTTCCTTGGGTACGAACATGGGGTCTTTCTCTGTGATACCGAAAGCCTCGTACCAGGCATCCATGTGAGGCAGCTGACCATTTACGCGCCACATGCCCAACTGATGGGGATCAGACTTTACACGCTTGCGGATCTCCTCATCACGTATATTCTGAGCCCAAACATTAGCATAAGCCAAGAAGAAACGCTGCTCAGGTGTGAAGCCATCAATATCCTTCAGCGGAGCATTGGCAGTAGCATTCTTAAAGGCCTGAAAACTTACCATCAGGCCTCCGTGGTCTGCCATATTCTCACCCAGCGTCAGAGAACCGTTGGCATACAAACCAGGTAATACCTCTATCTTATTATGGAAGTCACGCATTACAGCTATACGTTCCTCAAAGCGCTTGGTATCCTCCTCGTTCCACCATGTCTTCAGATTACCATCCTTGTCATACTTGCTACCCTGATCGTCAAATCCATGTGTCATCTCGTGACCGATAACAACACCTATGGCACCGTAGTTGAAGGCATCGTCAGCATTCATATCAAAGAAGGGAGGCTGCAGGATACCGGCAGGGAAACAAATCTCGTTAGTAGTGGGATTGTAATAGGCATTCACCGTCTGAGGTGTCATGAACCACTCATCCTTATCAACAGGCTTGTTCAGCTTGTTTTTTATCATATCCTGAATGGCCCATTCGTTAATGGCCAGCATGTTATCCAGGTAGCACTTGCCAATCTCCAGGCTGCTGTAGTCCTTCCACTTGTCGGGGTATCCCACCTTCACGTAAAAGGCATCCAGCTTCTCGCGAGCCACCTTCTTCGTCTCATCGCTCATCCAGTCCTGAACATCGATGCGCTCTCCCAAGGCAATCTGCAGGTTACGAATCAGTTTCTCCATACGTTCTTTGGCAGCTGGGGGAAAGTACTTTGCAACGTACAACTGACCCAGTGCCTCACCCAAACCGTTTTCTACACTCTCTACGGCACGCTTCCAACGTGGACGGTCTTCTGTCTTACCGCTCATAACAGTACCGCTGAAGGCAAAGGCTATAGCACGAGCCTCATCATCAATGTAGGAAGCGGTCATATCCATAGCATGCCATAGGTACAGGTTCTGAAGAGCCTCGGGTGTCTCCTCCTTTAGGATTTTCTCCACCTCGTGAATAGCCGCAGGCTGACCCACAACAACATTTTTCACTTCACCCTTCTTTATACCGAAGATGCCAAAGTAACCGTCCCAGTCAATGCCTGAGAACTGACTCTTCAGTTCATTATAGGTAAACTTATTATAGTTAGCCTCAGGGTCACGCAGTTCAGTCATACTCTTGCTTGCCACTGCAATACGCGTTTCAATGCGCATAACATCCTGCATGATACGCTGTGCATCCTTCTCTGAGAAGCCGTCATGTTCGCACAGGTCAACGATATACTTCTTGTATGCCTCACGAATTTTGGTGGTTGCCTCATCGTTCTCCACGTAATAGTCCTTCTGACCTAAGGTAAGTCCACCCTGCATAATGCTGACGATGTTGTTCTTGCTATCCTTCTCATCGGCACCAATCCAGCAGTTAAACATACCGCTTACACC
>Ga0265298_10001140_pt1 | contig 39118 bp, 26 predicted proteins | sample AusTroGonzalo_MG_3_FD_193486 | JGI IMG/M metagenome (GOLD analysis project Ga0265298, IMG submission 193486) | Bovine rumen microbial communities from tropical cattle in Woodstock, Queensland, Australia - Gonzalo_01 | ecosystem: Host-associated > Mammals > Digestive system > Stomach > Rumen ... | reverse complement strand
CATTGCCGTGGGCCGTGGCGGTACTAATTTCCAGGCGCCCGTTGACTATGCGGCAGAAAGGGACTTTGACGGGCTCATCATCCTTACAGACGGATATGCTCCGGAACCTGTTATCCCGGAGCATTTCAAAACGAAGATTCTGTGGGTGTGCGAGAGTGATGAGTCCTACCGGGAACATGCCGACTGGATGCGGAATTCCGGCAGGGTCTGTACCATGAAGCTGAAATAGCGTCATACCTGGTTTAACCGGGCATCTTGTATCGCGTCAATCACATCAAAAAGGCTGAGGTTACTGAGACCTTGGCCTTTATCATTTTCCTCCAGAATCTGGGTAATCCGGTAGTCGCAGGAATAGGCCCGCTTGAAGTCCCAGGCCCGGATTTCCCGGCGGGAATGGCAGATTGGGCACCAGGTATAGAGCAGCCAGGTACTGCTGGCGCCGCTTTCAAAGACGCGGTCGTAGTCTACCAGGAAGGGCTTTTCGCCGCAGTCGCAGCCTCCTCCCAGCCGTACCTTGAAGAGCTTAGGGTCTTCCTCCATTGCTTTCAGGATGGCGCCCACGGGAGCCTCTCCATAGCCGTCCGGGCCGATGCCGTATCGGCCGCTGAAAGCAAAGAAGAACTGTGGGTTGGCGAAGATTTCTTTCCTTTTCATCCAAAGAAGCGGCAGATGCTGCCGAAAGACCTCACGCAGGTTCCGGGGATCCATCAAAATGTTGTTGATGGCGTGCTCAATGGAGGCACGGGTCATCTCGGCCCTGTGGTGGTCAATCTCCCCTCCCTCCAGCAGATAATACTTTGACATGACGCAGATGGTCTTGGACATAGGGTCGGCTTTGACAATCCTGTCCTCTTCATCGGGAAGCTTATGAACGTTGATGCAGCGTAGCACCAGGGTGTTCACGTCGGACTGGCGTTTAATCTCCTCCTGCGCGGGATTGAGCATCGGCACCACCCGATGATTGGTGAGGGCGGCCGTCATAAAAAGATAGTCGGTGTAGTCGTCGCTGTGTGGGATGTTCAGGATAATCTTGTTTATCATAAAGTGTTTCTTGGCGATTATAAAGACGCGAGGACAGGCGTATTCTATCACCTGAGATTTCTTTTTCATCAAGGTGATAGATTTGATGAGCGTGACCGTCTTTATTTCAGTAATGAAAACCATGTTCAAATACCTGACTGCTAACGCGCCGCTGAATAACAGCGGCTCGGCGCAGTTTTTTGATGAATGGGCACAGTTCCTACACGACAGGACGGTTTACGACATCATCAAGAACAACGTCCGGGATATGCACCCTATCTTGATCAATGCCCTTCTGGAGACATTGGACGACCACGATCTCGAACTCATTGAAGACTGCACAGACTGGTTCGAAATCAAAGTCTTGAAAGGACACCTGCTGGACGGACGCATTGAAAGGGCAAAGGCAAAAAACAGCTCCCATAAGCTGAACTACCCCATAGAAGAAGTCCTGGACGATTTTGTGGAGCGTCGCAAAGGTAAGCGGGTAGAAGCCAAACGCCAACTCAAAAAGCGCTTTGATGGACAGGAACATGCCATGCAGGAGCAGATTATGTTTGCCCTTATGGAGTACGGAGATCTCGCGGAAAGGAACTTCGTCTATGACCGGCTGTTTGGAGATGACTTCTGGGTGGATGCCTATATCCCGCTGGTTCAGGCCTGGTGGGAACAGTTCGGCGATCACAGGATGGCCAGGGTGGTTGTCAAACGATGCGGCAGGAAATACATCCTGGAGCATCTGGAGGAGCTGATGGAGCATGGAAATTACGCCAATATCTGCATCAAGACGGGCATCACGCCGGATCCGGACAAACTGTCTCCTCAGACCTATCTGTTTGTCCTGAAAAGCATTCATGGCCAGCTTCGTTTCCGCGAAGGTGAACGTACTGTGCTGAGAGCCGTGCGTGATTACCTATATGAGCATAGCGGCGAATGGGAGAATGACCGTCCTGTTGAATCCATCTATGATGTTCCCTATGTCCGTCGTATGATGGCCTACCTGGGAGAAATGGGCATGATAGAGGATATCATGGCCATTGACGCTTTTGACAAGCGTATGCGCAGCGTTCCGTCCAGGCAATGGGCCAACGCCGTCATCAAAGCCATCGAGGAAGAATTCCCGATGCCGGAATATGTCTTTCAAGAAGTAGAATAAGTCTAGATATGACCAGTGGCATGGATGGCTGCGGCTAAACGCCGATACTTCTGCTCATTCTCCTTATCCCCAAGCGAGTAGTAGCACTCGGAGATATTCAAGTAAGTCTCCTCCAGTTCGTGCGGCTGATTAGGGTGCTTCTTGAAGACTTCTGCAGCTTGGAGAAACAATTCCAGCGCTTTTTCATTATCCGGTATCCGGGACAGACATACTGCGGAAGAGCGAAGGTCTTTACCCCGCCAGAGCGCGTCAGGGCCATTGACCTTTTCCACCACCCGTGCAGCGGCCGCATAATAATCGGCGGCCATCTGATGATTCTCCAACTTAGCGTGAATGGCGGCATTGATTCTGTTCCCGCCCGCTGTCTGTCGGCTGTCGACCCCGAAGATGGTTTCCATCATTGAAAGGAGACGACCGGCAACTTCAGGCGCATCCTTGGTCAGGTCCGGGAAAGCAAGCATATGCTCCTCCATCAGGACTGCATAATCGCGGAGGACTTGTTCGTGTGCGCGGATGTCGCAGTCGTACTTGGTTGCCATCCTGTCCGCAGCCGAAAGAATCTCTATTGCCTTTTCCACTCTGGTCTGGAGTAATCCCGGCTCTTTCTCAATGGCATCCTTTGCCCGCTGGCGGGCTGCGTCCAAAGTTTCTTTCAGGCGATCCTTCTCTTCCTTAACCTCATCCGTGCCTACCTTCCAGGTGAACTTGTCACTGTGGTACAGGTGAAGGCCATGGTCCTGAAGATACTTCCTGATGGGTGGAATCTCATCCTCCCGAGCCTCGAAGATCTCCTTAAACTCTTCCTCGGTTATCTGGAGAAGGTCCGCCACCGTGTCCACGCTGTTGGCGTTCAGGAAATCCGTCGTATTTTCCGGAAGCCCCATATCCTTGCGTCTGGTAGCCAGGAAAGGATTCCGTTTCATTTCTTCGCTCAGGGCCTTTTCGGCAATGAAAACATCCCAGGGCACGTGGGGTGAGTGCTCGGCGTATCTCCTGTAAGCAGCCCTTAATTCCTCGTCTGAATGACGCTGCCGGAAGCCGATAATGACCTCTCCCAGCCAGGGATTGACGGGGTCCGGCATATCATCGTAATTGGCAGCTCTGGCTGGTTTTCCGGCAAGCGCTTGCAGATACCATAAGAGATTCTCGAAATCGATGCGGAGCTCCACATAGGTTATCAGCATGAGCTGAAACGTTTCGTTTGCCGACTCGCGCTCGGCAATGTTCAGCTTCTGCTCATCGGTAGCCTTGAAGAACTGGGCGGGTGTATAATGTTTAAGCAGGCTGGTTATCTCGAAGATATAAACCATGGCTCTTACGTAATCCCGCTTCATAAAAAGCAGGACATCGTTATTGAAAGTCGCCAGGTCTTTGCTCTTCTCCGGAAGATGGTCCCGCAGGAAATGGAGGCGGTCTATTCCTTCATCCTCACAGATCTTATCATAGCACTCAAAGAAAGTGCGTGCAGCCGTGAAGAACTCTTTATAGTCATTGGGCAAATCCCCCGTCAAAGCCGGTATAAGTCCCTGCATTTCGCAGCGGAGCTTTTCTTCTCCTGCCGTATATTCATACCTGGAATAGCAGTTATCAACCCACCAGTCCCCGCTCAATGGCCGGTTCAGATCAAACTCGGCTTCCGCTCCGGGCGGTTTCAGCATCCAGGTCTTGTATTCTATCGTTGTCAGTGTTGGGAGCACCAGGAGCGATTGAACTTTGAACGTACGCTCGTTGTAGCTCAAGAATTTATACCCGTGCTTTTTCAGGTACTTTTTGACGGGCTCCGTTTCGAACTTCTGCACCCGGGCGCATTCCTCTAACTCCTCTTCCGACAGCTGCACAAGATCTGCTACGCAGTCAACATGACAACGGTACAGCGCGAAGATGATTTCTTCCGGCAACTCCATCTTCCAGCGAATGGTCTGGAGAAACGAATCCCATTTTAGCGCCGACTGAAGTGCACGGACGGTCAGATGCTGGTCCCAAGAAAGTTTGGAACCCTTTTGTACGGAGGTATCATAATCGGCCCGGAGTACCGAATCTTTATTCTGATTACGGTACTCCTGAACCTTTTCTGCCAGCCATGGGTTGATATTCATTCTACTTCTTCTTGATGTAGGCGAATGCCGGATAGTCCTTGAAGATTTGCTTGCAGGCAGAGCTGATCCAGGCTTCCAACTGGGGTTTTCCCGGACAGTTGTTCACATGATATTTGGCGGAAAGGCTTCCGGTATACACAAGGGCGAATTCCACGCAACCAGGAAGGTCCATTTTCTCAGAAGACATGCAAAGGTCGATGTCCATCCGCTTTGCGTCGCCGGCCAGGATATCCAGTACATAATTGGCGGCGCCGATGAATGTCAGTTTGAGGAAATCATGCCCTAGGTTCTCATCAAAGAACCGGTCGAACTTCTTCCCGAAGGGGTCAATGTCTTCGATCATCCAGAGTTTGCCGATTTCCTTGGTCAGAGTGAGAGTGTGGTTTTTTTGCATAGTGTTTTTCGTTTTGGTCCGCAGTAAAGACGCAATTATGGGGACAATCTATCACCGGAAGGAAGAAATAACTAACACCATTCTATCGTGCCCATACAATTAACTACGTAAGTAAAAACTATACTTAATCTAAACTTTGATAATAGTTAATTTCATAATCCGTCAATTTGCGAGAACCAATTTCCTTTTTGACATAGTCTTGCATTTGACGATTTGACAATAAAGGGACCTTCTGTTCAACAAATCGTCTTCTATCATTTTTATTAACAAAGTAAATATTGTTAGAATCGATGCGCACAACATTATTGACCCCTCTGGCTATGACTTCTCCACTATAATAATCATAAACACGTCCCCCTGTGCATAAGAAGCGGCCATTAAATAGCGACACGTCTAATCCGTTGGAAACAAACGAGCACTTCGTAACCCTGCAGAAGTCTAAATTCACTTCATATATGCCGTCGTTGATGACATTGATTAAAAAAGTGTTATCGGACACTTTAACAGGATTACCGTAACCTATCATAAAGTTAGACTTATAAAAAGACAACAGCTTCTTTTTTCGTATGTCATAAAAGGAAACCCCATCTTCTAATATGAAACAAAGGATATTTTTATTTGCAATCGTTGCGCGCCTGATGTGACCTGAGAACTGGTCTTCATAGACAAGGGTCCCAGTTTCGAGATCATATACATGGAAAGAATTCTTTCGAAGGTCACCCAGCATCCCAGTGCGATCTATTCCATGCGTGATAAAGAACGTCCTATCAACACTCATTGAGACATCTCGTTTATCACTTAAGTTGTCGGAAATATGTAAAACACAATTTCTTACGCAATCATAGATTAAACAATCTTTTCGTCTACCTAGTTGAGGCATAACAATAAAACCCTCTGGCATTGAAATCATGTTGGTAATATCCCCGTCAACAATGGTTGTAACAATACTGTAGTCACTCTTCTTCAATAATCTTATCCCTTCATTACTCCCTACTGCGATATAATCATTACAAACAAAACGAGCACCGTAACCGTTAAAAGAATGAAGAATGCCTCCAGTATTAAGATTAATTAGCTTATTCCTTATTATTGCTGTCCCGCTCGCCTCATCAATGCCATCAACGAGCAAATTAGATGTCCAGTAATTATGCGATTCTTTCCACAAAGTATCTCCACTCTCGACATCAAAACAATAGATACTACTATCGTTTTCTGTAATTAGCAATGCCTTTCTACCGCCATCAAAATAATAAAACTCTTTTACACCTTGATTATCTTGAGATTTTGGTTTATGATATTTCACACACAAAGGATGCGACTTGTCCAAATAATTGCTAATATACCCCCTTGCGATTGTTTTACTATTCGTGCTGCTTTCATAATTAAAGAAGGACTCCTCATTCGAAATAAATGAGGATAAAACCATATCTTCATCTACATGAAATACATCATTATTTTGGACGTTTTCTATTACAACCTGCCCATCAAACATTTTGTACATAATATCAGAAGGAGATATCCATTTTGAAGTCCCCGGTATCACATAATGAACTGTTTTATCATTAACGGTAATACATCCATCGTTTTGATCAATAAATAAATACCCTAATTGGGGCGACAAGGAAACTGATTTCACTGATTCAGGAGCCACTTCATATACAAATTGAGAGGCATCATGCCATACGACAACACCATCTGAATTGGTATAGGCTAAAATTCCTGTCTCCGGGCAATAATCCCACATCATTCCAGCGCTAATATCTGCACTAGCTATTAACTCTGTTCTCACCGGCGAGTATAAAACCTTATTAAAACGTACCGAGTCTTCACCAACAATTTTTTGAATTAGGGACCCACGAATAAGCTTATATTCATATCGAATTCCCCATGGGACGATTAAAGAATCCGTCTTCTCAGAAAGCATATCATAGAAATGAACGTCTGATAGTCTGTTCGAAATAAAAAAACAATTATCCGCGGAGAAACCGTATATCATGTCAACTCTATCGCTCCCGGCGTTGATAAAAGCAGTTCTCTCAATGCGATTTGTACTAGTATTGAATACACGAAGAGAATCCCAATCTAGCACTGCAATTCTACCCATATCATGGTCTGGAATAACTCGCATGGGAGTCGAATACGGATATGGGATTTTATTTACTACAGAAAAATCCTTCGTGGACAACACTTTAATGTAACGTCCGTCTTTATCTGCCTCATAAAAGCACAATCTACTGGCATCGGACGAAAATTCCACCCAGGTATTTAATACAGAGACTTTTTTGAACTTACGGGGGGAAATAAAACCACGGAGATAGTCTTTAGCCTTGTTGGACCATGGCCATTCTTTCATTGCTTGAACACCTAGTATTTCTGAGGCTTGACGATCCCCCACACTTTCTGCAACCTGAGCCTGGGTAATCAAATGATTAGAATGGGTTATCCGAGACTTAGATAAAAACCAGATGAATAACCCGAAGAATAATCAAATAAGAAGAAGCATTATTATAGTTTTCCGTCTTCTTGCCAGCTCACGATACTTCCTGATTGATGCAAACTCTTCGGCAGATACATCAAAAATACTCCCGGCAATTCTACCCGCAATTAGATATGCACGTTCTTCATTAATTCCTTCTCCTGGGGCGTCAGCTGAAAAAAAAATATTACGACTATTCTCCCAGTAATTAATGGTATCATTATAATCGAACGCGGAATAAATAGCACCCTCCGCATTTTTATCAGTAGTACGGTAGCGTCGTAACGGATCTGGAATGATATTCCTGACATCTTCCTTATCACCAATATATACAATAATCACGTCATCTGGCAAATGATGATAAGCATGCAGAAACTGATGTATCTCACGGTAACACCATGCATCTGCTTGTTTATACACAGTCTCCCATTGTTTGTTACTCGTATCGATATCTGTCTCTTCGTACTCTTCTACCTTTGCTTGTTCAAGCCAAGACTTGACTTTGTGTTCTTGGTCAGCCAACATCTCCTTTGAGACAATTGCGACCAACTTCCTAGAGCACTGTAAGGCTTCCTCTATTTTTTGATTATAATCATTGGCCGTTAGAATGTTAAAGTCCCTAAAAACAGGACTCACTCTTTCATCTTTAGGATTCAAGCACACAAAATCCTGATCGCGTAAAGGAATCTTTGTTGGAATATACAAGTTAGCCAGACAATTGGCTATGAGTTCTGACCACTTTTGATCAGCAACAAAAGCCTCATTATCACGATGTTTATAACTAATAAAACAATAGAACTCCGTTGTTCTTTTCATTTTGCCTAATAGGTTATATTCCATATATACAATACTTTAGTACTATTTAGCGCAAAGGGGACTCGAAGTTACAGGCTATGCGAAAACAGATTGATTTGGAAAGGAATAATAAGTATTTCGATTAGTATTTTCTAGTTCCTAATTCATTTCCCGGCGAGACTTGGAAAGGAGGAATGTCCAGCCACGGAAAATATGCCTAGACACCCCTGGGATAATAAAAAGATAATCACCTGTTTTCGCTGTACATCTAATAGTACTCCTTATTTCAGAACATAAGCCCTGCACCACCAATCATCTTTTGGTATCTTCTCGTCCTTAACTGGCAATAAATCACCGTGGGTAAGTGGCTCCCCGGTTTCCCGGCTGCGGAGAATCCGGCGACAGATGTACGATGCCTCTACGTTGTTACACGCCTCATTCTTGAACAGCGGAAACTCAAGGATATCCTTTCCAAAAGCACTCTGCCGAACGGTAATTCCCGAAGAATGGAAGCGCTTGATTACCCCGGTATAGTGTCTCCATTCCTGTAAAGAGGAAAGCGTGGCAGACACGACCTCTTCCCTGACGGCTCCCCGTCCACGGATGTTGCACAAGCCATTTAGGATTTCGAACGGAAATAGGAATGGCTTCTCAATCAGAACTTTCTGCAAGATGCCATCTCCGGAAAACAATTGACTGCTATAATGCTGACAGATGATGTTAAACACATTCAATCTCCAAGACCGCGGGCTTAAGTTGTAGAAACGGACCATACTACTCAGACCACGATTGGAGATGCTCCTGCGGTCAAGCGCCTCAATAATCCACTCGAATCCCTCACATGCGTTCGGGTCCACAACCTCTCTATTATATAGAATATAGTCATAAAAAGCGTCCAAGAGGTTCCGTGCCCGGGTATCACCTTTAATGGCAAAAGCGGAAAGTCGGAACAGGAAGTTTTCCGCCAAGATGGAAGGAAGGCTCTCCTGGTTCAAGCTCTGAAAATACTGCATATAGGTACGGAAATCTTCAACGCAAGTCGCCCGTTTGAAGAGCTCCGAGAGAATTGATGCCGGGATATGAAGCTGTTGTTGTGGAGGAAGTTGTTCATTCCAACGCTGGATTTCCGGGACAATCCGCTGCAGGATCACCTTCGCTGAAGGGGCGAAAGAAGCCAGAATGGGGAAGGTTTCAGAAACCGGAATATAGGGCTTCTTGAAATGCGTCTCATACAGTTCCATCACCTCTTCAAACAGCAAACCTGTGCCATATTTTGACAAGATGTCATTTGCTCCCAGCGAAGCGGAATAGGGATCCGCAGGATTCAGTTGCTCCAGCGCCGCGGCAATGATTGCCCGGGAAGCCGTTCTTCCCCCGTTCCGGTAGGAAAAGGCGTTCTTCACATAACGGTTATACGTGGATACATACAGCTTGAGGCCAAACTCTTCAATCAGGTTCTGCACGTAATCTTCACTTAGCAATTTAGCCTGGGAGGCCAGAACCTGTAACAGGAGATACTTGAATTGCTGCAGCTTTGGCCAACGCCGGAACAGGTCGAAGAAGGCATCCACTAGCTCTGGCGTCCATCCTTTATACTGGGAGTTCAAGAATGGAACCAACGTGTAGCGGTTAACCGGATACCCACATGAAAGCATCTCTGTCAAATAAGCCAGTGGCGTGCACACCGCGTTATACATCCGCCCATCCTGACTAATAAAGACAAAGGAACAAGAATGGGACATATTATGATAAAAATCCAAGCGTAGATTGAATGTGTACCCATCGTCCAGATGCAGGTACCCATCATTCCAGGCATGGATCAGCAGGTCATTTGCCAATGATACTTTCTGGTCGTGATCCTTGTTCCCGGACTGCTGGATAATCTTCATGAGCGTGTTCAAGGTAATCTGATCTTTCTTAAAAGGATACTTTTCCAAAAAAGCCTGCGCCTCCTCCCAGTCATGAATCATGGTGTCATTGCCCAACAAGGCATTGTGAAGGATTCCTCTTTCAAGAAGGAAAGACAATTCCTGATTTCCACAGATCCAATCAAAGACCTGCCAGAGAACGCTTTGCTCAAGTTGCGTCCTGCAAGGTTTCTTCATGACTTCCGTCCAGACGGCCTGGGTCTGCAAAAGGCTCTTCCGGCATCTATCTAACGCCTTGGCTAGGGGCTCCGGAGAAGAACAAACGTTCCGGAGGAATCCAGCAGGAATCGTCACGCCCTCTAACCGGGGCAGATAACTGAGTGCTGTTGCCAAATCCGGAGCACACTTAACCAGCGTTCCAAAGGTATAGACATCCGGACTGATACCATCCCGTAACATCTCTTCCACTAGCTGCCTTCCCCGTAGATAGGTTCCGACATCAATCAGGGTGTTATACGTATAGAAATCCTTGCGGATGTTCAACTCCTCGCACAAGCGAATAATCTTTCTAACCTGCCGGTACTTTTCCTGGTCAGCGCCCCTGACGATTTTTATCAACTTGTTAATAAACAGCAGCGAGACCCGGATGGGATTATCAATTTCCCGGGAGTGAGGAAGAAGATAAGAACGGACCATGCCGAATGCACGCGTAAAATCACATTCCTGCGTATCCAGCATGAAAGAATAGGTAAAGACGTTCCTAAAAAACAGTTTCTTCCCCTCCCAAAGCGTCTCAAGCTTAGAGAAAAGCATGATTTCCACATCGGAAAACTCCTCATCGGAACAAATTTGAATCATACTTGCCCCCATCGTCGCAATTTGTGCGCGAAGGGTCTCGATTCCCAAGATACCATGCTCCGCCGCGATAGGAAATCCCGCCAGGATTTCCCTATCCAAATAATCGGACATCCGATCCAGTTCTCCTTCAAAAAGACGCTGCCAGCAGACCTGCAACGTATGACGAGACACGACACAAAGCGCCTCCAGGTTGGTCAGTGGAACAAAACTCGTCCATTTTTTGAGAGCCGTCTCGTCTTTCAAAAACAGATAATAGTTCGTTTTTATCCAGGCAAGCACGTTTTCATACTCTTCCCTCGAGCTCACCCTCATCAGTGCCCCTTCCGCCATGGATACCGCGATTCCTCCACTCATCCAACAGTCGAAATCTTCTCCGTCTTCCGGCTTCTCACCACGGTCGAATATGGAGAAAATGCGTTCATAATCTTCTCGTGAAGGCAAGGTTATGTCCTTTAGCTTCTGCATCCGGGCAGCAGCAGTCTCCCCGGAACGGTCAGACATACGGAGAATGATGATGGGATTCTCCCGGAAACGCGCATAGGTGTCCAAACGTCTGATTACTTCCAGATCCTCTGGACTGCCCGCCTTGGCAATCAACGCGCCCAGCAGGAACTCGTCCCGAAGGGATGGCTCCGTCCTATCAAATTGTTCCAGAGCATCGGCAAAATTCTTCGAATCAAACACAGCCAGCTTGAAAAGAAGGGAATAATAATGACACATCACTTCATCCGATTTCTCTTCTGCCGAAATCTCCTTAACCTGCGAGAACCATTCTTTGTCTTCCTGGGCAATACTCTGCTCCGATTCCCACATTTCCTGCACCCGACGAGTCTGCTCTATACGGTGTTCACAGCGAGATATTATTTTTGCCAGATTAGCCAGCATGGGAAGCGGAGGAATATTCACTCCATCCCGCTTCGCCAAGCGATTCTGGTAGTCACAATATTCCATAATGCATCGGATAAGTGCCCATTCGTCCTCCTCCCGGTCATTGACCTCACTCTTCTTCCTTCCGTCGAAACCGATGAAGTAGCGATAGATATACTCTTCAATCCGAATGCGTCTCTGCCCCTTTTGGATGAAATACACCCCGCCCAGTCGGCCGCTATTAGCCATCACTTCCAATTCTTGTTCCAATCGTCTCCTGATGACTTCTGCGGCTTGCCGGCCAAGTTGTTCAGGGGAATAAATGTGATCATAGTCGTTCTTTTCCTGCTCTTCCCTTATTCTTTTCATTTCGTCCGGATGGTCCCTCCGGAACAGGAAACAAGCCAGATCGACGATAATGTCAATATTCCCCCTGTTCCGGTCTCTCCAGATAGAGAGCGCCTTGAATGCCTTGGATAGGCATTCCCGATATACGTTCCCCTGTATATAAGCGCTATATTCCTCTTTCTTAACATCAAGATTGATTAGAAGGGCTCCGGTCGTCTTGTAAAGCTCATTTTCTTGATTGATTTTAAGACCAGCCGCTTCGAAAAAACTGAAAGCTTCCCGGAACTCGCTTTTACTCATCGGAGGAATTAGGACCTCAAACAAATCAGCTTTTCCGTTGGAATACCGAGTGATGGCCGGCGAACAGAACAATTGGTCATATGGAACACTTGCGGAAAAGAGGAACGTGCAATTCGCATTTTGAGCTTTCTTTAGTAAATTCACAAAGGCGTCGTCCCACTCCCCGTCTACGGCCAGAGAATCATACTTGTCCAAATCGTCAATAAGGATATAAAGGCGCTGTCCCAAAGTCATTTTTCCAAGATATGCCCCCAATTTATACATTTGGCGAATCACTTCTGCCTTGCCGTCCTGATCCCGATCCTCCGGACAGGGAAGCAGATAAAACCAGTTATCCACATCGCTCTGGCAGATATTCAGGAGAGACCGAGTTTTCCCGGATAGGGATTCGCCATATATGTACACCATCTTCGCGTCTCCCATCCGCCAGATGATTTCTCTGTCAAAACGACGAGAGAAATAAATCTGGGTATTAACGGCACGAAATCGGTCTTCATCTGGAAACAGCCTAGCAATCAGCGATTTGTCCCTTCCACGGCAAGCGTTCAGGAAAGGGCGACGCGGATGATCCATGAAGCGCTGAAGGTTAAACAGCAGCTTTACGGTGATGTCTTCCGGCTTCTGGTAGGGAATGGAATATACCTGCAGGTATTCTTCCTGCTCGCCAGCGGAGGAGAGTGTCACTTTCTTCAAGTATTTATTAACAAAGTCCTGATAACTCAGGCCGCCATCTTCAAGCATAATATTGACATCCTTCCGCTCTGCATCTTGAAGATTGAAAACCAGGATATAGGCAGGAAACTTGTCTTGAATAAAGCGTTGGTGGGCCCTCAGATATTCAATAATGGACATATTACCGATTTTTCCGTCGGTTATCAAGACAAAAAAGACACAGTCCTGTAGTTTTTCATTGATTTCGGCTTGTGCTGTCTTCGCCGCTTCCCACTGGACAATATCTGTAGAACGGCTGAAATTGAAGCAGGAAAAACGAATAGGACTATTAGCGACAGCCTGAAATCGATTCATCTGCTCTGCTGCAGCCTCTACAGCACCGCGGGCCTCCTCCATTTTCAACGATGAAGCGATGAATATCCGATAGTCAATCAAGGAAGCTTCTGTATTTTGAGACATGATTATACTTTCTATGCTTGTACGCACTTATCTTTCGAATAATTATCGGTAATAATAGAAGCGGATACTGTCTTTCCGATTACCTCCAACAGTTCTCCAAAATCAGTATTCAGCAGTTGTTCGCCAGGCTCGTCAAATTGATAGACATGTGCGCGCTCAGTCTTGTGCAACTGCTCATATACAGAATCTGTTTGACAGTACATAAATAGTTGAACGCGTTGCTTCATAAGCTCCTGCTGGAGGTACTCAATATCCTCTGGAACACCAAGCTCATCCATCGTTCTCGTGTGGAGCTTCTTGGGACGATCATCTGTAAATACAACAATTACCTTGGTGCATCGGTCACGCCAATCACTGTTTTTGAGGGCATACCAAATAGCGTCAATTGTGGATTCTGTGAAGTCTCCACCGCTACCGATCTTCATCTTAGACAATTGCTCAGTCGTAAACTCGTCAATGTCGTTAGTAAAGTTGGTATCATCAAAAAGGCATTCCTCGGGGTTACAATAAAAATCACGATAACCTATTGCCCTTACTCTCCAATCCAACTTAACATTGGGTTCAGAGTTGAATCCTCGGACTAGCGAAGAAACATTCTCCTTTACATTGTCTATGTAGGGTTTCATAGAGTTTGTGCAGTCAAAGACGAAAACTATATCTGCCACACCTTTAACTTTAGCTTCTCCTGTTCTTTGTTGAATAGCCATATGCTGTAAATGTTATATTAAAAATATGGTGTATTATATGATGAACTACGCCCTAAGAAAGACGATTGCCATTACCACTCCCAGCGCAAGTAAGGTAAGGAGGAATGTCCAGCCGCGGTAGAAAACATACCTAAGCACCCATAGGATAAAATAAGTTAAATCCTTTACAATGAGGGAAATGAATGCAGCAACGACTTCAAGGACACGTGCCAAAACGCCAATCACTATACAAAGTAAAACTCCACTTAGTAATGCTGTGAAAAAGCCCTCTGTCACCCAGATAATTACTATGGCAACTGCCAAATACAAAACCACAAGCCATATCCAGGCGCTCATCACCCAAGAACTGATATCATCCATCTCAAATTCGAACCATAAGCCAATTTTGGCAATCCAATCATCGAATCGTTCCCAAAGAGAAGGCCGAGATAAATCAAATCCAATTGCACCTTTTTTCTTTTCTGGCTTCTTTGAGCCCCATTCCTTAGCCAAGAGCCTCTCAACCTTCCTGCGATCTTTCTCGTCTAACCGCTTATTCTTAGCAATTAGTCTTTCCTCTTTTTTCTTCGCCCTCTCTGACTTGCGTACTTGCGCTCGACGGACAGTTTTTGTAGGTAGTGTATCTGATGCCCAGTAAATAGGACCATCTGCCGACAAAGACCTGATAGAAATAAAAGACGCCCCTTCAACGGTTAATGGCAATTCTTTAAATGAATACTGCCACCATGAAGGAAGAGCTCCAATGGACTTAAGACGGACAATATATGGATGTAAAACTTTATTAATTCGTTTTCTGGATTTCCTATATGAAGAGCGAGCCATCCTGTCCGACCCACTGTCATCCATGGCCAAAGCAAAAGCCTCTATACGTTGCCGATAAGCCTCTACCAGTTCATCTAACAAGCGAACATACTCATGCAATTCTTCATCTATTATGACAACTTGATCAAGAAAAGTTGTAATATCCTTGTCATGGCCTTTCTCTTTATTCAGACTAACAAGATCTCCGATTGTGGGATAGCTCGGCAGTTTGTCAAAAGGGGATATTCGCCTGTCTTGGAACTGTCTTAATCTTTTAGTGGTAGCATAGTGCAACAGATTAATTGTATCAATACTAGCATAAGGTACCTTAATAGCCGAGGATAATGCATCCTCTTGATACATGGGAGTGACCTGTTTGCGCTCACAAAGATTATGGTACGCATCAAAGAAATCCTTAACCGTCTTTTGCCAGCTAAACCTCTTTGAGATATAAAAAGATCCTTCATCAGCCGTCAAAACACGCCCCATCCTCCGTACTTCAGCAGTAATCTGCGAAAAGATAACTCGAAGGATGTCCTCTTCACTTGAAAGAGCGACCGACTTTATTATCTGATTTAAGTTGGACAAAAGAGAATAAGTATCTACCTTTTTACCAAATCGTACCCAAGTTTAATCACCAATTTAATGGTATTCATTGCGGTGTCCCGGTCATATTGCTTCTCACCATCGGGAAGTTCCGAGTACGGAATGAGATCGGGATGCTTTTTCAGCTTATCGTCACGCTCAGGGCCATAGGTCCATCCTTCTTTAATGCGGCCCGCGGCCCACACTTCGTGGGCATTTTCCGCAATAGCTTCGCGAAGTTGCTCAAGTTGCGGGGTCAGTTCGATGTCTCCTAAATCAATAGGATGAGGCGTATAAGTCTTTTGTTCCATTTCTTTATGCCTTATTACAACCATATAATTATTGGAGTCTTCCCATGCATCAAGGAAATGCTCAATTGATACAACAATTGGAATCACCCCGATTGCAGGGTCAAAGAGAGAAATCGTATTGGTCTCCATGTCAACAGAGAGTATAACGACACAATGATCGGCCAAACCGCCTGCGAGTAGATCTTCGGCGAGTTCTTCAGCAGGATTACCAATTAGTTCGCCACCGTCTACAGCAACAATGATCTGATGACCTTGTTTAAGAGCGTTATTAATGCTTTCTATATCTGCAGGAGCTATTTTATTCACCGTCAAGCCATAATACTCGGGAATGGCACCCAAGTTCATGACTTCAACACCATCTTCCTTGAGCCAGTCTTTCGAAGATGCCAGAATACGGAGTTCTTCCAGTGTCTTGTGGATACCGAAAACGTGAAGGATGAAGTGCTCGCACATGATAGCGCAGAGAGCACCGTCAGATGTGGTAGCAAGTCTGGCTATGCGCTCGAGCTCAGCCATCGCGCGCTTTTTAATATTGTACAGATTAGTTTTTTTAAGCCCGGTTATTTCTGAGAGTTCATCGTAATCCATACCCTCAATGACAACCTTCTGAAGCACCATCCGATAGCGCACGTTCTCAATCTGATCTATTAGTGTTGCCACGTCCATCTGGGCTTCCTGCTCTGAAGAATCTACAAGTTCGTCTCTTTTCTCATAAAGACTGTCAATAGACTCGTTTTCTATCACTCGCCGATGAAGTTTTAGATCCAGAAAGAAGTTATAGGCAACTTTTTTCATCCACTGATAGATAGAACTGTCACCGTTGAAAGAACGCAAGCGCCTAGCATTATCCTCCATCAAGTGGACATACAGTTCATTGACCAATTCATCGTAATCCACATGAGTGGAGAAAATGTCGCCAATGAGCTTGTAAAACAGTGGGCGGCAGTTCTGGTAAAAGAACCGCTGGGTAACGACATCGTCTTTCTCTATTAAAGCTTTGACAAGATCAGATGATTGATAACGCATAATCTTTCTATTTTAAAAGCTTGCTTGCGGCCATCTCTAAAGCGGTTTTGATGACAATCCAATCGTAATGACGGACATGACCAAAATTAACGACTCCATTATCCGGCCTGTCAGGAATACTATCATAATCAACAATACAAGTATGTGTTTTTTCCTCATCACTATCTTGTGGCCCCCAAGAATAACCCATTACGATATGCGAAGCGACCCACCTTATATGTTCGCCTACCGCTAAATATGTCAACATCTTCTTTGACAATTCTTGCGGTTCCGGACAGTTAAGACAATGTGGCTCGCTTAATACACTACACGCTGTTGGTTGTTGATATGTTGATGGTATACTCTTGGCTAACTCAGATGCCAATAAAAAGAACTTTTCACCAATTAGATGCGCCTTTGTAGTCAAGTGAAGGCAATTGGCAAAATCTTGGGAACGTTGGCGTATGCGCTTTTTCCTAATTATGCTCTCAGTATTTGGAGAATATATCTCTATTTCTCTTTCTTGCCACTTATCATATGCGTCTCGTTTGTTTAAACCTTCAGAGGCCATTTTATATGCCGCATAATACTCTTTTGCGTCAAAAGTGAAAGCGGAATCAGAAATAACCTTGTATTTCCAAATATCCTGATCGCCACCGAAATAGTGGACACATGCCTTGATGTGCTTGATTGACTCGGGTTTATGAGCATGCTTGCCAGCAGAATGCTTAACCATTACTCTCATTGATGAAGCTTCTAGCACGGTAGTAAAACACTTATCAAAATTCTCAAGAATAACGCGGTTTAGATCGTCACTGCCAGCACAAATAAACACATAATTAAGATGTTCTGGTTTATTATTTTTAAACGATGTCCAAAACGTATCTTTTGTTAAGTCGGCATTATTGTCAATGTCAATGAACTCTTCGGCATCTTTGTACAATCCCGGGTATATTTTTTTGAAAGCTCTGAGATCATTATCATTATCTTTATCATATGCATACACATGGAATTTGCTCCGTGTGTATGTTTCATTTACAAAAGCGCCGTATTCAAATAAAAAATCGAATGCATCATGCCCCAGTTCTCCAAACCCAAATATCGCAGCATTAAAATCTGAAGTGACATATCCTAGATTATAGGCTTCAGAAGTTTCAACCTTCTCGGCTGTATTTTGTCCCCAACCTTCCTTGTTTATCTCTACAAAGTGAACCGGAAGAGATTCGGGATCTTCACATATAATCTGACGGATCGCAAGAAAAGATGAATCAATAAATCTTATATCAAAGTGGTTTCGGTAATCATCTTCACGACTTAAATTATAACCTTCTTTTTTTGCATGGCAGAAGATATGGCAAATCATCTTATTCTCGTCTTTCCCGGCGCATATTTGATCAACGCGTAAACGAATATTATTAATACTCGTAATGTTCTCTTTCTCAATATCTGACAAGAAATACAAGAAAGTATTACTCCTAAAAATGTATTCATCTATCCCTTTCAAGTCAAGGATATCTGCAATGGATTTATCGGATAATTCAACATCAGATAATTTCCTTTTTGCTTTTAGGTATAGGATAGAACGTTTGTTATTGCGTTTCGCAGAAAATAATCTTGGAATTCTATTTCCATTATCGTTATCATTATTTGCTTTCTTTTCAGTCCTTTTTGACAAGTTGGTGAGAGCCTTTAAGAAGGAGACTTCCTCTGCATCGTTGTCTTTGGGATACTCTATTACGATAATTGTATTATTACCAGCAATCTCACGAGTAAGGATTCTCGAGTACTTTGTTTCTCCAAAAAAGATGTGGACTTCTTCTTCTGGCTTCAAAGGCTTATTCAATCTTAAATTCCATTTACTAAAAACCCTTTGAAACACAATATTGAAGATGGCAAAAAGGGAAACACAGACAGATAAAACAAAAAGAAAAGTAAGCCAATTTAGGTAAGGGACACCTTTTTCGGTGAAAAGAAAGTCCTGAAACCCATTATCAAAAATGCGCGTGCTCCCCAAAAACATCTGAACGCTACTAATGAAGGATATAACGATAACTGAGTATAAACTCAAATCGGATGCCTCCGGGGGCGTCATGTTCTCTGGAATCTTATACATAACCTGGCTGTGCACAACCGTACCAAGTATCAGGATTATGGAAATAAGAATATATAACCAGCGATAGTCTCTCTTGGGGCTCCTGGAGAAAAGAAACAAAACTACAAGAGCGGTAATGAGAGTGAAAAAAAAAGATAAGTATGAACAAGTCATGGCTTCCATAGAATTATCTACTTGCCGCCTGGCAGATGTGCTGTTTGAGCTCTGGGTTGGCGGCGGTTATTATTTTAAGGTCAATATGATAAGTCACTTCTTCTTTTAATGCAGGAGCTGTCGAATCATTATCGTCAAAGTTCCATGTCAGAAGAATAACCTGCTTCTTAAGTGCCTTTATCTTCCTTACCAGCATTTCATGATCAGCATCGCCAGTGATGAGGACGATAAAGTCGAAATCACGATACATGGCCAACTCATAAGTCTCTAGGGCAAACCATACATCAATACCCTTTTCCTTGATAGAACCATCTTCCATTTCGCGTACATGCTTGTAATGAAAAACGACATCGTTCTCTATCAATCGGTCTTCGAAGATTCGATCGCTCTCCAGTCTCCCTGCTTTCTTGGCGTCAGCAGAACGGAAACGGCCACGGTAGAAATGACTCTCTGTAACCAGGCAATGTTGCACGTCTAGTCCAAAGCGTTCTGCGATGGACTTTTGCAAGTATTTAATAAGACCTTTAAGGTTTAGCCTGCGGCTTTCAGCCAAAAGGCCTTTATCGATGTCGGCGTAATAACCGCCATCGATAAAAAGGCCTATGGATTTAATTGACAAATCGGGCATAATTACTTGACTGTTACAGAGAACTGCGCCACAGCTTCGCCACGTTTAGAACTGAATATCTCAATGGTATCACCATCATTGATTCGGACGGGTGTTGCTGTCAGTTCTTTTCCATTCAGAAGGAACTTATTGGAAAGGGGATCAGGGGAGCAAATCGTGAGCTCGTCACCATCTTTTGCTACCTTCAACGCGATCACTTCATGACTCACATACATATAGACAGGATTTCCATCCTTGTCTGTTGTCTCGGGGAAACAGAGCTTAAAGTCACGCCTATCCGCAATGGCTCCTGCAGGAATAATCAGTTTTTTGCCACCACTAACCAATGCCACCATCCGCTTGCTGTCTTTTGGATTCTCCAAAACAGAAAGAATCTCGTCCAGTGAAGGGCGTTCAGAAGGGTTTGGGGACAAACATGATACTATTACCTGATTCAACTTCTTTGTTATGTCGTCAGGATTTAGGTTAATGGGCTCATCATAGCTTCGGCCACTGACCCAGCGGGGCCATAGTTCTGCCTCAAAAAGATTCTCGTGTTTACGCTGATACGGAGTGGCGCCCGTAAGCAGGGCGCACAGTATAATCCCCAACGTGAATATATCTGATTTCTCAGATGGTTTGTCATCAATGTAGCCATACCAAGGAGTGCCGACTTTACGAACAACTTTACCTTTAGGAACAGACCAGTCAAAGTCAGTTAGGACCAATTTCAAAGGGGATTGGGAAACGACCATAACCTGCTTGGGTTTAAGATCCTGATGGACGATTCCGGCACCATGAATCAGTTGAATGATTTTAGTCAACTGAATGGCGGCCTCAAGGCGGTCAGAAATCTCGCCATTATCCTCCATCCAGTCATCCAAATTGCAGCCACTCAAAAGCTCTTTCACCTGATAATAGTGGCCGTCTTCCACAAAGTGCTCCACAATGGTCTCAGTAGAGTCTCCCAATGAATTCAAAGTCCCCAGAATAATTTTCTGGTTCTCTATGAAGGCCTTAAAGTCTTTTGAAAGCTCCGTAGGATCAGTATACTCCTTAAGGAAGTAATTCTTACCACCTTTGGAAACCTTGTAAGCATTACAAAAACCACCTGGGTTTATAAGGTCAAGAACTGTATAGCCGCGAACAGTATCGCCAACGCTAATCATAATTATAATGTTCTTTTATCAGTAACGATGGATGCGGAGACGGTTTTGCCAATAACCTCGAGAAGCTCGCCAAAATCAGAGGTTAGCAGTTCTTCTCCCGGGTTATGGTATTGAAAGATATGAGCACGCTCAACCTGATGAAGTTCCTCATATATAGGATCGGTCTTGCAATACATGAAGAGTTGAATCTTATTCTTCATGAGTTCTTGCTGTAGGTAGGACACCTCATCCACCACTCCTAACTCATCCATTGTTCTACTATGGACACCCTTGGTACCAGCATCTGTAAACACTACGATAACCTTGGTGCAACAAGGGCGCCAATCGCTCTTTTTCAGCGCGTACCAGATAGCATCGAGAGCAGACTCTTTTTCATCTCCGCCGCCGTCTGCATCCAGACGAGCCAGCTGATTATTAGCAAATGTATCAGCACTGTCGGTGAAGTCGAAATCATTGATAAGACAATCTTTGTCAACGAAAAAGTCCTTGTAACCCATTGCGCGAACGCGCCAATCCAGTTTCACATTAGGGGTTCCGTTGAAGCCCTTAATAAGAGAGGCAACATTATCCTTTACATTCTCAATGTAGGGAGCCATGGAGCCCGTGCAATCAAACAGGAAAACAACATCTGCCACACCTTTAACCTTGGCATCGCCGGTTCTTTGTTGAATAGCCATAATGATACGATTTTAGTTTATTGATTTATCACGTAGAATTCGTTATTCAGATGCAACTCCTCAAGTTGTAAGGAAAACTCTCCCTCGGCATCTTCCTCCATATAAAGCAAAGCGTCGAGGGCTGTATATAAGCCTTTTTTACCTGTCACTTTTTTGAAAAAGATGCTTTCAAAACGAACTTCTCCATCAATGCCCATAATGGCAATAACAGGATTCTCAACTTCAGGATAGCCGGTTACGGGGTTTTTGGTTCCCCCATTTGAGAAAACAGTATATAGCCTGCCATCGTAAAAAGATTCAACTCCATTCTGTACAGGCTCATGGCTCCGGAAGATACGGTCAATCTTATTGGCTTGGGCAAACTGTACAAACTGCTCTTGCCCGAATTCAAAACGACTTCCGCCACCTTGCAGTTTAAACCTATCCTTTCGAGGATCTGCCCAAATCATATTGTCAAGGACTATTCCACGAATACTATCGCCACCGGAAACAAGCATTTCACCCGATTCGTGGGAAATTGTACATTTATCGATAACTGAATCCCTTGGAATACCACCATGAACAAGTAGATCGTTACCTTTATCGGTTTTTAGAAGAATGTAGTAAGGAAGATTCGAGAAATAATCCGCGAACTTTGAAAGAAACGCTTTATCGGAGCCACAATAATCATTAAGCGTGGGGCATGTCTGGGCTGGATAGACCATTGATTCAAGCATCCCTGTTTCCTCTTTATATCGAATTAGCTCATGGTTGCCTTTCATGAAAATACAGCGTTCTCCCATGAGCTTTTTGAAGCCCACTAAAAGCATTAAGTACTCAAACAAAATCTGCCCCCGGTCAAGATAGTCACCAAGAAAAATGAAGGTAGCTTTTTCAAAGTAATCATATTCCGAGAGAGAAAGCTTATCGAAAATGGCAGCTAAGGATGTATAGTCACAGTGTGTATCACCGATGATAACCAAGCGTTTATCTTCCTTTTCGTGTCGTTTGTCCATTAGGAGATAATATGGCTGACGTGGCTGCGCATCAAAGAATGCCTTTAACTCGGCCTGGACTTTAGGCAAATCCTCCTCACTGATGTCTTTTCGGTATTTAGAGACCAATTTGAGGACCTTATGCTTGTGAAGACTAGAATCTCCTGATGCCGCCACTTTTACACTGGGAGTATCCTGAGCCTCCTTCCCCTCCACGAGAGTAACATCAACAGAAGGAATTGTCTGTGTTACCTTGAGAGATTTAGAGAATTCAGCTAGGATCTTTTTTAGAGTCGAAATCTCTTTTCTTGAAAGCCGGTTTTGTTTGTACTGCGACATGTTGATAATAATTGATACGCAAAGTGCTATTGATAAACAAATAATAATCATATCTCAACGTGTTCCTGTGCCTTGTTCTCCCATAATAGTGCATCCATTAGTCCCTTCCATCCAAGTTTTTCCAACCGTTTCTTCATGAGTCTGAAACCATCTCCATAGACAGAGTCTTTATTCTCTTCAAGTGCCCAATGAATCAAATAGTCGGCTTCTTTAGATTTCTCTTGTTTTAAGATGAGGAACTTCCCAAGATTACAAAAACCTTCCTCCTCATTGTCAGGAAGGCGTATAGCATATAAATTAATCCAACTATGAAGAAGTTCATGAGCCAGGACGCCTTTAAATACTAAATATGGAAGATTCTCATGAATTAGAATTTTGAATGAATAACGAGACCTGGATGATGAAATCCTGCAGCAGTTAAGCCCCCAGATGCCTCTGCCGCGTTTCTCGGACTCTTCTTTCATGTCCGAAAGACTAATTGGAATATCATCCGGGATGCCTAAAATCCCATTATTCTTAAATACTGACATGACTTCGGAACGGCAGCGCTCAATATCTTGGGGCGTTTTAATTATGGAATCTGCGCATTTGTCGCAGATTTGCTTATCTCGTGAAACCCTCTTGCCATCAATAAAAAATGTGTACTTGAAAGAATGCCCGCGCCGAACAATATTACCACAATGCTGGCAAATGCTTCCATGTTCAAGACATGCGACGCTCCCCCAATAATCCCGGACATAACGATGGGTGGTCTTACCACAAATACAGCAAACGGGAGCAGAATGGAGGCAAGAGAAATGGTAACTATGCCCCTCGAATACTTGTTTGGGGTATAAGAGTTGATCATGAATAATATTCCCGCACTTATAACATATTCTACATGACTTGTGGTAGAACTTACCATCAATTTCGATGGCATCAAGCGCAGTGACGACTCTATGGCAATCAGGGCAAATCTTCATTTCCTGGCGTTTTGAATGAGTTTGAAAATGCAGTACCCCAGGAAAACGGGAGTAGCAAAAACACCGATTATCATGGCCCAAATAGCCTTAAGACCATAATAGAATATGATAGAATGAAGATCTAAGGAAATGAAAATGTTACTGAAGAACATCTCAACTATACTCCAACCACCATAGATGCAAGTAAAAATATACCCCATGATGTACGGACTGTCCCCAAGGCTCTTGCCTATAAAGCACCCTAAAACAAACATGATGGTGCATATAATCAGAGGCCTAGAATAACTTTTAATTGCATAGATACCCCTTTCCCTGTTACACTCCGAACAGATAGGCTTTTCATATCTCGAAGCGCAATCACGGCAAAGTCCTTTCCCACAATCTGGACATTGTGAAACGGCTGGTCTATCCGGATGATAGTAACAATTCATTCAGAGCAAATTATGTGGTCTAGTTGTAAAGACAAATATATAGAAAAAATCTATCATTTACGACAATATTTCCTAATATAGAAGAAAAAAAGTATCTTCGCCAAGAAATGAATGTGTATATGAACTATATTCCTAAACCGCTTGACACCAGCAATATTGTTTTACCCAAAGGGCTTGATGAGTTAACAGAGGCTCTCTCAAAGAATGTCCACGAAGTATGGGCCGCAGGCAGAATTGCCGAGGGATGGAAGTACGGACCAGTTAGGGATGATCTCAAGAAGGAGCACCCATGCTTAGTGCCATATGAAGAATTGCCAGAAGAAGAAAAGAGCTATGACCGCGCCACAGCTCTTTCTACTATAATGTTTATTATCTCAAAAGGATATACTATTAAGCAATAGGCACATTTGCTGCCTTATTCAGATTTTTCCGATCGGATAAAACTGTCTAGAAGGCGTTCAAACTCATCTTCATTTTCATCCGCATCTTCTTTCCCACCAAAGCCCAACTCCCAATTATCAAAAGTCTTCTGTATCGCCTCAGTAAAATCTGTTTCGGTTAAGTCAGTTTGAATCTGGGCTTTCTTAATTCGTTTTATGTATGACTGCACGAAATCAACAAACGGTTTTCTATCTCCCTTGACAAGAGCTTCCATCAGTTTACACCGATCAATCAATATGCTATCCGCTTCAATCTCAATTTCTACACAATAAATGATAAACAATTGCAAATCTTGATCAGTTAAACCTTCCGCATAATTTAACACTTTTTCGGCATTATCAAGAACATCTAAAAGCGGCGCATGCGTCTTATCGTGCATAATAATAGAGACAAGAGCCCTATGAGACAACTTACGATACTCCGAAACTAATGTACTGGGGAAGAACGGGGCAATCGTATCAAAAGAACATCTTGATAAATCACAAACGGGATTCATCCCTATCTTCTCGCAAACTGTTCGATAGCATTCGTTAATCTCCTTAAGAGGAGATGACCATAATTCTTCGTCCCCCACAGTATCGCCATCCTCCATCCGGAGAATCTCTGGGAAACACCTATCATTATGGATTGGCATTAATAAACTATTCATGATACAATCCTGAATGTCCACATTCACAACGTGTTCAATGTTGTCAGACGTCAAGATATAAAACAGTTCTGCATCTACAGAATCCTTCCCTGCCAGAAAATCTTGTATACCTTTTTCCTTATCGTAAGATGGGAATAACATGCCTATCTGTTCCTTCAACAAAACTATTAGACCTGGCGCATCCTTGAGGATTATCGGCAGCCTTTCTTTGATTGAAGAAATAACTACATATGGAATAGAATACAAACCTTCCAAATACCCTTTTAGGATAAGAATATCTATCTTATTTCGACAAAAATGACCATTCTTCTCTGACGCAAACCAATCCTCTGCCTTTAACAAAAATGACTGATAGTCTTTCGCATTCTCATTTGTTACCTGGAGGTCTATGAATTCACAGAAAAATGACTTATCGTATGCCATATTTTTAGAATATATGAGGCGGCATTCTCATAACTCCAAATCTTAAATTTGCTATCACTCTTGGCTTTTAACTTTTCCTTGAGAGATTTAGAAGCTTCAGTATTAATTCTCGTCAAAGGGGAGCCACCACCATTCCATGCTGTTTTATAACGCTCCAGAAAAAGCCTTGCGGCAGCAATATTACTTCTTTCAATGGCCGGCTTTAAATACACATCAACGTCCGTCGGATTATAAAGTAGTGAGGCATTATCCATTAAAAACTTCACATAATCTAACACCTCGTCTTCTTCAATTACTTCGGGATTTGCAATAGCCAAATTTACAGCCTGACGCCTATACTCATTCTCTTTTTCAAGGTTCTTCACGCCAAATTCTTCCTCAGAGAACAATCTAACAAGACATTTGCAAGATTCAATATCACCAATCCTTGCATTTGTCTCTAAGTACTTTATGAGAGAAGCCAGAGTTTCTCCTTCTGGCAAATAATGATGTTCAAGAAAAAGATTGCCAAGAGTATCCGCCCCAACACCAAACCTATCAATGCGTTCCTTAGTAATAGTCCATACCCGTTCAAGATTTTGCTCGTTATCGTCGGAATGAAGAAGTATATATGCTAATAGAAAATATGAATATGCATCCCCATGCAGATATCCATCCTCGGCATATTGTCTGGAAAGATTGTCATCTGTTCCATAATATAATTGTGAAAGATAGCCATATGCACGATTATCTCTATGATTAAGTGCTATCTGCAAATAGCCAATTGCGCAATCTCTATCTTCGTATTCATGGTTTTTGAAATACAAACTAGTAAAGTACTGCCCGTAATAAAAGTCAATATCGTCAATGCCCATCTCAGACAAATAAACGAGGAAATCTCCCGCTTCTTCTTCCATTCCCCCATCTAAATAAAGAGACATTAGTTGAGAAATAGAACGCTTATCATTCTTTTCAACCCCTTCTTTATAGCAGTCTATCGCCTTTGATTTGTTTGGCTTACATTCGGCATTGCCCCAGCGGTACATTTGACCCAGATATGAATAAACATAATGGCATCCCAGTTCTTCCGCTTCTTTAAAACAAGCCATAGCGTGATCCCAACTAACATCAACTCCAAGGCCCCAATGGTAAACAATACCCAAACGAAGATATGCTACGCCAAGTGTTCCCCCCAATACAGCTTTCTTTACATACTCGTATGACACAGCATTATTGTTTTGCTTATACGCATAGCAATGCATAATAAAATTCGCCCAATCTGCCCCTTTGTCTGCTATAGACATAACCGTTTCCCTTATGGAAGGGTTAAAACTTCTAATGATATCACCATCAACTTGCATTCCTGTCTCATTGCTTGAAAGTGAAGAACCAGACACCTCATAATAAAGCTGACACAATAGTTCTTGAGATTCACGATTTCCCAAAATAGATAAAGGCAAGAGCAAATCCACCGCTTGAGAATATCTTTTGTTTTCAAAAGCCTTTTGAGCGTCTTCAAAATCAAGCCGATGAACGAATCCAAATACTGATACCGACTCCTCTTTCACCTCATAACCGCGACGTTCAACTGATTCAGAAAGAACATGTTTTACGCTATTTACAAGTTCGGCAACTTTTGTTGCCGCTTCAGGGTATGCATCAATCCAGTGAGACTGGATCAATTTCACCCTCATTTTCCCTTCAAGAAGGGTTTGATCTATCTTAAAGGGAATAATATGCTTATATTCATTAAACGCAATTGTCAGCTCGCTATTTACCCAGCGAGAATTAACCGCAGGCTCAGAGAAGACCAAAACAAACACCTTGCAGGCACTAATCGACTTCTCTATTATTTCTTCATACTCATCTCCGCCGTTAAGCGACTGAGGTGCCATCCAGCATTTAACTGAGGCCTTTTCAAGCTCATTATAGATTAATTCAGCAATACTATAATTCTTACTTGAATAACTAATAAAAACATCGTGTTCCATAATGCCTTCCTATTAAATTAATTAGCAAAGTGACTCCAAAGACGGGACGTATTTCCGTTGAATCATTTCGGCAAACTTCTGCGATATTTCCTTTTCTGTAAAACCCAAACTGTTGCCGAAGCTGTAGATGAGAGCAAACTCATTCTCAGCTATCTCCTTGTCAGACATAACGAGGCTCATCATGTAGGCCAAAAGCCCGTCCCGCATACCTGGATCCTGTGAAAGGATGTTCTTAATAGACTTATTAAACAAATCGGCCACATTAGACTGAGCCACATAGTCCAAAAAGCGTTTAGGGAAAATCTGGAGATTAGCAAGGTTCTTAATTATATGCTCAATTTCCTTACCATCAATCTTATTGTCCGCATTGGCTACAATAAGCCCGGCCGAAGCAATAAATACGGAAAGAACCTCATCCAACGGCCCATTTCCCACTCTTAATAGGATATTGATAAGATCCTCCATCCCATCTTCCAACTCCTTCTCATCCTTTGCCGTGGCAAAGAGATTTATGGCCTGCACGCGGATAGGGTGCACCGGATGGTCATGCCTGCTCAGACCTTTTCCCTTCAAGAAGTAATCCAGGCGCTTATGGTTGTCGGCAATCAGAGCGTCAATGCTCACGTTCATCTTGGTGAGGTCCAGTCCAGAGGACATCTTATAGAATGCCGTTACGCAGGCAGCAAGGCTACCATTTGCCATGTATCCATAGCGGTCTGCCACCAATTCAGCCAATTGGTCGTGCAAACGAATCTTAAACTGAAGGGTAATGGGCGGTGTGGTGCTATCTGGCGGAAAAACAAAGTAAACCAGACGCTTAAGAGCGGTATCCTCATTAATCAGGTGGCCCAGTTCATGGCCCACAACAAAGCGAAGTTCATCCTCACTCATCAATTCAAACAAGGCCGAATTGATATTCACAATATGCGGCTGACCGTCCTCTTCCGACGCCACAGTATAGGCGTTCAGTGAACTGTCACCGGTGACATAGAAGTCTACTGGATCCTTGAAGTCAAGTTTCTGTTTTACCTCCTGACATAGTCTGTAGAAATCCGGGAGAATATCTTTGTCCACTTTCATGCAGTGGCCTTCCATCCTGCTACGCCAATATTCGTCGCTAGAGACATCCTTGGCGGTTTTGAGAATAGTCTCGACAACAGGTCCTTGCAAAGCCTGATAGATTTGCCTTCCTAATTCCCGCTCCAGCGGGATTGTGGGATCGAATACCTTCATATGCATATTAGGTTTAGTAGTTCAGATTTATCTTCCATGCACAGTCGCGTAAAAATCCTTTTCGCAATCTGCGAATTTCAAAACAGATAGTCAGTCTGGATGATAGTAATAATTCATTCAGAGTAAATTATGTGGTCTAGTCGTAGTGAGGCAAATATACAAAAAATCTTTCTTTTACGACTAATATTTCCCAAATAACAACGCGGCAAATGGGCGAATAATACTTGGAATTATCAAACCATAATCATTTTTAAGGCACTCTTAGCCCCGCTGTGTCCTTGTGCGGCTGCCTTATTGAGCCATTTGACAGCTTCATCAACATCTTTTTCAACGCCACAGCCATTAAAGTACATATATCCAAGATTATATTGTGCATCGGCCAACCCTTGCTCTGCCGCTTTCTTGAACCATATTATTGCCTCACGCTCATCTTTTTCTTTCACACCATTCCCCATTCTGTACATATTCCCCAAACTGTATTGTGCCTGCGGTAGCCCCTGATTAGCGGCTTCTCGGTACCACTTGACAGCTTCTGCTTCGTCTTGTTTTACGCCTGCTCCAATTTGGTACATAATAGCAAGATTATATTGAGCTAGAACATGACCTTGACCCGCAGCAACTCTAAACCACCTTGCAGCTTCATCGATATTCTTTTGAACACCTTTACCTTCACGATACATACTTCCCAAGTTGTTCTGAGCAAGAGCATCACCCTGTTCGGCCGCCTTTGTATACCAATTGACCGCCTCAATATAAGATTTCTCAACCCCAATACCGTTTGCATACAGATAGCCAAGATAACATTGGGCATTCACATCTCCTTTTTCCGCACTACCCCTGAACCAAGAGGCTGCCTCTTCATATTTCTTTCTTTCAAAACAAGCAATGCCCTTATTGTAACATTCTTCTGCGGTCAGCAATGCCGTATGATCTTTATTGACGACATTAAGCATACCTTTTAGTTCTCCCAGCTTTTCTTCCATCTCTTCATCACTGCTCTCAATAAGCTTTTCAGTGAAACTATCCGGGAAACCTAGCCGTTGACATGCGACAACGATTCCTTCATCATAGGAATGACCGAATTCTTCACTAATATTACTTCTCTTAGCAATGACGGATAGTACAAAGAGAGAACCCAAGCAAACGCTATTCTCCATATCTTTACCGTGTAGATGCCCTAAACGAATTGCACAGTTACTTATATTTGGGATCATAGTTCCAGCATCCAGTTCCCCCAAGAGTATTTCGGGATTAACATCGAGTGCCGTCAGTCTTTGAACAATTAAAGCTTCATCCTGTTTAGAAGCCTGTCCTCTTAACTTATGAATAGCGAATACGGCCAAGTCATAACCGACTTCGAATCCCTCTCTATTGGTGAGTGATGTTATGTTAGGCTTTTGAATTGGCAGCTTATTATTGTCTACAGTCCGTATTTTGCTATGCAACGTGTTTATTAGCTTGTTCAATGCAGCCTCTCTTTTCTCTTCGATGCTCAGATCAACAAAGTCCAAGCTACCGAGATCAAAGAGTATAGAATCATTATAATCGGCACCATCCAATCTGATAGGGATGATGGTCTTCTTCAAGTGTACTGCCGTATTGACCTCTTTGACCGTCCAATGTGACTCATTAGCGTTTTGAGACGAGAAGAATAGAAATGCATTAGAATTCTTGATAGCACGGACAATCACAGATTTGAAGGCATCACCACTCTCAATGCCGTCTTTGTCTATCCATGTAGAAAATCCACTTTCCTGAAGCTTTTTTACCACATATAGGACCTGCTCGCTATCCATTCTGGAATAGCTAATGAAAACATCGTATTTGAATTCCATATTCACACTCATTAGTGTCCACTTATTAATTTGGACGGTTATATAAAGTTATATTATTAGTCCAGTATCTCGGCCACTACATCCAGTTCCACATCCTCCCACTCGTCATCGACCTTTAACTTCCCATCCCTCTTCGGACATCTGGAAAACCGCTCGTTTCATCTACTTAGTTTTAGCTTGAAACACATTGTGGTTGTTCGGTTTACTAAGTTACAGCAATCTAACGAAAAAAAACTGATTTCGTAAAACGGCGTGGGCATAACTATCCAAACGTCAAACAATTAACGAATTACCCCCAGGCAAAAACGCCCAGGGGTGATAATGTAACAATCTCATTATAACCACGTTATAACAACACCTCACAACGCTCCCCACGCACAATCCAAAAGCCCAATCTTCCCCATCTTTCCATCCCACTTGAGCATCTCCACATCAGTCAGCGCAGGGTGACGTTAATACTCCTTCCTCACCCAAATCTCCAAAAGCCTGTTAGCAACAGAGTACCGGTCGCTTTCTTTCCGCAGAATCCCTTTATCGTGAAGTACGCGCAGGGCACTTTGAACGGTGCTTGGGCTCTTAAGGGCGTGTTTCTTACAGAAGGCAATAGACGTTACCTGTTCCGCCTTCCCTTCTTTGGCAATAGCTATCAGTAGTTTCTTCTGGGCTTCCGACATATTGCTCATTTGTTCCTGAAAGGCTCGGGCGTAGGTCTTGACAACGTAATTGATCACCTCGGGCAGCATGTCTGCCGTCGCTGTCTCTCCAGGTCCAGTCCAGGCATACAGTTCATTCAGCAGACGTTGGACATACCAGGTATGCCCTTCAAACAACGAATATACACCTTCAAAGCATGCCTCATCAATCGTTTTTCCAGCTTTCTCGAAATGTCCCCTGACAAAGGGAAGATAACTGTCGTAATTGATTGCATCCAGATAGAGTAGAGAACAGCTCAGATAGAAAGGCTCGGCCGAATTGTTGAAAATCTTCTCCATCATGCGCCGGTCGCTCCCGGCAAAGATAAACCAAGTATGTCTGCACTTCTGGACATGTGTCCGGAGAAGTTCAATTACATTGTTTTCCGGGTATTCGGCAATCTGCTGGAACTCGTCAATAGAAACCAGGCAAGGCGCTTCGCCGCTTTCCAAATAATTGAAGATTTCCTCCAGTGACTCCTGCGGGCGTACAATGTCTCCCAGAGAAAGGTCAAAGACAAACTGTCCGGAGACCGGATCTGCCTTAAATCCGGGCCGAAGGGACTTGACCACACTCAAGAAGGATTCAAGAACCTTTTCGCCTGTACTTTTAAGCGGTGTCGTTATCTCCTTTGCCAGCAAAAGAATCATCTCCTCCAGGCTGGAAGTAGGATAAAGGTCAATGGAGAAAGTCCTGAAATGAGTCTTGATGAATTCTTGATGGAAGGTATGTGCTATAAGACCCGATTTACCCATTCGGCGCGTAGAAATCAAGGCGGTGTTCCTGCCGTTCCGGATATTGTCTTCCAGTATCCGCGTCTCTTCTATTCGATCACAAAAGTACTCGGGGCCGCTATAATCAGCTGTAATGATAAATGGATTCGGTTGAAACATCTGCTTTTTTTGCAAAGGTAATATTTAACATCCAATTATTCAAAACTAAATAATTTAATCTTAAATAATTCATTTCGCAAAATGCGAAACGCATTTTGCGAAATCAAAAACCTATCTTCCCCTTCTTTGCATCCCACTTGAGCATCTCCACATCGGCCAGTTCTACAATATGCTTCTCCGGAACCGAACCGGCCACGCTTTCGCGCAGAATTACCTTCTGGTAGATGGCGCGGGAGAGGAGTTTCATGGTGCGGGCGTTGGCGTGGTAGTGGGCGCTCATGGAGTGCAGATAGCCCAGCAGGTGGTCCTGGGCCTCATTGCAGAAGGAAACCTTGAACTTGCGAAGGCAGTACGCGAGGATGCCGAAGAGCTCTTCCGTCGTGTAATCACGGAATACCAGCGTGTGGTCAAATTCGTAAACGCCGGCCTCATAGAGCTGCTCCGAAACGGGCGCATTCGGGGCATCCAGTTCGGCCAGAATGAGGGCGCACTCCCCTCCTGCCTCAACGGTGAGTTCCTTTACTTTCAGGCGGATAAGTTCGGCATAGCGGGCATAGTGGGTCCGGTCCGTCATGAACTTGGGGTCGTCCACATCGATGAAGATAAGGCCGTTGCAGGCGCGCTTCACAGCTTCCTTCAGCACCGTATCGCAGTCATGGTCCGATACGCCGAAGATGCGCTCACCCTTGATTTCCGTAATATGGCTGCTGGCAATCAGGCGCATGCCGCGAAGGATCTGGGCCATAATCTCCGCCACCGTGCTTTTGCCGGTGCCGCTGTTGCCTACAAAGCGCCAGCTCAGAAGGCCTTTGCCCACATAAGGTTCGCCGATGGAGTGCAGATAGCGGGCCGATTTCACAAAGTTGTGGATGGCAGTCTTTACGCCAGAGAGCCCTGCCAGAGCATCCAGACGGGCCAGCGCCGCGTCGATGGCCACATCGTCGAAAACAACATCTTTCTGCGCCTTCCCGATGACTACGTCCTCCGGAAGGATGGTACTCAAATCTTCCTTGGTAGGATACTCCAATTTCGCGGTGCGGGCGCCGAGCGTAGCCAGAATCTCGTTCTGCAGGAGGTTAGATACGAAGCGGCCGTTGCCAAAACGAGGTGAGGGCTTGTCGGACTCTTCCTCAATGATGGCGCGCATGTTCTTTTCAGCCCCTTCCGTGAGAGTAAATCCTTGCTTGCGTGTCATCAGTCGGCCGATTTCCACCAGCTCGTCGGTGGTATAATCCTCGAAGTTGAAGACATTCGGGAAGCGACTTTCGATACCCTCGTTGCTCTCCAGCAGCTTCTTCATGGGAGCAGTATAACCCGCCAGGATCACCACCATATCCAGATTATCCTTTCCAAGTTCAGTCAGGAGAGAGTTCATCACGATGCGGCCGAAGTCCTTGCGGTCGCCGGCATCTTCGACCAGCTGGTACGCCTCGTCGATGAAGAGGATGTTGCCGCGGGCGCGGGCCAGGAGGTTGGTCATCTTGAACTCGGTTTCGCCGATGTACTGTCCCACCATCTGGCTCTTTTCCGTGCGGATTACGCGGCCACCGGAGAGGATACCCCAGGAAGCGAAGACCTTGCCGATAATCTCGGCCACCGTGGTCTTACCTGTGCCGGGGTTGCCCAGGAAGGCCATATGCAGACGCGGCATGTTGGTGGGAAGGCCCATCTCCATTCGGCGGCTGGCCAGCTTGATGGCATTGAGATAATCCTTCACCTTGGTCTTGATCTTCCCAAGGCCGATGAGTTCATCCAGTTCGGCCATCCCGTCATTGGAACTGTTGCCAACAACTGGAATGTCTTCAGGCAAGACAAGTTCCAAGTGATCCTTGGACCTGGGGGCTGCATTCTTGAGCCTCCGGTACATGGCCGGGATAATCTCATCGTCAAAGAGATTCTGTACCAGCAGGGCATTCTGGAAACCGACGCCACGGATATTGTACTTATGAAGGATGTACATCTGGAGCTTCTGCCGGGCCTCGTCAGAGAGTACGAGACCGCGCGTTTCGCAGTAGATGTCAAACATGCTGAACAGCTCGTCCGGCTTAAAATCCTCCAGATAGATGGGCGCTGTCAGGCATTTCTTCAGCTCCGGATAAGCAGCAAGAAGATATTCCATCCCTTCGGGTTCTCCCACCAGCACCAGCATCCAGCGCTTGTACTTAGTATTGTTCAGGGCATCCACCAGAGCGCGGACGATGCGTCCTTCGGTGTCATAACTGGGCTTGTCGGTCTTGAAAAGGTCGTGGGCACGGTCAATCACAAGCGTGCCGCCCTGAGCGCTCTCCACCGCCGAATTGATGGTCTCGTTCTCTCCGTTGATGCTGGAAGTGGCAATGGTGGAAACACGGGTTGTCCAAACTTGGTCCGTATCCAGCAGGCCCAGCTGCTTGTAGAACTTGGCCATCAGTTCCACGGCCGTGGTCTTCCCCGTCCCGGTATTACCGACAATGGCTGTATGGAGGCGTGGCGGATTCTTGGCAAGGCCTTTCCGTTCACGCATGTCCCCCACTACGCAGCGAGTCTGCATTTCTTCCATCCGGGCCTTGAAGTTGTCCCAGCCTTTGTATTTGCGGATTTCGTCAAGATAGGATGATGGAGCTTCATTATTCTCAGAGGCCTTTTCTTCCGGCCAGGGGCCGTCAACTTCTACCTGGAATTCGCCGACCATCTTATCGTTCTTGAATAGTGCGATATCAATGTAGCTGCATTCTTCCTCCGATAACTTAAAGTCCTTATCAAACAGGCCGACCACCTCAATAGGCGCCACATGCAGACGCTTTCCGTCCCTGAACAGCGGAATACTGTTCTTGTCAAACCAGGCATCAACCTTCTTGCTGCCTTTTGTTGTAGATACCAGCACGTGCAGGGTATTCTTCTCGTTTTCATCCGGCAACTCAATGTCGATATGAAGATAAAGGCCTTCGGACGGGCGGAAGTGCCGGACTACTCCTTCTACAGGAAGCTCGGCCATGCTATTATTCACTTCGCAGTAGAAACGGTAGCCGTCGGGCCAGACAATTACTTCGATATCCTCGTCATCGTCGTCTTCGTCATCATCGTCCAGGTCACCGAACTCCAGAATGTCCTCGTTCGTACGCTCAGGTTCGTCTGAACCTTTAATCAAGGAGTTCAGCAAGTGCTCGAACATATCATCGTCGTCTTCCACACCGGGGGTTAGTTTGTTTAGTGCCATAAAATGTGTAACTTACGTGAGTTGACTTACAAATATAAGAAAAAACTCCTATATAGACGGCCATACGGAATAAATCTATCAACCTGATTGAATTTTCCTTGCCGATGATAGATTTTCACTCAGGGTGCGTCTTTTTATTGCAAACGTTTTTCGTATGGCAAAAAAGAAAGACTCAACCCGCAAAACAGACGAAACCCCGACGCTTGAATATGCAGAGCACATGACTCTGCTCAAGCGGATTGTCAGGATTATCATCCGGCGCGACAGCAATAGAGAAAGACAAAGAAGCACCTATGACTAAACTCATTTCCATATCGGCAATAGCCGACCTTCACGGGCATCTTCCTCAGATGCAGTATTCAGATTTGGCCGTTGTTGCCGGTGACATCTTTCCCGGTGAGCTGGATAAGGACCCCGAAGGACAGGGAGAGTGGTTCCGGGCAGTTTTTCTCCCCTGGGTAGAGAAGCAGGAGTGCGACCATGTCATCCTTGTGGCCGGTAATCACGACCATTGGATTGAGGCACACAATGAGGAGTTATTGGAAGAGTTTGCTCCGTCGGCTGGGGAAAAGCTGATTTATCTCTCCGACAGCGGGACGGTTTTTAAGGGGCTGAAGGTTTACGGGACACCCTGGATGCCCACGCCCTTCGTCAATAAGGCCTTCTCTCTCAGTGATGATAGCCAGCTGCGCGAAAAGTACGCACACATCCCGCAGGACGTTGACCTTCTTATTACCCATACCGTTCCTTACGACTGCAATTATATCGGCTTTTCCGACCGCGACATGCAGGACCTTGGAAGCAAGGAACTTCGTGAGGCGGTCGCTACCCGTAATATCCGATTCCTCGTCGGTGGCCACATCCACGAGACGCGTGAACGGGTTGCCCACATGGACTTCGGGGAACGCCATACAGAAATGGCTAACGTAGCCTGCTGCGACAATGATAAGCAGTTCGTCCGGCTTCCCCTTCGTTTCACCATCAGCGTGGCGTCAGACAATATGAGAGAAATCGCACAAAGAATCAGACAGGATTTCTCATTAGCTCTAGCAGAATTGGAGTTCCGTAGTTCTTTGAAGGAGCATCCGATTTATCGCGAGCTCCATGAGGCCGAGAAGGAATTGGAGGACGGCATAGAAAAGGATTTCCGAATAGAATGGATAATAGTCGATATCGACGAATCCCACATCTATGTAACCAATCGGAGAAATGGCAACAAATACCATCTCTCGATTAGTTACCCAGCGGCTCTATACGTGGATGTTTACCGGATACTGGATGACGGAAAAGAAATAAATCCATGGAACTAATCCCCATGAACGATATGAAGGAAATTGTACCATCTACCCGCTACACCCTCTATGGAGACTTCTACGAAGGTGAGCTGACACCCGTTTACAAAGAAATCAACGGCCATCGTAAATGGGGATTTGCCAATGATAAACGAGAAGTTGTAATCCCTTATCAGTATAACGATGCTGACTGCTTTACTTGTGGGCTGGCACCAGTAGCCAACGACGATTGGGAATATGGTTATATTGACGAAACTGGGAAGGTTCTTCTTCCGTTCCATTGGAAAGCAAATTACTATATCCAATGCTGGCGATTCTTTGATGAGAGGGCCATTGTCAGTGACGGAAAGCATTATGGAATAATAGACCCTAAAGGAAAATATATCACTCCCTGCAAATGGAAGGCAATCGAGCGTTATGTTGATGGCCGTGCACGGGTACAGGATTCGTGCAGTAATTGGGGATTCATTGACATGGATGGCAATGAGATTTCTCCTTGTAAATGGGCCGAGGCATTTGATTTTAAAGAAGGACTTGCCGTAGTCAAGGATTATTATCGGGGCTGGGGAACAATCGATAAAAATGGGGAAAACGTAACGCCCCTGAATTGGAAAATCCACCAGATGTTTTCCTTCAATGAAGGAGTCGCCGAAGCCAGCGTTAGTTTCCCCCAAAAACCGGCAGAAGTCAAATATCCTTCTGGAGTGATTATCAGAGGCTACACTTATTGGGGCTTTGTGGACAGAACCGGTAAGTGGGTAATTCCACCGCAATACTGGAGTAACACTCAATTTTGTGCAGGACTGGCTGGAGTCGAATCATTTGAAGGGAAATGGGGGTTAATCAATAAAGAAGGAGACTTGGTTGTTCCCTGCAAATGGCGCGACCTCTCTGGTGGAGGAGGCTACCACAATTATTGCGACTGTGGCGTAAGAATAGGGAATAAATATGTGAAAATCGATTATTCCTATGACGATCTTGGCCGATTGACCGCAAGGCGACGGATAGAAGTGCCCGACGGCCACGGTTGGTGGAAAGACCAGATTTTTGAACCTGAATTTTGTAAGACCAACCTATCCACCTACTTTGACAAAAACGCCCTGCAACTGCCTGGAGAGCTGCGCAGATTGGCTGACAAACTATCTGACAAAGGATATTCGAAGGCCTACCTGGAAGAAACCATCATTCAATTCATCCAGCACGAATTCCAATTCTGCTGGCTACAATACAGCGCTGTTGAGCATAATGGCAGGTTTGGCTTTGTGAACGATTTCGGGCAGCAGATCTTACCCGCCCAATGGGCTTGGGCGTCTGATTTCCATGAAGGGCTTGCCATCGTGATGGACAATAACGGAAAGAAGGGTTTTATAAACACCAAAGGCGAATTGGTCGTTCCATGCCAATGGAAAGATGTGAACGACTTCCGCAAGGGAGTTGCCGTCGTAACTGACGAGGATGGTTGTGAATCGCTGATTGATCAGACTGGACGGATAATTATTCCGCGTCAGGAAGGCAAAGGAATTGAAATTGATTCTGATTTTCTGGTTTGGCACACCTGGACCGATGAAAACGGACGGAAACGAAAGTGGAACATAACAGCTGAAGCGGAGAAGCAAGTGGACAGAAGTATAGCCTACCGGTTTGGACGTGATTATCTTCCTGTACCGATAGACAAATCCGAGATTGTATTGCGCCAGGATACACGCCTGCTGATGCGGAGAATGGCCGGCTTGGGTTACACAAAGGTAGAAGTGGAAAAGCTTCTGAAGGATATTGCCCAGGAAGGATATCGCGTATATCGATACAAAAAACAATATAACGCGTGATAGATTTGGCTTGTTATTCCGTCTTTAAGGTGTAACTTTGCAACCCGAAGCATTTCTTATGCACACTTGATCATACTTTAAGCCATAGCTTGTATTTCTAAAACCCGGACGAAGGTCCACCCTGACAGGGCGTATTGTACCCTGACGGGAGACTGGGTGGCCGGGTTTGTAGTTCTTTAACATACATGTTATTATGGCTAAAACTTATCAACTTATGGCCTGGACTGACAAGGGACAGGTCAAAATGATCCCCTCGCTCGTTGCCGAACTGGCCGAGCCCTATGTGCAGAGAATCCAAGACTTGGAGGATGAGCCTCGGGCACACGGCGAAGACGCCGAGACGGAACAACTGATTCGGCGCAGCAGGGCACACGAAGCACTCGCCCGCTTCTTTATGCGGGTCGGCTACTGGGAGGACGCTTTCCTCCAATTCGCAGATGCGGCCTTGCTGATTACCAATTGCTCCGACGACCGCTGGAATGATGCCGAAGTCGGCTTCCTCCTGCACACTCCCCTGGAACATC
>Ga0265298_10001139_pt1 | contig 39118 bp, 16 predicted proteins | sample AusTroGonzalo_MG_3_FD_193486 | JGI IMG/M metagenome (GOLD analysis project Ga0265298, IMG submission 193486) | Bovine rumen microbial communities from tropical cattle in Woodstock, Queensland, Australia - Gonzalo_01 | ecosystem: Host-associated > Mammals > Digestive system > Stomach > Rumen ... | reverse complement strand
GTCACTCTGCTCGTGATGTTTATCGCTATCTGGCCGAAGCCAAGGTTCATATCGAATCAAAAGGCATTGCTGTGGGTGTGCGTTTGGAACATCCCTCACAGTTGATAGACCAGATACAGTATCATCGCAAGGAGGGTAGGGGGCAGTGGCTGCCTGCTGCAGAATATTCTTTTGTGACTCAAGCGGATGGCCGTGGCGTGTACTCGTTCTGTATGTGTCCTGGTGGTTTCGTGATTCCAGCAGCCACAGGTCCCGAACAGATTGTGGTGAATGGTATGAGTCCTGCCAGTCGTGGTACGCAGTGGAGTAATTCTGGAATGGTGGTAGAAGTGAGACCAGAGGACTTATCTAGCGTTATGCCGTTATCTCGTGATAATGTTATTACGAAAGAAAACCCGCTTTCCATGATGCATTTCCAAGAAGAACTGGAGCGGATGTGCTGGCAACAGGGCAATATGAAACAGACGGCCCCAGCCCAGCGTATGGCTGATTTCGTGAATGGTAAGTTGAGCTATGACCTGCCTCGCAGTTCCTATGCCCCTGGACTGGTATCGTCGCCTTTGCATTTCTGGATGCCGAAACCTATAGCCTCGCGTTTACAACAAGGCTTCCGCCAGTTTGGTAAGCAGGCTCACGGCTTCCTAACCAACGAGGCTGTGATGATTGCTGTGGAGACTCGAACCTCGAGCCCCGTCCGTATCGTTCGCGATAACGAAACCTTGATGCATGTACAAATAGATGGTCTCTTTCCTTGTGGCGAAGGTGCTGGTTATGCCGGTGGAATCGTCTCGGCCGGCGTAGATGGTGAGCGTTGCGCAGAAATGTGTGCGTTGTATATGGAAAAAAATGGATGAATGTTTGCGGGATTCATTTTTTCTTCGTATCTTTGCCACAAAACATAACACTTTACGCAAAACCTAATAAATCTATACGCTTATGAATAAGGAAGAGAAATTTGTCATTACCATTAGCCGACAGTTCGGCACAGGTGGACACGAGATTGGAGCCGAGTTGGCTCGCAGGCTGAATGTGAAGCTGCTGGATAAGCAGATTCTGAATGAAATGGCCCGCAAATATAATATTGTAGAAGAAGCGGTAGAGAAGATAGAGGCTCGTAACCCGTTGTGGCGCGACGACTTCACACAGTTCTATCGCTCCTATATGGCTCAGGCAGAATACAATGGTCAGGAGCACGATCAGACTTCCAGACAATTGTTCGATGCTCAGGCCGAGGTGATAAGAAAGATTGCGGCAGAGGAATCGTGCGTGATTATAGGCCGTTGTGGCTTCTATGTCTTCCGCAATCACCCTAATGCCCTGAAGATATTCCTTCATGCCGATGATGACTGCAGGAAGAAGCGTATAGGGCGTAAGTATGATATTTCGGAGAGCGATGCGGCTGCGATGATTGTCGATAACGACTACAGTCGTGAACTCTACACGAAGACGTTTACAGGCAGTGAATGGCAGGATGCTCGTAACTACGACGTCTCGCTGAATGTCAAACAGTTTGGCGTAAATGGAGCCGTTGACTTCCTGATGAATGTAATAGGATGACCCCTGAGCCCCCTCGGTTTGGGGGCTTAGTTAGAATAGATTATGGCTTTTGGAAAATGGATAGGCGGCTATCTAGGATGGAGCGCCTTTGGTCCCCTCGGGGGTATTCTTGGATTTGTGGTTGGAGCCCTATTTGATGTGGCTACGAATGGTAATGGCGAAGGTGATACCTTCCGTCTTACTGACGAGCAGACGCAACAGGGCGACCGTAATAGTTTCTTTATTTCTATGCTTGTGCTGGCGGCCTATATAGTGAAGGCCGACGGTAAGGTGATGCACTCTGAGATGGAACTGGTACGTGCTATGCTTCGTCAGAATTTTGGCGAGGATGCTGCGCAACAGGGCGACCAGATTATGCGTCAGCTCTTTGATGAGCAGGACCGTCTTGGTGGTACTTACCGTCAGAACATCCAGCAGGCTTGTCAGCAGATTGCTTCTCATATGGACTATTCCGGTCGTTTGCAGTTGCTCAATTTCCTTGTGATGATTGCGCAGGCCGATGGGCGCGTGGATCAAGTAGAGGTTGCGGTACTGAAGGAGGTGGCTCTGTGGATGCAGATGTCGCCTGAGGAGGTGGATTCCATGCTTCATCTGGAGGGCGATTCATTGGAGGATGCTTATAAGGTGCTGGGATGTAGGCCTACTGCTTCAGATGAAGAACTGCGTAGGACTTATCGTCGTCTGGCTCTAAAGCATCATCCTGATCGCGTGGCTTCGCTTGGTGATGATGTGCGTAAAGCTGCAGAAAAGAAATTCCAGGAGATTAATGCTGCGAAAGACCGTATCTGGAAAGCAAGGGGACTTTGAAAGTGAAAAGTGAAAAATTGGCTGCCGCTATTGATATGTTATGAAACAGCCTGCGATTGAAGTTCCTGAAGGGTGTACTGAGGTGCTGTTGCATGCATGTTGTGCTCCTTGTTCATCGGCCATTGTTGAGTGGCTGCTGAATAATGGCATTCGTCCCACCATATTTTATTATAATCCTAATATCTGGCCTCGCGAGGAGTACGAGATTCGTAAGAACGAGAGTAAGCGTCATGCAGAGCGACTGGGTATTCGGTGGATTGATGGTGATTACGACCATGAATCGTGGTGTCAGCATATAAAAGGCTTAGAGAATGAGCCTGAGCGCGGCTCCCGTTGTCAGGAGTGTTTCGTTCTTCGCCTTACAAAGACAGCCCTGAAGGCTCGTGAGCTGGGCATCCCTTATTTTGCCACCACCCTCGCCTCCAGCCGTTGGAAGAGTCTGGACCAAATCAGTCGTGCTGGACTAATAGCCGAGCAAGCGGCCAACGAATACAATCCTCCCTTTACCCTTCACCCTTCACCTTTCACCATTAAATTCTGGGCTCAGAACTGGCGAAAGGGTGGCCTACAGGAACGTCGTAATCAGTTGCTCAAGGAGAATCAGTTCTATAATCAGCAGTATTGCGGATGTGAGTTCTCTGCTCGTAACGGAGCTAATACCAAACCTCTGCTTCGTCAGCAGATGCGTGAGGCAAAGAAGCAGCATCAAGCACAGTTGGCAAAGATGTCGGAAGAGGTGGTCGAACGTCTGACCTCTCGTCTCTCGTCTCTCGTCTCTCATCCCTCATCCCTCACCACCGTCTTGGCTTATTGGCCTTTGCCTGATGAGGTGGATATTCGTCCTTTGATAGACCGCTTGGTAGTAGAGGGTAAGACGATAGTGTTACCCAAGGTTACTGGTGACGGGACGATGGAACTTCGTCGTTACACCTCGCGTGCGGACCTTCAAGAGGGTGCTTTTCATATTCTGGAGCCTATCGGAGAAGTATTCGAGGACTATGATAAGATTGAAGTAGCACTTATTCCTGGTATGGCATTCGATGCAGCAGGTCATCGTTTAGGACGTGGCAAAGGCTATTATGATCGCTTCCTCACTTCTCACCTCTCACCTCTCGCCCCTTCTTGCGTCCCTTTGGTAGCAAGCGTCCTTCGGCCGAGCGGCCCCTTGCCCCTCAAAATAGGTGTTTGCTTCCCCTTCCAGCGTGTTGCAGAGGTGCCATCAGAGGCACATGATGTCATCATGGACGAGGTGATTTGATAAAGAAGCATCTTTTTTCTGAGAATTTTTATTAATTTTCAACTTTCAACTTTCAACTTTCAATTTTTCTTCGTACCTTTGCATCCCAATAATTGCAATTATAAGATATGTTTGAGAATTTGAGTGAGCGACTGGAACGGTCGTTCAAGATATTGAAGGGTGAAGGAAAGATCACCGAGATTAATGTTGCCGAGACTTTGAAGGACGTGCGTCGCGCCCTGTTGGATGCCGACGTGAACTATAAAGTAGCCAAACAGTTCACCGATACTGTGAAGCAGAAGGCTATGGGTATGAACGTGCTCACAGCTATCAAGCCCAGTCAGTTGATGGTGAAGATTGTACACGATGAGTTGACCGAACTCATGGGTGGCAAGGCTGTAGAGCTGAACCTCGAAGGTCGTCCCTCTATCATTCTGATGTCAGGTCTTCAGGGTTCTGGTAAGACCACCTTTACGGGTAAGCTGGCTAAGATGCTCAAGGAGCGTCAGCACAAGAAGCCCCTCTTGGTGGCTTGTGACGTATATCGTCCTGCTGCTATCGAGCAGTTGAAGGTTGTTGCCGAGACTGTTGGTGTGGATGTCTATACCGAGGAAGGCAACAAGAACGTTGTTGAGATTGCCCAGAACGCTATCCGTAAGGCTAAGCAGGAGAGTTATACCGTTGTCATCGTCGATACTGCCGGTCGTCTGGCTGTTGATGAGGAGATGATGAACGAAATCTCTAACCTGAAGGAGGCTATCAATCCCGATGAGACCCTGTTCGTCGTTGACTCAATGACTGGTCAGGATGCTGTGAACACCGCAAAGGAGTTCAACGACCGTTTGGATTTTGACGGCGTGGTTCTGACCAAGCTTGATGGTGATACCCGTGGTGGTGCAGCCCTGAGTATCCGTACCGTGGTGACCAAGCCTATTAAGTTCGTTGGTACAGGTGAGAAGATGGAAGCCATTGACGTGTTCCATCCTGAGCGTATGGCCGACCGTATCCTGGGTATGGGTGACGTTGTCTCATTGGTAGAGCGTGCCCAGCAGCAGTTTGATGAGAAGCAGGCACGTGAGTTGGAGAAGAAGATTCGTAAGAATAAGTTCGACTTCAACGACTTCATGGCCCAGATTCAGCAAATTAAGAAGATGGGTAACATCAAGGAACTGGCTGGTATGATTCCTGGTGTTGGCAAGGCCCTGAAGGATGTGGATATCGATGATAACGCCTTCAAGGGTATTGAGGCTATCATCAATTCGATGACACCGAAGGAGCGTGCTAATCCCGATATTATCAATCAGAGTCGTAAGATTCGTATCGCCAAAGGTTCTGGCACCAAGCTTGAAGAGGTGAACCGCCTGCTGAAGCAGTTTGACCAGACCAAGAAGATGATGAAGATGGTATCTGGGATGGATAAAGGAAAAATGGCGCAGATGGCTGCGGCTATGAAAAACATGAAGCGACCCTAAACGGGGCCGCTTCATGGCTTTTTATGACATTAAAGAACTAAACGAGTAATATGCAATTAATTGATGGAAAAGCAACGGCAACTGCCATTAAGGCTGAGATTGCCGAGGAAGTGAAGGCCATTATGGCCAAGGGTGGAAAACAGCCTCATCTGGCAGCTGTACTGGTAGGCCACGATGGTGGTTCTGAAACTTATGTAAAGAATAAGGTACTCGCGTGTGAGGCTTGTGGCTTCAAATCGACCCTCATCCGCTATGAGGACAACATTACCGAGGAGGAACTTTTGGCTTGTGTTGACAAGTTGAACAAGGACGATGATGTAGATGGTTTCATCGTGCAGCTGCCCCTTCCCAAACACATTGATGAGCAGAAGATTATCGAGGCTATCGACTATCGTAAGGATGTAGATGGTTTCCATCCCATCAACGTGGGCCGTATGGCTATCGGTCTGCCTTGTTTCATCTCTGCAACGCCTCTGGGAATCATCACCCTGCTGAAGCGTTACGGTATCGAGACCTCTGGTAAGAAGTGCGTCATCCTCGGTCGCTCAAATATCGTGGGTAAGCCTATGGCTCAGCTTATGATGCAGAAGCAGTATGGCGACTCAACCGTTACCGTATGCCACTCTCGTTCTAAAACCCTGAAGGAGGAATGTCGTGCAGCCGATATCATCATCGCTGCCATCGGAAGTCCTGAGTTTGTGACAGCAGACATGGTGAAGGATGGTGCTGTCATCGTTGACGTGGGTACCACCCGTGTACCTGATGCTACCCGTAAGAGTGGTTTCCGTCTTACAGGTGACGTGAAGTTCGACGAGGTGGCCCCCAAGTGCTCTTTCATTACCCCCGTTCCTGGCGGTGTAGGTCCTATGACCATTTGCTCGCTGATGAAGAACACTTTAGCAGCAGGCAAGAAGGAGTATTATAAGTAGTGGTTAGGGGCTAGAAGTTAGTGGTTAGTTGTATGACCGCAGAAGAGTATTATCAAAAAGGTAACGAATACCGTAAGCAGAGTCAATGGCATGAAGCCATCAACTGCTATATCAAAGCTATAGAGCTTGACCCCGACAGTCCGGCTGTCGAGGCCAAGCGTATGCTTGATGATATCATGGCTTTCTATTGCAAAGATATGTATAATCCCTAGGAGCAGACCTAGGGATTTTTTTTATTCAGATTCCCATTACTTACAAACTTTTTTAGCTTCAAGTTTAAACCTTTCTTTTGTTTCTGCGTCATATATACAGAACAGGATAACAATTCGATATTAATAACAAAAAAGAAAGAAAGGAAACAAATTATGATGAAGAAGATTGTACTTTCAGTGGTAACAATGATGACGTTTGCATTTGGCTATGCCGAGACGACACCAAGTCACAGAATGGGAATGAATCGTCAGCCCGTGAGTTACGACATGAGTTTCAATGTGCACCGTTTGGCAGCGAAACTGGATCTTGATGAGAATCAGATGGAGACTGTAGAGGTGATTCAGAACTGCTTTAATAACGAAGTACAGGAAGCCGCAACGTCAAAAGGCTTTGAGCGCCGTCACCTGATTCATCAGGCTGTGCGCAAGGATGTAGATAGAATGCATCGTGTACTAAACGACGAACAGTTTAACACCTACATGATGCTATTGGTAACTACATTACACAACAAAGGCCTTATGTAATTTTAACCTAAATGAAGGAATCGGGGGAGCAGTAATGTTCCCCCGATTCCTTTTTGCATATTGTTATTAAAAAGGGGTAAAAAACAGAGAAAAAGTTATTGTATTTTGCATTTTGCTTACAATTTTATGTCTTTTCCCTTGATATTGAATACCCTTTTGTTTGAAAATGAAAGAAAACTTTGGTTTTTCTTTGCATTTTGCTCACTTATTAGTACCTTTGCAGCCAATTTCGGAAGATTATCACGTATTAAACAAATACATTATGGCTAAAATGAGAGGTGCCATCGTGGTGGATACAGAAAGGTGCAAGGGATGCCAGTTGTGCATCATCGCTTGCCCCCAGAAGGTCATTGCGCTGGCTAATAAAGTGAATCTGCACGGTTATCCCTACGTGGAGGCTGTCAACGAGGAGGCCTGTGTGGGCTGTGCTTCGTGTGGCATCGTCTGTCCCGATGGCTGTATCACCGTGTATCGTAAAAAAGTGGAGGAATAAGCTATGGCTGAAGAAAAGAAAGAAGTTGTGTTGATGAAAGGCAACGAGGCTATTGCCCACGCTGCTATTCGTTGCGGATGCGACGGCTATTTCGGCTATCCTATTACTCCGCAGAGTGAAGTGATTGAAACGCTGGCTGAGCTGAAGCCTTGGGAGACCACCGGTATGCAGGTGGTTCAGGCTGAGAGTGAGCTGGCTTCTATTTATATGGTATATGGTGCTGCCGGTGCTGGTAAGCGCGCTATGACCTCTTCATCATCTCCTGGTATCGCCTTGATGCAGGAGGGTATCACCTATATGGCTGGTGCCGAGGTGCCTGGTGTGTTTGTAAACGTACAGCGTGGCGGTCCTGGTCTGGGAACTATTCAGCCTTCGCAGGGTGACTACAATCAGGCTACCCGTGGTGGTGGTAATGGCGACTACAAAGTAATTGTGTTGGCTCCGAACTCTGTTCAGGAGATGGCAGACTTCGTTGACCTCGCTTTTGAATTGGCATTCAAATATCGTAACCCCGCAATGATCCTTTCTGATGGTGTGATTGGTCAGATGATGGAGAAGGTTGTCCTGCCTCCTTTCAAGCCCCGTCGTACTGACGAAGAGGTGATTAAGGAGTGCCCCTGGGCTTCTACAGGTAAGCCAAAGAACCGTGAGCGCGTGGTAATTACTTCGCTCGAGCTGAAGCCGGAGGCTATGGAGAAGCGTAACATCGCTCTTCAGGAGAAGTACGCTAAGATTCAGGAGAACGAGGTTCGCTACGAAGAGAAGCAGATGGAAGATGCCGAGTATGCTATCGTAGCTTTTGGTTCTGCAGCCCGTATTGCTGAGAAGAGCGTAGAACTGGCTCGTGAGCAGGGTATCAAAGTGGGCTTGTTCCGTCCTATCACACTGTTCCCATTCCCCACGAAGCAGATTGCTGAGCTTTCGAAGAAGGTGAAGGGTATTCTCGTGGCAGAGATTAATGCTGGTCAGATGGTACAGGATGTTCGTCTGGCTGTTAATGGAGCTGTGCCCGTAGAGCAGTTCGGTCGTCTGGGTGGTATTGTTCCTGATCCTGAGGAAATTGTTAATGCACTGAAAAAGGTAATGTAAGACTATGGATAGAAATCAGATAGTTCAACCAGAGAACATCGTCTGCAAGAAGCCGACGCTGATGAACGACAACAACATGCACTACTGCCCTGGCTGTAGCCACGGTGTAGTACATAAGCTCGTTGCCGAGGTCATTGAAGAAATGGGAATGGCAGACAAGGCCGTGGGTGTAAGTCCCGTAGGCTGCGCCGTGTTTGCCTATAATTATATCGATATCGACTGGCAGGAGGCTGCCCACGGACGTGCTCCCGCACTGGCTACGGGTATCAAGCGTTGCTGGCCTGACCGTCTGGTATTTACCTATCAGGGTGATGGTGACTTGGCTTGTATCGGTACTTGTGAGACCATCCATGCTCTGAACCGTGGTGAGAACATTGTTATCATCTTCGTTAACAATGCTATCTATGGTATGACGGGCGGTCAGATGGCTCCTACCACGCTGATTGGTCAGAAGACCTCAACCTGTCCTTACGGACGTGATCCTGAGATTCACGGATACCCTCTGAAGATGGCTGATATCGCAGCTCAGTTGGAGGGTACCTGCTACGTTACTCGTCAGAGTGTAGAGAGCGTGGCTTCTATCAACAAGGCTAAGAAGGCACTGCGTAAGGCATTTGAGGCTTCTATGGCTGGTAAGGGCTCTTCTCTCGTGGAGTTCGTCTCTACCTGTAACAGTGGTTGGAAACTGACTCCTGCAAAGGCTAACGAATGGATGAAGGAGAATATGTTCCCCTTCTATCCCAAAGGTGACTTAAAAGATACGACAGACAAATGAAAAAGGAGATAATTATTTCAGGTTTCGGTGGCCAGGGCGTGCTCTCAATGGGTAAAATTCTGGCCTATAGTGGACTGATGGAGGACAAGGAGGTAACATGGATGCCTGCTTATGGTCCTGAGCAGCGTGGTGGTACCGCCAACGTGACAGTTATCGTTAGCGACGAGCGCATCTCTTCACCAATCCTCAGCAAGTACGATATTGCTGTGGTGCTTAACCAGCCCTCACTAGAGAAGTTCGAGCCGAAGATTAAGCCCGGTGGTGTGCTGATTTATGATGGCTTTGGTATCATCAACAAACCCACGCGTAAGGATATTACTGTGTATGAGATCAATGCTATGGACAAGGCTGCTGAGATGAAAAACAGCAAGGTCTTCAATATGATTATCCTTGGCGGACTTCTGAAGGTGGCTCCCGTTGTGAGCGACAAGGGCGTTGAGAAAGCACTCTACAAGACTCTCCCCGAGCGTCATCACGGTTTGATTCCCCTGAATATGGAGGCCCTGAAAGAAGGTGCCAAGATTATTGAGGAAGTGAAATAAGGAATTAAAAGTGAATAATAAAAAAGGAAGGGAACCGTTGCGGTTCCCTTCCTTTATTTGTTTTTGCCTAGAAGTGTGAGTATCTTTGTGGCTTCTTCGCCGTCGGCTTTAGCCTTGCGTAGGTCCTTTAGAATCTCGTCTCCATGCTTGATATCGCTGATGGCACGCTTCAGCCATTTCTTGGCTTCCTCTTGGTTTGCAGCTACGCCCTTGCCTTTCATATAGCATCTGCCCAGTTGATACATTGCCTTGGCATAGTCCTGTTTGGCTGATTTCAGGTACAGTTCAAAAGCCTTTTGATCATTCTCTTTCACACCATCGCCTTTATCGTAGCAACGTCCAAGACGGTATTGCGCCTTGTAATGGCCTTTATCGGCAGCTGCCTGAAGTTTGGGCACAGCCTCTTTATACAACTCTTGGTCGTAGAGTTTCTTACCCTCTTCATAGAGTTTATCAGCACTCTGGGCATTGGCACCTAAGCCCACGATAAGCATCAGTGCAAGGAGGAATGTCTTCATATCGTATTTGTTTTTAAGACTGCTCCAATGAACAGCATATTATTTTGTTAATTCAAGAATGGCTTCACCAGAGCAGGCATTGGGTTGTTGGATATGGAGCATCTGGCAGATTGTGGGGGCAATATCGTTGATATGCACCTCGCGGCTAGTGGCTCCTTGGCTGATATGCCAACCATAGAAGAGTAGGGGGATGTGGGCATCGTAGGGGTTCCATGAACCATGTGTGGTGCCTACGGGTGACGACCAGTCGCCATACTCATAATAATTTGGCTCGGCTATGATGAGAATATCTCCAGAACGGCGGGGATGATAGCCCATGAGTGCCATATTCATGATGCGCTCAGGCAGACTTGATGTGCGTAGCTTCTGGTAGTCAACAGCCTGAATGACATTGGGTACTGTGCTGAAGAACTCTACAAGGCACTGCTTCACCTCATCGAGCTTTAGGTTCTGTTCGGCAATAGATTGGTGGTTAAGGAAAAGACGGAAGTCCAACATATCCTCAATCACGTTTTTCTTTGCTCCCAATGTCTTGGCAACATGAGCCTCGGCCTGCTTGATGAAGTCGCTATAGAGCCATTTTCCGCCACCCAATTTGTGATCCTCCATGAACTTCCAGTTATGGGCACCACCATGATCGGCAGTGAGGAACAGAAGGTAATTCTCGTGTCCTACCTGAGCGTCGAGGGCTGCGAGCAGACGCTTAATGTCTTTGTCGAGCTCCATATAGGCTTCATCAGTATGCTCACCTCGAGTAGCCCATTTATGCCCAATGGCATCGGTCTGAGAATAGCTCACGCAAAGCATATCAGTAGTGCCGTTACGTCCCAGGTTCTCACCTTTCAGGGCTGCGATAGCCATATCCGTAATGAGGTGTCCGCAGAGAGGATAGAGTGAGATGTCCTGCCCAACGGTCTTCAGTTCCTTGTTGTTTGCCATCTGAGCATTCACCTTCTTTGCATAGTCAGGCAGTTCCTGCATATAGTATGAGCTGCTGACGAAGCAGAGCGCCTTGTTGTCCATCCAATAGGCAGCATTGGCAGAGCGTCCTGCAGGCAAGATAGCAGCACGGTCTTTGAATGATATACCAATAACCTTTGCCTTAAAATCGGTATGCAGGCGCAATTGGTCACCAATTGTAGTAGCCAATAGATTATGAGGGGATGACTTTCCCTTTGTGGTGTTGGAACCTATAGTCTGCATGGTTGAGTCAGCAACACATCCCACGCGCTTGCCGTCCAAATAAAAGGTGTTGCCACAGATGCCGTGATAGGCTGGGGTAGTGCCTGTATATGCCGATGTATGTCCGATAGCTGTTACCGTTGGCACGTAGTTAATGAGACAGTTGTTACATGAATAGCCTTCATTGATAAGACGCTTCAAACCGTCAGGTTGGAACTGACCGTAATAGCGACTTAGGTAATCCCAGCGCATCTGGTCAACTACAATACCTACAACAAGTTTTGGCCTTTCATCAAACTTTGTCTGTGCCATTGCTGAGAGGCTCATGCCAAGCAGCATCATTATCCATAGAAAACGAAATCTTCTCATATATCCTTGAACTAAAATTTTAAATCTCAATTCTTAAAACTATCAAGTTTCTTTGTCCAGTACTGGCGCAAATCGCTCCATTTATAATAATATGGGGTGCTGGTAGCTGTAACAGGCAGTGTTACCTCACGCTCGTTGAGCAGGGCCTTCACCAGAATATCACCTTTACCATTCTTGGGCTTGTAGAAGATGAGCTGGATATTGCAGCCCATAGGGAAAATCTTGTAGTTCTGCCATTTCTTGTCCAGTTCGTTCAGGTCTTCGATGCTAGCATTGCTATTACCCAGTTCCATCAGGCAGGCCAGTGGCAAAACGCAGACCTCGTGCCCGAATCGCATAGTGGCCTGTGGCTTTCCAAGTGCTACGCAAGTATCGGCAGTCTCAATGAAGTTTCTCAGCAGATTGTACTGGCTAAAAGGCATCATATTGTCCGACATAGGAGAGTTCGCATAACGCACATACCAACTAGCATTGGCGATACACCACATGTCATAACGCTCTTCTTCAGTGAAGAGGTTAAGCATATTGAAACCATCGTCATGGCTCTGCATGTTAATGACTACCTCGTATAAGTTACGCATCAGAGAATTCTGACGTACACTGTCTGCAGCCCATTTTGCATCGTTAAAGAGTACCTTCATGAGTCGCTCTGGGTGTGTCTTGCTATCAGAAAATGCGTTCATCTTGTCTCTGTCGATATGTCTGCTAGCCTCTCTAACCTTACCTTCATGTCCTTGATTTAGGTAGTACTGCAAACTCTCACTGACGTCATTGTGAATACGTGCAGTAGGATTAGCTGCCATCAGTTCCTCACACTCAGCCACCATAGACAGGACACAGCGAGTTACCACAGTGCTTCTAGCGTCGATAGCCAAGTTCTTCGTCAAGAAGATCTCAGGGAAATGCTTCGCAATACGCTTACCTATGCCGTGATGCTGACGTTCACCAACGGTAGTTAGGTCGCCCAGACGTTTATTGGTGGTCTTATTGAACTTCTCTAGTAACTCCAGTGTCTTCTTTCCTTCGCTTGTCAGCTTCCCCTGTTCGTTAGCCTTACGCAGAGGGCGCAGTACGCGTTCATAGTCATCCTTGCCGATGAGCCAACGTGAACCGTGGCGTCCATAGTGGGTGAAATAGAAAGGTACATAGCCCTTAGGTGCCTTGGTGTATTTGAAGTCGGGCAACTGACGGTCGTAGTCCAGATAGTTAGAACCTGCCAGCCAAGGATTAGATTTGATCTCTTCACGAGCGTTTTGGGCATTGATGGTTATGGTAATGCCCAGCATAAGTATGGTTAATACTCTTTTCATGTTTTATTGGGATGTTTTAGTTTTATGTTGGCAAAATTACTAAAAAATGAGCGAAATGCAAAAGGAAAACTTGTTTTTTCTTTCATTTCCGAATGCATTGTAAGTTCGGCGAAGCCAAAATTACTAAAAAAATGTCAAAGGCCCAAGCAATTACTATATAAAGTTGTATATTTGCACACGAAAAGGTAAAATTAGAAAGGTAAAAGATTATGAAGAAGATTTCAATCACCATTATAGCTCTTATGACGCTGACGGTTGTTAGCGCCCAGAATACCCAGAAGAACGATACACTGCAGTTTATGACAGCTTATCGCCAGTTTGCTGCTTTTATAGAGAAGCAGCCCTCGCTGAACAAATCAGTAGCCGATTCGTTGATTGCCCGTCAGGATACGCTGATGCACCTGTATCGTAAGGTAAAACCACAGCTTACGAATAAGCAGGTTGAGGAGTATAACACCCTGAAAGGACGCTATACGAAGAAGCTTCTGTCTTATCGTGGCGACCGTCTGAGTGAAGGTCTTGAGGCTACAGGCGACAGCATAGCAAAAGCCACCGAGCGGGTTGGTAGTGCCGTTGGTGGCTTCTTTAAGGGGCTGTTAAAGAAATAACTTATCTTTTTCTCAGCGTCTCTACGATGCGAGCCATCTGGTTGGGAATGCGTATCTGCTGTGGACATTTCGACAGGCAGACCTCGCAGTCCTGACATTTTGATGCCCATGTTTTTTCATCGGGCAGTGCCTTCTTGTAGCTGTCAATAAATTGCTGTTGACGCTCTGCGTAGTCAGCTGCCTCTTTGTGGGGTAGGGGTAACAGGTGACTGTTCACAGCTTCGTTGTAGGCTGCAAAGTTGGCAGGGATATTCACACCGTAGGGGCAAGGCATACAATATTCGCAGGTGGTACAGGGAATGGTGGGGATGCCCGACATCTGGTCGGCAATCTCAGCTAGCAGTCGGTTTTCCTGGTCTGTACAGGGATCCAGTGGTGAGAACGTCTTGATGTTATCTTCCAAGTGGTCCATGCGGTTCATGCCGCTCAGTGTGGTCAGGATGTTGTTATGACTGCCCACCCAGCGGAACGCCCAGCGAGCAGTGCTGTCATCTGGATGAATGGCCTTCAATTGGTCTGTCAGTTCCTGTGCCATGCGTCCGAAGGCACCACCACGTAGCGGCTCCATCACCACGCATTGCACGCCTAGCTTTTCGCATTTCCCGTAGAGATATTCTGCATCGGCATCAGAACGACGTCCACCGCGCATGGAAGCGTGGCGCCAGTCTAGGAAGTTCATCTGAATCTGCACAAAATCCCAGTGGTATTCCTCCTGACGGTCCAGCAACCAGTCGAAGTCACGCACATCGCCATGATATGAGAATCCTAGGTGCTTGATGCGTCCAGCCTCGCGCTCTTTCAACAGGAAGTCAAGCACACCGTTATCCAGGAAGCGGCCTTTTAGCGAGTCCATACCGCCACCAATGGCGTGCAGCAGGTAGTAGTCTATATGATCCACCTTCAGGCGCTCCATTGACCGCTCGTACATACCTTTTGATTCTTCGAACGACCAAGTGCGTCGGTTTTGGTTTGACATCTTTGTAGCTACGAAGAACTTTTCACGCGGATGACGACTTAGTGCATTACCTGTGAGTACCTCCGACTGTCCGCCCATATACATAGGCGCTGTGTCGAAATAGTTTACGCCATGTTCTATTGCATAATCTACCAGTTGGTTTACCTCATCTTGATTATTGGGTAAGCGCATCATGCCAAAGCCCAACAGCGAAATCTGTTCGCCAGAGCCGTGCTGCACACGATAGGTCATATGGTTTCCCGCAGGCTTCTCTGTTTTATTCTTAGCTAGCACATTTAGTGGTTCCATAGCCATCAAGGCCATAGCCGAACCAGCCCCTAAGCCCAGTCGCTTCAGAAACTGTCGTCTGTTCATGTCCATTTGTTCTTTCTTTGTCATAAAGTCATCGTTTTTGTATTGTTGTTTTTAGTAATATCGTTTGCAAAGATAAACAAAATATTTTTTTTATGCAAATAAATTGTTACTCAATGCAACTTCTTTATCACTGTCCTCCAACGATGACCTCAGAGTCTTTCTTCACCAGACCGGCATCGCCACCACCGAATACATTACCCATAATCTTTGCACCCTTCAGTACGTTAACCTGCGTCCATATAGAGGTACTGAACTGATTGGCATCCAGCGTTGACAGACCACGACTGGCACCATAGACCTCACCGCCATAGAATACTTTGTAGTCTTCAGGTGTGCCAATAGTACCCTTGATATTGACAATATTCATAGACTGCTTACCAAGTGTAGCCGTATTGCTGAGATCCTTTTTGTATGGGTCGTAATCCTGAGTTGTCTTCAAGGGACCTATGCTGGCCATAGAACCGCCACCATATACGTTTCGGTGAATAGTTCCACCGAGGATGTCCACCTGCGTGAAGCGCGTCACGGAACCTGCAGAATTGCTGTAGCCTGTTGCCGGTACCTTATCAGCTTCGGCTGTACCATCCTTATACACTAGTGTAGAGGTGTACGGACTGATACCAGAACCGGCACCATATACATTACCGCGTGCCAGCCACTGGTCGTGGTCGAGTTCTTCATTGAGAGTTGCGAATGAATTAGTCTTCAGAAGTGTACGGTTTTCATCTGTAAAGGCCAATCCAATCTCACCGCTGGTTACCGTAACATGGGTGTCACGACGTACGTGACCATCCTGACCGCCACCATAGACCGAGGCAAGGATTGTGGGACCAGCCACCTTTTCCCATTTGGCAGTATCACCAACGGCTACTCCTCCGAACTCTTCAGCAGTTATAAGTTCTCCAACGACATGAGTGCTGTAAGCCGTCTTACACCTGTATCCACCGATGTTCACATCCGTCTCGTTAACGTAACCCGAGAAGAAGGCAGGACAGTATTGGTAGCGAGGTGATAGACTTGGAGATACATTCGGCGCTGACTCACCAGTACTGCCGCCAAAGACATTACCGTAAGGCAGGTTGTTCTTGATACTCTTAGTGGGATCGGTAGCATCTACATAGCCCACCGTACCGCCAAACACCTTCACGGTTGTTTTACCGCTACTGAGGAAGGCCTTACTGTAATCACTGACATTATCCCAGAGGTTACCTTCCAATTTCTCACCATAGCCGTTCGGGAAGTAGTCATCCACACCGCTGGCGTAGTTTCCCTTACCTACAGATGCCATGTTACCACCGCCATAGACGTTACGTCCTACAAAGCCGTCGTTCATGGTCACATTGGTATTACCGAACACCTTACCAGAGATGAGGCTGTAGATGTCGGCTTCATACGTGCCACCACCACCAATCTTGTTCAGTGTTACTTTGTAAGTACCTTTACCCTTACCACCACCATAGAGCGAGTGGCCTACCAGACCCTTGTTCAGCGTCACGTGGGTGTCGCCATATACAAAGCCATCCTCGCCGCTACCTGATACGGAACCTGTGACACAAGGTATGGTGAAGTCATCATTGATGTTCGGAATGATTGAGGCATCTGGTGTAGAAGGATAGTCAATATTCACTATCGTTTCATTGACGTATGACAGATGAGCAGTAGCATAACGGTCACCAGCCTTACCACGTGCACCGCCAAAGATGTCGCCGCCATCTACATTTTTCGTACCGATGTGACCGCCAGTCACATTGATGGTGGTTCTACCAGTCATAGGTGCAAACTGGAACATATATGGCCAACTGAGTCCGAAGCCACGAACAACTTCCTTTCCATCTACTATTGTGATGTCTCTGTGTTTCGCCGTTCCTGTTCCTCCTCTGGATACATCAAGGGTATCATTGCCATTCGTGATGTTACCCACAGAAGCTATGGCACCGGCACCATAGACACTACGTCCTATATGACCGCCCCTGATATTGATGATGGTACTACCACCTACCATGCCAGCTCTCGGATTGTATTGTTGCTTTCCGTCAGCCCCTGTATAGGTATCTTCACCACTACCAGCACCATAGACATTGCCGCGGTGAGCGCGGACTTCCGTATTAATGGAATCATTATCATTGAAGTTCCACCATGGTTCAACTTCCTTTGTAGCAGGATTCTTGTCAGGAACACCAATGGTACCGCTATTAATGGCTACAGTGGCATTACTGTAGTTATGACCATTTTCACCGCCACCATAGACAGAGCCCTTGATAAGCGGAGTAGTCAAATCGTCAGGGTCTTCAGGATTGGCCTTAGGAGTACCGATGTTGACAACGGTCTTATACACCCAAGCCACATTATCGTATGGATCCATTGGTCTTGGTGAACCCATAGGTACTGCCAGATTACCACGTGAAGAACCGAACACTAAGCCGTTGTCGCGTCCACTGATACCGATAACACCGCCCATGATGTTAACGGTAGCCGTACCGGTAGGAGTTCTTGCGCCCTGAGGTGCCGAAGGAATAATGGGTTCTCCATTGGAGTATCTCCATTGGTAGGGAACACCTGGCATTGGAATGTAGGCCGGATGTCCTGCTCCATCGGAACGGTCAACGGTTCCTACTGATGCCAATGCACCACCACCATAAACCATGTGGTAAATATTACCGCCACTGATGGTGACATTGGTGTTGCTCATCACCTGTCCGGCATGGAAGTGGCCAACAGAGCCCTTACCGCCGCCATATACATTACCCATCGAAGCACCGCCGAACATCACATAGCCAGGATTAGCGTGAGCCTTCGACCGCACTTCGTTACGTCCAATCTCACCACCGCTGATGGTGACGAAGGTGCTACCGCCGACAAGTGCCATCTCACCAGCACCATAGACGCTGGCGCGTACCTTGGCGGAACCTCCAATACTTACCATGACGCTGTCATTCACTCCACCACCATGGTTTTCAGTCTTCGAACCGTCGTGGATATCCATACCCATACCGCCGCCATAGACGCTGCCGTAAGTGTATTTTACATCACTGTTGCCTCCACTTACAGGATAGCCATCAGGTACCGGAATGGTAGTTTTCTGAGGAGCGATGGTTTCGCTGATCTCAACACCGACAGTAGCATCCGTGACAGATACTTCCGTACCATACGTCTTACCATCTGTGGTATGAGAGCCTGTTACAGTTCCCATTTCACCACCGCCATAGACGTTACCCATAATCCAGGTATCGGCACCGCTGATAGTCAGTTTGGTACTCTTGACATTACCCAGTTTTGACCAGTCGATGGCCGAAGTGAGTGTGCTGTCTGCAGCATAAGTAGAGATTGGTGTCGAACCATCCAACATAGTGTATCGGCCCATGCCACCAGCATAAACGTTGCCACCCTTGGTATGCTTCAGACGGTAGGTGTAAGTGTAGGTGGTTGTTTCACCTACCTTGGCGGAATCAACCAGCTCAAATTCGGTGTTAGGAATACTGTCTGTAGCCTTCAGGGCAGCCATGGCAGCATCCTTCGCCTCGTCAATCTGTGCAACCGTCTTTCCTGACTTGTCAATATTGACTGTGTAAATCTTGTATTCACGTGCATTACCGATGATACCACCAGTGATGTTGACTTCTACGTGGCCACGGCCCTTCGGGAAGTATCCCTCTGTAGCGTCGTCACCGTTATCCATCTTGTCATCTGCACACATCGCTCCGTATCCTGCAGCACCTGCGTCATACAAACCGTAGCCCACAGAAGCCAGACGGCCACCACCATAGACAGATCCTAGTATCTCACCACCAGTAATGTTCAGTGTCACACTACCAGCAATGTTACCGGCAGTATAGGCTTCACCAGAGAAACCACGACCGCCGCCAAAGACGTTACCATCCACGTATGAGGTTCCCCAGGTACCAATCTTTGTGTTAGTATGCTTTGGCTCAGAAGTGTTATCACTGATAGTCATCGTGACGTTACGCTGCACGTGACCATCCTCACCACCGCCAAATACAGAACCATAGATTGTGCCACCCGTTATATTGACTATAGCATTCTGCACGTTAGTCTCTTTGTTGAAGAACACACGCGGGTTGCCCTTACCACCACCGAAGAGGTAGCAGGTGACAGGGTGAACGGCAATCTGTCCCAGCGTACGAGGAACACCCAAGGTGGCTGTACCACCGAAGTTAATTTCTGCGTCACCTTCTACATTGGTCATTTCGTTACCGCCATAGATGTTGGTCAGAATATGACCGCCCGTAATGTCCACTCGAGTATTGCCACCTACAGAACCTGCTGCAGTATGCCATTTTCCTTCAGCATACGGATAGTAACCGGAACCACCGCCAAAGACGTTACCGTAGAAAGTGTGACCATCGGAAGCCATACTTGCGCCGCCTGCAGCCTCTCTAGTATGTCCCGAATCATAATAATACTTACCATTATACTGATAGGTTGCATATTTATCGTGAGATGCCCAAGGCGATCTGTATGGCCAGCTAGCACACTCGGGTAGGGATGATTGATAAAGCGTGTCAGAGACTAAATCCTTCAACTCTGTACGGTCATTCGTCGTAATCAGATGTCCTGCAGCCCACTCAGCCTCGGTATAACGACGGTTGACGCCTAGCATCTTGCCTGTAGGTATATGCGAACCGTTATCCTTCAACTGAACGAGTCCGTTACCAATCTGGCAACTGTCTGCTATCGTCACATGCGTATCATGCTGCACATAGCCATCCGCCGCACCGCCATAGACGGAACCCTTAACGAAGGCATGTCCACTGATGGTTACATTGGTCTGGGTTGCCAAACCGAGGGTCTCGATATACGACAGATACTTACTCTCTTTATTATCGCCATAAGTCGCAGTATTAAAGATATCCTTCGTATTACCTGGCTCTACACGCCATGGATCGCCAACCCATGCATTACCGTCTACGCCGATATAAGGCCTAGCTCCACGACCAGCACCGAAGACATGGCCTTCATCATCAGGACCACCGACAGCGGTCATTATCATGACAGCGTCAGGACCAATCTCTGCACTGTCGCGGACAATGACGGTACAGTTACCACTCTTTTCGTTCTTCAAGGAGACAGGCAGTCCCGTAGAAGGATTAACATTGTATCGGCCCACAGAGGCTATCTCACCGCCACCATAGACGCTACCTTTCACTTTGGCCTTGCCTTGAATGGTGACCGTACTGTTGCCACGTACCAAAGCAGAGTAGCCATGTGTGACAGCACCCTTACCGGCACCGAATACATTGTGTGCGATAGTAGGCTCATTCGTATAGTTTCCTTCAAGTCCTATCGTTACCACCGTATTCTTCTCTACGCGGCCAATCTCACCGCCGCCATAGACAGAACCTCCAACGGAGCCGTTGGCAATGGTGATACTCGTACCGCCATTACTGTCTATCAGACCGTCGCCATCAGCACCCACCATGGCCGATGTACATTGGAATGCACCAGCACCACTCTCTTTTGTTTCACCCTTACCACCGCCAAACACATTTCCTGTAATCGTGGCAGCATTGCGGGCATCAGTAGGTTGGTTACCTATAACCTTTACTTCGTTTTCATCGTACCAAGCCCATACGGCAGGTGTCTTAATGTCGTTGGTGTTTCTAGCTCCCAGCAATGTAGCATTATAGGCATTGGCTTCTTCTGCAGTAAGCGTGTTACCTGCCGATTTCGATGCCGACATGGCTGTATTATAAGCTGTAGCTTGATTTGCGGTGAGTGCGTCTGTACTATTCAGCGCACCTGTTAATGTGGCATTATAGGTATTGCATTCTTCCTGAGTGTAAGTCACAGCAGGAGTCTCTTCCTTGTATGTGAACTTATTACCACCGGCATTTTGTGTTTCCCATACAGGGTTACCATTGCTATCCCATGTAGATATCCATCTGCCCGTGCCGATTTCTATCGATGTGTTACCATTGATGTCTGCCAAGTTACCACCACCATAGACATGGCCGATAGAACCAATGGCAAGCTTAGCATCGCCACTTGGCAGGATTTCTGTTATCTCATAGGTATATGCTCCATTACCATCGTCCCTATTGTGACTGCCAACAGTGTAAACCATTCCTGTTGGAGGAGAGCTAACATATTTATTGGACACAATGCCGTTTTGCATGTTCACGTTGACGTATGGACTGCCAATCACTTTAGCCTTATATCCACCTCCAAAGATGGTGTCAATCTTTGTGGCCGAGATGATATTAATACGTGGATCATGCTTAGGATAGCCATAGAGGTCATTTGCCAACAGCACAGCCTTTCTGTCATTTTCGTCTTCAGGGTTTCCTGCTGCAGTTAAGGCTGTCTGTACGGCAGACTCATACTGTGCCTTCGTTCTAGGAGAATCGTCATTGTTGTAGCCATAAATTGAATAGCCAGCCAGATAGCCACCGCCATAGAGCTCACCGATGACGATAGGCTTACAGCTACTCTCCTGGATATTGATAGTAATGGAACCTCTAATCTTTCCACTTCTATCGTTACCACCAAAGATCTGACCGAAATGACCATTCGTAATATTGATAACCACATCACTATTTACGTCGGCATTCTGAGAAGCACCAAAGAACTGTTCCGTATATTCAACGCAGTCCATTGATACACTGGTTTGACCATCTACCTCTGCATTCTTTCCTGCACCGTATGTCTTATCGGTGATAACAGGACAGTCTGAAGAATTCTCATAGATAGACAATGCCAACACACTGATGTTACCCTTCGTGTTACTACCGCCATAAACATAGTGAACACGTCCACCTACGATATCGGTCTTGGCTTCGCCTTCACCGTACATATAGTAGGCCTGTCGGTATTCCTTGTTAGTGGCATCGTTGTTCTCAATAGCCTTATACGGATCTCCCTTCGTACCAGAACCATGCGTACCTGCGTTATAGCCAGTTTCGCCATATTTTACATAGTGGGTGTAGTTGTTATAACCCACGTTGGCACCTGGGTTCTCATACCATACCGTATTTGCACCTTCCTTAATAGAATAGTTGTCCTTACCATTACCGCCGCCGAATACCTCATCTATCTCGTAGGCTGCGTTCACCGTGAGGTTGGTGCCTGGTACAGGAGCGGCATTACCACCGCCATAGACCTGTTTGATGCTGGTCAGGGCACAACCTTCGATAATGACTTCCGTACGTGCTGCAGCTTTGAGGGTCGGGTTGGAAGAATGAGCATCCGTAGGATCGTATTTGGCCAAGTCTCCTCCACCATAAACTGCAAGTACATCATATTTCTTGTCGGCAATAGCTTCTATATATTTATTAAGTTCTACTTTCTTAAGGCTGTCATTTGCAGCACCAGAAATTGCCGTTTCATATCCAGAAATATCACTTGCCGTCAAGCCAACCGTTGTAGCGAGTTTCTTGAGGTCATCATCATTGGTGTTGTCCGTATAGTTTGAAGTGGTATATCCTGTTTCCAAACTCTTGAACTTCGCATACTTTTCATTAATGGTATTCTTGCTCTTATGCTGTGTAGCATATACATGTACTAAGACATGTCCCTTTGGCGTTCCGTTCAGGTCATTACATCCGAAGATGCGCTGTACGCTACATCCCTTGTCTAAGCCTGTCTTGCCCTTGTTCAGCTCCACAGTGGTATTGCCGCCAACGTCAGCAGCTATGCCGTCCATCGTAGCACCAGATGTTCTGGTTCCCTTACCGCCGCCATATGCATCCTCAGCAATGCTACCACCAGTCAGGCTGACCTCAGTACTCTCCTTGACCTGGCCCATTTCGCCGCCGCCATAGACAGAACCGCCGATGGTTCCACCTTTTACTTTCACCTCAGTCCAGATACTAGTGGCAAACTTGGTGGGGTCGTATTGGCCAGTTCCGGTACCAATACTAGAGAAGGTACCTGGGAACATGCCTTCACCAGGACCACGGCTGGCACCATATACGCTGCCACCAATGTTACCATCTTCTATCGTCACCTTATTATATGACTGAGAGCCATGCGCCTTGTTTTGGGCGCGTGGATACTGGTCTGTTGTATTGTTGAATTCGTTAAAGGTTTCCGTTTTGCGAGGTCCTACAGAAGCCAATGCACCGCCGCCATAGACATTACCGGCAATGGTCCCGCCTTTAACGTCAATCTGAGTAGTACAAGTGACAGAGCCGGAAGAACTGTTGCAATAACTACCTCCATCCGTATATTTGCCGATACCCGAACCGGCACCGAATACATGACCTGCTCGACCTAGATCGTCGGTCGTCTGTCCAGGAATAGATCCCTTGTTAATTGTTACTTCGGTGCTATTGCGCACATGACCGTCCTGACCACCACCATAGACAGAACCATAGATAGAAGGACCGGAATAGGATGCATAGTCACCCTCATATTCGTCTTCAGTCTTACCAATCTTAATTGTCGCCTTGTTCACATAGCCCATGAAGAAATCGGGCACGTACTTGTAGCGGGGAGAGTAGGAGGTTGACTTAGCTGCCTTACCACGGCTGCCGCCAAAAACAGAACCGTAGGGGATACCATCGCCGCCATTGGCAGAATCATCACCCGCCGTTGCGGATCCCACAGTACCACCATAGATATTCACCGTAGCGATACCACTGTTCTGGAAGTAGTCAGCATAGGTTCCTGCTGATGGGGTTGCTGTCCATATGGCACCATCGGCAGATGGCAATTCACCATAGCCGCCAATAGAATAGTCATCAGAACCGCCAGTGTAGTTACCCTTACCTACAGATGCCATGTTACCACCACCATAGATAAACCAACCTACATTACCACTGTTCATGGTGACGGAGGTATTTCCGTAAACCTTACCGGCTGTCCAACTGCAAACATCATCAGTAGTGGCTTTTTCATTGCCTGCATTGGCAGTATCCAAAAGTTTTGTCGTGAAAAGGCTGGTACCCTTACCACCACCGAAGACTGTATGCCTGATGGTAGCGCCATCAATGGTAACACTAGCATTCTCAAGAACGTGTCCGTCCTCACCGCCACCATAAACAGTTCTGATAGTTGACGAACCTCCAATAGTAACCTCTGTCTCTCGGACGTTGGCGATATGAGCTTCCGTATAGCGCTGATCAGAAATGTTATCTATATTCTTAAATGCAACTTTACCCTTACTGCCGCCGAATACATAGTTGTCAACTTGAGCAGAACCTGCGATATTCACAATCGTCTTGCCGCCAACTTTGTAAACGCTGCCGTCTTTGAGCGTTGGTACATATTCAAACTTGTAAGGCCAGCTTAGACCGAAGTCATAGAATGTCTTTTTCCCGTCATCGTAGCTATCATGCTTAATGGCTCTCGTATAATGGCCACTGCCGTCAATCTGGTAGTCGATGACACCTACAGAGGCCATCTCACCACCACCATAGACGTTGCCTTTTACATGGCTGGCGCCAACAACGTTGACAACCGTCTCTCCACCTACAATACCTGCATATTGCATAGGTGTGAAGCGATAGGTTACGGTGTTGGGTGCAACGCCTGCCACGATATCACTGTTATAGGTAGGATCATCAATGGAGCTTCCGTAGCCACCGCCATAAACATGGCCATTGATGATCGGAGTACCATCGGCAGTTATGACACCTGTTGACTCATTTCTTGTTCCGCCTATGGTCACATAAGTTTTGTCACGTGTCGTACCAAACTCAGCACCGCCATAGACATTACTCTTGATAAGAGTAGAAGCACCTGTGATGTTGATAGATGAGGACTTAACCTGTGCCATTTTACTCCAAAGAGGGTTGGGCGTTGTTCCATCAAGTTTTGTCAGACTACCCATACTACCACCAAAGACATTTCCACCCTTGGTATGTCCGTTGACTGCTACCACAGCATCTTCACTCGTATTACCAATGGTACCGCCGCTGATATTGATGGTGACATGACCGTATGTATTCACACCGTCGTCCTCAGTGAACTGTCCTGAAGAGGCACTCTGGGTATTTGCAAAGTTTACACCTATTGATGCCATACGGCCACCACCATAGACAGAACCCAGCATGGTGCCGCCATTGATATTCAGCGTCACATTACCACCTACGGTACCAGCTGTCAGTGCTTCACCGGAGAAACCACGACCACCACCGAAGACATTACCATCCACATAGGATGTTCCCAAAGTACCAATCTTACCATTACTGATTGTTACTGCAGCATTGCCCTCCACGTGGCCATCTTCACCGCCGCCTAAAACGGAGCCATAGATGGTACCACCACTAACGGTGACGCTCGTACTTGCCACGTTGGTCCATGTGTTAAAGTTGCTACGCTGGTCACCCTTACCTGCACCGAAAAGGTAGCAGGTCACAGGGTGGGCGAGAATCTGTTCCAGTGTGCGAGGCACACCGATGGTACCGCCCGACATTGTAATCGTGCAAGAGCCATTTACATCGGTCAACTCATTACCACCATAGACGTTGGTCAGTATATGACCGCCGGTGATATTCACTACGGTATTACCACCTACAACACCAGCCTCGCGGTGCCATTTGCCCGATTTGTACGGGTCTTTACCGCAACCACCACCGAAGACGTTACCATAGTAAGTATGACCGTCGTCACCGGTAACATTGGTATATCTATCGTAAGGTTGGTATTTCTTATTACCTGCAGCCTGACCATAGTTCCAGCTGGCACACTCTGAATAACTGGCAGGAGTTTCATCGGCCCAGGCAAAGCGGGCATTCTTACCGGTACCGCTTCCATTACCAATCTGTCCGCCAGAGACGGTAACATTAGTACCACCAAAGACTGATCCGTTCTCGCTACCGCCATAGACAGAGCCCTTGACGAAGGCGTTGCCAGCGATAGTGACTACGGTATTGTTGGTGATACCTAATGTCTCAACATATTTCATGTAGGCATCTTCCTTACTCTCACCGGCATAACTCTCCCAGGTGTAACCTGAGGCTCCCATGTAATAACGACCAGCTCCTTCTGTACCAACATCCTCATAAGGCAGAATACCTTTACCTGCACCAAAGACGTTACCATCGAAAGTTGGCATTGTCATGTCGTTAGGACCAATCTCGGCATTTCCTTGGATAGTGACGGTGCTTTGTCCACCACTCTTCAATCCATAAGGCATACCTATTTCCACGTGATATGTTGCTGTATCAGCGGGTGTCGTGGCAATATTATATCTTCCTAACGAAGCCATTTTTCCGGCACCATAGACGCTATGTCCTACTTTGGCGTTTTGCTGTATAAGAACCGTACTATTACCACGCGCCAAGCCCGAGTAACCATGTGTTGCTACGCCTTGACCGGCACCGAATACGTAGCCATTGACAACGGGTGAACTGGTGCCTACTCCTCCTTGGGGCTCAAGTCCTATCGTTACTGCTGTGCTCTTTTCTACGCGACCTACTTTACCGCCGCCATAGACATCGCCACCAATATTACCGTTACCAATGTGAACATTCGTGTTGCCGACTACCATAGCCTTTTCGCACTTGAACGAGTTGGCTGCACCATTACCACCTCCGAATATATCACCTGCTATGCTTACATCGTCTATGCCAAAGGTTACAGCTTCGTAGGTTCCTGAGCCAGGACTCGTCTCTTTGGCGCAGATATTTACATAGGTATTACGATAAGTACTATTTGGATCATCTTCCTTAGTGTCATCATCCAGATAACCAACATTAGCCAGATTACCACCACCAAAGACACTACCTGTGATGTGGGCACCAAGAACATCATTCTTGTTTTCATACGAAACAGTGCGAGGCACAGCATCATCATATTGTAGCTTGCCCTGATAATTATATACAGAGTCATTATTCGCATTTATAAATGCACCACCGGGCGCTGTACGACGCAGAATAGCAACAGTCTTTGACGTTCCGATATTGACAGTTGTATGTCCAATGACGTTACCTTCGTTACCGCCACCAAAGACATTGCCAATAGTACCTATGGTATCATTGATATAAGTCTTGTCATCTACCACATGAACATTGGGTATGACATCTCCTGTATAGCTGGCGGGACGTGCCAATAAGGTATTTGCCATTGAACCCTTACGCATATTGATGTTGACCTCTGCATCACCCCTTACGTCAGCTTTCAAACCACCGCCATATACGTTGTCAATACGGGTAGCTGACTTGATGTTCACCGTTACCTTACCAGGATCAGCATACTCTGTGCCATCTTTCTTCTTGCCTGGGTATGGTGCCTCGTTACCACCACCAATCAGGTTATGGATGACAATGGGTTTACAATTATCGGTCTCTTCAATGTTGACGGTAATCTTGCCTCCAATACTGCCTCGGGCATCATTACCACCAAAGACATTCGTATAGAAACCGCTGGTAATAGTCAGGTTGACATCACCTGAGATATGTGCATTATAAGAGCCGCCATGAACGAACTGGACAGCATCTGCCGAGCCGCAACCAGATAGAATCATATTCACATCTCCTGCAACGTCGGCTTCATTACCTGCACCAAATATTCGGGTCAGCGTCAGTCCGCATTCGCCACCAGTACCAGAGGTATCAATGGTCGGGCTACCGAGGATATCACCTTTTGCGTCACTACCGCCAAAGACCTGACCAATTCTACCACCCTTAGCGGAAATACTTACGTCTCCAGTAACCATAGCACCAGCATTGGCTACCCATGTACCAGCACTATTCTTAATGGGCTTACTACCGTTACCGCCACCGAATGCATAACCTATGTCAAAACATCCTAAGATAGTAACATTAGTAGAGGGAACAGAGGCAGAGTTGCCACCACCATAGACATACTCTATAGAGGTATCTTCACAACCATGGACAATCACTTTCGTTTCCATGCCTGTGGCAGGCAGATAGTCTGCCAGGTTACCACCGCCATAGACACCTTGGATTTCATAATCACCGAAAACATGTGCTTTACCATCCACGCGTTTAGTAGCGAATACTTCTACCGTGACGTTACCCTTTGGGGAACCATTGAAATTATTGGCACCAAAGATATTACCTGTTATAGGAACTGAGGCGTAGTTGGTACCAGCAACAGTGATGTTCTGAGCAATCTCTCGTGTGAAGGTAGCACCTGTACCACCGTAAGTGGATTTATCGGCAGCCTTATTCACATTAATGGTCACATCGCCATACACATACACAGGTGTCTCGTCATTACCCAGGCCACCGCCGAAGACATTACCGATCTTACCACCTGTCAGCGTAATCGTGGTGGTATTACTGTCGTGGCTCTTACCTGCAGCCCATGCTGTGTCAAAACGCCTATAGTATTCGGCTGCAGCTTCAGCCGTTGCATTGGCTCCCTGTAGGATGTAATTTCCATCAACCTTCTTATAAAGGCCTGCAACCACACTGACACCAGTGGTCAGTGTAGCAGTAATCTTCTGGTATGTCGTGACCAGATTTGCATTATCCCAGTTTGACGTGTTAGTATTGGCCAATGCACCGCCGCCATATACATTGTTGGTAATGGTACCACCTGACACTACGACATTCACGCTACCTGTAACATCTGCCTCGCTACCGCCTCCATAGACGTCATTGGCAATCACTGACGTGCCAGAGATGGTGACTGAGGTATTTCCCGTAACAAGAGCTGATGAACCGAGACCACCGCCAAAGACGTTGTTCACTGTACCGCCAGACACCGTGACCGTTGGGTTGCCGGTGTAGGCTGCCAAGTTACCACCACCATATACATTGTTGATAGCGTTACCCGTCTCCATTTCTGAGGTGCCACTGACTGTCACTGCTACAGTGCTCTTCGGAGCGCCATTTAGATTGTTACAGCCAAACACATTCGCTGCCTTACCGTTTGATACAGTCACCGTGACAGAACCATAGACATTAGCTTCAATGGCTGTTGCTGCGGGTACATATCCAGGATCTCCAGGGGTACCTACTGCAGCTGCTGCTAGGCGTCCCAGACCACCACCATAGAGGTTGCCATTTATGATGGCACCTGTCAAATCTACAGTTGTTGCAGGATAGACACCCTCACTGATTGCTACAGTGTTGGTCTCAGCCAGTGCACCGCCGCCATAGACATCGTGAATGACAGTACCGCCATTCAGATTGACATCTACTGCACCATGGACGACACCAGCCTTACCACCACCATAGAGGCTACCCTTCACGGTACCCTTGGTCAGCGTCACAGTAGAATTGGTTACAGAAGCGAAATCATCACTTTGCCCCAACTCACCACGAGCAGCGCCATAGACATTACCATCGTCATTATTGCCATCCACACCAATAGCACCATTAGTGTTAATCGTGACAGAGGTGTTGCCAACTACCTTACCCATAGCACCAGCACCATACACGTTGTTGGCTACATTACCACCATTGATTACAACAGAAGCGTTGCCGCCAACGATACCAGCTTTCGGGTTGTAAGCATCCAAAGAACCATTACTGTCAGAATCATATTTATCTGTACCGCAACCACCGCCATAGACATTACCGCGATAGGCGTAGAATTCCTCCGGATTACCGATAGTGCCGCTATAGATGGTCACTGCAGCATTGTTGTAGGTATGACCGTTCTCACCGCTACCATAGATAGAGCCCTTAATTGCAGGACCCGTATCCGAATCGGCAACGCCAATCTCAACATGGGTGTCATAAACCCATGCCAGTTTGTCGTGGATAGAGTTTGGTGCACCCACATCGCCTCGTGAAGCACCAAAAATCATACCATTTTCGTGACCGTCAATACCAATGGTACCGCCAGTTATCGTAATCGTTGCAATACCCGTGTCGTTAGTATGACCTGTAATGACATTAGAACCATCGTAGGTGTAAGTACCTACCGAACCATAGGCACCGCCACCATATATATTATGGTATATAGAACCACCGGAAATATTAATCGTTGTATTACCCTTGATGAGGCCCGCCGTGACGTGTTCCGTATCACCCTGACCACCGCCATAAACGTTGCCAATTTCAGCACCTCCATGTACAATTTCTGAATCACCGATAGTTCCATCCATGACGGAGATATTGGTATTACCCTCGACACTTCCTAACTCACCACCGCCATAGACGCTCTTCTTTACAGCACCGGCACCCATCACAATCTGGGTGTTGTTAACAGTCGTTGTCAAACCTTTACCAGCACCGAATACGGCACCTGATATGGTCACACCGGCAGCACCAGGTGTGACGCTTTCATAAGTGTCTCCTTCGCCTTTCTTGGCACAGATGTTCACCTGCGTATTGCCTGTTACAATAGCTTGGTTACCGCCACCATAGACATTACCAGTGATAATGGCACCTTCTGCAGTGTCATCAGTTCCGATGTTCACCTCAACATCACCATCTATCGTTGCCAGATTACCGCCACCGAAGATGTGTTCAATGACACCAATCTTATTGGCTTCATGTGCAGGAAGATGTAGTGTGATAGTGGCATCTTCAATAATACCTGTTGATTCATTCTTTTTCTTGATGGGAACGTTAGCTATGGTCTCTTCGGCTCGGGCTGTAGCGGCATGACTGCCTTTTACTACATTGATGTCCACATGTGGGTCGGCAATCATCTGTGCCTGATATCCACCACCGAAAATACTACCAATACTGGTGAATGCATGCACATTCAACAAGGGGTTGTTGTATGGCTTATTCTCAGCTTTAGCCTTGTCTTCTTCCGACAATGCGGCATACCACGTGTTGTATTCTGCTTTCGTCCTCGGTTCCCATACGGGTGCCTGTTCTGTACCCGTATTCTTGTAGCCGTAGATAGAATAGCCTGCCAAGTTACCGCCACCGTAAAGCTCACCAATAACGATAGGTGTTTCGCATTCGCCCGTTTCCTCAATATTTACGGTGATAGAGCCCTTCAGCAGACCGCCATCCTTGTTACCGCCGAACACACGCTTGAACTTACCGCTGGTAATGGTCAGGCTGACATCGCCTGCCACATCGGCATTCTGTGCTCCTGCATAAATCTCGTCAATCCACTCATCTGGCATACAGCCGAGTACGATGCTAGTGCCGCCACTCATGTCGGCATTCTTACCACCGCCATAGATGTTCTTGGTATTCAATGTTGTACAAGATACAGGTGAACCAGTATGAGTAGCTGTATATTCACTGACCTGTGGCATAGAGATGCTGGCACCGCCGCGAATATCACCATGGCTATTACTACCGCCATATACATTATTGATATGACCGCCTACCAGCTTAACGTATGTCTTACCAGTACCATTGCTATAATTACTCTTCTCTGATGCACTGATACGGTGGAAACCTACATGGGCAGCATGGTCTGCACCAAGTTCTCCGTTACCACCACCAAACACATTATCAATAGTGTCTGTACCAAGAATCCACACCTCTGCGGCAGGTACGGCAGCAGCATTACCACCACCATAGACGTCCTTGATGCTTGTGATATCACAACCTTCGATAATCACTTCTACAGAGTCGGCTGCAGTAGGATTATAGTCGGCCTCGTTACCACCGCCATAGACCGCAGCTACATCAAATGTCTGCCCGCCTACAGGGATAGTCTTTTTCACGTGTACCTTCACGTGTCCCTTTGGCGTACCGTTCAGGTTGTTACATCCAAAGATATGTCCTGTGGTAGGTGTTACACCAGAGTAGGTGAGTGTTGCACCGTCAAGGGTTACATTGACATTACCGCCAACGTAGGCCTCGATACCTGGTGTAGCAGGCTCGACAACTGCCTGTTGTCCCAGACCACCACCATAGACGTTACCATGAATAGTACCTTTATTCAGACTGACGTTCGTGTGTTTCGTGCCGTCAAAGACTAGTACGCTTTCGGGCTTGCTCGTATTGACATTACCTAAGGCGCCACCACCATAAATATGACCGTTAATGACGGCACCGCCTTCAGCCTGACTAGAGGTTCCGATATTAACTTCTACATCACCTTCCACGAGGGTGGGCTGACCATAGCCACCACCGAATACCGCGTCAGCATAAGGATTGCCTCCTTCAGGAACTGTTCCTACAGTACCGTTGATAATGGTTACAGTAGATTTCTTCTTCAGTACGCCATTAATGTTGCTACCGCCAAAGATAGCACCACCTACTGTACCGCCTTCCATGTTAAGGGTCACATCTCCGAAGTTTATAGCCTGAATAGCACTGGGGGTTAACTGACCCTTACCGCCACCGAAGATGCTATCATTCACAGTGCCTCCATAAATCTGGATGCTTGTCGTTTTATTTTCAGATGTGTTTACATCGCCCAGAGCACCACCGCCATACAGACTACCCAAAATATGACCATCGCCACTGAGAACTCCACTACCATCCTTCGCACCAAATGTTACAGCGACATTACCACCTACGATGGTGGTTTCACCTTTACCACCACCATAGACATCATGAGTCACCTCACCAGAGGTCATCGTCACTGTTGTATTTCCGTTCACGTCAGCAGTGTTACCACCACCATAGACATTGTTGATTGTTGGTGTCCCGTTACTTTCGTTCTTCTGGATAAGCACTACGGCATTACCGTTTACAGCCGATTCATCGCCGCCACCGAATACACCGCCATCTTGTCTGATGATTTCGTCTTCATTGAATACTTTACCTTCAACAATGGTGTTACCCTTGATGGTTAAGTTTGTTTGACCAACCTGACCAAGTTTTGAGAAATCAACCTTTGTCTTGATATATTTACTATCTTCGGTACCGGCACCACCTTCAGAAGGTAAAGTGGCAACCTGTTTCCATTCGTAGTGAACTGTATCCGAGAATACGCCCTGTTCAAACATACCGGAAGATGTATTGACGTTCGGGTACTTTGTAAATCCTCCAGTTCTGAATGGAATCCGTGGTAAGGAAGCAGAATAACCACCACCAAACACATTACCATGAACCGTACAACCATCAAGTGTAGATGTTGCTGTGCCAGTCACGTTTCCTAAACTACCGCCACCATAGAAATCCTTGTTGATAGTACAGCCAGTCAAACTAGAAGTTACATCGTTACATTGTGCCAATGAGAATGCGGCGAACTTCACAAAGAAACGGGCACCCGTCTTACCTGTAGTCCATACAAAGAACTCATAATCGAAGTCAACAGCCACACCAGGACCTTTCTTACCATAGTCGGCATGGGAGTTATCTGCGTTCGTGCTCTCTCCATTAAAATACTTGCCTTTATCAGTGGTATAATATGATTCAAGACTTGACCAATTCTGTTTACCGTCTTTATCGTAATATTTCTTTTTGCTGATAGAATTACCGCCATAGCCGGCACCAAAGTACTTGTCGAAAGTACAACCCTTCGCCGTAGTGGTTACATTCTTTCCAGAACTCATGTTACCGAATTTCGGGCCACCGCAGAATATGCCGACATGACTATTAAAGATGTCTGTAGTGATAGTACCTGTGATAGGTTTTGCATCGTTGATACCGCCACCATAGAAATTATCAATATCTGCATCGTAAATCTGCCATTGTACATTGCCGTTGATTTGCTCCTGACCAGCTCCGGCAGCTTCTACGAAATGACCGCCACTGATGTAGCACTCTGCATTATCGCTATATGGCGCAGCGTTGGCATTATAGGTACCGGTCAAATAAAAACCTTCATATTCACCGCCTGTTACTGAGATGGGGACGTGCTTTGTCTTCTTGTTACCATCACTATGTGTTCCGTTACCGAAATCCTTAAACCATGCGTTGTCGCCTACATGGATATAGGTGGTAGATTTTGGCTCGCTCACCTTTGTAGATACAAACTGATCGTATGTACCGCCAAGAAGGATAAGGGGGGCCGGTTGGGTCTTGTTTGTATTGTTCTCGTACTCAAACTGAGAGAAGTAAATCAAGCTGGTATTAGTAATCTCAAACCAACTCTTAGGATTGAACACAGCCGCATTACGGAATTCCTCTGCCGTTCGTGGTTTCTGAACTTGGGCTGTACCAGGTATATTCAGGAAATCAAAGCGGATAGGACAAATATCGGTACGGGCGTTGTCATGGAAAATCATGGAGTAGTCTGGCTCATGATCTTCGTCTAAATCAACCGACATGATTGTAAATGCCTTGCTTCCATTAGAGATTACACCAGCATGATGAAGATTTCCAACTAATACAATGGCTTGGTCATACACTGTGGTAGAGTTGCTAAGCTGACCTACTGCAGTACTGATAGATGTATATACAGTTTGCTCACTGCCACCGATATTGATTTTTCCATTATTGAAGTTTTTGGCTAACTTGTTAACAGGACTCTGTCCATAGCTGGCATTATGAACGACATCCAAATATTCATCTGCTACATATACTGCTCGTCCCCAATAAGGTTCAATTGTGATGCCTGTTACACCATAAGGCACATCAAAGTACGCACCTTGTGAATAGATACGGCCGGTTGCGCTATATAAGTCTTTTGCCCATTTCTTACGATCGGCAAAATTATAGCCATCCCAAGTGTCGCTTTTCGTAAACGAACCTTGTGACGCAACGTCATCACCGCTGCCAACTGTCATACCTGTAATCTTCCATCCTGTCACTACACGGCTTTTCCCGCTATATACACCGTAGTTTCCTTCACCTACTTCATCATAATAAGGCAACTGCACTTTATCAAAATTGAAGTTGTAGTGGTCGTAATCCTTATCTGTACGGACAAGGCTAAGGCTGCCATTCGTGATGGAAGCGCTGGTAGGTGCATTATCACCTACACCGCTGATAGTCACGTTGAGTGTACCAATCTTACGGCCTTCGTTGCGGTGGCTCTCATCATAGTTTGAGAGATCCTGGGTGTCGTAATTGATAATAGATGGGTAGATGCCCTGAGGCTTCAAAACAGGGTAGGGCTTAGGATTGACGATACTCTTATCGGCACTCTCCAGTACCCATTTTGCCAGAATAATATCATCAGCTGCATCGCCGGTGATATAATAGGCAGCAAGACGTTTATTGCTGTTCAATAGCTGACGATACAACTCAAAGCGAGTCAGGTATCGCTCTTCTACGGCTTGAGCACAGTTGTACTTACCTGCGGTGATGGGTCTCGTCTTGAGTTTTTCGTATGCATAGTAATTAAAGGTATTCAAACCTCCAACCATGTTGTCGATAATCTCTCCGCCATAGACTGGAGATATTGTTCCGCCTCCGGTAATATCACCGTAGAACATACAGTTCATTACCATCGTCTGAATATTGGAGGCAGTAGAGCCAATCTTATTATAACCCACAATACCGCCCACATGCTCACCGCCAGTGATTGTTGCATAACTGTAACAGTTGATGACGCGTGCTGTATCTTCAAGCAAACCAACGATACCTCCTACATAGACATTGCCGCCTACACTACCGTCAAGAATACCGCAGTTATAAATACGCGTATTACCAGAAGCTGCACAGACAATGGCTCCTACCGTATCTCTGCTACTGATAGTGGCATTATCCAATATCACGTTCCTGATGGTGGCATCCTTGGCATACGCAACTAGAGGATTAGTGAGGCTGAACTGATGGAACTTACCATCGATAGTACCCAAGAAGGGAGCCTCTTCTGTTCCAATAGGTGATGATGATGTGAAATTATTGGCTAGGATATAATAGCCACCCATTCCTTTGATTTTGTCTGAACTGTCAACAACCTTTGGCACCATTTCAATCGTCAAAACGGCATTGGCACCAGCTGTAGCTACATTCTGAAGTGAGGTAAAGGAGGTGACCACCTTCGAATTGTCGAAACGGGGCATTAGGCGCATTTTTCCTTCACCGTTGTCAACCACCATAAACGAAGTGTTGGTGATGCTCAGCGTGGTCTGGTCATGGCCTTCGGCTGATTGCGGTCCAGGATTTCTGTTCAAGTTCAGTGTAGCAACTGTGCTTGACGTGCCTGTCCATGCACCGCCTGAGAGGGTTGGACTTGTCGTGTTAGTCCTAAAATATCTGGCAGTATTGGAAACACTCTGAATTTGCAGGTTATAGGGGTCGAAACCGTTCTTCCCTTCTGCAACGTAGTCTTCTTCAGTTGCGAGTTTAGTCTTCTCGTCATATTCACCTAGGTATTGATAACCCATCTCACCGTCGATATCGAAGTTGGGCTTTAAATACCATTGCATATCCTCGGTGACATCCTCCAGATTCTCGGGGATAGCGTTAGTAGTGGTCAGATTGTTGTTTTCAATCTTGGCATACGAGTTCCCCATCTTCAGCAGGTAAGGAGAGGCCGATGTGGCTTCTGATGTGGATGCGCCTGCATAGGCATTGGCATATTCCGGCTTCACGTCGTAGGTAACGTAGAGGTCGCTCATTACCGAGGTATCTTGCTTCTCATAGAATAGTTCTTCCATGCGGTCGTATGGACTATAAGCAAGCGACGTAGAAGTATGGGTAATACTATCAGTAGTAACAACCCATTTCTTGGTAGATGTATTATAGGTATATACAGCCACCTTGGGGTTGCTTACGGTATATTTGTGATAACCGGGTACCTTCGAGGCAGTAGGATACCAATAATAGGCCTTCACCATCGGACTGTTGTACTTACGTAGCGTCTCTGTATCAGCTAGCGGTGTACGCATGATTTCCCATCCGTGCTGGTCTATGAGAATAACCTGTGGCTTCAGGGTGACTGGTTCAAAATCAAACTCACCGGTACTACCCATATCAACGGTTTGGAACCAGTGACTCTTGTTCTTGTATTGTTTGCCGGTACCTGTATTATCGGTTTTCCAGCCTACCCAAGGTGCTGCGTTGGCAAAAGTCTTATAGCTATGCCACTTGTCAAAAATAGCGGATGTCAGTAAAGATCTCAGTTTAGCTGTCTGAGTAGAGTTCAGGGTGATATTATCACTATATGTTTCAGTGTCAGTAACTTTGTCAGAACCTAATATCTTCTGAATCGTAGGATTGTTCTTCCAGTATTGTTCAAAACTTGTTACTGTGCGCTGTATGTTTTCAGAACCATCATTAACGGTGTTGACAGTTACCAACTTACATTTTCCGTTTGTGCCTGTCAATATCATATATTCCGTTGGAGGCATACTGGAGGCATTGGGATTCATTGTTGTCACACCCGTTACCACATGCTTAGCGCCATTGTATGTTACGGTATCTGTACGGAAATAGTTATGGCTACTTGCCTGAGCCTGATGACTCATAATCTTAACATGGTAGGGGTCGCTATTAGGACTTACCACATGCCATAGCCAGCGGGTACGTGTGCTGGCACCTGATGCCAACTGTGTGTTCCACTGATTCGTTCCGTAGATATAGAGACAGGCATCACCGTTAGAGTAGGGATAAACGGCCTTTTGCGCCACAGTCATCAGGGTGTCTTTTCCGTTCTCCTGTTTGAAACTCTCGCCCCCGATGAATTTGAGCATATAGGCTTGTGTACCTATCGTATCGTTATCGCTGGTATCGAAAACGAATGATGGATCTACATCATAGGTGATATAGACGTGTTCTCCAGTTTCTAATTCGGTAAGACTATTCAGTTCTGCAGGAGCAGGATCTAATAGCTCATAGGTGTCTGATGATGTTATTTTGGTAGAATTGAACGCCGTTTTCTTATAGTAATGATACCTCGTTACTAGCGGGCTCTTCCATTCGTTTGGTATTTTCATTTCAGCCGAAGAACTTGCTTCTGGGCCGAAAATAATCTTGCCAGCTTTGTCAATCAGATAGTAACTGGTAGGAATATGTACTTCATTAATCGTTAAAGCAATCGTACCTGATGCATCCTTCAGCGTGATAGTCTGGTGGTCATCGTCTATGCGAAGCGTGTCGGTCAGAATGAATGTCGTAAGGTCGTTAGACAGGGCTGGGGTAGATACCAGATATTTGTTTGTAGCAGCATTTCTGACTTCCACAGCATAGGGATCATCGCCAGAGAAGTACCATATATGGTTATTCTCGGTTGCCTTCTCATCGTTAGTGTCGTAATCCAAATTACCACTGAGGTCATAGAGATACTGATTGCTTGAGTTCTTGATGTTAAACGGACGGGCACCGCGTAGATGTAGGAATTTCTGCGAGAGCTTATTGGTTGTGTATGTCACATAGATATTGGCATCTGCCGCAGGTGTCTTTGTAATCATGTTCTCATCTATGAGATTTGATGATGAGAAATCACCAGAGAAGGTGTAGAAGCTGATATCCTCGCCATTCAGATACAGGCTGCGGATATCTGCAGGAATATCGTCATAGACCGTCAGCCGCTTGCCAACACATTGTTTTACAGTTTGTTGGGTGGCAATGCCGTTAGAACGGTTTACAATCTTGTAGGTATAGGTAGCTAAGGGTAGTTCTGCTATTTGGGAAATGACACCGCTGGCATCAACAGTAATGGCCTTGATCGCTGTTCCAGTTGCAGAGGCGATAGCACTTGCCGATATGGCGCTGCTGTATGATGAGCTAGATGTTGTAGGGGTTGTTCCGTCGAGCGTATAATAGATGTCATCTGTTGCTGAAATCGTTACAGCCCCATCAACACTAATATTGAAAGTAGGTTTCGCTGGACCCACTTCCTGAGAAGCAACTTCTGTTAATACCACGCCATAGCGCTCAATGACTACTTTCAGAGTTCCAGCTTCTGTGACTACAAAGGTGCCACCAGCCAATATAGGGCTAGAAGCCGTAGGATCAGCCTGTGTTCCGTCACCAAAGGTATAGCGGAAGTTGTAACCATTCGGTAATTCATTGCTATCCGTTACTGTAACAGTAGGATACCCAGTGGTGTTAATGGTAGGAGCTGCAAGAAGGGCTGACTCAAAGCGCCATTTAGAACCACCATCGTCTTGCACGTTATACACGCCCACCAGACCAGCTTGATAAACATCGTTACTATTCCTTATTCCTGAATACGAATTCCTATTGCCATTTGCAGGATTCCAGTACCATCCTGAACGTCTTTTGGGTTGGATTCGGTAGATATAGTTGTTTTCTGTGCCTGAACGGGATATTGTAAACTTATAGTTCTCATTGGTGCTCAGACGATATGTTCCGCTTCCCTCCTCATCATCTGGGGTCTGTAGGTGCATGGTCTTACGCTTACCATTGTTTCCTTCAGTTGCATTAGTATTCGTATTTGGGTCATTTGGCAATGGCACTTCATAAATCACATACTTGCCTGTTGCAGCATGAATGACATTATAATAGCCATCATTTGTCTTCTTGACTATCCATACAGAGTTATTGGCGGGTACGACCAT